>Ga0179593_1607889_pt1 | contig 17638 bp, 13 predicted proteins | sample CZODoug2_1_08_16_FD_185931 | JGI IMG/M metagenome (GOLD analysis project Ga0179593, IMG submission 185931) | Vadose zone soil fungal communities from Angelo Coast Range Reserve, California, USA - CZODoug2_1_08_16fungal (PacBio error correction) | ecosystem: Environmental > Terrestrial > Soil >... | reverse complement strand
AAGTCCCATCTCGGATGATTTTTGAAGAAAGAGTACCGGCTTCCATTTTTCCCCATTTTGACCACAGATCCGGTGAGAATTGCTAAGAATCCCGCGCTTCTGGGCTATCTATCTCCCCCCTCAGCCGACGGGCTTGAAAATTAGATCTTTGACCCTCACTGAAGCGTGTACCCTGTTCGTTCCCATCTTGTGCTCAGCCTTACGCTCAACCGAGAAGTCAATTCCCGTTACTGGGTCCTCCATGCCTTTTCTTCTATTTCAGTAAAATTACGGCCTTTTAATCTCTCTTTCAATACCCTATGCCTTACTAGAACGACCAAGTCGGCCCCTCGCGCTGCTCACCTCGGTCGTCCCCTTGATCAGCATCTTCAGCCGTACTTGTGAGCGCGAAGTCCCCTTTTCTCATTGCTTCCCCTCCAAACGCACTACTCCAGACATACCCTTCCCTCCTCCCCGCCTTTACTGTGTCTAGATTAACCGCGACCCTTTTCCTCGTGAGAATCATCTTGTTCCAATTTTTTCCCTTTCCTCTTTCTACCATGTTTTAGAGATGCTGCACACGTTGCCTGGAAATTTCTTTTCCCGGGGTACCCCCACTTGTGTCGGTCGAGGCGGAATTAGTGATCTTTCTTTGCCCTCTTTATGGCTATTGACAACCCCTTATCACACTTGCGGCTTTGTCCGATGCGTGTGTTTTTTTTTTTTTTTTTCTCTTCGTCGACAAGAATAGCTTACTTTGGCTTTTTCCGAGCCCCGGAAGTATAGACTTCCACCCGTTTATTAAATTCAGAGTCTTTGGGGTACGATTCTCCCTTTTCTCCTTGACCCCAACCAGAAATAGGAATAACAGTTTTTTGACCCTGTTCCCCTGACCTCCTTTTCTCCGACCGAAACAGAGACGGTTGTTAGCTCACGTATTTAATCTTCACTTTGGACTGGGTTCTGACTTCCAGCTGCATTTTCTCCTTTGTTTAAAAACCCGATTATCTTGCTCCCCTCCACCCTTTCACTCAAGGTTTGATCGCAACTTAGGAGCTTTTACGAGGACCCCCTTCCATCCAGGCCAGTCTTTGAGATTTCTGAGAGGGCAGCAAAATTCCCTTGTTTCTTATCTGTAGTTCACTTCCGCTTCGTGAGCCCTTTTTCCCCTTTGATGGGGTAGTCCTCATTACACAATCCGTCCTGCGGTGTCACCTCCTTCCCCAAAGAACCAGAAGTCTTTAGTTTTACGATAATTTAGTCTGCTTAAACGCGACCGTCTGCACATAAATTAAATTTATTCTGGACCTTCATCGGTCCCGTTCTCTCCCCCCGAAGTAATATCACCTCGTGTAGCCTTCAGTTATTCTTCCTCTGCAGAACGGAAAGCCGCCCACCTGCAGTACGGACCCCCCTTCTTCCTGCTTTAGGGAAGGCCTTTTCGATTCCCCCCACCAGATGAAAGAATTTCCTGATGAACCGCCCTTCCTTTCTGTTTTCGTGGCCCTTCTTTTTATTATAACATCCACCAGGTGATCACCGGATCTATGCCGAAGATTACCCCGTCGTTTCCCCCCCTTACCCCTCCTTCACAAGAGTTTAGCTTAATTGACTCTCACTAAACACAATGTTTAAGGTCCGACACCTCCTGTCGCCCCAGATTTCCCTATCGCAGTAGCTTCTTCCACCGATTCTCAGCTGATTAGCCTTATTGGATCCTAACCCTACCGTAACCCAAAAACTTAACTGTCCCCCCCCCCCCTCAACCCCAACCATCTCCTCATTCGCGATTCCGACTTCAATTTATCAACTCCTTGCCGGTAAGTGAGACGCCCACGTTTTCATAGATTCCCCGTTTGAGCCCTCGTACTTCCTCTTCGATGCGTCATCTTATTTTTTCTTTCGTAGGGCTGGAGCCTTTGCGTTTGAATCACCTAATCTTCGTTTTTTTAGCCATCCTTTCTGATTTTGATCTTCTCCTTCCTCTTTCTCGGGTGTTTTTTTGGTGGCGAATTTTCAGTTTGGGGCTGACGATTAGGAAACTTTCCTGTTCCTTCCAAGCTAAGCTTTCTCCTTTTCCCGCTTGCTCTTCTGAGTTCGACTTCCTTGTACTAATTACAACTATCCCTTCTGAAAAGAGGTGATAAAACCGCTGACTCCTTCTTTGTTCTTCTTTCCCCGAGTAATATCTCCTCTTTCCATTGCTTTTTCAGGAATCGCTTTCCTCCGGAAGAGCCAGATGCCCCTTTTCTCACCTTTTCCCCCCTTCGCTTCCGCTTTCTCTCTCGTGATCCCCCGGCTCGCCGAAGCGTCCCAGACCTTGTTCAGTCTGTCTTCCCGGCATTTGATAGGACCCTTACCGGAATTCCCACAAGCCTACCACCCCTGAGCCCCTTCCCGAGGGCGCTGACTCTCTGGCAAGCCTTCCTAAATCTTCCCCATTTCTTGACGAAATCTCCCGCCAGGTTCTTATTTTCTGGTGATCTCTGCTGTCGAGGATGAGGTATTAGCCTCCACCTCCCTCCCCTTTTTTCCTACTCCCTCTCGCAAGCGCCCACGCCGCTCTTCTTTCCCCCCACGTGTTAAGAATTCGTACCTCTCTTCTCCCGTACCGTTCTTTTTGTGGCTATTTCCCTCGTATAATTGCGAAATGTCAGTCAGCCCTGTTGGGTGTTTTTTTTGGTTGCAGGTTGTGGTGTGGGGTTATTTTGGAGGATTATTCGCCCCACTCTCTCATTTTGTTTTATTCTCTTCTTCCTTTTCCTCGTTTTGTTGGTACTTTTTCGTGTTGTCTTCCATAAACCTGCTTTTCGGGTGATCCCTTCACGAACCCCTCTCGTGAAGGAAATGGACGCGACCTTTTCTTCTCCCTTTCCTGTGATAAGCTCCCGGTGTTGATGTTTTTTTCGTCCTCCCCCTGGGCCCCTCTTCCCCCCCAGGCGCTGTTCATCTGGAAAGGCCTCGATTGGACATGAACGGCCGTCCACCCTCCTTTTCACTTCTGTACTGGGGGTATTCTCTTCCGGCAGATTTTCTTCTTTCACACCCTGTTTCTTCCCCTTGGCTACCCCGAATGCAATTCAGATGGACTTGCCCTTTTTTCCCCTCCCTTCAGTTATTTTAACAAGGAAAAAGCCCGATTGTATGTTTTCTCATCCTCCATTATATTCCCCCTAACCTTTTCCTTTTCAACATTCCTTTATGCTTTGGGCGTGGTCCCCCATATTATTTAATGTAGGATGTTTCCGGTCTATCTAACCGCCCCCCTTTCAAATTTTTTTCGGATCGCACGGGCTGCAATGAAAACCGCTATCCCTTCCTTGAAGTTCCCCCTGAATCTAAAGAGTTCTCTTCTCCTTTTCTCTCCCGTTTTATTCCAATCCTGCTACCCCTCCTTCCCCCCCCTTCTTTACGTGGGGCGATCCATATGTAGGAATTTTTACAAGGAGCGATTTTTCTTTCCCCCTTTCCAAAAGATTGCCTTCACCATCCGTTTTTCCTCTGTCTCCTTGATTGCTTCCGGAATCCTTTGAGCCTCGATCTTCGCCCATCCTTGGGAACTACTGCTTGACCTCCAGTAGTTGCTTTCCGTTTATCCCCGGGCCCCGCTAGACCCTCCCTTCTTTTTTTGATCAAGTGGACTTAGCTCTCTTACTCTTATTACATGTTTAGCTCCCCTTCCCTTTTTGTCCGCTCCTAGCCAGATGAACGCGTCATCTAACTCCAAATTTTCAAACTGGCGTGTCCTTGGAAACACAGAAGTTCTGCCTCTCCGCTTTTAGAGGATGCCCAATTGCATTCCACTAAGTCATAGCCATTCCCCCTTGCAGTGTTCATTTAAAAACCCTTCCCTTTTTTTTTCTCATAAGTATTGTTTCCTTACTAGAATCTCCCCTCTGGCCCCTCCTGGTAGTCCCCCCAGATCTGCTGCTTTCGTTTAGCGTGAAACCCCCTTAGTCCCTCCGGATTGAATGTTTATATTGGCATTGGCTTACTTTCCTCCTCCTAGTGAGACGCCCTGCTTCGTCAAGTCTACCCCTTAGGAGTTAATGCTCTTGACTCCAGCGCGTTGCGAAGAATGACCAGTCCCTTTTCGATATTGCCTTTTTTTTCCCCAGGTGAATTAGGATTCTTAAAATTCGTTAATATGACGGCTTATCCCGGCAGTGATCATCGCCCCCTCCTAGGGGCTAGTGGGCTTTTTGCGCGTCTCACTCGGCTCCTGATCCCCCGGCCTGTTCCCCTCTTTTACGACATTTCCCCCCCCCCCCCTTGATTTCCTCTTTTCATTTCCACAGGTTGGCGCGGCGGAGATAGCCCCTCTTCCCTCGATTCCCCCGCCGCTGGTTTCCCCCTTTTCCCCCTGTCTCGACCCGGTTCAGCGTGCGTACCTTTTTATTCTCTTTTATCTTATCTTTTCCCTCTCCCCTTTTTTTTTCTCCTTACCTGCCCAATAAGTTATGCGTAAGTCCTCCTAGAAATGCTCCACAAAGAGGAGTAGAGTCCGTTTTTCCCGAGCTGGCATCTCGCTCTCTCCCTGTTTGAGATGAACACCTATTTTCGCCTCTGCAAGACCCCTCCTGATGGGATTTTTCCGATGAAGCCTAGCCCCCTTCACACTCCCCTCAGCTCCCGTGGAGAGGAATTCCCGTCATCTTAATCTTTTCCCGAGTCCACCTTGATGGAGAATCGGCATACGATGACATTCCGTTCTCCGCCCCCCGTCTACACATTCAGTAGGACGTCGCCCCCCCCTCTTCGGGCAACTTTCCCAGAGGTACGTCTAGAAATTTTGATTTTTGACTCGTTCCCCTTTCCTTTTCGAAAGCAAAACTAGTGCGTCGCATCGTCCTTTTCCCACATAAAGAAAGGTCCCAGCGACCTTTGTTCTCCCTCCGAATTTCCTTGCAGATCTTGGCACTCAGGATTGTTTCCACTCTCCACCTTTTCTCTTTGCGAACGAGCGCTTTTGCGTCCAATACCGTATTTCTTATTCCTTATTGTCCAGGGGCACTTAAGGTCTCGGCCCCCGTGTCTCTCCTTTGTATCATTTTTCTCTCTGGCTATGACCAAACCCTTTTTTTTGTCCCTCCCTGGCACCTCCCCCCGTGGAGTAGTGGATTCAGCAGGTTGTTTTTCGTTAGCTTTGACAGCCTTCTTTCGAGTAACACTGATACCTTGCTGTTCGTTCTCCCCTTCCCACGTTTAAATACCATCCCCTCCGGATCGTCTGTTTTTGTTTTTGCGCGTCTTTAACTCCAAGACCCCACCAGCTTCCTTGCCTAGCCTATGTTCCCCCAGAATCGCCGCCCCTTCTCGAAACATTCGAGTCCGGGGCATAGCTATTTTTTTCCTACCCAAACTTCTTTTTCTGACTTTTTTCCTGCTTCTTCCTTTTTCCAAAAACTTTCGCGCCAATGCTCTTAGTAATTCCCCCCCCTGAAATATCACCTTGAGTCGCAACCTTGTGGGAGTATTTTCAGTTTTCCCTCCTCCCCCTGAGTCAGGAGGGAGAGGCAGGCAACTTCACCCTTTTAGTTTTGATACGGCCCGTCGGAGCCAGACAACCTTGGTTTAGGATTCGAAAACCCCTCAACATTCTTGGCCTACGGTGGTAGCAGATCCCCCCCCCCTTTCCGTTTAGTCCCCCTTTTATTAGAAGATCCCTTCGCACGCGCCTTCAGTCCCCTTAAAAAATCTTTCTTTTTTTCGTGACCTCCCTTCTCTTTCCAAGGAGCACCCCCCGTCCATCTAAGTTCGGGTTGTATCCCCTGGCAAGTCTCCGTGCCCTCTTTTCCAGCATCAGTCTTGGAAACCTTTGCCTTCAGGTAGAGGTACGGCTGTGTTCCTTCCCCCCCGACCTCACCCCCTATGACGTCCTTCGCCGAGCCTTTAAGGTGGCCGCTTGTTCTTGCTTCGCGAAAATCCCCCCTCGGGAGCTTGGCATAGATTCGTGCCGATCACTTCGCGCTTTTCTTCTTTTTTTGAGTATGACGTTTATTAGCCCGCCCCTGAGCTTTTCTGTAAGGACCCTCCCGTAGCCTCGTGGCAAAGCTCTGGTCCATTTTCCCCCCCCAGCTTAAATCGATTTTCTCCAACCCTCATCACACATACATTGTCCCCCCCACACCCCCCCCCTTCCAACCCCCCAACACTTCCCTTAATGTCTTACAATTCTTTTTCAACTATACCGTTCTCCGAGTGCCCTCTCCTTTTTCCCATAAGCCGGTTTTTGACCAGTTTTGCCCATCTCCGGTTTGTAGCTTAGTCTGGCTCCCCTTTTTTCTTCGGATCAGTTTCGATGAAGACCCATCCGCCCTTTTCCAGCTGGAAAGAATGCTTGGACTCCTTCTTCCTCTACGAAGTTTCTTTTTTGCTCGCCGTCTCGGCGAAGTTTCGAGGTTCAGGTAAATTTTCGGTCCTTTGAGTTATCGGCCGCATCGTCCGATGACGCCGTCTGCGCGCTCGCTTGATGCAGTCCAAGTTGGTACTCCTGCTTTACTCGCGAGACACGCGGGTTCCACTCGAGGACTCATCTGGTAGATTCTATTGCGCCGTTCTCCTCTCTTATATTTTTCCCTTCCCTACCTCCTTGGTTTCTCTCTCTCTATGTCGAAAGACTATCCCCGACCCCAAGAGTCTATTTTCTATATCGAGGACGTGAAGGAAGTAACCTCCCGGTGCTCGCCGCCATCTGACCCTCCTTTTTTTTCTCCAGTTCGGATGATACGGGCCGTCTGCAGTCCCCCCCCATAAGACCAACCCTGTCATGCGCCCCTAACACGCCGTTTGCAGGGCGTGACGAATATCAAAATTCTCATGATGCCCCCTTTTGAACGCCAGATAGACGGATTCTGTTTCCTCTATGATAATCCCCAGAGTGTTCCCACGGCTTTATTCCCCCCCCAGAGGTTCTTTTCTGGCGAAATTTCAAAAGGGCTATGAAACTCTCTCCTGACTAGTATTTTTGCATGCCGTACCTCGACATGCTTCTCCGTTTTGGGGTGCCGGTGTTTGGTTGTGGTTGGGTTCTTGGAGGCTCTTTGCCACTTCCCCTCCTATCAGCTGGAGTGACGCTTTTTCTCTCCTTCCCCTGTGAAAGTGCTCTGTTGGCTCCTTTATTCTTTCGTTTCTTTTCCTTTTTCCCCGACGCGGCCACTTGCCAAGATTTTTTTTCCCGTGAAGCGGCGAACTCTTGCCTTTTCCCTCCTTGGGGGTGGGATGATGTTCGCCGCCTACCCTCCTTTTTCCCTCAACCTAAAAGTCTCTGTGCTCCTGGGTCACCTTCGTCTCCTGACCCCCCCTTCCCCCCTACCCGAGTCCGCATGGTCCTTAAGAGCGAGGTCTTCTCCTTTCCCGTTTCTGCGAGGATCACTGTGTAAATTTTCTCATGAATTCGCGGCCCCTCCTCGGACTCTGCCGGAGCCCCCCCCTCCTCGTTATTTGCGCCCGGTCTTGAGAGCCCTCTAATATTGATAATTGCCGTAACTTTTGCCACTCGCTCTTTTGTTTTCCAACCGGCGCCCCCTCCCTTTTCCCTCGGTCGGTGTGCTTCGACCGCCCCCCAGCCAAATTTTTCTTTCAACTTTCCTTTTCCCTTTCTAGTCCCACGAAATTTGAAAGTTTTTCCCCCTGCCTCTTTTAATTCCTTCTGTTTCCCACCCTAGCATCCCCACTAAGTTTACCACCAATGATATTGCTCTGGGGAGATATTAATTTGAGTTCCCCTCCTTTTTTGTCCCTCTCCGACAACCTCCCCCCGCTTTCCGTTTGAAGAAGGGCTCCTGCGCTCTCCCCCCACTCTCTTTTCTCTCTCGTTTGATTCGTCATGGGCCAGAATGAGTGTCCTAAGTTTTTTTCCCTTAGTTTAGCGCAAAATTTAACGCCTCCCCCCTATTTTAAGGCTCCTAAACCTTCAGCGACTCCTGCTCTCACTTTCCTCCCCACACCAGTACTCTGGCTGTCCCTTCCTCTCCTACCACCGTATGAGTCATCTCTGCCATACCCTGCCTCCTTTTCTGGACCGAGTTTTCCTATCATAGAGAGCGGACGACCCCCATTCTCTTTTTTAGCAGACATCCTAAATGAGGTCCCCGTCCACTTGTCATCCTTTTCCCCCCCTCTTGAGCCACCGCGTTCGCCCCACGCCCTGAACTCTTGAGAACAACTTTCTCACCCCCTCCCTGCCCTTTTTTTTGTTAGGCGCCCAAACTTATTTCCTTTTTTTTCGAGGGATTGGGCGACTCGTTTTTTCGTACTTCTTGAGACGATTTTTAGCTCCATGGTCGAGGATTTCTTTCGACCTGTTGCGCCTTTAAGACTAGACTTGCCTTTTTCCGAGCTGCGGCGCAATGCATTTACGACATACCCTCGTTGCCATCTGTGGCTGGCCGAGTCCGAAGCTTCTGTCCTCCAACTCTTAGTAATGCGGGAGCGGGACTCCCTTTCTGAGCGCACGGCTTCCAGGAACACGCGCTGTTTCGTCTAGTCCCTCCCCCGGCGGATGTCATCGTCTTGTAGGAGGAAGATACTCTTCTTTTCTCCGCCTGCTGTGGAAACAGTTTATATGGCCAGGCGATGTCTCTGCACACTTTAGTTTTTTCCCTTTGTAGATTTTTCTCCTCTTCCATTTTGATTTTAGCTTTTTTAGCCCATCCTCCTGCATGTTCCCCCCCCTTTGACGAGTGTTCGCTCACATCTTTTACGTTAAAACTGTAGATTCCTCCGGATTTCTTTCTATCTCAGCTTCGCCGACTTTTCCCTCTCACATCGATCCTTCTTTCCTCTTCCTTGACTAAGAAAGTCTCTGGTTCAGTAGCTCCTCGTTTTAGCCCAGAAATAGCCCGCCCAAGCAATAAGCAGTTGTCTTCATTAAATTGCCCCGCCTATCACTTCCACATGATGCGTTTTAATATAGATAGTTCCTTCCTCATCCTTTCGCCAGAAAAGATAGCACATTCATTCCTTCCCGTAGCGATCCCCACTCGGATGAACATCGTCCCCCTCCCTATCTACGTCCTCGAATGGATGCTTAAGCCTTGTAGACCACTTAGTTCTCACCCAAACGCGGAGTTCGTCTTCAACTAAAGACTCCCTGCTCGGAACTTTTTCTCTCCTTTCCCCGCGATTTCCCCGCTTGAATTTGGGCCCTCAGGATTTTCACCCTGAGTTCTTCTTTTCTCTCACGCGCTGTTGCGACATTCTTTTTATGATGACGGGCAAGGATTCATTGTACTTCATTTCATTTCTTCTAAAGTCTTAAGATTAGCGGGAAGGCCACCCACTCTTCCCCACCAAGTTTTGCGGTAGGGATGTGCTATTTTCTCCGGTTGCTTAGGTGCTTTCCACCCATTGACTTGGCGAGTATGATCAGGAAGCGGAATTCTTTATCACCCTCAACGTTTCCCAAAAGACATATTATTTTAGCTCGAGGAGTCCCCTTTCTTATATAAAATCTCTTCCCTCAACCCCAATTAACGCCCGGAGTGCCCTAGCCCATGTTTTCCCCAATACCCTCCTATAGACCAATCTTTATTTTTTTTATCTACACGCTTTCGACTCTCCCTTTATGGGACGTCCCTTTTTGCCTTTCTATCGACAACCTTTCTATGCTACCCATTACTCCACTGCCCCCCCATGTGATAGTCCAACTTTCTCTATTTTAGCTCCCTTTCCCTCTCCGGCTTTATTCGGTTCATGAGGCCGTTCCCCACTTCACATTCTGGGGACTGATAGGTGCATTCATCCTTTGGTCCGGTAGGTTCTGAAAACTTTGCTGGCTTTTCTTTCCCCCCTACCCTTCCGCATTAAGTTGTGTATAAAGTCGACCGCCCCCACTGTTTTTTTTCTATAATGGTAGTTGACCCTTGCCGGCAAGTGGCGACAACTCCCCCATCCCTCTTTAGGTGGGAAATACTGCCTCGGTCCCCCTCGTCAGAAATCCTCATCTTTTTTAGCTTTGCAAATTTTCTCCTCTTCAAGCTGAATTCCCCCGGAAGCACCTGCACAGCCCAGGACCAACCCTTTTTCCTGCTTTTTCATAGGACTTTCTCCCTTGGTACCCTATTCTTCCCACTCCTTTCGAAGGTGTCCGCCCTTCTTTTGGAACCTCCCCTTTTTTCTCACCGCATCTCTTTTTTCCCTCCCTCCCCTTCCGAAAGGCACCCCCGATTTTTCGCGTCATTTACTTTTTCGCAAGACTCATGTTTTTTTCTGACCTCCCCCCCCCCTCCGGTAGACCCAGAGCCAGGTCTCATGGAGAAGACTCACCCCCCTTTTTTCCCTCTGATATCCGTTATTGGAAGTTAACGCCTACTCCCCCCCCCTTAACCCAACACCAACCCTGCAACCCCCCCCAACACTTGATGTCTTTTCCAAATTAGGTAATTATTCCAGCCCTCCCTTTCGTCCTTGAGCGAATATAACGTTATAGCCATTCGTCGTCATTGATTTCCCCCGCTTGTCTTCGAAGTTCTTCTTTCGTCGTGACCTGGTCATTTCGCTTGAAGAAATACCCCCAGCTGTGATGGATAATGGACGTTGATCCTGTCTTTCTTCCCCCGGTCACGTCTTTTTTCTCCTTGGCTCGGTTTTTAAGTTTCCATTTTTGGGTCTTTCTTTGATTTACTTTCGGGACGGGGCCGTATCTCCTCCCTTTCTTTTTTATTTCTTTCCGCTTCTGGCGACGGACTTTCTCTTTCTACTTCCGTAACCCCGCGATAGAGCTATACGCTTTTTCTCAAACTTCTTCCTACTTTTTCTCTTCCTTGCGCCGTCTTCCCCCCTCTCTTTTTTTCCTCCTCTTTTGTTGAGAGGTTAATCTCGGTGCTCCGGCCCTCTCTAAGATCCCCCCCTCTCTTTTTTTCTCAACGCCTCTTTCGGCGCTATCGTGAGCGATTAATCGTCCCTGTCCCCCTCCTCGCGCGTAAGACCGGCCGTCACTTTACTCTTTCTGTTCCTTCACTCCAGGACTCCATCCCCCGAGCCCATAAAATTTCTCTCCCAAGGAGCTCAACCCCGTAGGCACCACCGTACCAAAATTCCTTCCACTCCCCGCCATCTCCTTATGTAGGTCCCTTCAACGACCCTCTTCCCTCCCAGGTCCCCCCACTGACGACCCTCCGCCCGCGTTTCTCCCCCCCCCATTTCTTGGGGTTGGGGATGAGTCCCCCAAATGTCTGACGTCTATGGCGACTGGCGTCTTTCCTACCGACTCGTCTGTTCTTTGCTATGAACGAATGGAGCGACATTCACCTCTGTGTTTTTGCCCTTTTTTTTGGTTGTAGGGTTTTGTTGGTTACCCCCCTTTAGGATCGGGTCCCCGATATCTCTCCTCTTTTTTATTATTTGTTCCTCTGTTTTCTCTAGGTTATTCAACTTCCCAAATGTCCTTTTTTTTTTCCTTTTTCAATGCTCCCCCCCCTTTTGTGAAGGAAAATCCCCTTTTTCATAGCTCAGGTGGTCAGCCAATGGGATTGTCCCCACCCCCGAATGTTCCTCTTACCCACACCCAGGCGCTTCTTGGGCAAGGCTTCATAGTCGTCACCCCTGACATCCCGTACCCTCCCAGTCCGCGACAGGTTCCGGTCTTCCTAACTGCTAGTTTCTGTCGCAGTACTTCTTCCCCCCACTGTCATTTTTGTGGACGGGGTTCTCTCCTGGACTTCTTCCTCTTCCCGAAACAGCCATAATGTATTGCTCCTTTTAGTAGTTTCCTTAATCCTACCCAACCCTGGACTCACCCCCTTACCCATTTACTCTGGATGGGGGTGCCCCCCGGTAGGAACAACCATCCATTTTCCTTTTTTTGTAGGTTTCCTTCCTCACGCACCAGCCAATTTTTCGGTCTTTTTACCCTCCGACTCCAGCTAAGTCCCACTCTGTCCTTGACAAGGCCTTTCAGCGTTATCTGCCGGAGAGTGAACCTTTTTCTCTTCCCCATCTCACCAAATACCTTCGCTTTTTCCCCCCCTCCTTGGAAGGGAGATTATAATTGAGGCACTGCTCTACTGTGTCAATCCCCCATTAGGGAAATTACCAGATTGTCCTCCATTTTTCTAAGGTTCCCTTTCGATATTTCCGTTAACTCGATTAGATTCTATGTATTTCAGTCCCCCTTTTCGTTTCACGCGCGGTGACGAGTGTTTTCTTTCTCAGATTGTCTGCCCCGACCGTTCTTTGCTGCCCCTCTCTTTTGAATAGGATGACGGAGCTATCTTATGCCTTCCCTGTAGCCCTCCAAAGCGGTTTCTCTACTAGACAACGTCCCGCATGCACCTAAATCCACGCACCCTGTGCGTGTTGACCACGAATTTTTTCAGAAAGCTCGGGAGCCAAGATCTTAACGCCGTCCGAACTCATGGAGGGGTCCTTCACCCCTTAATTGCCGTGTTCCTTATTCTCTCCCTCTCCTCTCCCGAGACTTCCGATACCTGGCTACCAACCCTGAGTCTAAACAAGATCCCAACGGCGCTTTTTCGCTTTATTGCGCGCCCCCCCCCCCTTTACGTAGAGGCTAGGTGTGAGGGTTTCCCCCTATGCGTATAATTCGTTTGATTCGTCTTGAGGCTTCTCTTCAGAGTGACCCGTACAAAAAATCCTCTGCTTCCCTCTTTGATGCAGATTTTGAGACGACTCTTTTCCCCATGCTTCTGATTGAGGATTTTCATGACCTTCTTCCGGAAATTAACCCCCTCTCCGCTCTTTTTTGAGCGCGCTTAGGACCTTTTCCCACATAGTCCCATTTATCTTCTTCTGCGGTTGGGAGCTAGCTTTTTTGAGGAATAGACCCCTGCCCCAGTTTCTTGCTCGAGTCCTTCTCCTGATTTTCGATCGATGCCCACACCATTTTTCGGCTGAGTCGTTATAGCCCAGTGCTCCCTCTTATCCGCCGCTGGTGGAACCCTTTTCCATTGGCTCTTAGACAAAAGTTCTCAGGGTCCAGGTCGGATTTTTCTTATATATTCTCCTTTGTTGTAGACTATAAGGAAAATATCTCCCTTCCCCCCCCCCGCGCTACCTTTCCAAATCCCCTTCCCAACTTTTCCACCCGGAGATCCTCCGTTAGGGCCTATCTCCGACGACGACCTTTTTTCGTGACACCTCATCCGCCCGCTGCATGAAGAACTCAGTCTTCTCTGGCCCACGATTGTCCTCAGTAAACGCTCCCTTCCCCCCCGATCATCTCCTTGTTCGAGGCCGGCCTCGGCGACTTTTCCCCCAAATGAGGATTGTCCTCGGGAAGTTTCAATAATCCCGCAACTATCAAACTTTTTCTCGGCGTCCCTGCTACCATCGGTCGCCAAATCGTTCGAGCCCCGCAACTGAGACTGAACCATCTCACTCGTAGGACCTCCCACAAACGCAGGAGTTCCCATACAATCAAGACACGGCCATCCCGGCTACGGACGTTTTGTCGCCATAACCGCGATCCTTGCATACTTTTTCATAATTTTGATTCCCCTTTTCAGGTTAGCGTTCCTGAGCTTCCGTGCGCCAATACTTTCTTGATTTGATGCACACAGGGACCTTCTTTTAAACGTGGACGCAAGGTCGGCTGGCTTACGTCTTCTGGAAAGACTCCCGTCTTGGCTCGGACCCCCTTGTGTTCCTTCCACGCAAATTGCGTTGCCTTTCGCGATTTTTCCCTCCTTCGTGTTTTTTTTCTTTTTTTGGACAGCCCGCCTTGGCGACCCCCATGATTCCGCCTTTCCCTTAGCTCCCGGCCCACGTTTTTTTTTTCCCTCCCCCCCAATCCCCCTCTTTTTTTCAAAGATATTTTTTTTTCTTGACCTTGTCCCGAACACTCTTCCTCCCCCCCCCCACTTAACCTGTGTTGCCCGAGCTGTTCTCCCTCGCCGAGCTCGAAAACCCTATTCCTTTCCCGATAAGCTTTCTCCTCCTTTCACCCCCTTCTGTGACAGTCCCCTCTTTGGAAACTTTTCTTTTGCAAACTTTCGCCCTCTTGTCTAACTTATATCTCCCCCGTGAAATCCAATTGGTGCTCCTTTCGGGGTGAGTGTTTTCATCGGATAAAGTTCCCTCCTTCCCCTTATGATCCGCGGGAGAGGAAGGGTCCAAATTCCCCTTTTTGGTTACTGATCGGGTGAATGACGGGTTTCGGAGCCTTTACCCCTTTTGGTGGAGGTCTGGATTCGAACTAACACCGCCTACAAGTGTCTTATAACGGTTGTCCACTCCCGAGTCAAACTGTTACGTTCTTTCCTACTGTGATTTTAGGTCTTCCGCGTCCAGCGAAATTTCAGGCTGTTCTTTCCCTTTCCTGACTTTTCCAGGCGCCAACGTAAATAGACCCAAATTTCCTCTTAGTTGTAGCCCCCCTTCTTAATCCCGCGGCCCCAGCCGACGTAAATTCCCATAAGCCCCTCCATGGTTTTTCCTGACTTTTCTTTTCGTCTGTTCCCGATGTCCTGCGATACACTTTTCCCAGCTCCAACGATTTCTGTTAAGCTCCCCTTCCCTTTTCACCATACCCCTTTTGCCTGCCAGAATCGCTTTCATTCGCTAAAGTCCATTCCTTCAGAGTTTTCGCGTTCATGACTTTCCCTTTCCCCGAATGTTTCATTGCCGACCTCGTAGCCCCGAGTGCCTTCTTCCACAGAGTTCTCCTTGGAGAATTCCCCACAGCTTCTCAGCGATAGCGTGTCTCCTCAAACGAATCTCCCCGTCCCCCCCTACAAACACCCCCTTCCCCCCCAACAATGTACATGTCGCCCTAGGCCCCTTCTTAATATAACCCCGACGCGGAGCTCCCTCTTTTTTCATAGCCGGGCGGACCATTTGGCGCAGGTCTTTTCGCTTCCGAAGATTAGTCGTCGTGGGATCCTTTTCTTTTTTTTTTTGAAGAACCCATCATTTTTCGGTCTCTGCATCATGAGTATTTCTTTCCATTCTTTCCTGGTGCATTACATCTCTTGTGTTGAGAGTCTGTGATATCGTCCTCAATTTTTCTCAGGTTGCCTGTGATTTTTGCGCCCGTATCCTTTTGACTTTTCGCGTCCCTCCTTTATTGCGCTCTTCTTTCCTCTGAGACCGGCTAGGTTACTCCCACTCTTCTGATTGGCTACCAGGTGATCAAGAGGCTTCTGGCGATTCGCCGCTAGTGCCCCCCCTTTCCTCTCTTGTCAATATCGTGTTGTGTTGAGTCTGGAATCGCGGAGAAGATATGCATCCTAAAAGTCCCCTAGGCCCTCCTGCTTTCTTCTTATTCTTCGCTGGTGCGTTTCCCTCCCCTGCCCCATGTATCCTCGGCGTCAAGACCGGTCGCACGCTTCCCTCTTCTTCTGAGGTACCAGGACGTTACCTCACAGACGAACACCATGAGAAACTTCTCGTCACCGCTCAAACTGCTGCAGGTTGTTTCCCAGGCACTCTTGACTCGCCATCATCCTCCTCCCTCCCCTTCTCTCTGGAGTTCTCAATCGAAATTATCACTTTCCACGTCCTCTTCCCCCTCAGCGCCACCTCTTTATCCTCCTGCTTCCAACTTTTGCTTTTTATGCGAAACGTTCTGCTCTTCACGTACCGCTCTTTTTTATCTTCCCCGGAACGCCTTGGCGTTTACCCCTGAACTTAGAGGTGTTGTTTTTGCAGGTTCTTGCCCTTTTGTAGTGTTGTGGATTCAGCCTGTCCCCCCAATACCGTATTATAGATGGTTCTCTCCATGTTTTCCCGGTTGGCTAAGGGGGTGGTCCATTTTTTTTCCCAAGGATTGGACCTTTTTTCCGTTCTTATGGCGCCTTCCCAATGACGCCACCCTGTTCTTACTTTCTTTTCGCGAGCCGGGCGCCTGCTGCTTTAGAGCTTTCCCGGTGATCTTTCTCCCCCTCAGAGACCAAGGGCTCGGCCCCCTCCAAGGCTGACCTCGGGGAAAACGCGAGGCGTCTTGGGACATTCGCATTGTCCCCCGCCCCGTTCATGCGTCGGGACTGCGGATTGCGTCTCCCCGGACGTGAAGCGGGAGAATCTTGTGGAAAACGGTTTCGACACGAACTCCTTCGCTTGCCTCTTTTTTTAGCATGATTTCGGCCCGATGTCCACCCCCAACCACAGAGCTTTGCCGAAAAGGTTTTGCAGCGAATCTCTTATACCTATCTACGTTTTAACATTTTGGTATCTGCTTCGTGGTCCCCCCCTATGAACCCCTCCCTGTTTTATCTGGTCCGGTTCCTCAAGACACCCCATCCAAATTGCCGAACGGGCCTTCCCACATACCCCATTCCCCCTGAACTTTCTTGGTCAGTTTCCCTCGTTCTCCGGGTTTGAACTTTTTATCTTAAAACCAGAGAGATCATTCGATCACCCATTGATATTGCACTTTTGATATCTTTTCTATGGCGCGAATCCTTTCCATCGCCGAGAAATCCCAATGACTCACCAGGTCGGAAGGAATTGTTATCTTGATTATGCCCTCGAGTTAGAGCTGCGAGATTCTGTCCTCCCTTCTTTTCCTCCGGCGTCCCTGCAGTGTTTGTTTGATTTTCCCTTTACGAACTTGCGCTCAAAACCTTTCTATTTGCCCCTATTAGTGGAAGGAATATCCTGCCTCGTCTGCTTTCCTTTGTACGCGCCCCCCATCGTTTTTTTTGTCCCCAGTAGCACTGTACCACACCTCATCTCCCCCCCCCCCGGTCAAATCCTACAGCTTCTTGTCCTGAACAAGAAGGTTTTGTATTCTCCCCTCCCCCTTCAGACCCATTCTCCAAAGGAATCCCCTGAATCCCTGTTCAACTCCCCCCCCTTAACGGGAATCCCTCACGTATGCCCCCCCCCCCCGTCTTTCGAGAGCACGCTATTTCCCTTGGCACATCCTAGTTCCAACTCTTTCCGCTTAGATTTCTTCCCTACCCCACCTTTCTTTTCCCCTGCGCCTGGTCTTGAGTTCTTTCCCTTTCCCTTTTTTGAGGTCGCACTTTCAGGTTCGACGTCTAATTCCCCGTACTTCCTTGAGAGTTGTTTTAGCGCCGTCAGCAGGAAATCAAGTTAGCTCTATTTTCGTGTCACTAATGAACCGTATTTCCTACACTTTTACTGCAACTCATGTGGACTTTTCGCTTCGCGCGATTAATTCATATCCGTCCCTCTTGGCCGGGCTCTTGTTGTTGATTGCCCGTTTTTTTCAAATCGGCGTTCCCCTCCCCCCTCCGGTCGGCTTCCTTCGGCTCTCTCTCGATACGTCTTCACCGCACCCCTGTCGGCGCGGCGCTCGAAATTTCTCTCCCCTCCTCTATAAGAATTTCCTGTACTCCCAATGTTCTCTGTTCGACACCCAACCTTTCCCCTTTCGCGCGTTTCCCAGGCGATTTTATATCATCTGCTTTCTCCGTTTTGATACCCCAAACTCTAGAAATGATAACCCGCTGATGCGAGAACCCCATCGCCTTCCATTTCTCCCAGCGGCTCTTCCCCCGCTTTTTTGCGGTGATATCTGCACACCCGCCGCTTCGCTTGACCCTCTCCCTCCTTCTCGACAGGCTTCCGATCTCTTCCTTGGTCCTCTCCCGCTTTTTTTTCCGGCCGCTCCCACCGACGTCCCCCTCGCTATTGTTTTTCATCTTCCGCGCGCCCGCTCTCCGTATTTTGCTGCCTCTGAATCTCGACTGCCCTCTTTTTACCTCAGTTCCCCCTGCGTCGGCGGCGT
>Ga0179593_1571570_pt1 | contig 17638 bp, 12 predicted proteins | sample CZODoug2_1_08_16_FD_185931 | JGI IMG/M metagenome (GOLD analysis project Ga0179593, IMG submission 185931) | Vadose zone soil fungal communities from Angelo Coast Range Reserve, California, USA - CZODoug2_1_08_16fungal (PacBio error correction) | ecosystem: Environmental > Terrestrial > Soil >... | reverse complement strand
TTTCCCCCCTTCCCCACAGCTTAGGATGAATTTTCAGTTCTGTGGCCCGTTCCCCCAGCGCTCCTTTTTTTACTTAGACGTTCCTTAGCTTTAAGGACTCCTCCCCCCCCCGCCCCACACGTGATCGCGATCCTTTAGGCCACCAGCATAAAGCGGAGTATTTTTTCCGTTTAAACAGAGGGCTCTGTTTCCGTTTTTGATTGAGGGCCTTTTTCGTTAATTTTGATTTTCCCGCGAGAGTTAAAGAGATTATAAAAAAGGTTTCTTTTCCAGCGCCTCCTCGATGGACCTTTTCTGTCTGGTGCCTTTTTTTTTTGATTCCCCACATTGTAGTGTTGGTGAAGGGCCTCAGCCCCCCTAAAAGAAGGTTTTCCTGTTCTTCCTGCTTGACGGTTAGTGGTGTTTGCTCAGTTAGCCGAGCAATTTCGGTCACAGAGTGTTGCAGCCCCTCCCCCCTACCGCCCGTGCTTTTCCATAGTCGGATTGACTGCCCTTTTTCCTCGACCCCGAGATTTGATTGGTTTCCGGCGACCCCTGCCTTTCCCCCTGACGGCTTGTGCTCACTTCCCTTCGAAATTAAGGGTTCTGTCCACCTTCCATTTGAAAAAGTTTTCCTGCTGCGGGTTTAAGGGTTTTTCCGCCCCCAGATCCCTTTTTTTGAAATTAAGTGAGTTTTGTTCCTTAGTTCCGACTTTGTATCACGTATCAGTAGGCCTCTCTTTTTTGCCAGGATGCCCCCATAGTTCTTCATAATTCCTCCCCTCCCTTATGAGCACAGATTATCGTTTAGCCGCGAGAGTACCATCGTTGGCAGGACGTCCGCAGCCGACCTTTTTTTTCCTGTAACGGATTCCTGGTCCTCAAACCCCCCCCCCTTCCCGGAATCCCTTTCTTTTCACCTGATCCAGAGGCTCCGTTTCAGGCTTGGCGCGGATGGTGATTCGTTAGAGCTTCCCTTTCAAGGTCCAGTGACTTCCTCCCCTCGGCTGTCCCGTGACCCGCGTTTCCCCTTCACCGCCTTGAAGATTGCGCTCATTTCTAAAACGAGCTCTGTCCTTCGGCCATCCCCTCAATTTTTTTCCCGGTATCCTGTTGTTCCCCTGGGTATCAGAAGATGTACAGAATACCCCCCTTGGAGTCCAGATGGTAGATCACCGCATCCCCTTTGATTGATACTCATAGAGGGATATTTCGTTTGACCGCAACTGCGCCTCTGGACTGCCAGATTCTTCGGGTTTGAGTCCTTTGCTCGAGCCCCCCTTACACATCATGTTCTTTTTTTCAGGGAAAGGACCCCTGAGGAGGATAACGACAATGGTGTTTGACCTCGCGGCCTTCGCAAACATGAATTTCTTTCCCACACGCGAAACCCAAACTCCCCACTGCGGTGAGCCCATTCGCGGGGCCCGCCGGTCGGGCGCTAATGCCCATCCCCGCTTAGATCTTTTCTTCCTCCATGACTCTCCCACCCCGAAGACTTTCGGTGAGAGACATCAGGTTCCCCCCTCTCTTAGCAGTATCATTAAATTCGCGCCTCCCGTCTCTCAAAGCAACAACCTCCATTTGGCGTGAATCAGCGTTTCCTTTCAAAGATGTTTTCCCCCGGCCCCCCCTCCCCCTCTTCTTTTCCCCTCTCAAGCGAGAGCGCCTTTATTCTTCTCCTATACCCCATCCTTAGTAGAAATCTTGAGGAGGGACTGTCTTGACGGTATCGATAATTTCCCTTCTTTTTTTTCAGTGCTGAATTCCCCCCTTGAAGTTTAGAGGAAATAGGTTTTCTTAGAAAGAAATGAAGTCAATTCCTCTGGTTAGCCCTGCGCCAGTTGGAGGCCGGTGCTTTCTATGATCAGAGATGCGGTAGGCTTCCATTGTACATTTTTCCCCTCAAGACATTTTTCCCTCCCTAGAAATTGGGAAGCATTTTTTGTGGCGGAGGAGAGGAATCCTGTCCTGCACGTACTTGTGGACCATGACAGAGGGTTGATTCCTTTCCTTTCTGCGCTGTCCTTTTCTCGACCTCCTTCTCCCAGGGCGATCGACCCTTTACCGCTTGCCAAGACTGGCCCTGATTCTGTCCGACTTCATGGAGATTGCCCGGCAAAAAAGTCTCTTCTTCTTTTTTCTTCTTCCTTTTCCCTCTATGGGAAGGTAGGCATTCCGGGACGATGGCCCAAACGCCCTCCTCCGTTCACACGATGTATAAAAGAATCCTCAAAGTTTCCTTTTTGATTTCCTTTTCTCCGAGTAGGCGATTTTTTCCTTTTTTCGATACCCGGGGCCACGTGATAGAAATGATTTGGCTCAGGTTCAGATGAGACTTCCCCACGATGATCCGCATTTTTCCCGGCCTTTTCCGAATTTAAGCCGGAGGCCGCACCCTGACGCCGGCCGTCAGCGTTGTCGCCACCGGTCTATGAATTCAACCTTTCCCGTCGGCCCGCCCCCTCCCTTTCGGCTCTCCCTTGAGAAAGGCTTTCCTTCTCTCCTGCAAGAATAACAGGGGTCGTGGGGTAGCACCTGGCATCCTTTTTTTTCTTCACCCCCCTTTTTTTCTTTCTTATTTTTCCGGATCCCTCCCTTCCCATGAGATGCACCCTTTTTTTCTAGACGGCCACAGTCATGAGTATGGGTCGAACTTAAGCAGGCAGGCTTTGTTCTTCGGCTCAGGCCTAATTTACCCGCCAAATTTTTCACGATCCCTCTTATATTTATAAGAGCAAGTGCTTTTTTCCTTTCATGCATTCCTGTCGAGAGAGCGCGATGCGGCCTCTTCTTTCTATCTCCTCGTGATGGGAGGGATGTACTCATTTAGACACGCTAGAACGTTTTTTCCCTCTTTCTTTTCCTCCCTTTCGCCGTTCTTCTCCTTCCCCTCTTTTATAAGAGAGATTCATCAATCACATCCCCCCTCTCTCCTTGCATCTGCGCGCTTACCCTGATGCTGGCCGGGACTCCATTCATTGCGCGGGGGTGTGGAGTCGGCATAATCCCCCTTTCCTTTCTAACGCCCCCCCTTTCGTGGAGCCAGTCCGTTTTGAGGAGCGTGAGGATATCCCTTTTCTGCTTTTCGAACATAATCTGACGAAGGTTATATCTTGCCTTGCGCTCATGTCCTGACGGGACCTTTTTAACTGCGCCTCTGTGGGATTCTTTCTGCCCCGTTTTTTTTAAGAACATGTTATATGCCCCCCCCCACCACAACATGGCGTCCTCCCCTTTTCCCGCGCGCGCCGCTACGGGCGGAGCATTTCTTTTTTTCTTAACATTTAGCTTTTTTCCGTTGGCGACCCCCCCTTTTTCCGGCGCCCGCGGCCCTACTTTTGCGAAGAGAAGGCGGATCGATTTGTCCTGTTCCTGACTCCCCCAGGCTGCCCGGAGGCAAGCCGAGGTTCTCACGGTGGCCACTCCGAGGGAGTTCCTTCTATCGCCGACTTTCTCTCCCGAGACTTTTTTTTTCCTTAAAGTTAAAATGACCCTCCTTTCCCCCAGTTCGGCGCCGAAGTGAAGCGCCGTCGCCGCGGATTGAAGACCTTTTTTAAACCCCCCCCAGCTCCCTTGTTTCCCGGTTTTTCCTCCATGACTTCGGACTTCCTCCCCTCCTCTAAGATGAAGCGGACGCGTCCCCCCTCTTTTCCCATTCTTTTGGCGTAGGCGGGGTGTTCGGTCAACGGGCAGGAGCGCTTCATTGCGGGTGAGATAAAAGCCCAAGTATTTTTTCCGCATTCTCCCCCCCCCTCCCCCCCCCCCCTGAGAAAAATGGTCGCGTACCTCTTCGGACCTTAATTACACCAATGACAATGCCTTATGACACAAAACTGCAATCTTCAGAGATATTCCCCCCTTTTTTTAATGACGGCTGCTTCTGAGTTCCCTGACCTCCCCTTCGCGAAAGAGAAAACTAAGCCGTCCAACTTCCAAACAGACGGGTTTTCCGGTTTTCCGCCGACAGGCGCTCTGTTCCATGATCGATTCCTTTTTCACTTCCCTCATCATTTCTGGTGGTAACCCCCTCCCTTTCCGCGCCAGCTGCGCCCCTGTCTCTCCTTTGTTCTTTCCCTTTTGGTACATCTTTCTGAACAGCCCTCTCTGTAATTCAAGCCGTCGTGCCTGTGTCGTTTCTGCTGTCGAGACAATTTTTTTCCCCCTTCCCCCCCCGTGGCCACCGGATGTCTTTTTCTTATCCCATGGAACATACACTCACAAATCGAAGAGGGCCGCATGAGCGCCTCCCTCTCGAAGTGTCCTCGTGTCCAATTGCTTTTCTCGGGTTTTCCATACATTCCGTCCGGGAGGAATAGGAGGTCGGATCTCTTTTTTAAAGTACCTTGTAGGTATACATCTCTCTGTGATTTACCTGCCGAACGACCATGCTTTTTTTTCTCGCTCCCTTTGCGCACCCCCCCCCTCCCGGGAAGGATTTACCGTTTTAGAATGGCGGATACGACTATCCTCTATTCGGCCTGAATCATTTTTCTGATGTCTGGAATAATTCAATCCCTTTTTCTCCCTAAAAAAGGCTTTCCCCCTGAGACAGATGCATGGCATTCGCGGACTGATTAGCCGCTTCAACTTCCTGGCTGGCCTTCAGCGGCCATCCTCCAGTTTCATCAAGAGGTAAATACCCCGGTTTTCTGTGGTCCTTCGCGGCTTCGGGAACTTCGCTCTTTCGCGAACGCCACCGTACAACAGCTCACGCCTCTTGCGGTGAGACGTCTCAGGTCTTCTTCCACAAAGTTTTTTCCCCTTTTTTTTTTCTGAGGAAGTAAATCCATTTTTTTAGGCCCTCTTTTGCCCCAACTCGCAGTACCGTTTCTATGCTCGGCTCGGATGACTGAGTTTCTTTTTTTTTTTTGGCTTACCGGCCCTTGCTGACTTCGATGTGAACGGGACCATGCCTTGCTAGGGCCGACTGATCGTGACTGCGACCGAGCCTCTCCCGTTTCGACACTTTTTTTTTTCAGGCGCAGGTCTAAAAAACGGTTCGCCCCGCTTCCCATTACCCACGTGTGTCATTAGTGGCGCCCCGAGTTATGGCTTAGCCAGGAATCCTCCTTCGCCGCCTCCCCAACGGCCACTCCTTTCCGGTAGCCGGCCCCCCCATCCCTTTTCAATCGGCATCTCCCCCTTCTTAACAGGAGTCGTCGACCTTTATCCCTCCGCCGCTTTTTCACTTTCTGGCGAATCCTTTTCAATAAATACCACCGTCCCCCCCGCCGTAGTCAAGTGAAGGCGTGCCGTTGCGGCAGCCCTTAACCAGGTAAGTTGTAACTCCATTGGTAGCCGTTCCTAAATTACAATTTTTATTTTTTCGAATGGCTTCAGCGCTCGCAGCCCTAACCGCCAAAATTTTTTTTAACGCCATCTTCCTCGCATTCGCTAAACCCCTCACGCCTAAAGAGCCCCTATTTTGATGGGGCAGAGATTCGCGAGTAAGTGGTGAGGGGAAAGCTGTCTGACCTTTTCCGGTTTTTTATGGAGCTGATGTCCTGTTATAGTCTCATTCGCCCATACCCCCTTGATGCTGATTCATTTTTCGTCCTCTTTTCTCTATTTTATTTCTGCGAGCCAGCATTCTACCTAAGGAGATTGAGATTTACTCCGTGGGCCATCTCCCAGCAGCAGAGACCCACGGCTCGGCAAGCTTTCTTCTTTCAGAGGTCCAAGTGCACCCTCCCCCCCAAGTAGATCTCGATTCAGTGCCCCAAAAGCACCCTTTGCTATGTTTACAATGCCTCTTAAATAGGGTAAGACTTCCGGCGTGGATGTCGTTCATTTTTCTTATCGCTGAATCGACGAAATCCCACCGGTTAAATGGAAGTAGTTGCCTTTAGGATTGCGTGTTGGTGTCACCAGTGAATTTTTTTTCAGGGGATCTTCCCAAGGGCAGACGCGTTCCCTTTTGACGTGCGGCCCTTGTTGGTTGTATTCTCGGATTTTTAGAAGTCCGTCCTCTTAGAGAATGTAATGTGTAGTCTGATGGACTTCCCTGACGACGCATTTGACGTCGGCGTAGACCGGCTGCCCTGCCTGCTCTGTGTAAAAGTGAGGTTCTGTGCACGCCTTACCTTGAGCACTTTTTCTGCCTTTTTTTCGGGTTCACCAAGTTGTTCTATTCTGGTGAAAGTGTTGACTTTTCCACCTGAGAATGATTTACTACCCAGGCGCCATTGTTTCGAGTCTTGACCTTCGTGACCAGAGCGATTCCTTCAGACTTTTTTTCCGGCCTCGTCTCCCCTTTAGTACTTTCCAATCGGTTTTTTTGAATATAATGCCCCTCCCCCTTCAGTACTTTTGCGACAGTACGCAAACGTCCTGGGCAGTTTTTTGTACCCCCCATTGTTCCGGAGTTGGCAAGATTTCCTCCTCGCCGTCTGTACTGTAAGGTCTCCATTTCGCAAACCCCTTTTTTTTTAACTTCACCCCGCCCCCCCCCCCCTCTTTTTAGATCCTTCTAACCGCGATAGCGTGTGGGTGAAGTTGAGTTCTTCAGCTTTCTCCTAAGGTCCCCCCATCCTGAATCCTATTTCTTTACCGCTGGAATGATGATGGAACTCTTTATTGAGGCCTTCATCATTTGAAACGAGCTCTTCTTTCGCAGAGAAATTCCCTTACTTTCCCGGTATCCTTAAAAAATTTTTGGTCTCGCCTCGTGTTTTTTCTAAACATTCGCCTGGTCCGCGCACATCCAGCAGGCTCTGATTGATTCCCTTTCTTTCCTTTCTGCCTCGTTTGAGCAGAACGCGTCGTACGGCTGCCGAAGCTTTGGTTTGCGCTTTTTTTTCCCTCTCGAGCTTTTTTCGTCTTTTCCATAACCAGAGAGCTTCTTTTTATAAAGAACAATGGTGTCCCTAGCGTTTTATATCAGCCCGGCCTTTCCCCCGCAAACTGAAGTTGATCGACAAAACGGACTTCTGTACACGACGTGTCCGCCCCGGGTCCTTCTTCGAGCATCGGACATGAAAGATTCGATACTGGTTTGGTATTTTCCCCCAATGACGACGATGGTCCCCTCAGACGTTCAATCAGGGAACACCTTTTTTTTTTAGACCAGATACATAGCGCGTTCCGATCAACGGTCCGTACCAGGGCTTCTTTCCCTCGCTTTGTACAACACCCCTATGATCTCCACTTTATAAGAGTCTGATTAGACCCTTTTTGAGAATTTATGAGCGGGTTAGAAGGTTACCACCCCTATCTTCGAGTCGATCGAAACTCTTGAGTCCTTTTCATCCTTCCTGCATCGAGCTCCTGTTTCCTTTCTTACGAACCATTCTGTTTCTGGGACATAGGTGCGTATGTTTTTCCCGGGCACTGAATTCCAGGAAGATGGACCCATCCGATCCTTACCGTTGCCGCCTTCCTCTTCTCAGTTGCGGTTTGTAGATTTTTTGGTCGGCCTGATCGCGCACTCTCTTGGATTTTGAGATGGCGCTCTCTTCCTGCCGACAGATGCCTCTGGTTGATCCGTGCTGCTTCCCTCCCGGTAAGCTGTTGCCCTTCTTCCCCCGGAGTACCGCTGAATCGTAGATTTTTTTTGAGCACCCTTCTCCATGGCGATGGCCATGACCTCCCAATTGATCTTTTGAGCTTGCGGTATTTTTTCCCGTGAGCGAGCTGGCATTTCCTTTTCGACCTGCCGTCCTTGCTTTCGCTGCGCAGTGCAGATGTTTCCCCCCGAAAAGTTGTTTTCCCCCCTTTCTCATGGTCGTCGACTTCCTTCTCTCCGAGATTGCATTCAAGATGTCTCGCCAGGGACTACGGGGGATGTTCCTTTTCTTTTCCAGAAAAGAAGATAGCAGGTTCACCAAGAGGCCAAGCAGCCCATGAAGGCCGCCGGCGCCACCCCAGTGCGACGACGGCCGTCAGCCTTACAGGAAAGGAGCGTTTTCAAACTTTTTGCCGAAGCCTTCTTCCGCTCTTGTCCTTAGGAGGGAAGACAGGACGGTCGAGCCGGGTGTGAACAGGTCAGCACTGAACCAAGATGGCGCCCCCTCTGGTGTCGACAAGCTTTCCTTGCACTCTCCGACTATCTTCGCAAAAGTCGTAATGAGTATTTCTCCTCTGTCCTTATTTCCCTCCCTCCGCGGCGCAGGCTCATCTCTGCTGCGTCCACGAAGCAACCGCTCCTCTTCTTTCTTCTTACGTCATTGCCGCTTTTTTCCCAAAAGCAAAAAATTTTTTTTTTTCTTCGAGGAGAGAGCAAGATGCGGACTGCCTTTTCTTCGTCAATAGTTTCTGGGGACGATCTCGATAGAACGCCCAGATTACCTGAGAGCACGGCGTCCCTTTTCTCCCGTGTTGTGGTTGAGAGTCTTGTTACATCTTTATCTCTCTAAGTCTTTCTTCTTCGACTGCTTCCTCCTTCCGGAGAGATGATAGAAAGATGATGTCCTTGGGACTTTCTTTCCATGCGCTGATCGGCTTTCCCTCCTCGTCCCCTCGTGAAGCCTTCTCCTTCTTCTGATAGACTTCCCCTCTCGATGATTTCCCCCTCCCTTTCCTTCTATTTTCCAAAAGTTGAGGTTTACCCAATACTAATGAGCCGGTTGTCCCTCCTCCTTGCCTTCTGGGTACGGGCACGGGTCCGTCCCGTTCCAGAAGGCGTCCCCCCTGTGTCTAGAGGGTGCCCCGGGACTTTTATCTTCCCTTTTCGTCACGCATGTCGCCTTCCTTCCCAGAAGAGGAGGGCGCCTTCGCCGAAGGTTAATCCTTGTATAAATTTTTATTTACAGAAAGTCTTGTAAGGAACGTTTTTTTCAGAAGAAGAATCCTCATCAATTAATGCTGATTCTTCTTTCCTCCGAGAAGAGGATATGTTGCCTCCCGTCTGTTCATCTTTCAATTGAAGAAGTCTTGTCCTCTGGAATTTTCAGGAGAGATAGGCTTAGACCCCTCCCTTCCCCACCGCGAGGCTCCTAAAGTTTTTCCCCCCTTGTTTCTGACCGCCCTCCACTTGAGAGGAGAGAGACTGCTTCATAGTTCCGAATGACGACCTGAAAATCGCTCCGGCGAAACCTCCCTCCCTCTAATTTCCGGTCTTTTCCTTCGGCTTTTCTTCCCTCCGAGATTTAAGTGATCCTTGAAGCAGTGTCATTGCAGAGACTGTCCCCCGGTGCGCGCGGGTCCCTCCATGCGTTTGGATTTTTCCCCAAGTACGGCATCTTTGATGTAATAGACCTCCCCCCAATCCCGAGACACAAGGGTCCCCCCCCGATCTCTCCTTATCACCATGACCCCTTTTTCCATCTTTTATCATCTCGACTTTACGGAGAAACAGGTAAGGATCTTCCCCTCCAAGAGTATGGACAGGCAGGATTTCGACCTTCGACCATCCCTCTTCCTCTAAATTTTCTTCCCTGTCCCGAAGCCAACGTCCTTTTTTCCTCTGAGTAAAGGAGGAAAAAATTAACCTTCGTTCCCTCGACCTCTGATGATCTGGTGGTACCAATTCGACCCCTCTTTTTTTACGGAGCAATCACCGATCATTGAATAGGACCTCATCCTGGTGGTCCACCCGCTATAGAGCGGCGTCTCCAGAAATGTTCAGTGACGGTTTTCTTCAAGGTCGCCGGTATCTGACGGCTATAAATCTCACTTTTTTTAAATGATGGTCTCCACCTCCCCGGATTAGTGGGCGTCGTCATGGAAACTACCCCCCTCCATATCGCCGAGGGCATGTTCTCTGCCCTGCTGGTTTCTCGCAGTGTTCTTCCCTTTTCTTTCTTTCGTTTTTGTGTTAATTCAATTAATTTTTCATAGTGTTCTGCTATTCACACGAGCCGTCACCCCTTGTCGGTATCCCCTCTTCTCTTTCTGGTGCCCTCCTTCTGCTGCTGCTCGCGTCTGAAAAACATTTATCGTCTCGGGGAGGCATTCGAGGCCTTTTCGGGAGTTCCCTCTTCCTCTCATTTCTTGAACTTTTTTCCCCCTCCTTTTGGCTTCTTTCTGCCTTTGTTGACAATTGGGACTAAATATTACACGAACCAAGGGATTCGAAACCAGGATACTCTCTCCGGGAGGACGGGCTGTTGTTTTTTCCCGTGATGAAGCGCTGGGCGGGCCCCTCAGGCAGATCCTCTAAGGTTGTGGGATTTTTTTCTTACTTCCCCTTTTTCCGGGTCCCGGAGAGAACTCCCCCCTGTAAGGCCGCTTGGACGGTGATTCGCACAGGTCTCCAGATTGCGTGACCCCCCCCTTTGGTTTTCGCCCCTTTCTTTCTCCCAGGACACTGCGGCGGCGGCCGAGATCATCCTCTCCGTTTTTTCTCGTCCCTACGGAGTTGTTAAGAACTTCCCTTACGGCCCTTAGTATGCCGGAAACCCCCCCTCTTTGGACACGGACATCTTCGGCGAGTTTTTGATCCGTTAAAGACGCCTTCGTTGATCCCCTTGGCCAAAGTTCACTACATTTGCGATGTTCGTTAGGAGGTTTCAAAGTTTTTTTCCCGCCCTCATCTCAGTGGTAATGGCCATTCTCGGGGGGTTTACAGACCCCCGGAAGACTAATGTCCGTGATGCCCCTCTCCTCCCAGGAACCTATTTTTACGGCACGTCTCCCTCTGGTCCCATCTCCCACGTTCGTAAAAGGAGTTCTTTGTACGAGTTAATAAAGCCGGTGATGAGGTCTTTTCGGACTCGTCTGTCTCGCGGGTGGTTTTCATTTCATCCACCACCTCCGTCTCCCTCCCCCCTTCCAAACCGTCGATGTTTCTGTTCAGACGGTGCAGAAGTTTAGTTTTAATAAAACATCCATCAGGAGCGGCCATCGCACAGTTTCCCCTCTGATGCAGTCCCCACCCTTTCCTAAATCACAGTGCCCCGACGGGCCGTACTGAACACCCTTGTTTAATTTACAGTAACTCCTCCTGCTTTTTTTCCTTTTGGATCGCGATTCTCCTTTGGATGCTGTATAAAGCCCCAGCCAAACGATGACCCCCCCCGATGCCGTCTTGGGCGCCGCTCCTTCTCACCCGGCACTTCCCCAAAACCAACATTCACGCCTTCTTGGGTATCTCTTTTTATGTAACTTTTTCCCCCCTTTTTGTTTCATCATTTTTATGAAGACACATCCCCCTTACCCCAAGAAGGCGACTCGATTGAGACTTGTACCTTCCGATCCCTTGAAAAAAAGGCTTCGTATTCGAATTGTTAGCGGTTGGCTTGTAGTTTTTTCCTCCAGAACCTCCCACTTTTTTCATTCTTAGGCCCAACCCTGGCCGTACTATTTGCTGTTGCTGTTGACCCCCTTTTTTCCCTAGGTTTTCTACTTTAATTTTCTTTTCCTTTCTTTTGATAGATGCTCTCTGACCTCACGTTGAATTCTCCAAACCTTACATACCCCTTCCGTTTCCCACTGAGTTTCCTTGTGATTAACGCTACCTTGTTGCCCTTGGTTTCTTTCACTTCCGCCCCTAAGGTTTTCATGGGTCCCTGGTTGCCGGTGGATTACTGAAGCCCAGATCCCCGGACCGATTTCTTCTCCTAATGGGAGACCCCTTCTGGCTAAATAGTAGACGCGTTGTCCTCCTTCGATTTCCCTAATCCCGAATTGCTTGTCCTCCAAGTGAAGTCCACGCGTTGACTACCTATTCCTTCCGCATTCTTGTTCTCCTCGTGTCCCTGACAAAGTGGTCCCTCTTCCCCTTATGAATCATTCGACGAGAGCCACCCCAATTGTACGATCTTGAACCCCCGTTTTTTAGAGCTTCGAGGCGCTTGTCGTCGGTACGTTGAAGAGATTTTTTTCGAAAGTTCTCCGTTGGTCCACATCTTTGCTTCTCTTCCTCAATGCCGTCCTCTTTGCGACCAGCGCCGTATTTCGAGCAGCTGTCCCATGGGTACTAGTTCTTTTCGTCCCCGCCGCCGTACCTGTTACGGCGGCCAATTTCTCAAAACCTTTTCTCCGCAATTCGGGCCCTTCAACCTGACTTCCTCCGGCGCACCGAAAGAGCTTGCCTTTGATGCGCTTACTTGGCCGGGGCCCCCGAAGTCCTCCTCCAAAACGAGCCTCCAATTGTGGGGACCTCCTTCCTGACCTTCAGCTTCGCTTGTGAAAAGAGCTCTGTATTCCCGAATGCTGCATCTGGCCGGCGGCCTTTTTCCCCTTTTGTTATCGCTCCTACCTTATAAAATGGTCGCGTCCATCGTCCCTGGCGCGGATTATGCCATCCCAACGAGGTGCTCCTTCGCAGGCGTACCCCTTGCGCTTCCTCTTAAGAGGTATGTTTTTTTTCTTTTTCACAGAGATCCCTTCGCGTTCACTCATGGGCGTCGTCTTCTTCCAGAGAGATGCGGCTCCGCCAATTTCAACTCGTTTTTTCCATGCCTCCCTGGTCAAACATCCCCTAATACACCGCGCCAACGCACCGACTTGTGAAGCCCTTCGCGGTTTTTTTTCATGCTTCCCTCTTTATGGCGCTTCATGAAGGACGTCTGGTCCCCGATCAGGCGCTGTCCCCCGTTCTCCCCTTTCCCAAAAATTGTTTACTTCTCCCGAAAGTTCCGCTCACTTCTTTGAAAGACCAGGGCGGTTTCTCTTCCTCGTCGCGCTTTTCAGAAAGATGTACACCCCCCCTTCCCTACTCCCTGCCAATATCCCCGTTCCCTTCTCCTCGATTCTCTTCCCCCCCACAAGATAGATCTTCTATGTCTCTTTGAGGAGGGGAGTTAAGATTGACTTCATCCCATTAGTCCGACGGGCTGCTTCCCCGTTACGAACACGTCTGTGTTGCCGTTGTAGCTCTTCCCATAGGTGCTTCTCTCAATCCTCATTGTACATTTCTCCACAATAGACGCGCTTTGAGCAGTTTATTCGAGATGATCACCCCCCCCCCCCCCCCCCCCCCCCCCCCCCCTTTTTTCTCGAGGGTTTATGGATAAATTATTTTAGGAAAGAGGATCTCTTGGTGGGAGATGGCTTTTTCTTTTCCCCTGCAGACGATTCATTCCCCTCCGGAGTTTTTCCTTACGTAAACCTCTACTCCCCGGGAAGGAGATGAAAGATCCACTTCTTCCATTCTTTATGCCCCTGCTGATCACTTTCCGAAGTAATGGTTCCCTTCTTCAAAACTCTTCCTTTAGGTGCGGTTTCGCGTTCTTGAGATGGGCAGGTCAGGCTGGCGTCCGATTAAGAAAGGCAGTCGAGCTTTCTATCTCCCCGTCTTTTTTGAATTCGTAAGATAGTGGACTTTTAGCAGTGGCGATCGCTCCCCCCCTCGATCGATAGATTTCTTTTTTTTCCCCCTTTTTTCCTAGGACTTTCAGATGTTTTTCCCCTCCCCCCTTCAAATCTATCTCTTCGGAGAACCGGGACCGCCTCCTGAGGCCGAGGCGGCAGAAACCTTTTTCCCTTCTTTTTCTTGCGCAGTATGTCTCCTAAATTGAGCCTTCTTTTTTTTTCTCTCGAACGCCCGCACCCTAGGGAAGGAGAAGGAGGTACGTCCATTTCTAAACGAATCTATCCACCGGGGTAGTCCCCCCATTTCGCCACTGGCTAACCCCCCCCCCCTTATGATGACGCCCTTTCGTCTTCTTCCCGAAAATGCCCCCCTTCCTCGCAGATATCTCCTTTCATTGGCCTTGGGTCGAAAGGAAGAAGGACTCTCCCTCATCTCCTCGGCGACCCCCCTCCCCCCCCCCTCTGCGCCTCATCAAGAATCTCTTTTTTCTTTTTCATTTCAGGCTTCTTGCCGATTTTCTGCGTAAGATGTAACAAGGACAGCATCCTTCGCTCCTGCCCCGATGCCCCTGGTTTGTAGATAGAATCGTGATGGATGGTCTTTTTTTAATCTCTATTCTTCAGAACGCCGAGACGTTCCCCCCTCATCTCTCTTTTTTTTTTGAGAGCCTTTCTTTTTTTTCCTTTTTGCTTTCTACTATAGAGCTTTTTCACGATTCTATCGAAGCCGACGTAGGCCTTGTCCTCTTGATGCTCCTTTTGACATCTGACATCATGCTCTTATCTCATCCTTCTCTCTGCATCGTGAAGACTTTTTTCTCTCGGTCTCTTTTCGCAGCGCTATTAGGGCCTTTGCTTGATATTAAAAAGAATGCTTGCTCTCAACAACCTTGACGTCTTTTTCAGCGATATTCCCCCGATCATGTTAGGTTCCCCCCCAGCTTTTTTTCCTTCTGTGACTGACTCTTGTCCAGGTGCTGAAATTGTTCATTTTGTTAATCCCTTCTTTCACACAGAAGACTGGAGTCCCTGGCTCTGCCCTTAGCTTTCCCCCTTTTCTATTGGCGGTGACCCCCTTCTTAAGGAGACCTTTGCTGAAACATTTCTGAAGGAAGGAGTAGCAATGTGCGGTCGGCATTTTCCTTCACGTGCGAACTTTCTCTCTGTCAGATGTGCCCGTCCCTTTTTCGGCGTCCAGCACACGACTTCTTCACGGTGTCCTTCTGGAGCTCCTCTCAGTTGCGCGCTAGCCAAGACTTCTACGAATCTCCCCTCTCGTCGTGGGCATCACTTCTTTTTTTTTCCTCGACATCGACTTCATCCTTTTCGACGGGCAGGCGTAACGTGCCGACCCAAGGAACCTCTCACAACCCCGACTCAAACCTTTTCTTAGGAAATCGCCTGACTTCGGGACCTCGCAGGGACAGATCTACGATGTCTCTTTCAGCGCACATCCGAGGCGCGGCGGGTGTTTCCACCTTCCGACGCGCTTCTCCCTCAACATTTTTTTCCCCGGCCTTCGGTCTTCCCGAGCAGGACCATCTCAACCATCGAACCCACGGCGATCGAGTCCGACCGGTCTCCCTCTCCAAATACAATGCCCGCGTCTCCCCCCCTACCGTCCTCCCCCCGAACTTTTCCTTCGTGATGTGCCAGAGTCTTTCAGGATGGCGCTACCTCTTTTCCCACCTATGTCTTCCACCCTCTCTTCCGTACAGCCGTCCATTGAAATGACGATGCCGTCACTTCTCCTCCCTCGAGTGCGTCCCCGAAGATCAGATATCTGTTTCCTCCCCTCTCCCCATCACGTCCCCTATCAGAATATGATTCCTTTGTCCTTCTCTCTCGACGCTGATTTCCGCCCTTTTTTTAGTGATAGGAAATTTCGTTGCTTTGCTATCCCTAAAAATTTTTCACATGCTTCGTCACAGTGTCAAAAGGATTTTTCTTCTCCAAGTAGTCTCCATACCCCTCCTGGCAGTTGAGAGAAGAACTGAGGGTTGCTTCCCCTCGGTCTCCCCCCTTCTGTAAATGAGTTTTTTTTGTCGCGGTGTTACCCCCTTTTTTCATGTTGCCCCTCCTGTTCACAGCACTTTTCCTAATAACTTCTCTTTTTCCGAAGACGACATGATGTGTTCCTTCTGCGACCTTGCCAACCCTCCCCCTTCGGGCAGTCTTTCTGCCTTTTTAGGGCGCCTCTCCGGAAGAACTCCCCCCGCGCCCTCCCCCCTTTCTTTTTCGCGACCATGTGGACCATCTCTGGTACATCGACGATACCCCCCGTTCCCCGCAGGCCCCCAGCTGCATTTCCATTCGCGATGCTTTTTTTTAATGCATTTTTTCTCATCTTCATCTACGCAGGTCAATACGGTGTCTTGGGGCTTCGGCCTTAGGTCCCTTTGGCGGCGGGCCCACCCCACGTAACCTCGCTGGTTCCCCCTTTTTCGCCGCGTCCTTTTCGATCAGACAGGACGGATTTTTCAAGTCACGGGTTTTTTTCCCTTTATGCACACCGGACATTCCCCGCTTCCTTCCTCCAACTCGCATTTCAAAGGGAAGCTTGATATTTATTTATTTTGTTGCGTAGCTGTCCTCGCTTCGGCTCTCCCTTTTTTGCCTAAACCCCTGACATGCTTTTTTTTTTAAATGATCGTTTCCCATGCGCATAGAAGCTCTATTTTCCGCTAAAATGAGCTGGGTTTCTTTCTCCCGGAGAAGGTCCCAACCTTCCCCCCCTTCCCACGTGTCCGGGGCGAAAGAGTTATTTCAAACTGGAGTGCCTCCAGGAATTGAGGGAGACCCTCCGGCTCATCCCTTCCTTCCAACCGGACTCTAGCTTCCTTCCAATCGCATCTGGTCGTCAAAGGCAGTCGAGCTTTAACCAGCTCATGGTCAGCACAGGATTCTTCCCTCTTGGCAGAGAATTTCTTCTCCCTCTCCTCCCCGGGTTCCCGTTCCTCTTCTTTCCCCTACAACGGTCGTCCTGTTTTCCCGAAACTTAACAAAAGGCACACTGTCGTGAATCCTTCCCCACTCAGTTTCCCTCCTTCCATAGCTTATTTTTCTCTACGATTCAAACCGCCAATGAACGACATACTTTTTTCAGCATTCGCGGCGCCACCTCCAGCCCCTGAGCAACCTCCCTATAGGATGGTGGACTCTCTCCCGGATATACTGGTTTCTTTACAAGCTAGCCAACTCTTCAACATTCTATTCCCACGTAACGCAGCTGCCCTTTTTTCATGATGGCCCGGAAAGGAATTTTTCTAGCCCTTGGGTATCATGCTGATGATACTTCCTCCCCTTTTCCTCTCTTTTTTGTTTTGTTCCCCCCTATGCCTTCTCCTCTTCATAACAAAGAATTCGACTCCTTTAAGGGACGTTGGAAATACAGGCTCCCCCGCAGACTCCCCCCCCGGAGGTTCCCCGCCCCTTTAATGGTCAGCGTGATGTAGATTTTCCCAGAGAACAGTCCCTTAGATAGCTTCTTTCTATTTTCCTCTTTTTGTGAAACAGGGTCTAGGTTAAGAGCGTAATTATGGACTTGATGTCGTTAACGGTCGAGAGCCCGGTAAATTCCCTCTCTTTTTTCGACACTGATCCGGGGTTGACTTAAAGCTAACAGGCTTCTCCTTTTTTTCGTGTCTTCTGGTCCCAAACTTCTTGCGATCTCCTTCTCCAGGTGATGTATTGCCCCCCTTTTCGGGAGTGAGTTACTCCCTTTCATCTTGCTTGCCGCATCATTTTTCTCCCCTCTCTTTATGATTCTCGAATTTGATGCCTCTTTCTTTCGGTTTTAAAGACTGGGGCATTTTCCGACGTGGTTGTGGAGAAAGGAGCGTGATACTCCTTCTTGAGAAAATTCCTTTCACGGGACCTCCCATTTTTTAACTGTTCGTTCTTTTGTAGATATTAGACACTGTGCTGAATAGTACACAGCGACTTTCCCTCTTTTTATCCCTTTCCGTGAGCACTCCCCTTTTTAGCCCCATTCGGCCTTTTTTTTCCTTTCTGCATGTCAGTGTCACAGGTGATTTAAGGAATATCACCTTCCGAGATTGCTAACAGATTCTGAACTCCGCGAAGAGCCCCTTGCGTTCTCTCCCGAAGAAAGCCAGATTCTTCCCCATGAAAAGAGTAGAAACCCCCTTCCTTGTTCCTCCCCCTCTCAACGTTTACCTGGTGCGATAACGGCGTCCTTCCAAGAGGATTGCTATGGGTCCCCGGGCGTTAGCAGCGCCTTCCTCCGGGCACGACCCTCCTTCCCTCCCCACAGAGCCCTCCGATTTTTCTTTGGCCGACCTCCTGCAGATTCGCTTATAATTGACCGCGGTCAATCGCTATTGAATTGCCTCCCTGCATTTCCGGTTATCCTTTTCTTTAAAATCCCCGCCTATCCTTCTCCCCCTTCTTGGTCGCGACACCTTTTTCAGCAGATGGCAGCTATTTGCCCAATTCGAGG
>Ga0179593_1452597_pt1 | contig 17638 bp, 21 predicted proteins | sample CZODoug2_1_08_16_FD_185931 | JGI IMG/M metagenome (GOLD analysis project Ga0179593, IMG submission 185931) | Vadose zone soil fungal communities from Angelo Coast Range Reserve, California, USA - CZODoug2_1_08_16fungal (PacBio error correction) | ecosystem: Environmental > Terrestrial > Soil >... | reverse complement strand
TTTCCCTTTCGGTATGTCCCTTTCCGGGGTTTTTTTCCTCCCCCGTTTTGGTCAGCAGTTGTTTTTTTTGGTTCTTGGATTACGCAGGTAGAGTGCCCTAGGGAAATTTTGCTCGTTTGCGTCCGGGGGCTGTCTTCCCAGTTCTTGCACGGCACCGTATGGGTTACCCCCATTTTTCTTCGACGTAAGGACAGTAGGAAAAGATTCCCCCGCCATGAGTGATTGTGTTTCTTCTTTTCCTCTCCCCTCTGAGTTCTTTCATCAACTCGTCTGGATGGTTGCAGTTCCTCTGGCTGCCCCCCCCCCCCCTGTTCATTTTCAATTCCCCCCTGCCTATTTCCACAGTTAGTACCCCTTTTCCTGTTCGTTCTCCCTTTCAACCTACTTCGTTGGTTCCCTCCCCCCCTGTGGCTGAAACCCCCGACCTCCTCTTGTTAAATTTCGTTGGAGAGGACTCCCTTCCGCGGGCAGCTTTCATACGGTGATCATTTGAGTTTCTCGTTACCGGTGCCCCTTTTTTGATTTTGCCAGTGGCGGGTTTGATCCTGGACTTGAGTCCCTGGCGCTGTGTCGCCCCGCTAGAGCCCGTTTCTGCCAATGCCAGTCGTTTGTTGATGGGGCTCGGGTTTTTTCACTCGGGACGTTTGTTTCCGGCAGGCCTTTTTCTGAATGTGTTTACCTTGTTTCAGATACTCCCGGAGGCGTCCTCGACGCGGCCGAGTGCGTTTTTTAACTGACTCTTGATCCCTTTGGGACTTTTATCAATTGGTTCCCTGGGTTCCTAAGTTTTGGTTCAATCTGTGAAAGTGGCGTCTCTTTGCGCTCCTTCTTTGATTTTTTAGCGCTTCGTTGCGGGGGACCTTTTGATTCTCTGTTCTTATGTTTCTTTGATTCTGCTTACGCGTTTTGTTTCTTGGTGTTGTTTTTAGTTGACCTTTTTGGACTTCGCGCACTGGGTTTTTTCCCCCCTCTGCCACTTTTTTTTCTTTCGGCTTTCGGTCCTGAGGTTGCCAAGTCTCCTTGAGGTTTTACCCTTGCAGTGGTAGTAACGGTTTTTCTTTTTTTCGTCCCATGTTTTGGCGGGGTTCCTTTCCGGGGGCGTCGCTTCTTAATCCAACTGTTGTGAAACTTTCTAGCCCTTCTGTTTTTCAACTGGCGGTGTTTTCGCTGATCTTTACCTGGACCTCTCCGCGTCCTGACGTGTTCCTGTTACCGCCTTCTCCGTTGTGTGATAGCTCTACCCCCCCAGGCTTTCCTTTATTCTATTCCCATTGGAGAGTGCCTTGCGTTGTTCCCCCGTGAGTGTTCTTCCCCCAGGCCCCACTTTTTTTCGTGGGGGGGTCCACCCCGTCATTCCACGCTGGTGGGTTTTTTTGTAACTCCCTTTCGGTTGTACGGCCTTTGGATCAAACCTGTTCTTGGTTTTTCCAAACCCCCTTGATTTTCCCTACGTTTTCCCTGATGTCCGCCTGTTGGCTTAGGACCCCCAAAAACACTGCAGCACCTCAACCTTTTTGTTACAAAACTTCCCTCTTCCACCCACACTCTTATATTTTTTTTCGCTTCCTTTCCTTTGTTTTTTCAGCCCTATTTGTTTTTTGCGGGCCGGCCTTTGGTTTTTTTGACACAGGCTTTTTTTCCGCTGACCGCGGGAGTTTTTTTTTTGATGGAGGCGGTGTTTTCTTTTTTCCCCACCTTGTGGACGTGGTTTTGTTTTTTTTTTTAGGCCGAGGGCTCGTAGTGATGACCACACACCCTATTTTGCTGTTCAACGTTGGCTAGAGTGGGGAAAGTTCGGACAGGCCCCCGACTGGAGTTGTGTTTTTGGGCCCCCTATCTCGACTTCTCCCAACCCCCCCTGTAGCCCCGGCGTTCCCGCGATAGGCAAGCTTGGTCCCTTCCCCTGCGCGCCTTCTTCCTTCCCAGCCCTTCGGGACGTGTCTTAAGGAGGACTATTTTAACTTTGGTTCTTTTTAGTTTGGCCCCCCTTTTATCCCCCAGGCCAACCGTGGAGTCCCCAACACCCCCGTATTTGTCGCTTTTGTTTCCAAATTTTGACCATCCCTCAATCCGATTTTCCTGTTCCCATCTGTGGGGGGCAAAGTCATGTCCACTTTTTTTTTACTCCCCCTTCCTGGTTTGACGTCTGCTTAACTGGCTTTTTTTCTTATAAATTCACTTTTCCTTTGTTCCGTTGGAGAGGCTCTCCTGTGCGCTGACAACCGGTCGATCGACTTTTTGCTGGTGTCGCTTTGCAATCCCCCTCCGGGAAATAAATATGGGGGGAGCGGGTCCTTTCTTTTTCCCCTGCGGGGGGTGAAATGGCATTTTTTTGGCCGACTTTGAGTTTTTTTTCTCATGTTGGCCGCAAGGTCTTGTTTTTGGTGACGTCCCGCCCCCCCCCCCCCTCCCTTTGGTAAAAACGGTAGCTTCCCCCCCCGACTAACCCCCCATTTCCTCTCACCTCTTTTAGTTTTATCAGAATAGGTTATCACCTAGGGCAACTTGCGTCTGTCGGCGTTTTTCTGTTTTTTGCCGGGTCGGCCGCCCCCCCCTTCGGGACCCCTTAGGTTTCATTTTTTTTCAGGAAGAGTTTGAGTCCGAAACTCTCCCTTCCCCCACTGCCTGCAGTCACCCCGGGCATTTAGCCGATATCCACAGTCTTCTCATCCCAGCACAGTTTTCGTTTTTTGAGGGTTGATAATTGTTTTTCCCCCTCTCTTTTGAACCTTCCTCAGTCAACCGTCCCCTTGACCGTTGAATGCCATTGATGGCGGCACTCAGTCAAATTTTGCCGCGTTGGACGTCGTCCCGCGTCTTTTGTTCCAGAGCCCGCGGTGGGTTTTTTTTTTTTTTATTCGACGTTTTGGTTTTTTCAGTTCCTTGGTCCCCTTGACCATACGATAGTTATTTAGTCTCTGTCAGAACCTTTACGTTTCAAGAGTACGCCTTGGCGGGTATCCTCTCTCTTAACCCCTTTTTTTGTTTTTGAGCTCTTTTTCCCCTCCCGGATCTTTTTGGTAGGGAATAGCATCTCTCTTTTTTTTTGGTTATTTGACGCGATACTCCCCCTGTTTTTTCATCCCCCTCTAAGGAACCAATCCTCCCCCCCCCCCCGGCCCGCTGGCTCTCCTCTTTCTCGCTTTGCTTCCGCGGAAGTTTTTTTTTTTCTTTCTTGAGACGCCCCCCGACCTTACCTCTTTGGTTTAACGACTTCCCCCCTCCTTTTTTGTTCCCCCCGGATCCGTTCCTCCCGCACTCCCCCCCTGCTGTCAACTTGCTTTCTCTTCTGTTCTTGATATCGGAATATCCGTCCATTCTTATGAGTAACGAATCTTTTTTTTTTTTTTTCCCTTGGTTCATGGTTTTGTTCAGAGGTCGTTTACCTTTCCCCTCTCTTGAGCGTTTCTTTTGTGAGGGACCCTTTTCTTTTGCCCCCCGCGCCTGGTACGGTCCCGCGGCACCCTCTGTCTTCATGGTTTTCCCCCGTTTTTCTCTCCTTTGACAGTTTTGAATGATCCCTCCCCCCGTGTTCCCGGTCAGTAGGGTCCCCCCCTCCCCCCCCCAGTCAACTTTTGCGTCCAGCGCCTGGCTCTCTTTCCCTTTCAGGTTCGCTCCAGCCTTAACCATTTTCCCCCAACCCCCCGCCTAGGCCAACCGTTTTTTGTTGTTTGGCCCATTCTATGATGCCCTTTTCTTTTTTTCCCCCTCCCCAGCCTGCAGATCGATTTTTCGTTTCGCACCGCATCCCCCTGCCCGAGTTGTTTCATCTCTTACCCTTTTTTGACTCCTTTGCTAGCAGTCCATTCCTCCTTTTTCCTGAACCATTAACTTCTTTTCTGCGTCAAAGGTTATGAAACAAGGTTACTCGGAGGGCTTGCTATTTCCCCCCGCCCCTGGTCACTTTTGATAAACCCTTTGGCGGTTCCCAAAAGCTCTTTCTCCTTTCCTTCTTCCCGTTCTACTTTCGAGAAAAAGGGACTCCACGGGTGCCATCGCCGCAACTTCCGTGAGACCTGACTCTCCTCGCGTTAGGACTGCTTTGAGTTTCTGGTTTTGTGGCCCGATCTTTGTTCCCCCTCACCACCTCTCGTTGGGGAAGTTCCTTTGGCCAATTTAGACCCGTGTTTTAACCAGTCTTTGTTTTTTGCGTTGTTAATGATCTAACTTCCCCCCCTTTCCCCACCACCACCCTGACAGTAAATCGACACTCCTTCCCGAAGAATTACTCTGCGCCGCGCGGTTTCCGTTGCCCTGCTCCAGCCCCCTCCCTCCAAATTGTTGCCGTAAGAAAAATTGTCTTTCCCGGGACCACCCTTCCTTCACTCGCATGTCGTTTCTTTTCCGGTCCCTTGAGGAATTGTGTCTTCATTGTTGTTTTTTGTCAAACCCCCCTGACATCCTTGCCCAAGCTTTCCAGTTAGAGGGTGTTGGCGGAATGGGTCCTTTTTTTTCTTCCTTCCCCTGTTCGGGGCCCCCCCCACTTCTTGAGGTTTTTAGCGGATCCGCGATTGTTATTTGACCCCAGTTAGTTTGAGAACCACCGTCAATGGACTGCTCCTCCTTCCCTGGGGGGGTGATCGCCCGTTCTTCTTCTCCCCGTGTTCCTTTCCTCTCGATAAGTAGCCGGAGGGGTAACCTTTGCATCCTCCATCGAATTTTCCCTTCACACTCTTTTTCGGGAGTGACAGTGCCCCCCCCCCCCCTCAGGACTTGACAGAGGAAGGCGGTTTTTTGGCCGGCCCACTTTCACAAGACGTTTACATTTTCACCCCCCCCCCCATGCCGGCGCCAAACTCCCCCTCTTGAAGGCCCCCTTTTCATAAAAGCCCTTTTCCGGCGGAACTTGTTTTTTGTGTTCCTCCCGGTAATTCGATCGGATTTGTGTCCCTTTCACCGGAACAGGGCCCCCTCCCTCCCCCCTGAGTCCCCCCGAACCCGGATCCAGCTTTCAATCTCCACGTCACCCCCTGTGACTTGCTAAAAGGTCCAAGACCCCAAAGTTCTTTACTCTTGCCACTGTGGTAACCCCCCCCTTCTCCCAAGGTCATTTCCAGGAGTTTTGGAAGCTGCTGAATGCATCTCGACGCCCCCGCGTCGTCCCTTCCAGGCTGTACCGTGGGTCCTCCCTCCCCTTTTTTGTCAAGTCTACCCCCTCCGGTCCCCGAAGGGGGAGCTTTTTTGCGGCTTCGCCTGCCCCATTCCCTCAGTTAAAAGTCGTTCTCGTCTTTTACCCCTGCCCTCCAGGAAGCCCGTTTTTTTCTCCCCACAGCCTTTTGACCATCCTAGGGAGATGATTTCTCCCCCTCGGCGCCTTCCCCGGGACGATTCCCTTCCGACCCGTGCGCAACAAGTATGTTGAAAGTGGTTTGTTCCCCCCAGTCAAGAAAGCCCTTCTTTTCTCCAACTTGGGGAATCTTGGAACGTTTTTTTTTTTTAAGGGCAGTACTCCGTATTCTTGCTGACCCAGGTTTTTTTAGTGCTTTTCTTTCCATCCGTTTGGCCATTTCCTCCCAGACCACCTCCATTTTGCGTTAGCTGTTCTTTTTCCCATTTTCCGCTGCTTCCTGGGGGTTTTCACCAGGGGTGACGCATGCCTTCTGTCCGTTTGAAGCCCCTTTTGATGTTTTGGTTTGCCGATTCTGGTTCGGCGTTCTTTTTCCCGTCCAGCGGTTCTTCCCCTTCCCACCCCCCCACCCCGTGACCAGCACTACACCTTTTTCCTCCCTCTTCGTTTTGTTCTTATTTCTTCCTCTTAATGCAGTCCCCGTGGTGGTTTTTTTTGTTTTTGTGATTACTCCCCCTTTTCCCTCAAAGCCTGAAAGGACTCCCGTCCTTTCGGTTATCCTGGTTTCTTTTTTTTTTACCTGAACCTTCCAAGGCCTTCCGGTTGTCCTGACCACGAGGTGGTTTTTTTCCCTTCTTTCTCGACGCAACAGATAGCTCCCTGTGATTAAGTCTTTAGGGTTTTTTTTCCACCTTCCCATTGTTTCCTTTGAGAGGTCGATACATCCCTAGTGGAGCCTTTTTTCAGCTTCGGTCTCCCTCTCTGGCCTGTTGAAGAGATTCCCCAGTTCCTTGCCGTTGGAAGTCTTCCCCCCCCTGACACCAACCTACCCTTTGTTCCTCCATGGCGACAAAAAAGACATCCCCCAGGGTTTTTTTCATAAGGGGTTTCGTTGCGTGACGACTTCCTTTTTTCTCCCTTGCTCTTCCGTTAACTGGCTTCGTACTCGTGGACCCTTTGTTGGTTTCGCGCAACTTTTCAGAGTTCAGGACCTTGGATTCCCACCCTTTAGGGAGTTCCTCGGTGTTTAAGAGGAGGATCACGTCTCCTTGGCTGCGCATTTTTTTTCCCCCCAGGGCAATCTTGATGTCTCCCTGCTTCTTCCTGTGTGCCCCTTTGTTTAGCTGCCCCCCTCTTTTTGAGGGGGCTCCCCCCCAGAGTGCCCCTTGAGCGAAGCGTCCCTTTGCTATCTTCCCCCAGTTCTTGGGCTCCCTCGACCCTTTTTGCGAACTATCATTTGGCCTTTTTCCTTAGCTTGTGTTTCCCGCTTCCGTGGCTCTGGAGTTTCTTTTTTTGGAGTCGTGCAATGTTTTTCTCTTTTTTTCCACCACTTTGTGGCCTTTTTTGGACGCGTCTTGGGTCGTCTTTTCGGGACTCTGCGTCCTTTTTGAGGAACCGGATCTACTTTCTTTTTTTTCCCTTTCTCCACGTTCCCTCCTTTTTCCCCCCCGCTCTGTTTAGGTAACCGTGATGGGTTGTCCCATACCCCCTTCAGGAGGTTTTGGTTCATTTCAAAGTTTTTTTTCTCCTTATGGTGATTGGTAGAGGTTCGTCACCTCCGTCTGCGGCCGCCGGTGATTCCCCAAAGGACCGACTTGGAGGGTGCTCCTTGATTTTTCCGTTTCCCTCTTCCCCTTCTCGGATGACGTGTCCCCCTCTTACAAACGAAACTTTCCCCTTTCCCGAAGAGCCCACCAGGTGATCGGCTTCATTTAAACCCCCCCCCTGGACTCGTTTTTTGTGCCTTACCTTCCACGGTGAACCCCCCGTATTTCTTCCACCATTTTTGTTTCCCCCGAGGGGATCCGACGGAGGATGGGACCTCCAGAACTGCTGTCCGTGTTTGTCCTGTCCTTTAGGATTTTTTCCCCCCCGGACCACTCATGCATCAAAACCCCCCCTCAAGCGTTTTTTTCCCTGATTTTTCCGTTTTGGAGGTAGTCAACACCCCCACCTGTATAACTGCATCCCTGTGATGTACGTACACTTGCACCCACTTCCTGCCTGACCCCCCCACCCAGAACCCCTTAACCCCTTTCCCTCTGACCAAGGGTTTCCCCTTTTTTCCCCCACCCCCGATTTCGTCGAGGTTTTTTTGTCCTCGCTGGGTCCTGGTTTTGGGGTTGGGGAGGATGCCACTTATGTTTGCTCTTTTTTCGTTTTCGGCGGCTTGTGATTTTTTCTTGCTGGTTCTGTTGATCAACCCCACCCTTGTCGATGGACTTGGTTTCAGGTTTGGGGTTCCCATTTTCGTTTTTTCCCGTGGGTTAAGGGACACCCCCCCCCTCCCCCCCCCAGTTTTAACGGGAGTTGTACGCGGTGGTTGTAAAGGAGTCATTCACCCCTCTTTGAGAGTTTTTTTGTGTTCTTTCCCCCTACCCGACGGCACCCCCTTTTGGAACGGACCCGGCCTTTTTTTTCACTCTATCCCCTCCACGTCCCTCACCCTTTTTGCTCTGCGCTGGTCCGATTTTCTTCCCCCGTTTTTCGGGGCTGTTGAGCAGCTGGTAACCGTTTCTGGAGGGCTTCCCCCTCCGTGCAATTCCAAGACCCCCCCCCCCCCCCCCTTTTTGGAGCACAACTGGCACCGGTTTTTGTTTTTTTTTAATATTGGTGGCACAAGGGAGTTCCCTTCCCATAAGCCTTTTCTTCCCGGACCCTTGCCCGATGCCCCGGGTTGCCCGCGATGGTGTGTCGCGAGACCTTTTTGCCCCGGCTCGCGTTTTTCCTGTTCCCAAGGCAGTCTTCCGACCGCCTTTTTTCTTGGCCGTTTCATGTCGGTTTTACTCAACCCACCCAGGGCCGTCCCTTCTTTATTCTCGGCCCTTTGGTGTAGCCCTTTGGTTAATCAAGTTTTCCATATCGGAAGTTCTCCCTCCTTCAGTTAGGCGTGTGGATCACCCCTGGTTTCAGGGCTTTTTACAGCGCTACTTAGGGTTCGCCGTCTTTTCTCTGGAGCCTGTCCTCCTTTGGACCAACTCCCCTTGTGTTCAACGTTGTCTTCAAACCCCCTCAGACCCCCCATGTTTGCTCTGGGCCCTGTTAGTCGCTCCCACTTTTATCACGACAGTACCAGTTGGTTTTTCCATTATCCTCCCGGTGTCTTGCCCCGGTGATTAACGTTTTCGCCTGTCGAATTTATTTCTTTGTGATTTTTTACAGTGCGTTTCGAGACCCCCCCAGTATCCTACCCCCCTTGCAAGTAGGCCTCCTGTCTTAGTAAGATATACACGACCCTCCCCTCCTTTTTTCAGCAGTGTCTTTGCGTTCTTCTTCTTTTGCCCCTTCATTGATTTCCTTGCTTTAGTGACACCTCCCTTGCAGGACGTTGAAGATTATCTTGCTTGCGGCTCTTCCTGAAACTTTTTTCTTTTTCCCCCGGTCCATCTTTCCGAATTTGGCTCCGAAGGACAGGGATCTGGGCAAATCCGCCGTGGTGCCTTTCCTACTCCGGGTTTCTAGCTCCTTTTTCGAAGATCGACCTTTCGGTTTTTACCTGCTTTTTTTTTTTTTCCTGTACTTTCCTCTCCCCACGGGATCTCACTCATCCTCTTTCTTGTTGTTTGGGCTCCTCCTCTTTTTTTTTTTTTTTTTTGCTTGACGATGGTCTGGGTCGAGACGATCGTCTCTCTTCTTCTTCCTGACCCATTTTGTCACCCCTTCCTCATACAGCCCGAACCGGGAGATGGTTCTTTCCCCTCTTCTTCCTTCTTGGCCGTACGCCCCTGTTTTTTGGTCTCCGTCTGACCTGCCTTTCCGGTCAAACCCCCGTCTTTCCTGGGTGGTCTCTTTTTTTTTTTTTCAGGTTTTACAAGGATCCTTTTTGCCGAAGTCCCCCCTCGAACCTTTTTTCCCCTGTTTAAGAGGTTTTTTTTTTTTTTTTGGGGGGCCTTTTATTTCTCCCCCTAAGTTAGATGTTACTGTAATTATTCTCTTTGTGTTTTTTTGTTGACTTCAACCTTTCCCTCTTTCTTGGGGACCCAACTAGGATGTACCCGTTTTCTCCGACAGCCTCTTTTCCCCCCTCCACGCACCCGAGCACTGATCCGGCCAGTAGGTGATAAACCAGTTTGCTTTTTTACTTGAACAGCCCCCAGTTCCCTTTGGTAATCCGTTCAAGGTAGTTGCCTTCCGTCTCTCCTTTTCGCAGGCCCCTTCCTTTCTCTTTGCGGCCCCAAGGCTCCCAATGGATACCCCCCCCCTGGACCATCGAGTAATTCCTGAGATTGATTGAAATAACTGGCTACCCCTACAAAATTTCCCCCTTTCCCAGTTACTACTCAACTTTCGTGAGGAACAAGAAACATTTTTTCTCTTCCACCGTCGTCATGTTTCTGAACTGATCCTGTTTTTTTTGAAGGTTTTTAGAGAAATCGAGGGGCCCCCCAGTTCCCCCTCCTTTTACTGGGTTGCCTGTTTTCCCCCCCGTGGAGACAACACGTGAACTAGGGTTTTTTTGCTTTCTTCACCCTTGTTCCGTCACTCCCTTCTTTTTGATAACCCATTGGTGGTCCTTGTTTTCCACCTCTTAGACTACTTTCTGTGGGAAATTTTAAGTCCCAAAGGAAGACTTCTTTTCCCCTTTTCTCTCCTGAGATCTTTTCAATGAGATTTACGCTATAGCCTGTTCCATGTCAATTGCTTTTTTTTTTCTGGTGGGTGAAGTCGATCGTGTTTCCCCGACCAACAACTAGGTTGGCCTTCGCATTGCCCCCCCCTTGTGTCCTTCCTCCCCTTTGAAACTGGTCGGTGTTAATGTCCCCTCTCCTATTCCCAAAGTCCCCCTCGTTTCCGTTGTTGACAAATCATTTTTGAGTCATTTTTCTTTTCCCCCCTTCCCTTCACGTCCCTATTGGCTCGTCCCTCCCCCCTTGAGGGACGGTCTGCCACCCTTTTCCTGTCGGCGGGCCATGCCCCTTACCCAGTTTCCAGTTTTTCTTACAGGTTCCGGTTTTTTTGCTGATGTTTCCTCCCCCTGCCATCATGGTTAGTTGTGTCCCCCCTTGTGGTTTTTTTTCCTTTTTTTCCTTCCACGTAATCATTCCCTGGTTGAAGTTAGGGTTCCTTCCTGCTGTATTTCCGTTTTCTTAAACGGAAAAAAGTTCCTTTTGGCCAGAAGCCGGAGGGTACATTTCCTCGAAATGTGTTTCTGGTGAAATCGCTGTTGTTACCACCTTTTCCCTGAACATTCTTCCTATAATGGGGGTTGACCTCTCTTTTCCTCTTTCCACGTGTTCTGAGCCCTCACGTATTTTCCCTGGTCTTTACAAGTTTTCTTTCACTCTTCCTGTCCGTTTCCCCCCCCCGCTCTTCTCAGGGGATCCTTTTTTTTCGCCCTTCACGGGATAGTCCCGAGGTTTTGGCTGCCCGTCGGGACCCTTTTTTTTGTGGACACCCTCATCTCTTTCCCCACCCATGTCCCGGAGTTCCCCCAACGCCCCCCCTCCTCTGGTCACCTAGTTTTTTATCCTCTTTGTTTTTTTTTGCTACGGGTTGTCTCATGGACCCCCCAAGAAGTAGGATTGTTTCTTCCCCGAACCTTTGTCTCTGCCCGTGTTTCAACCCCAAAGATCTTCCCCTGGATCTGGCCCTCTGTTCAAAGTTCCCCCCTTTTTATGGGCGTTTTACCCTCCGACAGAAGGATCCTGCCTCCTCTCCTCCCCGCCCATTCCATCGGTCTTTGACGGAGTTTTTCCGTTCCTTCCTCCCTTCACTTTCGAAGAGTCCTTCCTTTTTGCTTGCGTCGTCTTGGCTGAAACGTTTTCATTCCCCCTTCCTCTTTGTTTTTTTTCCCAGTTTCTTCTTCCCCCATCCGTTTTTGTTGGTGGTTTCCATCCCCCTGCCCGCCTTTCCTTTTTCTCTGGCCAGAGTTTTTTTTCTCCTTTTTTCGCTCCCCCACCCGGATCGCCCCCCATTGAGAGGACACGCGGTTCTTTTCTTTGTCCCATTTTTCCCACCTTTCCTCGCTTTGAGACTAGTAGCACGACTTCCCTTCCCTTGTCCTTTCCCCCCTTCCCGTTGTACTTCCTCTTTTTTCCTTTTTTGGACAACTTTGCTTTTTTTTGTGTCATCTTCCCCGGGCCCACCCCCTTAGCCCTGTGTCATTCGCGCAGAGGCCGTCGTGAGGGACATCCTGAGGACCCACAGGCTGCGGTATCCCTTTCATCACTATATCTCCTCGTCCCTATACTTGATCATCCATGGCGCGTTCTCTCTCCTCCTTTTTTGTCGGACCCCCCTTGTACTTGGGGGGAAGGCCCCTTTTTTTTTTGACCTCCCCTGCCCCCCCCCTGAAGCCCCCTTTTTTTGGCTGGCCTTGATTGATCTTGGCTGGAAAATACATCACGGTCTTCTTTCCCCCCCTTTTGGAAAACTTTTTGTGACCTCTTACCATAATATGTACTCAGACCCCCCCCCCCCTTGGTTTTTCAGATATCTCTTTTCTTGGCGCATTTTTCCTCTTTTTTTGTCCGGGCCAGTTCCACGTTTTGTTTTTGCTGGAATTCACTGTTTTTTTTCCCCTGAGTTTGGTCAAGCTTCCCCCTTCCTCCCGGTCTTTTCCTGGTTGATCTTTTCGCCGGTTCACCCTCCAACTTTGACTGAAACGTCCTTCCTCCCGGCCCATTGTCTCTTCTTCAATTGTTTCTGACCGAAAATCTTTGGCCCCCTTATTTTCAGTTTCTCCCGTGGGGAGAATTTAGTTTTTTTTTTCTTGAGATTCAACAATAGATTACCAGTTTTTTTCAGCTAGTTAGTTAATCCGGTGTCCTTTCCGTGGAGTTTTCCCCCCCCTTCTGTCTACTTTCCTTCCTCGGGTCGCACCGTCAAAAACCTATCGTGGGTCGCTGGTTTCAATCTCACTCGTGGGTTTTTCCGGGTGGAAAAGGTTTCCCTTTTTTTACCGAGCACTTCTTTGTATTGGAGTTGTTCCCATTTTTTTTTTTTTTTTTGATTTTGTTTCGTGCTTTGTTCTTCTCCTTTTTGCTGGCTTAACTTGTTCCCTCTTAGTGTGACCTTGAGAGGACGGACCTTTTTTTTTTTTTTCTTGCCTTTTATCTCCGCTTCACTACTGATTGAATTTCATGCCCCAGGACCAAGGATGGAATCTGTCTTTTTCGCTGGCCTCATTTTTGGCCAACCAACAAACAACCAAAACAAAAAAAAAAAAACCCCCACACAAAAACAAAAAGTTGGGATTTTTGACCAGGGTGGTTTCTCCTCCCCTGAGAAGAGGGGGCTGTCTCTGACCATCCATTTCCGCCCTTTTCGGTCGATCCCGGAAGGGATTCCATGGCCTTGTTTTCCTTTGTGTTGGACATAGTTCATTGCTGAAGAGCCCCCTCTCTGCTGGTTTTTTTCTCCTCTTTACTGAGAGTGCAAATCTGGTTTTTTTCGTTTCCGTTTTCGATTTTTTTTTTCTTTTTCCCTGTCGTTTGTTCTTTTTTTTGCTTTCGCGTCGTGTTTGATGCGTAGTTTGAGGTTCCGTCACCTGATTCTATCCGGGTATTCCCCCCTTCCCCCCCCTTTTATTCCGCCCCTTTTAGTCTTACCCTCGTTTGCACCCCAACCGCCGTTTTTTTTGGGCCCCAGGGAATTTGGGTGTGCTTCTTGTGATTTCCCCTGGTCTCGAGGGTTCAGCAGATACGGCGTGCATTTGTTTGAGACGCCCCCCATTTTGCTCTAACTGCGGTTTCCCGTCCCAGATCTTGGTCTTCCCCCCTAAATTCTTTCTCTGAGTTTTTCTTTACGTGTTGCAATTTCCGGCTTTCTCCGGCTGCTTTCGCGAGAAAACCCCGTCTCTCTTCTCCCTGAAATCCCCCCCACTTTTGAAGAAGAGCATTTTTGCCCCGTAAGCGGTGTTAACCCAACCCGCGGTGGTCATCCCAACTTTTTTTTCGCTTCATCCCTTCAGGGGGTTCCCGCGAAAGGGGGGGTCACGTTTTTTGTCCGCCCCCTTTGAGGATGAAAGTTTCCCCCGCACTTCCCTGGGCCCGGCCTTTTTCCCCCCTTTTTTTTTCCTTTGGCGGTTCCTGCCCCCCCCCATGGCTCAACATAAAATGATTCGACTCCCCAGCCCTTCCAAATTTTTTTTTTTTTTTTTTTTGCTTTTTTTCTTTTTTTCCGGGTCACCTGAGTTCCCCTCCCTCCGTCTGGCTCTTTTTGCCTTGTGTGTCGGGTGATCGACAAAGTCTTGCTTCTCTGGAAGGGCGGTCTTGTTTTTCAGGCGCGATGCTCTTCTTGCCCCACGTTGTCTATGTCTTGTTTTTTTTTGATTTCGGCGCGGGATTTTCTTGACGCCCCCTGGTCACATTTTTTTTTTGTGCTGTTCCCCCCCCGTCCTGATTGAGTGGTTCAAATGCGCCCCGGGCGCAAGAGTTTTTCTATTTTTATTGTTGGGAACACTGAATCCCCCGGCCCCCCCTTCTTTTTAACGCCAAAGGGCATTTGGCAGAAAACGCAGTTTTTTTCTTTTTTTCCCCTCCCCGCTTTTTCCGAAGGAGAGTTTCTCCCTCTTTTTAGCGATGTACCGTGAACTTTCCTTCTGTATAAATGGAGAACCCTCTCCCCTTTTTCAACCCCCTGGTTTCCTTCCCCTTTTGGCGTCCCGGCTGTGATAAACCAAGACCCCACGGTTTAGCCCCCCCCCCCAAGTAATTGCGGTCGACGGCGGTTGCCATGAATGCCCTCCCCCCTTCCCCCTCTTTTAAACACCCCGCCCGCACTGGAGGACCTTTTTCCCGCTCTTTGATTTTCTTTTTCTTCTGGATCATTTCTTGTACGTCTTGGAGAGGTGGCTGGTTTTTTCGAATGGATGTCTTTTCTGCCCGGAAACGGTTTTCTCGTTCTTTTTCTTTTTTGTTTTGCTTTCTTCTTATTTGGCTTCACCCCCCTCTTCTGAGCGATGTTTCAGTCATTAGTTTGGGCCCAGGGTTTTGCGCTTTTTTTTGCCGACCTGTAGATCTTCTCCCCTCCCCCAGTCGATTGGGTTTCCCTCTACCCCAGAAATGGCCTTTCCCCCCCCCCTGAGCCGTTCCCCCCTGTTGAGAGAAAAGGATTTTTTCCTTTCGAGTTTCGTCTTCACCTCCTGCGAAAAACTATTTTTTTTTTTTTATGATCTTCTGGCGGGCTGGGGCCCCTTTCCGCCTTTTTTCCGTAGTAATGCGCTCACCGGTAGGTGCCTTTCGTTTTTCGCCGGGGGCTTTCCGACCCCCCCCCCTCCCTCCCTGGCAACACTGCGTACCGTGCTTCTGATCTTTTTATAATCCGAAAACGCTATCATCCGTTCCTTGTTGTTTTCCGTTCTTTTTTTTTCGTCATTATCCTTTTTCCCTGAATGATGCCTGCGCTTTTTTTCCTGGACAAGCGGCCTGTGGAGCATGATTTGTTTTCTTTCCTTCTTTTACCCCCCAGGGGACCCCCCCCTGCCTCCTTCCTATAGAGGTAGATGGGGCTTTGGGTCTTTCGCGTGTTGGATTCTCGTCCGTCCTTTCCTCCTACGCTCTACCCTCTGATCTCTCGACTATCTTTCGAACCATCGTTCATCCTTGTGGGGGTCTTTCCCCTTTTTCCCATTTTTTCTTTCCGACCTTTTGAGAGAGATTTCCGCCCCCGTGCTGAGGTCGGCAAGTCGACCTTTCCTTCCGAGAGTGGTCGTCGTTGTTTTTCTGCCCCAGAACATGACTGGCCCCCCTGCCCCTGAAGTCCAATCTTTTCCTGGCCTCCTCGATTTCGCGTTCTTTTTTCTTTTTTTTTTTTTTTCCTGGGTAGGCTGCCTCATATCTCTTCACCTCAGCGGGGAACGTTGCTCTTTTCCCCCACTTCAGTTACCCTTTTCCGGGCCCTTCGTTGAACCCACTTGCTGCACTTCTTTCCTGCGTTTCTCATCTTTTGGACTCCCTCTCTCCTGCTCTTGCGCCGTTTCCCTTTTTTTTTTTTCTGCTGTGTTCTTTTACTTCATTTTTTCCCGTCCCTCTCTTGTAGCTGCGAGGGATGTTTCATCTTCCCAGCCCCTTCCCTGATACCCCCGAACCGGTTTCCGTCCATCGTTTCGCCGTCTTGCCCCCCCCTGTTCAAAATCTGCTCCCCCTGTTTCTCCCCTACCCTTTTCTTCGGTTTTCAGCACACTTTTCCAGGGGTTTGTCCGGTTACTGTGAGGACCTGCGGCGTTCCGAAATTCCTCGTAGGAACAGGCCCCCTTTTCCCCCCCCCCCCCAGGACACCCTTGACTTTATAGAGGGAGGTACTCTATGGACTGGCACTCCCCCCCCCCTTCGTTCCCCGGCACCCCTTCCCTGTTGAAGAATCGACCTTCTTTCCGGTTCATGCCTGATCGTCATTGACCCGGCCAACGTCTGCCCCTTGTGAATTGATCCCCGGCGTTCGCGACCTACTTTTTGCGTCCTTTCCCTTAGTGGAAGGGCGGTCTGGATCCCCCCCCTTTTCACCATTTAGGGGTGGGCTGCCCCTTGCAAGGTCCTCTTCCCCCTCCTTTTTGCCGTTGTGCTACCACGTTTGGTATGTTACACCGTTTTTTTTTTAAGGTTTTTTCCTTTTCTCCTGTTTAGGAAACCAAAAGGCCGAGGGTCTTACATTATTTTTTTTCTTTCTGGACCCCCCAGCGCATTATCTTTTCCGTTCTTTTTTTCATCCTTGGAGTTCTTTTTTTTGTGGCTTTTTTTACATTCAACCCCTTTTTCACTTCGGTGCAGGTAGAACCCAACCGTCGCCTTAAACAGTCCCTCTTTTTGGAGTTGGATTCTCTCCTCGTCCCCCCCACAAGACCCGTCCCTCTTTTTGCCGGCATCGTTTGGCTTTTTTTGGACCGCCCTCCTTCCCCCGTTTTTTTTTTTTTCATACTTGTTGCGCGTCTGGACCCAGCGGCCCGTGACGACATCTCCCTTCTGGGCCTCTCCTTTTCCCCCCCTCAGCGCCTTTTCCCCCCTTTTTCCTGCGGTTTTTGTTTTCTCTCCTGGAGGTGGTCTCTTTTGTTTTTTTGACATAATTGCCACGGCAGGGAAACCCTTTGTGGCTTTTTCTGGGTGCGGGGACATTTCGGTCCTTTTTTTCATAACCGGTCCATTTTGCGGCAACAACGGCCCCCGGTTCGTTTTCTTTTTGAGTCCCCGGCCAGCTTGATCCCGCGGACATTTTGTGGTCTTTTCTCACAAATCTCGGTTCCTCCCCCCCTACCGACTTTTGGGGGTATCGGCTTTGCGCCGATTCGTCTTGGTTGTCGACGCCCGATCGGCCGTCGCCACCCTTCCCGGTAACCCCGTTCTATGGCACTTCCTCCCGGTCCCAAGTTTCCCGGCCCCTCTTTTTCCCCTTTCAGTTCAGACTTTTCCTTTCACTTTTTGCTCGCCTCGTTCTGGGGTTGCCCGCTTTTGTCTAATTTCCCCAAATACCTCCAACCAACTGACCCGGCGCCCCACCCTCCCGCCTCCTTTCCAACGGTTATCCCCCTTTTTTTTGGAGTGTGTATCCCCTTTTGTCCAGCTTTGTCTTACCCCCAACGGCACCTACTTTTTTTTCTCTGGGGCCCTCCTCAACCAGCCGCCGCCTCTTAAGAACCTATGACCAGATCTCCGTGTCCTCCCCACCCCCTTAAAGCGGATACACCCTTTTCCCTCCTTTGATGTTCTCCTGGTCTCTTCCACCCGACGCAAGGCCAATGTCCGTTTTTTTTGTAGTATGCGCCGCTCTAGGAGTCTTTTTACCCCCCCCTGTGTGATTCTTTTTTTTTAGGATGATTTTCCCGTTCCTTCCGCGGGCCCCGGAATGCCCGCGTCCAAAAAGACGGCCTTCCGTTTTTTTCTACAGATCCATGGGCCATTGCGTCCAGGAACACTGGTCCTCCCCCTTTTCTTGAAGAGGCTTAAACAGTTCCCCTTTTTAACTCTCCCCCTTCTCTTCCCGCCGGCCTCGATTCGCAACACGTGCCTCCAACAATAATATGGCTCTTAGGAGGAAGCCATCCCTTTTCTGTCCCAAGCGAACCTTACTTTTTTCAGATTTTTCCCCCTTTAGGGCCGGGGCGACCCCAAGGGACCTTCTTCTTGTACGCCAGTGGGATCTTTCACGGTCAGGCCACTTTCTTCAAGACGCGCTCTTTTTTTTCAAAAAGGATGATTTCTTTTTTTTATCTCCTCGATACTTTGCACCGATAAGTCCTCAATTTTTTTTAGTCTTAGGAACCTCCCCTTGCCCCCCCGTCCGATGGAGGACTCCTCGGCCGGATTCTTTGACACCTTTCAAGGACGTAGACTTGTTCTCTCTTAGACCTTTCTCGGGCCGTACCCCACAGGGAAGATTTTTTGCCTTTTTTTTTACCCCCGGTTATGGACCCTTAAC
>Ga0179593_1582546_pt1 | contig 17640 bp, 14 predicted proteins | sample CZODoug2_1_08_16_FD_185931 | JGI IMG/M metagenome (GOLD analysis project Ga0179593, IMG submission 185931) | Vadose zone soil fungal communities from Angelo Coast Range Reserve, California, USA - CZODoug2_1_08_16fungal (PacBio error correction) | ecosystem: Environmental > Terrestrial > Soil >... | reverse complement strand
GTACCGCTGTTATCCCTCTCCTTTTCAATTTTCGTCTCCAGTCCACAATTCTTTTTTCTCAATAGTGTTTAGCGGTTTCCAGGCTGCCCTGCGTCCCTTTCGCCCGGTCCATGGTTTACGGATTGAACGTTGATCTTTCGCGTTCCCAGGACTCCCCCCGTCCTTTCAAAGAGATGCTTCTTCCGTGATATTCTTGCCCTTGCACGATGTCGATCCCCCCCCTTTCCGCTCGCAGGCCCCCCCTCTGTATCGTTCAAGGAAGTGCTTTCTATCGACGGAAAGCAGATTACATCACGCAAGTTTTTCTGGGTCGCTTCCTCCCCCTTTCTATTGCAATGGCGTCTTTGGTCGTAGGGGGGCTCCTTGTTTTTTCGGTCAATTTGTAGCCCAAAGATTCGGATGCGAAAAAAGCTTGTAAGATGTGCTCATATGGTCCCCCCTTTTCCCCCTGGCAGATAGTGCGCTTCGCATTGACTCTCTTTCCCCCGCTTCCCCTTAATTTCCTTTCCGCATGCGGCATCGAGAAGCATATTTTCAGGTCTAACTCGGTTGGACCCTTGCCCCCTTTCAAAGGACCTTTACAGAGCCACCTACCAAATGTCAATCTTACCTTGCCTTTCCCCGAAGGCATGAAGGTCCTCGAGCCTTTTCTTTTTGCTCTGTTTTTTCAACGTTTCAGATCAATCTGTCCGGTTGTGGTTTTCGAGAGATATCGGGGTCTCAACCCCAGCGTTTTTTTTTTACCACTTCTATTGGTCCATATTCTTCTCCCGTAGCATCTTTGCCTTTCTTCTAAGGCAGCCGGTGTACTGAAGTAATGGGACTTTTTTTCCGTTGTCTGCCTTCGTCATTCTACAGGGTATCGATTTGCAAGGTGTCCGCTTTTCCCTTCAGAAGTTGCTGCAATGATAGAGAGATGACGAGACCACACTCTTATCTCTTAAATTTTTTCATAGCCATAGGACAATTTTTATCATAAGAATCGATTTTCTCAGTTGATCCCTTCTTGCGAGTTCCCCCACCCATGTATAAACTACCCCGACTCTACCCTCGCACAGCCCTCATAACCTTTGATGAGCCTAGTCCCCCCCAAAAAACACCCGTTCTGCTGTAGTCGTACCGTCCTTCTTGACCGCTTTTCTCGATACCCCCCTTTAGTGTCGGTTCTTCCCCCTTTTCACCCTGTTTGAAATATCTGTATGTTTATGGAAGCTCTGAACCCCCTCAAGATCGGCTTGAGAACCAGATCACTGGTCCCCCACTTTCCCTCTCATCCTTTAATAAGTCACGTCGCCATGTCCGTCAGTCTCTGGGGCATTTCCAGACTTTTTTTACAACTCTAAGACATTTTGCCCTATGTAGATATCAGAGGCCGTCCCCTGCAGAAGAGAAGCGCCAATGTTAACTTTCAATCCCCCCCTAGTAGAAGGTCTCTTTTCTTCGGTTAGAAGAGGGGCGGAATCTTGCCGGTCACGATACGAGCTGGCCCTTTTCCCTCGTTGTCTGGTGCAGCGATATCGGGTTCGACCAAAGTATCCCCCCCCGAAAGCGACATTCGTCCTTTATCTCTGTTCCCGTCTCTTTTAGTCTCACGTGACTTTTTTTTTTTCCCCCCCCCCAGGAATTAGCGCTCCTCCTTTAGTTTTTCACCACTCGTCTAAAGGACCCGCATCTACAAAAGTTATTTTCTTCACTCTTTTCTGGTGTTTTTATAGGCACTGTTTCACGCTTGCCATTTCCTGAACTCCTGACCCCGGCCAACTCCTGATCATCAACCTGATCCCTTGTGTGGATGGCGCACCCCGAGAAACAGGTAAGGTCAGACGTTATTTGATGGCAGTCCAGGCCTTTCCGGATATTTATGGGCGTTGGAGGGGCGCTGGGCTCGATCTCCCTTCCCCTTTTCCGCTCTGGAAGGAGGCCGCCAGCCTGGTGACGTCAGAGCGATGTCTTATCAGGTCTTTTCCATCCCTCTCTTTCTCTCCGGGCATGACCCTCCCGAACTGGTCGGAACGTTTTCTTTCCCCCCTTTTTTTTCCCCCCTACGCTCCTCATATCCCTCGAAAAGAGCATTGATTTCGTAGGTACAGGCCGACCACCCCCTTCGCCTTTTTGACGTTCCTCTCCCCGTGTCACTTTTTCCCAAACAGACAGCGCCTTTACCCGCACCAGGTCTGGATGCGGTATTTACGACCCATCCTTATGCCAGCCACCCCCCGCGAGCCTGCCAAACGACTGGTTAAGCCGCTACCTTGCTGGCTGTTCTCTACAGTTCGTCCAATGGTGTTCCGTTTTCTCGGCACCCGCGAACGTCATGGCGGCGAGAGTAGGAGTAAAGAAAGAAGTCCGGTACTTCGTCTAAAATACGGGCCACATTGTTGCCCTCTTAGGATCATTCCATGCCACTTTCTACTCTCCCCCGTCTCGATTGAGTTTTTCTGGTTATTAGAAGGTACCTCTACATTTGAAGGGCAGTTAACTATTTACCCGGGTGGGCAGTCCCCGAGTTTTCATACTCTCTATTTTCCCCCCTCTTTGTTTCTTTCTGATTCTACCCTCGGACTTCCCCCACTGATAATCGCCTTACTAAGATAGAACAGTCCGATATTGTGGACACGATAACCACCCCCCAAAGGTGATGATCGTTTCTCTCTTGCCTTTCTCTTTTCCCATCGTCTGCTACTCCCTGGTGGCCCTTAGTTTGCAAGCGGCGGCTTCTTATTAATGGAGAAATCAAATCTCGGAAGAACCCATTACGCGGTTGTCGAGGGCTCCCCCCCCTTCCCTGAGGAAACTTTTATCCGAAAGCCAGGGGTGAAGATCAAAGTGGCCCTTCGGCACGAGATTTTTTCTTTCCTCTCTTCATTAGCCATTCTGTTTTTTTTTTGATTTTTTTTGTGACTCTCTATCTCTTGTTTCTTTCCGCACCGCTTCCGTTCGTAAAAGTAGAGGGCTGGTTGCCCCAGATGCACTTAGCATGTCTCGGTGCTGCGTCCACTTTCGATTTTCGCCCTGAGCCGCTTTTTCCTTAACCCCTTACATTTAAAGAATTCTTTGTTAGCTTCGCGGAGTCGGTCGCTTCCGCTGCGACCCCACCCCCTTGACCTCTTTCTTCCTTTTAGTCCTCCTCCGCGTTTCCGAATGGATGATTCGTAGATTTCTTCTTTCCCCCGCTCCCTCCCCATCATCGTGTTCACTGTAGAGCGCTTGACGTTTTAACTGAACATGGGCGCTCGGGCGCAACCACGACGCCTCCTTTTCTTCTCTTTTTTCGTCTGGTGCCCTTCGGCTTCTTCCTTTCAATTGAAAGTTGTTTTTTTCCTGTTTTGAGGAGTTTTTTCCCCACCTGACCCCGCTTGAAGAATGAAATCATTACCGGTGGCAATAGCGCATTCTGAGCACGACAGTTTGAAAAGGCTCGCTTTCCTTTCCTTTTTTCGAATGGACGTCTCCCTCTCCTGGATCACTTTTCCCCCGGCTGTTACTCACCCCCCCCCCCAATCTACTCGCCCCTACCTTTCTCGTCCCCCCATTATTAGAAGGGCATCGTTATTCGCATCATGCGGCATGAGAAGTATGACGCCCGGAATACCGGTGAACTTATGACTTGACCCCCTGGTACCCCCCCCATTGATGTTCCTTTGCAGTCCGTTTTGCTTCTGCACGGCAGCATCGATTATCATGACCTCCCCCACTTCCTAGTCCAAAGGATTTTCGTATTGTTTATAGAGAAAACAGGCTGCCAGGATATACCCCCTTTTCTGAACGGACCATGGTTCGGATTTTCGCGTGAAATTTTGTTACTCCCCCTTTCTCCCTGACAATCCTCTCCCTTATTTCTTGATTACTTCGCTTTCCAGCAGCGCTTTCAAACGTTCCGGCGTAGGCAAGGCCCGCTGTGATCACGCACTGTTTCCTCGTCCCTCTCCTCCTTTGCGCTACATCCGTTTTTTTGGAATAATTTGTTTTGTTTTATGGCTCTTTGCACAAGTTAGGCCGGAGGCTGATTCGTTTGTGGGTCTTAGGGTTAGCGTTTTCCTCTTCACTTAGATGGCTTCAAGAGTCGCGCGGTTTTCTGAGAAAATTCGGTGATTGCGCTCACGCCTGGCTTGACTCCGCTTCTTTTTGCGCGTTCCGCATTGGATCTTCTCTTCCCCGACGCCGCACTGGCACGTGCATCTCTCCAGAAAGAGAACACAATCGTAGTGGACACAAACTCCCCACGGACCTCCCTTTTCGACACTTGTTTTTTATCCTTCAGTGACGTCCCGGTTGATTCATCCTTTCCCTTTTTGGAGAGTTTTCTTTGTTTTGCGCACGTCTTATCTATAGTTTAATACTTTTGGTTGATTGAGATAGATTTACGCCCGGGAAGACCCCACTCTCCACCTAAAAGGATCTAATATCCTTCATCCGTTCGGCATGGCAAGGTACTCCCCTTTGACTTTTTCATTTGTCTTACGGCATAATTTTTCTTCCATACGGGAATTTCTATGTTATTGACGCATTTCCATGGTTTAATCTTTTAAAGTGAGTGCCTTATCCTCGTGCGCTACGTTTTTTTACACTACGCCTGATTAATTCTTTTTTGCGCCAATCGACCCCTCCCTGCCCAACTTTTTCTAAGAAGAAGGCGGTCCCTGGCACTCATCGGTTGCCAGGTTTAAGTGTGCGTCCCCCCCACTGTATCCACACTCAATAATAGACAGTTCGTCTCCACTTGTGCGAACCTCCTCACACCCCCACTTCCTACAGAGGTAGCTTCCTTTTTTTCTGATTCTGAGGGAGAAGTCGACGTTCCCCCCTTGCACATGCTTGCTTTTTCCTCGGCCGCGATCCGGTCCGGGTTTCCAATAGTAGTTCTCCCGAGCGTTCTTGATCCCTTTTGGAGCAGTTTTTCCCCCCACTGATACGCGCGCTTCCCCCGTTTGTCCGTGCGCCCATCAGTTTTTCGAATAAAACATATTCAGCCCCAGAACTTGATGGCGACGATGCAAGCCAGATAATGATTTTGTCGAAGCACGGAAGCGCCTTCTGTGTCTAAAATCCGTGACCCCCCCTCTTGTCTGTCTCCAGGTCAAGCTTTTCATAGTTCTAGGAGCTGTTCTTCCTCCCCCTCGAATGATAGTCTTCCTTCCCGTGATTGGTTTATTATCCTCTTTCCTTCTTGATCGTCAGGTTCTCAACGTCCTGAACGGTTACATTTCGTCCTTCGAAAGGGTGACGGGTGCCCAAATTTGTAGGATGTAAGGACGACCGTGTGTCCTCTACGCGCACTTTCAATTTTGTCTTATCTGTTTTCCCCTTGATAGTATTGCCACGCGGGTTCATTTTGCGTTCCAAAGGATCCTGGTTCCTTGCAAGATGTCATTTTCCCTGTACGACTGCCGACGGTGGACGGAGCTGACGTGGTTCAACTTGATCTCAAGACCTGTCCTTCCTTTTTGGGCGACCGTTTTTCCTTAAGATCCCCAGGGTTGTCCCCCTTCTTTCGATGCTGCTGGGCCTCCATCTAGGAATATGCGGCCTTTGAGGTTTGTGTGGAGGGGATTCCTCCGGTTTTTCCCCCCGAGTTGCCGGCTCCGTCATTCCTTTCGGCTTTAGGGCGCTTTTTGTTCTGCATTATCTACGACAGGTGAAGTGTGTTACCTTAGGGTGGTGAGGCAGAGAGATTGGTAGTACGTCAGCCTCGAGACCTCATTTAACTCCTCCTTTTCCCCCCATCCTGTCGGACCGGGTTTCTTTGATTACGACATAAGAGCGTCGTTCCTCTTTCCCCCCAGTATCTCGAAATCATTGATTTATTTGGCGAAAAACCCATGCCCCTTCAGGGACGGGGGGTCAATCCTCCTCCAGGAACCGGCGGTTTGAACCCTACCTCATCCAGCACGGCCCCTCTTTCTTTTCCGAAGCGTGATGTCGGTGGCGAGCGACCCCTCTTCCCCCCGGCCAACGGCCGCTGGCCAAAGTGTAGTAACACGTCCTGAACCCAGGTTCGTATGATAACAGGAGTCAATGGACGGGGTCGCTCGGCCTCCTGTTGTCTTCCTTTTCCTGCTCCTCTGCCTTTTTCTTTTCTGCCAGGAAGTCGCGCTTCTCTCTTCACCACACTGGGGTTGTCCCGATCTCGTTTTAGGATATTCCCATCCGTTCCCCATTTTTGTAGTTGTCTCGGTTTTACACGCTCAGCCCCTTCCTTTTTCATGTCCCTGGAAAGCCGTGTTGTGCCATATCGAGGTGGAGTCGCTCCCTTTTTTCTTTTCCCGTGTTGTTGTTGTAGAACCTCGTGACAGAGGGATAAACAACTTCCATAGAGTACAACCACCGTCGCTGGCGCGGACCCCCCCTGATAACAAGATAACCTCATCGTTCCCTCTCTCTTTTGACCCCCCCTTTCCCCTCGCTTCGAAGTTCAAAAATTGGTTTTCTTGGCGACGAAGGACTTCTCACTTGTTCCACTACGACAGCGGCCCCCGACCAGCGCGTTCCCCTATCCTTCGCGTTTCCCTTTTCGACCCTGCGAGGCAAGACGGTTCGTGGTCCGGGTTGGAGATCAGAGCGCCCTGCCGCGGTCGTGCTTTCCGCTTAGCATTCTGTTCGTTCTTCTTGGGGCCGTTAGTCCTGGGTTCCGCTGATTGAGTCAGTCCCCTTTGTCTTCCGGAATGAGTCGGCTGCATCGAAATGTTCCGGTTTTTAGCCCTCCTCCCTTCTGGTTGGCTCGCCGCGGGCTGGTTACGTCAACCGCTTTTCCCGTCTTCGTTTGCTTCGGTGGGAGCGTTCTGCGAGCTCGAGCTGGAAGAAATAAAGCTCTTAAGTCTCCTGCCGTTTCTCCCCTCTTTCCCGCATGGATGCTGTGGTCCCCCGTTCCTCCTTCGCGCCTCCATAATCTTTGCATTCCTCGTCTTTTCCCAGCGCAGCCTAACCGTGGGACGCAGTCAAGACACGCACCCTTTGCTGGTTACCCGGTGCTTTTCCCCGCGGCATTGTCGTCCTCCCTTTCCTATCCGAGGAGTGAAACTTTTACCAGCTTGAGAAAAACCACGAAAGATGGTCCCCCCATAAGAATTTCCTGCGGCCGACTTTTTTCACTGATGAGCCTCTCCTCGGTCTCCAGAATTGGCGCGTCTCTCCCGGCGGACGAAATCAACCGGCGCTTTGATTCCTTTTTTCCCCTGACGATCTTTCCCAAGCCTCGTGGTAAGGAAAGATCCTCTCTTTAGACCGCCGGCAATGGCGAAGTATTCCTCTCTTAAGATAACTAATCCACCTATTTCCCCTTGTCCCCTGTGTCTTTTTTCACTTTTCATTAAGGCTCTGCTCAGGAATTGGGCCCCCTATCCTTTTTTCCCAGAAGGATTGTAGTGATAATAGAGAAAAGGCCACCTAATTCGACTGACAGGGCCGTCGTCTTCGTCTTCTCTCAGGCTACCCGACACCATGCCCAGCAGGATGGATAAGGAGCGTGGCCATGCCCTCTTCCCTTATTTACAACCTTTCTTTTCGGGCAGGGGCGCCCGACCACAACTTTTTTTTATGCCCCGGATCAGCATCACGTCCCACGTAATTTTTTTATTTTCGGTCTCCACTTTCTGCCCTTCCTATGCTTCGTCTGGGATTGGCCTTTCTTTTAGCGTTCGACCGATCCCGTCTTGCTGCGATGCCTGTCTCAAAAGTTTAGGTGCCCGATTGCTCTACTGAATGTCCATCAGTGTTCTCGTCCTCTTATCTTTCTTCTCTTGCAAACCCCGCGCCCTCCCTTCGCGTACACACTCCACCCCCGTCAACTAGCGCAGACCTTTTTCGAAGGAAAAAGACCCTCTCCCCGTATCCCCCCCCAATCCGTTCCTCTTCTTTCGCCCTCCGAACGGTAATTCTTTCAGGACCCTTTTGGCTAATTGCCGGGGCGGAGCTGAGATTTACCAATACTTAGTGTTGTTGTGAGGGCAGTTTTTAAACGTCCTGGTCAATCAACTCCTCCAAGGCTAATTACTCCCTTCAGCTTCTTTGCCATGCGGTAATAAGGAAGGAATTTGCAGTGGAGAACTCTAAAGTCCGGTTTCGTTTCCCCGACTTTGTTCGCCCTATTATCATCCTTACGCGACGCCCTTGATGCCGCGGTTCCTTCTCCTCCCGCATTGGAATACCCCAGATCGATAGTCATTTTACCATCGTGAAGTCAATCGCCCCTTCCAATTTTCTCCTGCCTTATCTCCTTCGGACTCTGTTAAGTTGCTCTGAAAAAGCCAATGTCGAAATCCGAGAACCAGCGCCTCACTCTAACCCCTTGTGCTAAGCTCTCACAAACCACTTCCGCCGTGCTTTTTTTCTTCGGATGCTATAAGCCGGTTATACCCGTCGCAAATAGGGACGACGTTACGACGCCGAGCGAAACGGTAACTCATCTATTTTTACGGCAGCCAGCAGGCTTCTTTTTTTCAGCCCGCGTGTCGGTAGTCAGCCCGTGCCCCTTTTCCCCCACGGCGAGCCCCCAAGTCTGTAAATGTAGGGTAGGGAAGACTTTGTGGATGCTATCACACACTTCTTTTCCGATTGAGCGAAGCATTCAGGCCCTGCGCCGCGGCAGGCAGCGGCCTCCTTGCGCCCTCATACCTTTTACTGATCCGTGCAATAATTTACTTAGATAGGCAAATATTCGAAATGAGGTCCCGCGAATACGACTCGTTTTCCCTGTGGGTCTTCCTTCTCTTTCAAGCTCGTCAGGTCGACACGTCTCCCTGACCCCTCCTTTTTTCTTTCTGCAGCTACGGCCACCCTTCCTTGATCACGTGATCTTTCGCTAAGTTAAAAACACTGTTCGTGGGCCCCCAATTGACTCTTACCCAATGGCTATTTTTTCTCCCTTTTTTATTTGTTTTCCCTCTTTTGATCGCCCTTATCACGACCTTCAACTCAACCGTAAATTAGCATCAACATGAGTGTTTCCTTTGCGTTCAGACCCTTGCTAATGCAGTTTTTCCTTTCTTTTCGTACTTTCGGCTTCCCCATCCTGGCCCGATTGCGCGCTGCCCTTGGAGGGAGACGACGCCCACCTCATTTCGTCTCAGCGCCGTCCCTCAGCGTGCCTCTTTTGACAATAGAATTGAAGGGGTCCCGAGTTCTTGAAGGTTTCGAACGCGAACATCTCCTCGGCATTGACGCCGCCCCCTCCGTCGACACGGCGCGGTTTTTGTCCCTTCCCACCCTCGGCGACGCACCATACGTAATAGAAATTGAGCTTTTATTTCGAAATGCCCGGCTCCCCCCCCATCTTCACTCCGTAGTCTCCGTTCTCATCAGCCAGGCGGTCGAAAACCTTACCCCTTCCCTTCCCCCCTTTCACCCGAAAGCGAAGACCCAGTTTCTTACGCCGTTCTTTTGAGAGGGATCTGCAAAATTTAGAACAACGCGAGCCCTGACCTAAGTTCTCTGATCGTCCTGATGTTTTCTCCACAAAGGTCTGCTCTCCTTTTCCCGCCAGTTTTAACGCGATTCTTTCTTCCTCTGTTTTCGCTTAGTGCGCCCAGTTCACATGCAACTTCACGGAACTTTGTTGTCAAGGCTCAGATTCTCCGTGCGGCCTAGCCCTCTATAACCTGGTCAGTGAATTAGACGTGGGATCGACGTTTTTTCAAACACTCGCCATATCGAACTCTCCTCGTAACCGCCCGTGTCTCCTTTTGTTCAGTACCTCCTATGGTATCAGTATTTCCTCCTCATCTTGGAGACCTCTCAACACTTTTTTGCCAAAAGTGCCTCCAAGGGTTAAGAATGTGCCCCGTCCCTTTTGGTGACCTTCGATAACCCCTTCAAACCTTCCTCTGAAACACGGTGATCGTCTTTTTCTGATCAGAATACACCCCAGGTACAGCCTGGGTCGCCCCTCTCTTACGAGGCCCCCTTCTCCTGGCACTTTCCCCCCCGGCCCTCTTCCGCTCAATTGCGCGTCCTGCAAACCCGGTCCACAATGTGCCATATTTCCGCATCCTGTTCTTTTCCTTTGACGATCATCGCCATTATTTACCTCTCGTGCAGAGAGCGTCAGACACACCCCCGCTCTAAGTCGGCGGAATGAGGGGTCAGTTAGAGGTCTCCCGTTCTTGTCTTCCCTTCTTCCTCAAGGGATGGTGGTCACTTCGTTTCTTAATCCCTGCCTGTAGGACTTACGATGGGGCGATCTGGGTCGTCAACCGACTCAAGTTTTTTCCCGCCTTCTTCCTTTTGTGTTGTATAGTAAATGACCTTCGGGATTTTTTTCCTGCGTTCGATCGCCGAACTCCATCCCTTCGCCCGATGTCGCCTCCTCTACACTCCCTCCGAACTCCTTTCTTCGCCCGCCCCCAATTCCTTTCAGGTCCCCATTAAATCCCCTCGCAGCGAGTCAATGAATTTTTTGTCCTGCAAGGTCGCCCTCAGCCACGCTACATTCAGGTTGACTCTTTTTGGACCCGGTTGCGTAGCCCGGGTCGTCTGTTCCCCTTGGTTGACTCTCCGCTTCTTGGACACCCAAGATTGACTCCCCCCTCGCCCCCCTTCAGCGGCCTCTCCCGCAAGCATGTGTTGAAATCAGGGAGCGCATCTTTCCTCGTGACCGTCCTTAGCCGTCTCTTTTCACCTTTCCTAATTAAACTGGCGGTTCAATTCCCGGTTCCCCCCTTACGATCTTGTCGCCTGTCCCCACCTCCCCGGGAGAAGGGCACTCTATATCCTCTTGTGACGCCGGTTTGCGCTCCCTCTGCACTTTTTTCCTCCCTCCTCCCACTGGACCGACATCAATTCAAAGTTCTTGCTTTCACCGTGTTCCTCGCTCGCCTCCGGGCCGTCCCTGTTAAGCGCCCATAGTAGAGCCCCCTGATGTTCGGAATAGTTTATAGCTCACCACTCGATCCTTCTCCTTCCCTTTCCTTTTTCCCTCCTTGACCGTCTCGTTTATCGTTTATTTTTTGGATCCCCCCCCTTCTATACCCCGACCCTCCATTCCTCTCTGGCTTACTTTCTCTGCTGCAATGAAAAGTCTCTGATTCCCACCAACACCGTCCTATGCCTCACGTGCCCCCATGTGAGCCCCGCAGAAGTGCTGTTTTCCCTCCCACTCCGCAAGTCCCTTCCCCTGAATTGGGGGCTTTCACCCCCCCCTTGTAGGACGGATTTGCTGCGGGTCTCTTCTGGTAGGGGTGCCTGTGCGTTTTCCGCCATTCCTGCTTGTATGAGGCCTACCCTCCCTGCGATCCCCAGTTGGAGATAGGTCGATGCTCTCTGCCATGTTTCTTCCCCCCTCTTATGGTCCGCGTCCCTCCTTCTTTTCAGGACTACTTTCTCAATGGTGAGTAGCGCCCTGTCCTCGACCCCTTTTACATCAGTATGCCCCCCGTCTTGGCATCACTCACCCCGTACCTTTATTAGCCCTTGCACAAACGTTGTATTTCTTATCTGACCTTGCCGCAGCGAACTGAAGTTTGTCCCTTTTGGAGGTCTGCTTTGCTGTTAAGGGTTTTCGACCCTTTCTCTCTTTGCCCCCGTGTTGAGACTAATGGTTCGCAACCCGGCCCCCAAAACTTCCCTCCTTCAGCCGGGCCTCGCTTCGACTTTTAAGTACGGCCTTGTTCGGGGTCATGAAACGCGTCCGGTTTTGTTCTTCGTTTTGGATTATCGCTCTTGCTGGCTCTATTCCTTTGCCGCGACCTTGGTGCGCCCCTTGGTAAAGAGAGCCGGACCGAGAAATCTGAGACCCCTATCTTAGGCAGTTTTTGCTCAAGCCCAGAGTGAGCGCCAACCACACTCTCTAGAACCTTCTCATTCCCTCCCCCTCCGAGGTAGGAATATATGTATCCTAGTTTTGAAGGGCCGAACCGCCTTTATGTCCCCCTCCCCCTATCCCTCACTCACACACCTTGTGAGAATCAGCCCTAACACACCCCTGATTTTCTTATGTCGTTCTTTTCTGCAGTCCAAAAGCTTTTATCGAATCCCCCCTTTCTTGCCTCGCTTCATGAGCCCATGTTGGAAATCATAGCTTCCTGGTTGACTGTCATTTTCCCCCCTATCCTTTTCCTGCCTGATAGATTAGGGAGAGGCCTAGAATGCTTACAACTTTCAGCTATTCAGTCCGCGCCCCTGTCCGTCCGTCCCCCCCTCGTGCGACTTCCCATTTCAGCCTTTTGGAAACCCTATTCGCAGACCGCTTGAGTGGCGGAGATTTCCGCTGATTACCATCTGCTCCTTGTCAGCAGCTGTTCCGCTCCTTCTTCAAACCCGTGAACCCAGCTTGATAGGTAATAAGAGTGATTAGGCCCCTTCTCTTTGCGGCATACTGCGCCATCCGACATATCTGTTTTTCCCTTTCCCTCTTGCCTTGGGCCTAGGCGATAATCTGTCCAAGGAACCGTCTCCTTGACCCGATCCCTCTCCGATCTTTTTTCAGGACCAATTCTTGCTACCTTCTCAGCCTCCGCGCAGTCGTCCTATTTTCTCCCCTGGCCAATGCGCTATTCTTTACACCGGTAAGCGGATATTTTTTTCTTTCGTTCTCCTTGTTAACACTCCTTTATCAGTCCCATGTCGCTTTTTTAAGCCCTGCGAAAGGCCTCCATTACCCCCATTCCCCGAGCCAACCTGATGCATTTCCCCCCCCTTCTTTTTTTTATTGATTTAGCCTTGACTAAGTAAGCCCCAGGTTCATTTTCGGTCTCTATTGCTTGATCCATGAGACGAAGAGCTGGATTTCGTTTCGGGGAGGCTCCGTCAATCATCACTTTCTTACGACGCCTTCTCCCTGAGAGTTTTCACCCGCAGCGTTTACGAAGCTTTTTTATTTTTTTCCGGCTCGAAGGCCTGTCAGAAAAATCTTCCGCCATCAGCGAAGTCCTTTCTGACCAACGAACTTCTCTGGACGCGTTTTTTCTTTCCCCCCATACCCCCATCGGTAGACTTCCTCGCCAACTTTCCGGCCTTTCCCCATTCCGGTCCTGGTAAGTGGAACACAGGCAATCTTCGAAACCCCGCTCTCTTCCTCCCGTAACGAATGGCCTAAGATGTCGGTGTCTGAGTTCCGAATCCCCCAGAGAAACCAAGCAAGGGCGCATCGTCACGCCGTCTGATCTGCTCAGCAGTTTGGGTGGCTTGGGTTTTCGTCGACCTCCGTTGAGTTTCATTGGGCACGATGTATTCTCAGGAAGAAGTCCTCCGTTGCGACACGGTCACCCTGGTTCCCCCTGCTCTTTTCGAAGAGACTAGCGCGACATTCCTGGGTAGAGTTTGCTTCGTTTTTTTCTCCTACTTTTCACCGCGACATATCGTCTCTGTAGGTGTTAACTCCCACCAGGTGGACGTAGTATTCGCGTTCTCTCCCTGTGAGCTCACCTGGAGAATTACTTCCCCCCAACATGATTAAAAGGGTCATTCCCGATCGATTCCGAATGTTGAGTGCTCCACCGATCCCATCCTTTCGTTCGCGGCTTTCCCTTTGATCACAGAATAGAGCCTGTCCACTTGGCAGTCTTGGCGCGTGAGCGGTTATTCCCTGCTTTTCACTCCTCCCCATCGCGGCCGCACACGTCGCGTTCATTTTTTTTAATCGGCGCTCCACCCTCCACTAAACATGATAATTTCGTGCATTTGGTTTTCGCTCAGCGCCCTTCTCTTCGCTGCGGTCCTTGACACAGACCTTCGATTTCGCCAGTCTGAGTTTTCTTATGTATTTTTCGCCGCCCTTCCCGTCGCTGCAGTTTTTTGTCGCGGCGGGATTCCAATTTGGTCTGACGAGTTGACTTCTCCCCTTTTGCCTCCGAGCGGGTCCTGGGTCTTCACCTCCTGGCGGAGTTCGTTTTGCATGCTTCGTTCTCGTGTTTCCCACAGGATTCTTTTGTTTTTCCTTTCATCAGCGCGTCACTGCTTTTCCCCTGCCTCTCCTCGCTCCCCTCTCCCATGATTTCTGTAGGCCGTCTCCGCATGCCGCGCCTCCATCTGGGCAGTCCCTAATGGCTCAATGCACGACGTCGACTTGCGCCTAATTAGGCCAAGGTCGCCCAACCCGGTCCCCTCCCCGGGGTGATTGCTCTGCCCTTCGTCCCTTTGTCCCCCTCACCTGCTGATCGAGTTGTGGAACTGCGCCTGCCTGACCCCAAACTCGCTCCTCCCCTTTGCCCCCCTCTTGCCTGAGACAGCGAAGCACTCTTTTTTAACGAGGCTCTAATTTTTAATCAATTTTTTTTTCTCCCGAATTGCGCGTAAAGAGCCCTTTCACATGTAACCGGCCCTTTTTGAAGTTGTCGAACTTGACTCTTGATCTTCTTCTAAGTTCCCTGCCTCCCATTTCTGAATGGCGAAGTATGCCGCTCCTTCCAAGTTCTCAAAGACTCCCCTTCTCCCCCCTTCGATCCCTTTCAACAAGGGTGTTTTTTTGTTAAAGCGCAGAATAGCTTCCGCTGCTGCCGGACGGCGCTCCCCATCACGTTCGCCCCCCCCTTGTCGTCTGAATAGTGTTATAGCCCCCCCCTTGCGATCATTTCCTACTACATACGAAGGGTCGTGTCACGTGTAAGAAAATGCACTCCACGCCAGGGCTCGCATTTAGATTTGGGTTTACCCTACGATGATTCCCCCACCCCCTTTTTAGCTAGGCTTCTCTCTTTTGTAGCTTTCACGGACCTTGCTGTTTATAGCAGACCTTAAAGCACGCTATAATACTTTCTAATGGTTTTTTTGATGGTCGGACTCCCTCAAAAGTGAGGCCGGATCTTTCCTGAGGGTATAGTAGGGAGACTTACAGTGCTTAGCTCGCCGCCCCCACCAGGCCGACAGCTAGGCCTTCATGAACCAAAATGAGTTTTTTCCAAGCATGTCTGGATTCAACGGGTCGGCGCGTCTTCATCATTAGCGGACTCTTTGCACGCGCACGCCCTCGTAGCTTTGCACCATGCATTTCACGCTTTCCCCTCTGAGACATAGATTTCCAACCTCGTCTTCATTGAAAACCCTAAAACCCCGAGGCCTTTGAAAGAGCCCCCTGCCGCCTTTTCCGGCGATTATCGTGACCCTTCGAGCTCCGAACGGATGAAGGGATTTTCCAGAAGCCTTACTCTTCATTCTTTTTGTCCCGGTTACTCTCTCCCTCCTCTCTTATGTGTTGAGAGTCGCTGGTTTCCTGCAACCGGAGGAGGCAGGACCCTCTCAAAATTATATGTTTTTTCAAAGATCCCCCCCCAGCCGTCGCCCCCTTTCCCAAGGTTAAGATACGGAATGGACCTTGTTGCCTTTTATATGATAAGGTAATTTGTTTTAGTTTACTGCCCCACGAGGTTCATGCTCTCCTCCCCCCGCTAGGGATCGCCTGACTGACATCTCCATTGATTCCGCTGGTCAGAGACTGCGCCTCACTGACCGGACGCGTCCCTTATTTAATTGAAAGACAGTTGAAATCCGCAACCTATCGGCAAACCTTTTTCTCATGCCGACGCGCTTTAGGCCCCCCAATTCGTTTCTAAAGTCGAAGGGCGCGAAACCAACCCTCCACTCCAATAACCCAGATCAAACCTCTCTGCCCCCACATAGAAGGCCAATCACCGCCTTTTTTCTTGATATGGTCGGGCGAAGACAGCACGGCTTTAGGAGTTCAGCGCCAACGTTTGACATCATCCTAGGCTCGCATCCCGGAGTGAGCCAAGTGAGACAATGGTTCTGTATATGAGCCGGCTTCAAAGGTTTACTCTCCACCTCCGCGCCTTCACTCAGTAGTCCAGTTCGCCATGGGATCCTTTCCCAAAAGATCGCGACAAGCCTTTGCTTTGACTCTGGAAGAATTTCTTTATCCCCTCTCCTAAGCCCAACGCAGAACGCTTCTTGCCACCTTATTATCCTTCCTTTCGTGTCTCCGGGTCTTAATAGCTTCCTCATTTCTCTTCTTGAATCTTTCGCCATGGCCCCCCTTTTGCCAGTTTTCCTTCCTCTATCTCTATTGCCCCTCTCCCGGGAGAGTCAGCTCAGTTAGCCACGTATAATTGTAATTGAGTTTACAAATTGTACGATCTTGACCCACTTTCTGTTCCCCCCTCCTCAGTGAGAGATCCCTCTTTCTTCCCGCTTCGCGTCGCTTCCCCTCCGCTATGAAAGCTGTGATGCGATTTTTTTCTTCAGATTACCTTTTTCCACTCCTGTCTGACGCAACAGATTGCCCAGACGAAGAGGGGGCCGCCCTCCCCCACCTTTTCACAACGCCATCAAATGTAGCGTGGCGTTTGCACCTTATAAGTCCGTCTCTTTCACTTCAGATGAGGCTCAGATCTCCTCCCAACGATGGAGAGGTCTTCCCTTCCTTCGTCCTGGGGAGAATAGGACGCATCCCATTAGGGATTTCCAGCGTCCGGAATGGAATCTCCTCCCTCCGTTTACGCCCCGCTTTGATTTCCCCCCCTTCTGAAGTGTGAGAAACAGCTCTCCTTATACGAAGGATATTCCTCCTCCCCACGACTCCGTTCTTTCACGGCGATGCGTACCACCTAAAGATGGCTTTGGCAACCATGAAGTCCTGCGAATGCTTTCCCTCCGGCAGATCCAAAAAGCCCTTCAGGGAAGTTCAGAGCCCAGTCCTTGAGCCTCACCTAGAACTGCCCCAGCACGGCAAGAGCTTTCTTTTAGGTCCCCTTGTTTTTCTTCCTATAGAGGACCCTCACCGACGAGCACCCCAAGCAACCCACCACTCGACGATCGAACTGATGTCGTAGTGATAAGAGGCCCCCCGGTTTCCCGTCCAGGGCTTAGCGCGTTTTTAACGCTTGAACGCGGGATTCTGAACGATTCTTTGACATGAGTAAGGCCCCCGAGTTATTCCCCCCTACTTGCCCTGTTTGTCCTGCTCGATCTCACGTGAGCAGTACCTGTTGATATTTGTGGCTGAGCTGGGGTCGTTTGTGGTATCGATTCCCCAGCTGTGTCGTGGCCTTGAACTCTGTATCCGGTGGGCTTCTCCGAGGTTTCTGATCCTTTTTAATACTCCGTTGTTGTTGTTGAGCCTTTCCCCCCCCCCAATGGAAAACTTCCACCTTGTCACAAGGGCTACGCTGGACAGATCCTACCCCCCCGTTTGATATGGGGACTCTTTACCCCCCTATAAAAAAATCAGGTGATGATTCGTCGCGCTATGTCTGTTCCCTCTCTCCTCTTTTACACCCCATTTGGCCGTTCTTTTCTTTAACCCCAGATGACGCTCCGTGTAAAAACCCAGCGAAGAAACATATTGTCACTTTGCGGCCGGCGTCCCTTCCCCCCCCTTCTCCTCCCTTAAGACCCTCAGATAGGTGGATTGACCAGAGTCCTCGGGAAGGGATCCCTTTTCTCGGTTTGGACTTGCGACATCTGAGTCTGAAAACATCCGGCCAGTCTGGCAGAGTCCTGTGATGGGTCCCCATTGTCCCTGGCGCTTCGGCGCTGGCGCTTGTCTCGCTTCAGAGTTCCCCCACCGCGCTTGTGTCTTTTCTAGCTTGCAAGGGTTGAAGTTTCAGCCCGTCTTTCCTGACCCGTTGAGATTCTCTTGCCTATGCTTTGCGTTGCACTGTGGAGTTGCCTTCTCATCCGTCTTCGGCTGTTGGTCGCGTGCCTTCTCTTATTCGGTCAACTAGCTGCTGCCTCCTTCTCCGCTGGACACTTTTT
>Ga0179593_1399384_pt1 | contig 17640 bp, 13 predicted proteins | sample CZODoug2_1_08_16_FD_185931 | JGI IMG/M metagenome (GOLD analysis project Ga0179593, IMG submission 185931) | Vadose zone soil fungal communities from Angelo Coast Range Reserve, California, USA - CZODoug2_1_08_16fungal (PacBio error correction) | ecosystem: Environmental > Terrestrial > Soil >... | reverse complement strand
CTGACACCCCTTTTTATCTTTACCTTAGACAGCTAGTCCTTAATTAGGTGAAAGGACCGGAGCTGCTCCTAGACGTCGTCGACTTCCTTTCTTTTTCTCCCCCACTTGGACATCTGGACGCCCCTAGCCTCACCACACTTAACAACTCTTCCCCATCTTAGGGTAAACCTTTTTCGGGTAGAAATGTTCTTTTACTTCCCCCCTCCTTTCCCGAAGCCCGCGGTCTGATTAACCCCCCGTTTCGAACTGCCCTCCCTTGATGGGAGGTTCGACCCGAGACGCTCGCGGGAGGTAGGCCGGTTCTTTTCCCGCACGAACCCTATCCATTTCTTCCCGATTTTTGCCTCTTATATAGACGACTAGGTCTTCCTTTAGACTTCCCCCCTCTAAGAAACCAGTCAATACGGCTGAATGCTCTGCGGCTACTATTTGCCTAGAATCTCGTCAGCTTCCAAGTTCTTCCCGAGTCGCCGTCTCAGCTCTTTCTCCGGACCCTTCCTTCTCCGGTTCGGCGAAGAAAAGGGCGAATTACCCTCAAACCTCTCCCCGAACTTTTTTTGCTTTTTACAACGGACTGCATATTGTCGGTAATCCTGACGAAGAGGCCGGGGAGTGTAGCTTTTTGCGTCAGAGATCTCTTTGTTCTTCTGCCCGGAAGGTGGACATACGCGTCGTGGCTCTACGGAGGTTAGAGTGATAAGGAACTGATTCTTCCCTCTTTCCTTTTCTCATCACATGCTTTTTCGTAGAATGGATTCTTTTCACCCTCCTCTTTTTGGAAAACTCCCTTTTCTCCACGGTCGGCAGATGCGACCAGCCCCCCTCATTGGTAAAGGAGGTTGGTTTTCCCCCAATCCTTTTTTCTTTTGACCTCAGTATCTACTATGCGTACGGTTTCTTTTTTTCTTTCACCTGTCACAGCCTCTGTCTGAGCTGGCTCTGGAGATGCGGCTGCCCCTTAGCTTCTGCCTGGCTCGGTGCGAAAGATTAGTGCCGGTGGACGTTTTCTACTCCCCTCCCGTTTTCTTAGGGCCTCGGGTAGTTCAGCCAGTTGCTTTTTTGATATTTTGGGTTCTTTCCAGACTTTTCTTCCCCCCCTTCGCGTTCATAGTATGAGTAATTTTTTTTTTGGATCTTCCCTCTTTCCCTTTCCTCTCGTGCAACGGTCAGTCTTGAGCTGGCTTAATCAAGTCCTTCTTATAGATGTTCCAGTCTCCAAGTTTTCCCCGAAAGTATCCAAATTTCCTTGTTTTTTTAAGTTTATTTCCTCCTTTCTCCTTAATGGTATTCTTCTCCCTAACTGATGTCGGTACTTGAGGTAGTACTACCTCAACTTCTGACCTGATATATGTCTGCTCTCCCCCTCCCCTTGATATGTGAGGAGCGAACAATGCTGGCCTGTACCTCCTACTTTTCCTTTTCCCCCCCTTTGATCAGTATCGTGCCACCGTAAATCTACGTAGCGGATCATTCAGTCTCTATCTCTGGGTGCCTCCTCCCCCCCTGCCTTTTACTCGCGGGCCAGGGGTCTGTTTATCTGTCAGATTTTCTCCTTGGCGGCCGTGTCCCCTTCCTTCCTTTCACGACACCTTCCGCACTCGGACTGAAGATGATCCGCTAAACCTTAGATGTCCTGAGTCCTTTTCCCCTAGTCATCGTTTGTGTCATCTTAGGCCCTTTGAAGAGTTTTCCTCCCTTATCTACATCTTCCTTGCGTTGCGACAGGACGATGAACCCCGCTTTTTCTTATGCTTTTTTTTTCATAGATCTATGCCCCTCCCCCTTTTGGTTTTTGAGATTCACCCCACTTAAACAGTATAGTTTTCCACGCCGTCGCACTGGGACGCCCTTGCCCCTATGTACGCGAAAGACTCTTTCCCTCTTCTAGGCTAGTGGCTGGCCGTTCAGGCCGATCTCTATTGCCAACCACGCGCCGTCTTGCTATAATAGACCCTTTCCTCCAACCAAGAGGTGGCGATCTCAGCCCTTCCCCGGACTCCCCCCTTTCTTTTTTCCTCCCCGCTTCCCTCCCTCAGTCCAACGACCCGAGGATTGGTTCCCCCATTGGAGATTTTTATGATCTTTCTCTAGTACCCGCTGTAGACAACCCCACATACTGCGGGTCGACATGTAGGGAGGCGGAACCTTGTCCTACCCGACTGCACATGGGTAGTCGCCCTCTTTTTCAGGCTTCCCCCTCTCCCATTTGTGCATTTGGCCGGTAGACTACTTCAATCAATTCATCTTTCCAATAACCCTTTCCTTCCCACTGGTACTAAGGTGTCACTATTACGCCAATTCCCCATTGTGGAGATTGTTTTTATTAATTGGAATCTTGTCAACCTAGATCAGACCCGAAACTGGTCCTTCTAGTCCCCTCCATTTGCTCCTGCAGGGAAATAAGCCTTATGTCCTTCATTCTTGCTTAGCTGAAACAATTATAAAGATCTTCCCCCCCCCCCCCTCTGAAGACTCTTTTTTTCCGCCCAATTCTGCGAAAAACGAACAGCAATACTCCCATTGGATTCCTCCCCTTCTACTTGAAAGGTCCCGCGACGCGAGGCTTTATGAGAATGTCCCTTCTCCTCTTCTCCATCAACTTTCCATTTTTCGAAGATTCAAATCTCCCATATATGCAGGAGGTTTTTTTCATTTTTTCCCTTTAAAAACACATGACCGTTACCATCGCTATTGTAGTACTTTTTCCTTTCTCAGCGAGAGGTTTTCCCCCCCTTACATGGGGTGGTCTCATTAAATCCTTCCCTATTCTTTTTGAGATGAGATATTCAACCGCGGTCTGATTTCAACCCTCTGCCCAAAGTTTCTTATGGCCCAATGGAGATACCGATCCATAGCTACCTTCATGATTCTTCACCCCCCCCCCCTTCAGATCCTACCGCGTCTCTTTCCCTTGTTTTTGAACAGGATAAGGTTTTTTTTTGGAAGAGATAAGAACGATCCGGCCTATTCGCCGGTTATTGAACATCCAACCTCTGATTGTTTTTCCTCCCCCCCTGTCCCCCCCTTCCAAGTATTCGGTTGACGATCTTGCGTCGAAATGGATCTTCTCCCCTTTTTTTTTCCCAACCTAGGAGCCTTTAATCTTTCTTACTAGGAAGAGAGCTTTGTTAGAGGGATTTGGACCTCCTCTCTTTCCCTTCTGACCAATCTTCGCCGCGAGACGCATTCGAGATCTTTCCTCTTAGGTGAGCTTTCTTTGAAGTGGTATTGCCATCACTCTCGTTCTTTCTCCTCTTCTTAGCGAGGTTTGCGATATATGACGTATTTCTGTTTCCCCTTGACTTCCCCCTTACCCTATTTTGAATGCTCGATATATGTGAAGTCCCTCCTTGGTCCGGTAGGAAATAGAACCTTTTCTTTTTTTCCATAGCCGTCCATCTCTGGCAAAGATAGTTGTTTTAGTTGTGTTTTATTTCTCCATGGTCCGGCCAGACAAGGTACATTTTAGTTTCCAGGTTCTTTTTTCGTTTACTTTTTTTAGCACTATTTTTATTTGCGTTCGAATGTAACACATGGTGATTCCCCCCCTTCGGTAGCACTCCTCTCCTTCCTCGTCCCCGAGATGTTCCTTGAATTCGGCAGAGGGGCCGTGTGCTGGATCCCGCTGTACTGGTTCTATCCTATTTTAATAATAATCGGTTTTTTTCTCCTCGATCAAAGTCCGCGTTCCTGAACGTCGCTCACGAATGTTATCAGGGAAAGGAGCTTTCTCTCCCGAATTTTGACTTTCCCCTTGAATGGGGGGGCTTCCAACCTCTTCCATCGGCGCCAATTTCTTGTACGACAATCAAATGTTACCCCCCATCCTCTCCCTTTTTTACTCCCGGCCAGACGGTGACGACCTTCTTCCGTCGATGTCAGCCCCCTTCTTTTTTTCTCTTATTTAACAAGGTAGTACCTCTCGGAGTCTTCTCCTTCCTTGTTTGATAAGATCCTTAGGAACTTTACTTTCCCTGTCCCGATTCTTTCCACCCTTTTTCCTCTGATCCGAGAGAGCTCCAGGCGTATGATCTACAGCTCCTAGGTATTAAGTCTTCTTTTTTCATTGAAGCTTTCGCTTTCCTATTTGCACGAGCTAGATCTTCTTTTCCTTACTGGAGTTGCCTCCTTGTCATCGTCAGACTATTTTAAGGCCCCCGGGTTGACCTTCCCTATGTTGCTCCTCCCTGGTCTCTTCCACCCCCTCTTTCTCAGGCCTTCGACGGTTCGGGATGTCAACGTCCATCCTCTTCCTGTAAATCCCTCTCCTCTTTGGCAGGGAGAGTCTCCGTTCTCGCCCCCTAGTGCCCTCCTGTTCTGTTCCCTGGGCAAAAGGTACCCCCCCTACCTCTTTGGGTTCGACGAGGGGTGACGATTGTCAGATCTTCTTCTCGAGTCGCGGTGCTCGCATGTTCCCCCCTAACGAATGGATACCATTCTGAATTGGGCCACCTCCTGCTAAAGCGGTCTTCCCTTCTTGGACTCTGACAGAACCCCCCTTCTTGGAGTCAATGTGGTTTTCTTCCCACTTAGGTGACTCCTACCTCGACCCCGCCTCATCCTTTCCGGTCGTTCTGCTCTTCAAACGGTAATCCCATAATTTTTGAGTTGTTGATAGGGCCTGTCCGCACTTAGAGCTTTTTTTCAGACGAACGGGTCGCGATTTCACTTTTTCCTCTCCTTAGCCTTGGTGTGGCCGGGATACTTTTCTAGGTCCTTTCAGACGGGAGATGTTTGGGTTCAGGTTTATCTTGGAGTAATTCGCGTAATCTTCTAATCCGTGGATTCCTTTTTTTCCTCTTTCGTATTATACCCCCAATCCATTTGCAGTATTTTTTCACCCTCAGAGAATGCAGAATATCAGGGAGTGGATCAGGACCAGTTCGTCTTTTATATAGTGGTCTCCCTGACTTCTCCCCCTCCTCCCTTTTCCCCAAGTTTTGATACGGGCTAGTTAATAGTGCCCGTGTATTATTGCGTACCTCCTGGTAGAAGCTGCCATTTCGGTCCCAGCGTAATACTCAAAGATTTCTACTTTTTTTTAATAGCTGGAGGACGACCTTCGCCTGCCGCTCTTGCCCAGGGCCCTTTCTTCTCTCCCTGCTCCCTTTGCGTTCCGCCGTGCTGTGCTTCCTTTTTCAGGATCTTATTCTTCTCCTCACTTTCCCTGTGTGAGCAAGGCGTCTCTCGTTTTCCAAGTTCTTTTTCTAGGGAACCAGAGGTATGCGTCCTTCTTCATTGTCTGATTCTTCCCCCCTGAAATAGGGTTTTTGATTTGTCTATCTCCTCATTCCCCCTTGCGTTTCTCTCTTCTCGAGGATTTCAATCTTTCATCCCGAGGCCCAGTGAGTGTGCAAATAAGTGAGACTTCTCAACATGCCTTTTAACCACGCGACGAGATGTGAAACCCGACTTTTGCCTTTTTTCTTTCTTTTTTCCTCCAATAATTGAGAGGCAAACACGAACGTCGGTTCACCCCTCCTCCCCCCCCCAAACCTACGTGACAGGGCCTCTTTTCCTTGAACGTTCTCTCATTTGCTCGAACATCCTGGATTACTTTCAGGCAGAGATAACTATCTACTCTCTCCCCCAGCTTTAGAAAGCATGGACCTTTTCCCCCCCTCCCATAGACCCACTGCTTTTATAGTCCCGCAAGTACGCCCCTCAATTAGGTAAGCTCTGCACGTCCCCAGAAAGGGCAGAGCTGTCACTATTTTCTGTTTGTCCCCCCCCTTCTCCTTTCTGACTCCTGTTGCTTCAATTTCATTTCGCAGAAAACATCGTTTTTTCCGTCCGAGCCCTGGCGGTCGACCCAGCTCCTTCCGGGTACTGGCCTCTTTTTTATCAAATATTGCTTTTTGTTTACAAAGCCTGGAGGTACATCCTCAATTGCGTCCATCCAAGTTTAAAGGAGGTACCGTCACTACTTTCAATATTAAACGTTTTTTTTACACTTCCTTTTTCTCCGGTGAGGGGAGGATGTTTTCTCAAATTTTCTCCCTGCTCACCTCCCCCTTCCCCCCTTTCTTCAAGCCATGCAAGGACTGACCAGGACTCGATGTGCCCCTCCTGCACCTTTCTTCTTTTGACCCCTCCTCTGAAAACCCCACCTCCCGATTCCAAGAGAGTTTCCGCACCTGTAGATTTACCGAACCCGAACCCTCTCCTTAGACCTCTCCTTTTGTCTGAATAGACCCTGAAGGAAAAGAGCCGTCTCGGTTCAGATCCAGTTCCCTAATACCAGTATCAAAGCTCCTTCTTCAGGGTTTCTCTCCACGGACTCTATCAGGATACAGCGATTCATCTGGGATTATACTTCATTTTGTCGTCCCCCCCCCACCCCTCCGACAATACTAGATGTAGATTTGCATTACCCCTTCGGGTTGCAATCCCCCCCCCCCGTTGAAAAATGAATGGGCTGTCATCTACCGGACCGGCTTGCGCCCATGAGATTTTAAGACTTTTATTCTTTTCCCCCTTGATGATACGTAGTTTCTAGAGGAAAACTGGACTATACCAGATTTCCTTCTATCCTCTGGTCTTTCTCCTTACAAAAACGTAGATGCCGCCCTCTTTTCTCTTTTCTTGGTTAGGTAAAGGATAAGGTAAGAGTCCCTTTGTTCCTCTCTCCCCTGGCTCGCCCAAAGTATCCACGTTCCTTTCTCCCTTTCCTTAAGACAGTTTTTCTCTTGACAAAGTTCAAGGTCTCATTTAGATACGTTTTTTTTCTTTCTGTGTTTCGAAAAGGGAGGGCACTCCCTTAGAGGACGTCCAGTAAGTACGGTAGCCTTTCCTTTTCCGGACTCTTCTTCCTATCTGGGCAAACGCATCACGAGCCGTTAAGGAATAGTGGTCCGCTCTTTTTAGTCTGTATTCCCTTTTACTATCACCTCTTTTGCTATCTATCTTCTCTCTTTATTCCCTCTGTCTTTTATCCGTGTAGGAACAGACCCTTTCATCAGATTTTTTTTCCCGGATTTCCTTGCGAGTTCCAGACCTGGGAGTATCCTTCTTTTTTGGGGTTCCTTTTCTTTTCTCCCTTTTAAAATTTTCGGTAAAGCGGCACGGCCTTAGACCTTTTTTTTTTGTTTCTTTTTTTACTCTGGTTCCTCCTCAAAATGTGACTGTGTAGGGTTTTTTTTTTCGACCAAGAACGTCGAGTCGTTCAGAACTCTAGGGAGCTCAAGTTTTCTCCCCAAGACTTCCCTTCTCTCTTTTCTTCCCCCCTTCTTATCAGGGCCTCTTCTCCGTTGTTTGTTGAGAGATACCCTCCTCCGTGTCCCCTTTGCCCTTTCCCTCCCTCCCTATCCCGATCCTTTATAAGGTATAAGTCTCTTCCTATCCTTTTTTCGGCGGGGGCTAAATAGGTTTCCTCTTCGCTCCCAATCTTCTTTTTAACCAAATTACCACTTCCCAGCGTACGGGGACGGTTTAGACTCCCTTTCTTTTCAACATTTAACGGATCTCTCTTTAACTTAATCCTCTTAGCTCCTTAGGTCTAAGGTCCGAAAGAAAATTTTCTGTTTCCCCTCTCCCCTCTCTCTTTTAAGGGGCGGGTTTTTAGTGCATGGTCGGTACAGACTTATTATAGATCTGAAGATGTTCATCCCTCGTGTCTTCCTTCAGACGATCTGACCGAGCGTATGAATGCCCCTTCTACTTCCTTCACCATTTTTTCTCTCTTCCGGCATGAATATCTCGCTCGATTCCCGGCCCTCGGTCCGGAAGTACTTTCGCTCCTCTCAAACTCAGCCCAGATAGATTTCCAAGTTCTTCCTTTTTTTTACTTACGGGGTCGAAGCCAGGTTACCCGACGAAAGAACTTGCGGTCTCTTTTTTTCCCCGAAAGCATATTGTCGGTAAAATTCCTTTATTTTCCTTTTTTCTATCTTAGCCTTTACTAGGATATCTTCCCTTCCTTTTTCTTCAAGTTCCTCCTTTCCCCCCGGGAAATGCAGACTTTGCGGGGAGGATCATGCCTATCTCTATCCCCCCTGTGATTTGTCATCCCCAGACTTCTCCCCTTTTTAAAGTTAATACAATAACCGATCATCTCCTCCTTTCCTCCTTGGATTCTCAAACCTCATTGGACGTGGGTGAGGCATTGGGAGATTTACCATCGCCTCCTTTCAGAGATGTTTTCCCCTCTCGGTTTCAAGATTTTGACCCTGGACCAGATGTCTTTTCTGCTTTACTTTTTTCTCCCAGAGATGTTCTTCTGCTCCCTGGTCAGGCTTCCTCCCCTCTCATTTTTTTGGTCTTTCCCTGGAGCCTTGTCGTCGGCGAGTTTTTCGCTGATCCTTTTCTTTTGACATAGACTTGGCCCTCCCTCTTTCTCGTGCTTGAAGAGCTGGAGGTAATTTTTTTTAATTTCTTTTTCTTTCTTAAAGGACCGTGACATATCGTGCCGTTTTCCTCCATAATAATTTCGTTATTATTCTTCTAGCTGACCCGTTAGTAGAGTTGCTCTCTTTCACCGTTCCCCTTTCCCCATGACCAACGGTACATGGCCTGGCGTCTTCCCGTCCATTATTTCTTAGTTTTGTCCCCTTTATTCTGTCCTTCCTGTTGGGTAGTGACAGACCGCTTTCCCTTCTAGACATTTTTCCTCTGTGAGGCGGACCCCCGGCTGCCGAATTTCTTTCTCCCCCCCCCCCCTGTATCATGTAGAGGGTCCCCTTCTTTTTGTTAGAAGTTATTAGCTGGATTGTCCTTTTTATACCGTTTTTTCCCGAACAGCCGGCTTCGCGAGGGAGTTGATCTTCCGCTACTTTCACGAGAGGTTTCTTAATGGAGGCGGGCAATCATGCAACCTACCTCAAACTTTTTATGAGTTTCTATGATAGTAACCCTTCTTTTCCCCGAGACCCCTCTACTGCATTCTCACAAGTGGAAGAGGGTTTGATTGAATCCCTTCTAGCTCAATTTAACAGTGTCCCCTTTTTTCTTCCGTCTTCCCCCCTACCTTTCACGTGTTGTCTTTCACCCGAGTCTGACAAAAAAGTCACCGCTTTTTACCCCCCCGCCGTCGAGGGACGTCCCTTTAAATTCTTTTTCTTCTCGTCACATCCTCCGGCACTATGAAACGTCATCCCCCTCTCATTAAGATGTGATCTCTCCGTTTCTAACGCATGTACCACATACATACCATTTTTTCTTTTACCCCAGTCCCTATCAGGACGCGACCTTAAGGTCACTGAAAGTCCCCTCCCCCTCCTTTCCATTGTTGACTCCGTTTTGCACCCAGAGGTAGCAGCCTCCCCTCTCCCTTCACTAAGTTTTTTTTACCCTCACGGCGGTATCAGGGGACGAAAGCTTCCGAGGTCGCCTTTGGTTTGTCTCAAATCGTTAGATGCCTTCCGAAAATAGCTGGGCTTTCTTCCACCTACCTAATCGAAATCAAGTTCGTGCCGTACAGATCTATATTACCTGTCCCCCTCCTTTCCCTTCAAATCTGTCCGGGTCTGTCTTTACTTTTCTCCCGAGACTCCCCTTTCCTAACCTTGTAATTCTTTTTTTTTATTTTAAGACGGATTTCTTTCGATCGTTGACCCAAGACATCTTCCTTTCACTGATATACTCTCACCCAACAATTTGATATTTACCCCCCCTCTCCCTAGACCGGGTCCCCAAGTACGAGTAAAGAAACCATAAACACATCCCATCGCCACTTTACTTCAGTCCTTTTCTCCCTCCCTTGGACCAGTCCGAAAGAAGTAGAGGCGTTCCCCTCCGTAAGAATTTCCCCCTCCTTACCTATGATCGACGGTTTTTCGACAACGTTTACAGATAAGCACAATGATCCCATCGCCTTTTTTTTTACTTTTTTTTCATTAGACAACCCCGACCGGTCCCTTGTGTCAAATCCTTTTTCCCTCGAGTTTTTTTGCCTCTACCTCTTGCGGGGAGTCCCCCCGAATTCTCACCCCTGTTTCCTTTTCTGGTTACTCTTGATTGGGACCGTGCGAGACCCCAGTCGATACTATGGTGTCCCCCTTTTTCATTATAAAGTGTTTTTGGACCTCCTCTTTCTACCATATCCCCCCCCTCCCGTCCCCCTAAGCTTGTACTTTCCTTTTTGGCCTGCACGGGCGAGCGAGGGGTCGAATACTCGGCTCCCCTTAGCCCCCTCCCCACCCCTTCCCTTAGCGTTTTAATAAACTCGGTTTCTTTTTTTCATATCAACATTCCAAGGATTTTTTTTCTTCGGGGTCGTCTCCCCTGCTTCGCCATTGGCAAACTTCAGGTAGGCCTGCCTTGAAACTAGTTTCAGATGAAGCTATTTTATGGGTTTTGACGCACTGTCTACCATTCTCTGGCCAATCGCCGACAAGTGCGTCCCGATAGGTGAGCTGTCGCCTTTCCCCTGTCTCAAGAATATTCTCTCTTCTTCTTTAGTGAAAGGCCTCCCTTTCCTTTTCTTCTTTCGTACCGAGGCGCGCAGTCGAGTTTTTTTCTTTAGCTAAGATTGATTTTCCTTCCTACTTTTTCTGGTTGACTCTGTAAGTCCTGTCTTCCCCCTCTCCTCTCCCTTGTTCTCTGAAGATCTCTTCCAGGTCGGCTGACAGGGCCTTCCTGTGGTGTTCAAGCTTTTCTGTTAGACAATAAGGTGAAGCTATTTCTAGCCGATGTCCCCGGGGAGTCCACGGAACTCAGTCCACAGTTCTCAGTCCTTATCCGGCAACGTTGCGGGCAGTTGAACGGCCCCCTCTTTTTTAGTATTCTTTACTCATATTCGTTGTTTGTTTCGCCTTTCTTTTTGGGTGGGGTCTTTCTTTTTTTGGTTTTTTTTTCTTTTGTATCTTCCCATTCCGAGTGATTGCCGCCGAATATCAGCTGTTTGAATTCCGCTTCTTCTCCTCCCCCCCTTTTGGGGTTGTTGTTAAATCTGACTCCTCTCCCACGTTGTCTAATAACCTTGACCACCCCTCCCTTTCCTCCTTGTCTTACTTCCTCCCTTTTTTCCCCCTCATTGAAACCGCATCTTTAGGCAAGCGTCTGATTCACCATCCCCTTTTTTCCGGGAGAACTCCCAGGCTTGCTTCCCCCTCACTGCTTCAGGCACGTGACCCCTTTAGGGCTGGTCTTCTTCCCCTTACCATCTTCCCCTTCCCTCTCTCTGGACTAGAGGTAGAGCCAGAAAGACTCTTCGTCTCGATGGAATTAGAATCCCCTATCTTAAGGATTTTATTATTGAATCGGACTCTCCCTTCGACCAGCTTTTTCCTTCGATCCGGAATTTCCTGAGATATACCCTTCTGCTTAGTTAGCTAGATTTTTCCCCTTCCTTCCCCTGAGTTGGATGCCCTGGTTCCCCCCCCTTTTTTCTCCGTCAAACTATCTATCCCCGACCTTGCCGGTGGGCGTACACGCCTACCTTTGAAGATTTTTTGAGTTGCTCTTCTGCTCCAGAGTCCTGGTCACTCGGCTTTTTGATGGCGAACAGGACCCCTCCCTTTCCCCGTTTTTAGTCCCGGTTTTTGAGAGTCATCAGGCGTTGGTCAGCGGGATCGCGTGTCCTCTCTCATTTTCACTATCCTCTATTTTGACCCTCGACTGTAAAAATCACGATCTCCTCCCCTTTCAGTTTGTTCTGAAAAGCACCTATTGTCACGGGGTGCCGCACCCTCTCTTTTACCGAGTGAAAAATTTCATCTATCTCCCGTTGGTTAAGTTGTTGTCCTCCCTACCAGGTCCCTTCTCAATAATTCGATGAGCTTCGGAGGCGGACCCTTCTCACATTCGACTCAGATTGACCCCTTTTTCTTCTGGTCATTTTCCTCCTTATCAGTCGGTCTTGATCTCGGCTTTTTGTGTCGGAGGCGAGGGTTAGCTGCGTTTTGGTTTTTAACCTGCCCTTTTCTTCCGCTTATAGTTGGAAGATCGGGAGTTTGTTGGGCAATCTGGAGGATGTCAATCCATGGACGTGCTTCTTTTTTGCTTTCACTACCCTATTAATGAAACCGCCTTCTTGGATCTTTGGAATCTGACCCTTTCTCCCCTTTCTCCTGATAGGCTTCCCCAGTGTTCAACATTCCCACCCTTATCCACTCTGCTTACTTCTTTACCCCCTTTATTAGTGATGTACCTTGAGATCGCTGTCCTTTCGAGGTAGTAGACGCCGCTTATTAGTACTCCCTCGCGCCCTGTGTCTTCTCTGAAGGACATTCTTCCTCCTCCGTTACCCCTCGTCTCCTAACGGGTATCTTATAGGCGGGGTTCCGCGGGATGCCTTCTCTTTAAGGCCTCCTTTTCGTTTTTTTCTCTGTGGAAGGAGAAGGGAGTCTCTTAAGGTTTGCTTTTTCTTCTCCCATCTTGAATCAGATTCCTTCGCTTTGGTCAGTCTCTGTACTACTCTCCCTCTAAACAGTCTGAGTGTAGATCTCCCCGATTACTTCGTTGCGAGAAGGACTTATAGTTCTGTCTTCAACTCTTTTCCAGAAGCAGTTAGTATCCACTGACCTTTAGTACCCTCTCGAAGGAGCGCCCCCGACTTGTCCTTTTTATCTCTCTCTCCTTTTGTTGTTGTAGTTTAGCTACCAATGCCCCTTCCTTTTACCCCCCCTGGGTTACTAATTCCGCCCATTCTACGTCCCCCCTTTCTCTGCCTCGCATCTGGCCACCCTCTTCGAGTCCAATATGACCTTCTTTCATGAACCCGTGAGAAGACTTATCCGTCGCCTTTCCTCTTCTCCCTCCACTCACACGAGTGTTGGCACGCTATCAGCCACTTCATTTTGCTACTCTCGTTCCCCTTCTTGACATATCCCCCTCCCTGTCTTTTTTGCACGCAAGTCCTTATACGCCGAATCCCCCTTTCCGTCCCCCTCATTCACCCACCCCCCGCCTGGTTAAGTACATTATTTTTCGGCGCGAGCCGATCGGCCTTTGTTTTCTCCTCACCTCGCGGCTTGTCTTCAGTCCGGCCTGTTTTTTGGTACGCGGTCTTTTCCTGAAAATCAATCACCGAAATCTTTAGGCATCTTATTCCCTTACCCTTCCTTTAAATAGTCCCCTTCCATGAAAGTTGAAAGGGTCTTTTTCTTACTTGGTTTTTTTTTATGCGAAGAGAAGAAATCGTAACCCTTGCCCCGTCTAAAGGACCTTTTTGGCTTGCTTTTGAACCACTCCTACTCCGGACATGGAATCCCCCTCTACACTCAAGAAACGAGAGAAAATGTAGGTATGGTCCGAACCCTAAATATAATCGCCTAGTTCAGGGCCTCTTCCCTCCCCCCTTGCCCCAGACCCGAACGACTTCTCCGGAAACGAAATTTCGACCCTATCGAGCTGATCCCGTTTCTTTCGCCTTCCTTGGGAATTTCAAATATAAGATTCCTTTATTTTCTTTTAGTTTAACCGTAGGACCCCCCCCCAGGACCAAATGTATCGTTGTAGTGTCATTTGAGTGGTTTTGGACCTCCCCCCCCCCGTTCCCCGCTTTGTGGATACCAAGACCGGTGGTTTAGCTTCGCTTCTTTTACCCTTTAAGGCTTTCAACCTCTACCCCCCCTTTTCTAGGGGGCAAATTCTCCCTCCCTTTTTCATCGAACTTTTATTCCCCTCACCCCCAGGTCGAGCGAGTGTGATGTAGGCGGTTACCCCCCTTCTTCCCCCCCCCAAGGCCACCCTAGGTCCCTTACTGTTTTTTCCCCAAGTTCCATCTCCCCTTCCACATTTCTTTTCCGTACAGAGCTGTCGTTAAGACCCCCTTTCTTTTTTTTTCATCCGATTTTTTTTTTTTCCCCCCCTGGGCGTCGCCCACGGTCATGTTTCAATTAGGACCTGTCCTTCCCCCTTCCCGAAGCTTCCCTTTGTTCTCCGGGTAGGGCTAGTTCCTTGGAAGTTAAGTTTGGATCGAGCGAGGTCTCGTTTTCCGTGACTCCAGTTATGAATCCTTCCTCCCCTCCTTTCGTTCAGAATGTCCTGCTCCGCCTCGCCGTTATCTGCATTTGATGCCTGCTTGCCAGAGATATAATCGGTTTTCCCTCCTTACCGGATTTCTCCTCGGGGCCCGACTGAGGTTTTTTCACGTTTGCTTTTTCCTATCTTACTTGTTTGGGCTGCTGAGAAGGTTTTCTCGGGTCACAGTGCTTTTTTTTCTCTTTGCAGGGCGGTTGGCGCTTTGTCAAAAGGTGATGGTCTAAGAACTGTGAGTTTTTTCGCGGTGTAACCACTGGGAGACCCCCCAGTTTTTCTTTCCGCTACTCTTTCTCTCCTTCCTGTTTTTTTCTGCTTCTGGGCGACGGGAACGCTTACGGGTTCATTCTTTCCCAGCTTTTTTTTCCCTCTGAGATCACCGTACGCGTGATCATGAACAGCCCCGCTTCTCCTGACTACTTTTTCAGGCCTTTTGAGACGTCCTTCTTCCTCCTGGTCTGTTCCGGGTACTTCTACGAAACATAGCCGTTTGCCTCCCCCGTGCCCATTTTGTTGGTGGGGGGGGGGTTGGGCCTCCGGTCTGCCGGACTGTTCATGGAAAGTTGATTAGACCCCGAGCTGTTTTCTTTCTTCCAGGATATGGACCCCAGCCCTGACGGGCCGACTTTCTTTTTTTTCGCACCCGCCTTCCCTTCGTTTTTCGGAGGTGGACGGTCGTCCGACCTAGATATATAGAGCGCATTTTCTTTCCTCCGATTTTGCGCTCTACGAGAGGCTGTTCTCAGCTGGACTCTCCCCTGATTCCTCCTTAGCCCGAATTTTTGATCGGTACTGATGCCCCGCTCTATAAGGACTTTAGGTCACGCGTCTTCTCTCCCGTAGTAATTTTTCCGGGCCCTCCCCAGAATCCTGCTTCTTTTTTCCCCCTCGTTTTCCCGAAGCCCAGGGCTCTCCCCACTGATTTGCTGCTTCGTGGCTGTAAAAGCTCCGTTGTCTATTTTTCAGTCTTGAATTTTCTTTTTTTCTCAATAGTCTGCCCTTGGGGTCGGCCCGTTGAGGTACATCGACTTTTCTGTCGTTGCTATTTGAAACGGGGTTTATAAGGCCGGGATCGAGTCCATCGTTTGAGTTCTCCACGTCCTCTTCCCTCTTTTCCCCTAGGGTCCGCGCGCCAGCACTTCCGATCTTTTTTTTATAGACAAGTCAACTTTTTTGTCCAGTGGCTTCTCCATAGAGGGTCAGACAGCGACTACTATAGCCTAGGTCTCTCCCTTGTGTGTACTCCTTTTCCCCTTACCATCCACGGCTGAGCTGGCGGATTGGACCGGGAGGTCTGCACCCGCCCGTCAGGATATCTTTTTCTCCCTTGTAGGACGGACTGTGGCGCTCCTTTTAGGGTGTCTTCCTTATTTGGGGAGCATGGTATTGTATTTTTTCGAGGTTCGGTTCGGGACGTGCTGCTTCGAGCTTGAAAAGATCGTGATGTTCCTTTTTTTTCCGATGTTTCATGCCGGCAATGGTCCTCGAGTCCGACTTTTTTCTTGTCTCGGCAGTTCGTGTGTATACATTGGCGTCCCATCTTTCCCAGTTGAAAAGGGCCTGTGACCGCGTCCCCTTTCCCTTTTCCATTTTTTTTCCTAAGATTTCGGCATGAATTGCTGAGTAGCCATTTTGATCTTCCTAGTCGTCGTAGATCCTCCTATTGAGGGTAGACACCGGCGTCCGACCGGGGTCCTTGGTTCGGGATTCACTACGGGCCGTAATTTTTTCTTTCCTTGTTCGGGGTCTATCTTGAGTAGCGGGGGTACTGTACTTTTTCTCCACCTTACGTTTTTTCTTCTTTATTAGCAGTCGCGAGAGTTTGGCCCTTCTTCGGTATGATATAGCATGAAGCAACGTTTTTTATTGTCTAGATTTTCTGGCGTGCTCGCTTCTCGTTGTCGTCGGGGCTTCTCTATTGTGATTCTCTTGCGTCCATAGCCCGGGTCCCGGCGCGACGGCGCAACTCAGTTTTTTCATCTTATCTTTTAATAATTTTTTTTTTTTGAGAGCAGATCACCGGCCCGGTTAATCTCCGCGCCCCCCCCTAGCCTTCTCTTTTGCCTGGTTTCTCACGGCTTGGTCAAATTCTTCCCCCTCCTACTGAGGACTACGGTCTTCTATTCAGAGATCCTTTCAGGCCAGCGCCGTTACTTCCTTCCCCCTCAGACGAGTTTTTTAACGAACGGAAGCAAGGATATAGGTTTCTATGGCCTCTTCACAAGAACTACCGTTCGCGATTACCTCCGGGATGTTGAGGAAACTTACTTTGTTTTTACAAAGGTCCACCTTTTCTCCAAATTTCTTGCTCCATGATCAAGGCTAAGCACCCTTTTTTCTCCTCAGGGTTTTACATCCGGCCGATGGGATTCCTCCCTCTTAGGGAGGCGCCCCTCACCTCTAATGCCACGAATCAAGTGCCAGCTTTACATCACACATCCTTGTTGCACTATACTTTTTCCAAAAATTAAATTGGTTTTTTTTTTTGATTTACTTTGAAGTTCTCGTCTGACGACTGGTCCGGACTTTCCACTCAACTTACGTTTTTCCCTTCCCTAGTGGCGGCCATGGCATTGGACACTCCTACTATGAACCCCCCCTCCTCCCTTCCACACAGTGACTCGAGGCCCGCCAAGTCGATTTTTAAACGACCCCATGTGCCCTAACTCGCCCCCCGACCTCTCCTTTTACTTCACAAAGGCAGATCGTGAGTCTTCGCTCAAAAGTCCGTTCACGGTCTGTATCCTTTTTTCCTTGGTCCGACCCCCCCCAGATAGGGCCCATCCGCCCCTTTTCATCCTGAAGAGGGGGTTTGGTAAATTACATACCTTTTCCCCCTTTCGAGATTGCGCTTTGAAAGCTGACCACGCGTGTTGCCTCCCCCGTGAAAAATGAGGGGGGTCTTCTCTCCCCACCCTACCGACCGGTTGCTGGGCGCACTTCCCCTTTTTTTCCCCCTACCCTATGATACATAGGATGGGCCTGGCGATCCCTTCTCGGAATCTATGACCCCCCCTCTCCGAGAGAAGGTCGATGCATTCCTTGAACCCCTTTTTTTAAGTCTAAGAGGGGCCGCTTTTATTCTCTGTAAACGTACAAGCTCCCCTGATATTAGTCAGGTGCCTTTCACGCCAAGAGGATGTCGGTCCCTTTCCAGGCCACTTTTTTCTTTCTCTCTTGGTTTTCGTCCGGTTTTTCTCCCCGGGTGTGTAAATACCGGAGGGAAGTTGAAGCCTTAGAGCTGAAATTTTCTTTTCTAGTCTAGGCTGTTTAGTCCAGTCCCCTTCTCTCTTATGGTCCCATCTTATCCGATTCAAGCCGCTCTTCCTATACGGTGCTTTTCCTTCAATGCGCTTTCAAAGCTCGGTCGTCGTTTGATCCTTCTTTTCCTTGCCTCTTATGTATGTCCGGACGGACCCGGCCCCCAACGGAAAGGAGAGAGTAGTCTGGGAACTGAATTTCCTTCCCCGTTCGCCTTCGACCTTTGTTTAGTCTTTTTTCTTTGCCCCGTAAGCTCTTTTGTGGTCGAAGCGCCAAGGTCGGGGACGACAGGGGGATTTTTTTGTTCCGCGTGGGGTTCTGACGAATTGAGCTATTTCTTTTAGGGCGAACTATGTCCCTTTCAGCCCCCCCAACAAAGGCTTTTCTTACCGACGTTCTAGCTGAGCGAGTTCTTTATACCGCCATTTCCGGTGAGACTTTTTCCCCCCGTCCTTCTGT
>Ga0179593_1316095_pt1 | contig 17640 bp, 24 predicted proteins | sample CZODoug2_1_08_16_FD_185931 | JGI IMG/M metagenome (GOLD analysis project Ga0179593, IMG submission 185931) | Vadose zone soil fungal communities from Angelo Coast Range Reserve, California, USA - CZODoug2_1_08_16fungal (PacBio error correction) | ecosystem: Environmental > Terrestrial > Soil >... | reverse complement strand
GGGCCTGGCCTTTCCCCGTTTTTCGTGTTGAAGATTGTTTTTTAACCACCCAATGTTTACTCACCCTCAGATTTCGCCGACGTTCCCTTTCGAACTTCCAGTATAGCTTGTTTTTTAATGCATAGCTGCGGTATGAGTCGATGTCCTCTTTGCTTTATGGTAGGATGGGGGCGCGTGGGTTGGAACAGTTTTCACACAGGAGTGACCATGCCCGCTTCCGGTCCCTTTGATCTCCCCATTTTGAGATGTGAAGGCTCGTTCCTGGTTGGAACAGTTGGGTTTCTTTTCCCCCCCACCCGTTCTGGCAAGTTTCGAGTAGCTGGTAGGTCTTTGAGTTTGCCCTCTGCTTCTGAAGCAGGCTTTCCTCTATTTTTGTGTTCACTTCGTCAACTGGGGGCAATTGTTGGACTAGTAAGTCTTCATTCTTTGTCCGAGTAGGAGGCCCCCCCGCTGACCAAGGTTGCCCCGAATAGATTGTTCTGGGTGACCAATATTCTTGTGCATTCTAAACTTTTCGTCACCTCTTTTTTCTTTCACCTTTTTGGTCTTATTTTTTCCGTAGTTCTTGGTAGGAATGACCAGTGTAACCTCTCGTTTATGACCCCTCTGAAGGAGGATTTTCCCCGATCGGCTCCTCTGACCGTGTCTTCTCTATCACTTCCTCTCTCCTTCCCTTTGAGGTTTTTCGCAGGGGGGGTAACATGTTTGCATCAACAGTTTTTTTTTGGGAAGGGTTGTCACACCGCGATTACCTCGGAAGTTTTTTTGTCCCAGTCCAGGGCCTTGCTCCCGGCTTCTTGCTTTTTAGCCATGTTGTCCGGTGTCTGACCCACCCCCCCTACTGCCCTGTTTTTCGGACCACCTTTCTCCCCTACGTTCCCTTTCGTTCTCCATGCCAGCACCCGATTGAAACCCAGTGTGCGACGTCTTTTTTTCGTGTGCCCTTCTTGTTTTTGTTTTTCCTTTCATGTTTTGGTTTTTGTATACTTCGCGTTCAAGGTCGAACTCTGGTAGATGGTCTTCTCGCTTAATAGAGGGGTCCGGCCAGGCAGTGTGTTTCCCGTCCCGAGCCACTCCTTTTCCCTCCCCTTTTCTTATCGTTCCACTTCCCCACACTCCGTTTGAAAAGCACCGTGACTTCCGACACACCCCCAGAAAGAATTCGCCACCCTCGTTCCTCCAAACCTTTCTTTTTTCTTGCCCACTGACTTTCCCTCTGCTCAACCCGTCATGGGTTTCTCCTCCAAATTGACACTCGGGCCATCCGTTCCGCCGAAAAGGGTGCGCAGGTAACTCTTCCCCGCCGACAGGTCCTTGCGCCGCTCCCGTGCCGACCCTTGGCCCCCTGCGACCTGCTTGGGTCCAACCTATTTGACCCAATGACTGGGAAGGTGCCCGGCGTCCGCACGATCTTAGCTGAGATAGCGTGCATCCTGCCTTCTGTCCTCGGTTTTGTGGTGCCTTCTTCCCCAAGTTTCGAGTGGGCGCACCCAGGGCCCGTCCCCTCAAAAACACCCCAAAGTTTTGGGGGGGGGGGGGGGGGGTTTTTGATTGGGGATTAGTCTGATTTTTCATGCAGTCACTTCAAGTTGCGTCTTCCGGTTTTTTCCCTGACAGAGCGGTTTAGACCACAGGAAGTATTTGGGCCGGAGTTTGTCAGAAGACTGTCGGTTGTAGGCGTTTTGACCCGTGGTCAGTCCCCTTTGACTGGTAGAGTCGTGACCACCCCCGATCTTTCTTTCTTTTTCCAGGAGGGTTAACTATTTACTTTGGGGGGGCGGGGGGGTTGGGGGTGTGGTTCCGGTGGGGGTTTGTTTGGTGGGGGGGGGGTGGGGCGGGGGGGTGGGGGGTGTGGTTGGGGGGGGCGGGTGGGGGGTGTAACCAGGTTGGGGATTCCTTTGCGGCGGCGTCTTCCCCCCTTTTTCCCCCCCCTTTGGGCGTTTCACTTCAGCGCAGGTCGTCTGAAAAGGACATGGTCGTTTTTAGAGCTTCCAGTGCCGAGGAAGTCAATAGAGTCTTGCCCGACTCCGCCCTTTTTTTTTCTGTCCTTTTACTCCGGGGATTCTTTTTGCCTACCCGCCGTTTTCCCCTTCGTAGATCTCTATTTCTCCCTCAGTTTTTTTTTGTTTAGAGTGAATTGGGACGGAGTCCTCGATCTTCCGTCTCGCTTTGCAAGGCGGTTTTTTCCTTCAACCTTCCGTGCGCTGGCCCTGGTTCTCGGCAGAAAAACTTTTTTTTTTTTGCGCCAACGGCACGGTCTTTTTGACCCCTTTTTGGGATTTCAACTTCCTCCTGTTGTCTTTCCCCTGGCTTTTTTTCTGCCGCCCGGAAGTCCCAATCTTCATTCCCACTTTTTTCCCCCGAGGAAGAGTACAGAAGTGTAAGAACGCCCGACTGGTGACCGCTACCACATTTCTGGTGCTTTCCCACGTTTTGGCAAAAACTCCTTTTCCTTCTTCTGATTGTTCCCCAACGCCCTGCCGGGAAGGGTCCGGTCGATCGTTTGAAGTGCCTACGCTTGTGCTTATGGGCTGAGTATGATCCTGGCTTTTGCTTCCCATCAGTTCCCTCCCCCCCCCCACAGGACATGAATTTCGGGCAGGTTTTAACAGAGGCGTTTTTTTGTTCGTGTTGGAACAACCTCCGACGACGGGTTTTCTGTCCTGGATGACGTTTATCCTCTTCCCCGGCTTGGTGATTAGATCTTTTTTCCCCAAAGAACTGGCCCCCAGCCCTAGCCCTTGTGTGCCCTTGCTTTATTTTTCTTTTGTTCCCGAAGGGCGGTTTCCAGACTTTTGCAGGACGGACCATGGAGGAGGTCGCGCCCCAGCTCCCTGTCGGCTTTTTCTCCCCATGGTTAAGTGAGGAACGGGATGCGATCGATGACAGTTGGTCTTCCCATCGGGGGTGGTATTTTGGATGTCCTTTTTTTTCTGAAGCGTTCTGACGAGGTTGGAGAACGGATCTCTTTTGGTTTCGATCTGTTGCTTGGTTGGATTTTTTCCCGCTCGAGTGGCTGGGGCCACCGGGGCAAAGGGTGGGGCGTGGACTCGAATCAAGGACCCAGTGGACTCTTCTTTCTGCTTGCCGACCCTTTCGTTTTTACTTTAATCCCGAGGTGAAGGACTTCCCCCAGCTGTTTAAGTCAAATGGTGCCATTTTTATTCTTCCTCCCCCACTTGACCTTTTAGAAGCGCCTTGTTGGCCCCACTGCCGGCACAGGATAACTGTTTTTTTCGTTGTGTTAGATTGCGAACTTACTGGACAGGGGGTCTGATTTGTACGGTGCTGTCGTGTTTTGTTCTCCCCCCCCCCCCCCTCTTCAATGTCTCAACGCAGGGATGGCCTTTGTTTCGGAGTTTTTGCTCGGACACCTAAGTCCAGCGTGTCGGCCTCGTATCCCTTTCTTTTGTTTTCTTTTTCCTTCCCTTCCGTGGCTGATGGATGTACAGGAGAATCAAGGTTTCGCGACATAGCTTGGTTGCTTTTCCAGGAGGGTGGATTGTTCGCGTGGGCCCGACACACTGTTTGTTTGACGTGGACTGATGGGGTCTCCCGGCGCTGGGTTTGTCACACCCTGGGCCTTCATTTTCCCCCCTTTTCCCAATATTCCCAGAAGGCCAAATCCTTCCCATCTACTAATTTTTTTGGGACTTTTTCCTTACAGAACTGATAGTTTTCCCTCCCCGAAAGTGTGTTTCATGCCCTGGTCAGCCCTGTGTCCTGCTACCTTCTTTCCCCTTTGAAGTGGACGGAGTCCCCTTCTCCTTTCCAGTTGCAAAATTTGTGATCGACCTGCGAAGTCCCGTTTTAAGAGGCCACGTCCTTTTTCATCGCCCTTCCACTACCCTAGTGTTTTACTGCCTCTGCCGGTTGGCCCATTCCCCGTCTCCTTTACCTGGAGTACACCTAACCACATGAAAATCGTCCCGGGTACCAGTTAAAGCTTGCCCCGTTTCAAGGATGAAACTTGGTCCCCCCCGTCCTTTACCTCGGCCCTCGACCCGGCCGTCCTTTCCCTGTCCCTTCTTGACCCCTTCTGCGGCTCTGGTCATGCCCCCAGAGGTTTTTTTCCCGGGAAGCAGAACGGGGTGCTGACATTTGTTTCCCACTGGTCCCCCCCCTTTTTCCTGGGTGACTTTATGGTGAAGGGCATTCCCCCCCTTCCCTTTTTCTTCTTTGTTGTTGTTTTGAGAGGGATGCTGACCCGGTGGTTCTCGGTTTCGATTTCACGAGTTGGCAAAAAAAACCCCCCCCTTCCAGCAACCGTTGTTAGGCGCTGTCTGTCGGCCGCTCTTTGAGTTCCAATGACCAGGGCTTTTTTCTTTCTTTCCCCCTCTTTTTGCCTTTCGGCTGGGTCGAGGGCACGGTTCAGTGCCCAGGCCAAGGGCTTTGGCACCTAACCTTCGGGGGTTTCCCTGATCTTCCCCTTGCTATGTCATTTTTTTTATGGTTTCCACTCCAGTGTTTACTCTCCGTATTTTTTGCCCCAACTTCTCTTTCGGCTTTGGCCTAGGTAGTGGAGATGCACCTCGTTGAATGCGGTCCTTTGATCGCGGGGGCCCTATCCAATAAATCTTGTACACTTTCACCCGATGGGCCTTCCCTTTTCCCAATCGGGCCCGAAGTTTTTTTCCACGCGTACGGCCCTCCCCCCTGATCCAGGGCATTGCCCCTTCTGATGGAGGCGGTGACAGACTTTCTTTTTCTGTCAATACTAACTCGGCAAGTCTAGACTGATGGGCCCCCTGAGTTTTTCCGAGTTTTTCTCGTTATTTATTGCCATGGTTGCCCATTTCTTACCTCCCGCGGACCGAGAGTTTTCCTCTACATACCCGCATCCTATAGCCCCTTGATATAAAGCCGCCTCCTTTTCCTTCAGTTGTCGCACCACTTTTGGTCGTTCCCGCCCCCAAACCCGGATTTCCTAGCCGTAAGCTGCGCGCCCCCACTCATGTCTCCCGGTTTTTGTTGCGTGAACCTTCTGACGGGTGTGGTTTCTTTTTCTTGCGTAAACCAGCACACCGGCCCGACCCACGACCTAACAATATTTATTTCGTCTCATTTTTTCCCGTCACACCGCTTTTTTGACCCCCCCTTTGATGGTTCTTCCGTGGGGCCCTCTGGCTTTGAGCAATTTTTTTCTTTTTTCTTGCAGATCGCTACAGGTCGTGCTCCCGGGTCTTCAAAGAGTTCTTTCCAGTCTCTCCCGTGTTGTCGTTTTCAGCAGACGCTCTCCCTTTCCGTTTTGCTTTCCCCCCCACGCCCCAACTTGGGCCAGCACCGGCATAGGCCCCCAAGACCACCATGCACGAAGGTCGTGGCTAACCTAGGCTCAATTTGTCGGTTCCCCAACTCTTCCCCCTCGTCTCACCCCGGTATGGACTTCGCCCCCTTTTCCGATTCTCTCGAGCGGGCCGCCGTCAACGTCCGCAGGTACTTTTTAAAGGTGTCCCTTGTCGCGCCCTTTACGTCCAATGGGCCTCCCTGCCTTGGCCAACTCGCTTTATTGCCCCCTTTTCTATTTTTGCCCTGAGTTTCCGCCTCGGCTCAGGGGGCTCTTCGATTAGGAAAGGCCGGACCCGTGGGGGTCGGCGGGGCCCCCCCCTTCTCTGGGGTCCACAGGGTCCCGGTCCGTTTTCGCGGTGGCGGCGGCTAGTGTCATAGCCCCTGCCGCAGCCCCGCCCCCTACCCACAACCCCCCCCCCCCCCACCCACCCCCCCGCGTTGGCTCCCCCCAGCCCACATGTTCCTACCCTTTTTCCCTTCGTGTGTGGTTTTTTTGTCCCATCCCATCCCTCAGGGGCTTTGCGCCTGCAGACGCCTTTTCGTCTTTTAGCACCAGCGCCGTTTCCCACCGCACGGTTACGCGTTCCTCTTTTTTTAACCTTGGGTCTTTCTGTGCGTCTTTTTTGCGTCTCTGCCCCAGGAGTCCCGAGGAGGCCAGAGAAGTTACCGGAAGACTTGGCCTTTGTCCGACTCGGTCCCCCCCCCCCGCCTACTCCCGCACCCATTGAGGACCCCTGGCCCCTTTTTGCACGTCTTTGTCCCACCTGACTCCCTGGACGACGCGGAGATAGCCGCCCGCCGTTTCTGGCCTTAGACTTATTATTTCCTCCTTCCCCTCGGTTGTGTTTGTTTTGTTCGGATTCTACTTTTTTTTTTTTGGGAATTTCCGGCTCTGCCCCTTTCTCGGGGTGGGCCAGGGTCGGGCGCCAATGACGCGCTCCCTTTTTTCGGCTGACAAGGTTGGCTTTCCTCACTTACCCCCTAGGCCAGGTTCCTTCTGAAACTGCGCTGGCTTAAAGCCCTTCCCCGCCCTTTTCCTTGTGCCTTTCTCCCGGTCTTTTTTTGCCAGTTTCTTTTCCCCTTCCACCGCGAGGAGGAGGGAATACCAGGTACCGCGGGCGAGTCCTCTCTTGCGTGCGCCCCGACTCCCCCTTCTGGTGCTTGCGGACGAATCCTGATTTTTCTTGGACCCACACCCCCCTGGCCGGACCAGGCCCGGTCTTCCCTGAACCGCTTTATGCCCCTTCACTGCGTGGGCTTGGCGGGATGGGAGACCCCTGAACCCCACCCTCGGGCATTTTTGAGGAGGTGTCCCGCGTTGGAACCTGTGGATTTCTTTGTGTGGGTGCCCCCCCCGAATCCAGCCCCCTTGACTTGACGTCTTACGTCGCACCGCGCTCCTCGTCGGACGTCTTCCCCCCCTGTATCGCCGGCAGGTTCGTGTTTTTTCGTGCCAACCCCCTTTTTGCGCCCACCGTTTTCTGGACCTTAGTCGGCAAGTACAACTGTCGGTGCGGTTAACCTTCCGCCTTTTGTACGTGCGCCCCTTTTTTTTTTGATTGCAAGTGAACAGACGTGAGGCGTCCCCGGGTTCTGCTATGAAGCAGATTGTCCGACTTTTGCGTTGGGGAATAGGGGACTGAAGGTCTGTTCTGTTTGTCGGATTCGTAGTCGGGGTTCTGTGGGGCCCGCCAGTGTTTGGGCTTTTCCGGAGCCACTGGTTAGCCGACTGGTTTCTTCTTGGTGGCCGTGTCTTTTTTTTTCGTGCGACAATTGCGCTCTTTAATGTTGCCTTGGACTGGGTAGCCTTCTAAAGATCAGACATGTGTGGCTGGTAATTTATGCTGCCCACCTTGTCTTGAGCAGTTGCGTCTTTTGCCCCAGACAGGACCGTACTTTTCCCGCGGTGTTGCTTCCGGGATGATACATTCGGGACTTTTGGTAGAAGTAATCGGTGAGTACAGTGGCTTTTTTCGTTGCGGGGTTCGACCCTCGCCTGGATCAACGCCGCGGTTTTGCCGTCGGTGCTCCTTTCGTTGAGACCGGCAACCCCGGCGGTCCGGACGATGGTGAGCCTGGTTGAGTCTTTTTTTTTCTGGTTTGGCCTCCCACGCCCGTGGTTTGCTGGCTCAACTGAGTCCCTGGCCTGACCGCCTCCGGGTGAGCGACTCGCCCCCCTTTAGAGGGCCTGCCTAGGTCTGCACCCGACCGAACCACGGTGACTCCTCTTCCCTTTGACCGCCGAGTGGCGGCCCCCTAATCCTACAATCGAAACACTCGGCTCCGGCCCCCCCGTCATCCCTTCCTCTACTTGCGCCGTTTTTCTTCTGCATGGCCCCGCACTTGGAATTATTTCCGTCCCCTCCCCTGCGAGAATTTCCTGGGTTTCACTGGTGGCCGGATACTCTACCCCCCTTTTAACACCGACACGTTGAGAATCCCTTCGAGTTCCCAGTTGCCACGATTGATTTTTCGGTCGTCGCTCAATGGGACGGCTGAGATTTTCATAGCTCCCTTCAACACTGCACCGGCTCCTTCAAAGTTCCAGACGTGGATGCCCTGGATTTCCCACTACACACTTTCCCCCCCCACATCGCCAGGGAGAAGGGACACGCCCTTGCCGCGGGCAAACTTCCTGGGGGAAACTTTGTCAATACCCCGTCACCTCGGGGACCCACCGGCCCCAGGCGCGTTGTGCACCGAATCCTTACAAGGCCTTTGGGTCATTGTACTGCGAAAAGGGACCCCCACTCCCGGCCGGACATTCGTTTGGATAAAGTTTTTTTGACACCCTGGTTCTGCCCCCCTTGTACAAAGAACGTTTTCTTTTTTAATTCGTAGTTTCATTCCCATCTTTCTCATTTCATCTCCGTTGTTGTTGGTTTTTCTTTGAGATGTGGCCTTCCCCCCTTTATACAGGTCGCTTTTTTTTTCTAGTTGGAACACCTATCCCCTGAACCCGTCGGCCCCCTTCGTTCCACGCGGAGGTCGCTAGCGACAGTCGTTTAGCTTTGGTAGGGGTTCTTTTTCCCTTTCTGTTGGTCGAGGAGCGTTTTTGCCCAAAAAACGGTTCCCACAGGGCATTGGACCCTGTATCTTCGTTTCTTTCCCTCATTGGCTGTTGGTGGTGTTGTTGTTGTGTCCCTCCCCAGGGGTCCCCTTTCCTCGTCTTTCCAACTTTCTTTGCCGTTTCTTTTCTTGCGTGCTTTTTTACCTTCGCCCTGCGGTCCTGTTTTTTATTCGCGGGCCGGATCTCACAATCGTTTACCCTGGACAATTCGAGGCCTGATAGTTTTGTCTCTTTTCTCTCGGCGGCACCCCAGTTGCTGCCCCTGGGTCCTTCCCTCGGCGGCGGAACACGATAGTTTTCCTTTCACTTCTATCACACATAGAGGTTTTCGGCCCCCCTGACTTCTTAGGTTAATTTTTAGGCATTGCCAATGTGCCAGGGTCTTGTCCGCCCTTGCCTCGCTGTAGAAGAGGTGTTCGGGGCGAACCTAGAGCTCCCTTTTTCCTATAGGAGTTCGCTCACAGGGATTGTACTGGCAACCTCCCTTTCCTGAGCAGCCCTTCCTTTAAGGCCTCCTTTACAACCTCCGGACCCCCCCGTGTACAGGATGGCCCCACCTGCGTCCTCTTGGAGTTGGATCCAGGGCCTCTGTTGGATCCGGTGGTGGGTCGGACACCCCCGGTCTGGTCCAGGGTGACCCCCCCCGATTCTCCCCATTCCCCCCTGTAACGTTCTCAACTCTGCCCCTTGACACAACCGCTGACCCCTTGAGGTCATGGCAGGTGGGCCCCCTCTGTTCTGCTCAAGGCACTGTTGGGTATACTTCAGTGACACCACTTTTCCTTTGCACCAGCATTTGGTTCGACTGCGGTGTTTTTTCACTCGAGCAGGGCTGTTGCCAGACCGCGGACTGCACACTCGTTGGCTTTTTCTTGTCCACGCCCCCAGCCCCTTGCCCCAGCCCCGCATTCGTGGGACGTCCTAAACTCCCCTTCCTTCCGAGCCCCACATTTATTCCGCACTGTGTTGGCCCCCATACAATCTTACCCTTGATGTTCCCTGCCTCCCCTTCGGTCAGTCCCTTCCGAGTCCCTTGTCCGGTTCAAACAGCCTTTTCAACTATAGACCAAGGTCGACGCGCGACAGGCCGACCCCCTCCCTTTTCTACGAGTGGTTTCACATTCTCTCGCCCACTGCCTGGGCTATTCTGGTGCCCGGCTTATCGCTTCACTTTCCGGGGGCGTTTTGATCGATCGAAAGGCAAAAGCCCGGAAGTCGCGTGGCCATTTCACTTTCCAGTCTCGGGCCCCAGGCACGGGTCCCTGGTCTGGTGGCTTAGCCCGCTTTCATCAGCAGCCGGGCATCCCCCGGCCTGTGGCAGCAGCTTTTTCGGCAAACCCTTTTTGCGCCGGGCGGTTGTTCCGTGAGCAGTGCGGGGAGGCGTTTGGGCCGTGGCCCCCCCCACTTTTCTCTTCGCCCCATCCCGGCTTTTTTGTCTTTCCCCTTTAATTAGTTTTCCCGGTGTACCCCCCTTTCCCGTGGGTCCGCCATTCAATTTCCTTCTTAGTGGCGTCGTATGCCTGTAGGAGGCCGTGACCCCTGGCCCGTAGGGGCGCGCTTCGCCAAACACCACACCTTTTCGCCTGCCCAGGGTGCCCCTTTCTTGCCGACGTATGTGCCGACGCACCGGATCCTCCGCCGTCGCCCAGTTTTCGATCTCTTATTCCCTATTTTTGTTTGTTGAGGAGCGGCATTGACGGTGCTGGCGTTCTCCTTTCTCCTTTGGCCTTGCCAGGGGCGGGGTCCCTGCAACACGGACAGTTTCTTGACCTGAATCGTGGCGTTGCCCCTGTTTCTTTTTGCCTAGCTGCTCCCTCCTTTGACAAGGGTCATTAAGACCTGCGTCTGATTCAGGATTTCCGAACGCCCCGCCGCCTCTGTTCCTGGCAGGACAATTTCCCCCGCGACAGTGTCATCACCTGCCGAGGACATTTACCGCCGAGACCTGCCGTTAGTCTCCCCACCCTTGGAACCTTTGGTTTACAAAACGACAGCTGTGATGGACCTACACGACCGAATTACGGCAGGTCACGTGGCTTGCCGGCCTATGTTTGATGCGGGTCTGTTTCTTTTTTTCTTACCATCCGAAAGACGTGAACCAACTACCCTGCCAGGAGACTTGTGGGAAACCAGCGACTGTGACGTTTGCTGGAAACAGAGAAACGCAGTCAGTGTTGCAGACACGCTTTTGAGCGTTTCGGCTTAGGCGACTCTCCTCCGGTTTGACTGAGGCAGAGGTTTTAAAAGGCGGTAGCGGTTTAATGGACGGGTTTTCCCCCATGGCGGAGCGTCAAAAGGGACCTTTTCTTTCTTGCGAGTACTTGGCGACTCCCTTGACGGAGGCCAGGATTGCGACACGTTGCTGACGGAGGGTCCCTGACTAACGGTTCTTCGAGTGGGAGCTTTTTTTTTGGCCGAACGCTCTTTGCGACCCCTCCCTCCATCACTTCAGTGGGTGGGTCCTCGTGCCCCATGGGACCAGTGTTTGTTTGAGAGAGAGGGTTTTTCCCTGTGTGGTTCCCTGCTTTCGATTTTTGATGGTTCCCAGGATTTTGATTTTTTTTCACGTAGGGCCGGAAGGCGGCCGTGGGCTCGGGAGGTTTTGTGGCTGCTGGACCGCAAGACGGCCGTGGCCACCCCCCTCGTGACACTTTTCCCTCTTTCTCCCAGCACTTTTTTGGGGCGCAGAAGTATTGTCGAACAACCTTTGACACCCGGAAACCTCTACGCCGCCCCCATGCCCGGCCACGCTCCCCTTGTTGTTGGTCGGCAGACTTTTTTCCCTTTTTTTTTCAAACGGATTTAATGGGGAATTGTTCGTCATGGTCCGGGCCGTTTCGGTTTTGTCGACCGCGCCTTGGCAAACTCTTTTGTGGATTTCTTCAGGAGTGGGCGAGTTCCTCAGGCCGGACGGGGTTATCCCTTGTCGTTTTGGCGTTGCTCCCCGATTCTTCTTCCCCACTGTGTTTACATGCGAACGGCTCCAGGGTTGGATAGAGATCCGGTCTGGTCTAGAGGTATGGCCGGTCGTTAGTTTGGTCGCAGCACATCTGGTTTCCCCCCCACGGCGGATGTGGTTGCGTCCTCGCTTGTCAACGGCCCCCTTTAATCCCCACCTGCTAAAACTAGGACCATTGGTTGCCCAAGGCCCCCACTCCTCTGAACTCGACGTTTTTAACTTATTGTTTCGGCCCCTGAATCGTTTGTTTTCCTTCCCCTCTTGATTTGGACCAAATGCCGGGGACCTGTGCCCGCCACGTTTTCTACCATCGGGCAGACGGCGTTCGGCCCTTCTGAGTTCCAGAACCGCTGTGATTTCCCTTGCCCTCCGTCTTCAAGGACTTGAGTTTGGGGAATCCCCCTCACTAAAACCTATTGCGCCTACTCGAAAGGCACGCCATCCCTACGGTCCCCTTCCGGTCACCTACACCCACCTTTCCACCTCCTTCTTGGTTTTAGCTACTTTAGCCCGCCGCGGCGGCGGGCAAGCCCTGGAACTTTGACACTTCCTACCGCGCTCACCCCGGGACAGCCCCCTGCCCCAGTCCTGGTCCATTATCCACACAGTTTCTTTTCCCCCGTTCAGCGACGGGGGGACCTTGATTCGTCCGCGGGAACGGGTGCTTTTTTTTTTTCAGTTCACACTCGTCCCTCCGCCCCGGCTCTTTTAACTTCATAATATCTCCTTCAGTTTTGTTTTTTCAGGATGGGGATGGCTTCCCCTTAGAGTTCTGGTTTACAGAGTGCACCCATGTTCCACCGTTCGCTAATGTTGTCCTCCCCCTTTTTCCTTTTCTCGGTGCATAATCTGAGGTAGGCATTTCTGGCGGTTGGGCTTTCTCCGGGTATTCACCAAGGTTTACCAGGTTTGTCCTCGCACGCACCGGTCTTGATCAACTGGTTCTTACTGTTCCTTTTGTATGGTTCACCCCAGGCCTTCCTCAGTTCTGGCCCCCCTTCGTTTTGGGGCTACTTATGATTTTGTCTTGATTACCTCGCCCGCGCGGCTTGATTCGCGGTTCGTCTTCCTCAAGCGTTTCACCCTTAACTCGATGGGGCTTTTCTTCTTCTGCCGAGCGGCCTTTTTTCCCGGCCCCCCCCTTCTGCCCCTTTGTTGGGGGGCTTTCCTTTCCCCCTGCGGGTAAATTCTCAAAACAGTCATTTTTTCTCCTGCGTGACGGGTTCCATTGGGCCGGACTGTTCCCATCTTCTTTTTTCGGCATTGCATGGTTGCCCAGCTGCGGCTTGCCCTCGCCGCGTTCATCTTTTTTGGACCTCGACCCGGCTATAAGCCCATTTCCTTTGCGGGATGGGCGTCTTCAGTGGTCATTTCCTTTTGAGGGCATCAAAGGGGTATTTGCCCCCACAGTCAAAAGACGGGATACCCGTGACCAGTACGATTTTAGACCACGGCTGGTGACGCCCTTTTTTTGGTTAGACCCCCCTTTTTTCCAGCGATTGTCAACCCCCCGCACTGTCCCGGGCCCACTGATTCCCACTTCCTTACTGGTCGTTCACTTCTTTTGCACCCGGCCGGAAACATGCGTTGGCAGGTTTTTTGCCTCTTTTTCTCTTCTCGAGTTGGGATTTGGAACCCCTGCGCAAACAGGGTCTCCTGTTCGGTCCTTCTCTATTATAGACAGGGTCGCCCCGTGAAAGCCTTCCCTCGTTTTCCCCCTCCCGTGTCGGTCTTCTTTCCCCCGCCCCACCACTCATTACTTTCTTCGGAGCCCACACAGCCGAAATTCTTGGGAGTACCTCGGTCCGCACCCGTTCGGCCAATGACCTCGGATACCCCCCGGCATTGTGCCGTCCTTTCCACGTCGCAGTATGCGAATGCGGGAAGACAGTCAAGGCAAGTGTCACAATACGGCCCCCCGCATTCACAGTTACGAACAACCATTTGACACGTCTTTCCTCCCGGGGCCTTGGGAAATAGTTCTTTTTGAAATTCAGGGCGATATTGTTTAGTCCCTCATTTCGCTCCCACCGTCGTGGCGCTTTCGCCCGTCAGCCCCCTTACGGCCCTTCCTTCGTTTGGCCATCCCCACCGTCTGAGGGCGACAACCCCCCTGGTCCCAGGTTTTCTGGTAGGGTAGTTGGAGAGCGAGTCCCCTGAACTTTTCACGGCTGTCCAGACCGGGTTCGTGACTCCCTTTCCGGCCTGCTTCGCCTCCCCCCTGCGTTTTCTTTTGTTTCTCAGGCCAGAAGGTGGGGGAAAAAGGCGTTTGCCTGCACAGTTTTCCTTGTACTTTTTTTCTTCTTGCGCACCAGCGCTGCGTCCGGGCTTTACTGGTTGTTCCTCGGGGGGAACCAGGATACTTGCGGCGTCTTTCCCTTCCATGCCAGTTTCGTTCTTGCTGGACTCCGACAGGTTCGAGTTTGAAAACTTGGGCCGTCCTTTTAGCTCCCTTCGTTCCAACCCGTTCTCGATGCAAGTTGCCAGACGCCGTCTTTGCCGGAGCAGTCCTCACGGTCGGCTTGATGGGGACGCCCTGACGTAAGCCCCTCTCTTTCTCTCTTTTTTTCTTCCTCCTCCTTTTGTTCTGTTTTTCTGACTCATTTAGCTTTGACCGGCGGCCCTGTCGCCATCTCCGGCGTGCGACGTGGCGGGCTTTTCGGCCCCCATCCCCTCTGCTGGGGGTCAGAACAGTTTTTCCATTTTTGCGCTACCCTGACTGTATTACTAGACCTGTCGCGATATCGCACTTTGCCGCGTTGCTTTTTGGAATGGTCCCCCTTGGCCCCAGACAAGGCATCCCTTCCACAACTAGTTACCAATCCCTTACCGCAACGAGCAAGTGGCACGAAAGGTTCGGTGGTTTTTGTCAACTGGCCCCCCCTCCTCTGTTTGGTTTCTGGTGCGGACAACCGCCGGCCGCTACGGCATTCTACCTTGTGTTTAACCTTACGGGGGGGCATGAAGTCGTTGCCCGTGCTTGTTCCCCTTTTTCTCAATCGTTTCCATTGTGGCAGTGCGCGAGAACTGGTTTCTGCTGGCCCTCCCCTTACTGTTGCGTGCTGCTTTTTCGATCCGATCCCCCCCCCCAGTCTTCTATCGAGGGTACCCGTCCGCCCCTAAGCCCTTCCCTGGCTTGCGAGCCAAAGTTCGCCTACTGTTCGGTCTGTCCCCCCTGGCGTCGGTCTCCATACAGTAATTCGGCGCGTACCTCGCGTTTTTTGAGGCGTGCGTTGATTTCCCCCTCAGGCTGACGTAATTGACGTTCTAATCCGGTGTGGAGGGATGAGTGCCATTGGTTGGGCCGGTAGGTCGGACCCTAGAGCCCTCTCAACTAATTACCTCTTCTGTGGGCGTGAGATGGGAGTATTGGTGTTTTTTGGGTCGGTGCCCTCGATTTGTTTGGTCACGGCAGTGGTGGTTTTTTTTGGCCCGATTTCCCTCCCCTCCGTGCTTGGTGATCTGCCTTTTTGGCTGCCGACAAGGGGCTGCCTCGACCTGACAGTTCCCTGCACCTTTTCTACCAACCTAAAACCGGTGGACGAAGTTCGCCACCACTACGTAAGCCGTTCTGCTCCCCCTTTCCCGAGGGACCAAAGTGCACCCCTCTTGTTTAATCGTTCCCAACCACTCCCCCCCCCTTTGTTCTGCGTAATGGCTCGGCCCCTTACCTGGTGTGAACTTGGTTTAGTGATTTCGTTCCGGGCCTTGGGGGTTTCTTCCGCTGGCTCAAGGATTTTTTTTGCTCACTCCTGTGCATCGGATTGACGAGGTATACCCCGATTGTGGCGTTGGCCAGACGGGTTCTGCTCTCTTTACCATTGGTTTCCGTCCTCCTTGTGGAGATTCTGGCCGGGTTGCTTATGGTGCTGCGTTTGGTTCTTATGGGTCCCGTCCCCAGCGCCCTCAGCCTTCCGATGGAGCCCCCCGCTGGTGTGGCCACCCTGTGCAATTCTACAGAGGTCAAAAATTTTTTTTTTTTTTTCCCAGCCGTTGTTTCCCACCCCCACTTTCCCAAGTAAACTTGGCGTCCGTTTTTAGTCCTTCCCGCAAAGTCGTGTTCCCGCCGCAGGGCGAGTTGCACCGTGTTGCCTCCATGGGGGCCACGCGTCCTTGGGAAGACGGGAGAAGGCCCCCATCGATTTTTTTCAGTTGCTTTTGTTCGAATCCTCCGCGAGTTTTCCCCTTTTGACCCCTTTTTTGGGCCATCACCCTCCCCTAGGGCCAACGCCCCCCCCTCGAAGGTTTTGATAAGACGGAGAAGTCCTTTTTAAGTTTTCCCCCCTTTTCAAACCAACACCTGCCCATCGTCCCCCCATGAGATCCTTGGCCCCCCTCCCTCCTTCCCGAGGCGTTCTGGTTTAACACCCCCACCGTTCGGACCCCTTTTCATCGATCCCACCCGTCTCTTGTTCATTGCCGCTTCAGATCCGTCTCCTCTGCCCCGTTCCTCCTTCTTACCGTTGTGCCATTTGGTGACACAACTCGCAACTGGTTTTTGATCCCTGGGTTCTTCCTCCCCCCACCCTCTTTTTCCTCCTTTCCTCCGTTTTTTTTTTTTTTTTCTGTTTCTCATTTCCTTTGATTGCCTTACCGATCCGTCGAGTTGCCCGGTTTTTTTCTCACCTTTTTTTTTTTAAAGCATCTTCGCCGGCTGGTCGCCTATTTTTTCCTTGGGCCTTTCCCCCCGAGCATTTGATCTGTCTTTGGGCTGCGCCGGTATTCTTTCCCCACCGGTTTTCCCCATTTTTTTTTCCCTCCCGCTGCTGGACTTCTCCTTTCGTGTTGACTTTTTTTAGGGAAGGGCCTTCTTTTCCCCCCACCTTTCCGAGTGGTGCCCTTTCTTAGGCAGATCCCCTCGCCGCGGCGAGTTCTTTTATTCTTTCGCATCCAATTGTTTCCAAACTTGCAATGTTTTATCTTGACGGTCTTTCCCTCTTTCCCCCGTAGGGGCAACAAAGCGAATGCTTGCCACATATGGTGGAACCGATCGTGCGGGCCCTTAACCTTGCACCGTCAGTCCGTGTGTATGGGCGGCTTTCCACATTCCTTTTTGCATTGCCCATTTTTTTTTTAAGGCGAGGGAGCCCTTCAGAGGGCGGATTTTCCTCTGATTTTTCTGTTTTTTCATCGACTTTATTCTCTCTTGCCCTTTGTCCCCCAGTTTCTCTTTCTGCAAGTGATAAGGTAGCGCATTCTTGGTCAGGCTCCCCCCCCACCCCTGGGGATACTCTCAGCCCTCTTCCTCGCCACGGCTGACCCCGTCGGGTTTTTTTGTACTCCCAGGTCGAAACACGGCAGTTTGAAAGGAACCCGTCTTCTTCCTTTTCCTTTTCAAATTTTTTGTTTCGTTCGAATTCTGCACAGCACGCGGAATTGTTCCACTTTTTTTTTCCCCCTTTTTCCCTCTTGCCTTCTCCTTTCAAGTTTGGCGGGTTGAGCACCCCTTTCTGCAGATGTGTTAGGATGGTTCTCGTTCCAAGTCGATAGTTTTCTTGCCTCCTGTTCCAAGCGGCCACTCTCCTGTGCTCCAATGGGCCCCCCAACACTGATTTTTGCCCTGCCCGAGGGCGACAACCCCGTAATTGAGCCTTTATTTTATCCCCCCCTGTTTTTTATTGCACAACCGGCCTCACAACTGCTCATCCCGTCCCTTTTTTCACCCTGCCAGTGGTCCCCAAACTTCGTGTAAGCTCGCGAGAGGTGCAAGGACAGTACACACGGCAGGCAGCTTTTCCTCCTAACCCAAGTTCTTCTTACTTTGCCCGGGCAGTCCCCCCCGTTGGTGTTTCAATTCCTCAAAGGATTGGGGACAACTCGCCGAACTGCAGGGAGTGGCGCGTCGCCAAGCAGCCGTTTCTGGGCGACCAGAGGCAGCCCGGTTGTTTTTTTTGAGGGTCCCAGTCCCTTTACCAGGTACGGGAGCCCAAGGAGGCAGGTTACGGTGAGGATTTCCCCGTAGGTTACATGCACCTGCGCACCATTTTCGGAGGCAGTCCCATCTTTTTTCAGGGAAAGAAGGTCAGTAGGCTGTTCGACAAGCAGGGGAGGCTTTTTTGGACCCTTCCAGTACCCGCCCGGTTAGTCGTTTTATCCAGCCTCTTCCCTTTAAGGCGGTAAGGTTCCGTTTCCCCAAGGTGGATGAAACCCTGGGCGGGCGGTCCCCAGGACCCCCTGCCGGGTCTCCTCTGCAGGTCGTGCTCCCTTTCGTGGGGTACTGCTTTTTCAAAAAGTTCGCCCCGTCTTTTTTTTTTGTGTCTTGCCCTTCTTTTTGCGGACGCCTGGACAGGGGCAAGCCCCGGAGTTCGATTTTTCCACCGTT
>Ga0179593_1321192_pt1 | contig 17641 bp, 20 predicted proteins | sample CZODoug2_1_08_16_FD_185931 | JGI IMG/M metagenome (GOLD analysis project Ga0179593, IMG submission 185931) | Vadose zone soil fungal communities from Angelo Coast Range Reserve, California, USA - CZODoug2_1_08_16fungal (PacBio error correction) | ecosystem: Environmental > Terrestrial > Soil >... | reverse complement strand
GACAATCCCGTTTCTTAGAAGCAGTTATGAAGCCGTGTTGGAGGGATATTTACATGCTCTTTTTGTTGGTCTGTTCGATGATTTGTGTGTTCATGGGAATTTCTCTAGTTCAACAAGGCCTGTCCGACAACCCTTCGGATTTGGGTGTTGGTGGCCTTCCAGACCAACTTTCTTGGCCCAATCGTCTGAGCCAACCCAACGTTTTGAATAAACAGATTTGTGAGTTTTTCAACGTCCTCACGGTCGTAAGTTGTTCGGGGGAGAGTTTCTTTCCTCCCCATTTTTCCCACTTGACACTGTCGTCTTTTGCAAACCCCCACCAGGGGATTACGAACCTTCGTCAGAAACGGTCAAAATTTGCTTTTGTTCTAGACATTTCTCGCCCCCCTTTTTTTCTAGATTTGCCCTTTTTTGACTTTTCCGCTTGGACTTAGGTTTTTTTAAAGATTTTTTCGCTTTCGACCCTCCTGTACATTTTTTTTAGTTAGGACCCCTAATACCCAATTTTGATCGCTGGTAAGAGAGGTGTACCAAATTGCTACCTAGCCATCACTCTTTTCACATCTATGTCTGAGTGACGGAGGGACCAGCTCAATTGCTGGACACCTCCAACTGTAAAAAGGTGCCACTTTCTCGCATTTCGTCTTTTCCGGATGTGTTATTTTGAAGTGTATTTTGCTTCATCGAGTCCTTCCGAACTGTTTCTGTTCCCCTGGACGCCCGACCCCCTTCGGTATCCCTCCCGTCTTCAACTGTACGCAGATTCAATCACCCCTCGGACACGGGTCCCACCAGTTTTTCCATTAACCCCCCCTTTAGTGACCTTCCTTTTTTTTTTATGGCCCCCCCCCCCTTCACTTTCCCGAGGCTCATTGAAGGATGACTAACTCTCATTTTTAGTTACCTTCTTCATTAGGCCCTCCCTCGGCGCCGTACCAGGCGTTAGACACCATCCCAACTGTTAGTCACCGCTTGCCACTTTTTTTTAAATTGGACCTTTTTTTGGCGACCCAGTGACAGGGCTTGTAAGCCCGGCCCCCTTCTAGACTCACCCCCTCCCACAATATTGAGAATCCATCCGTCTCTTGATTCGTGTGCGGTTCCCTCAACCTCCTTTCCCCAGATCCATCTTACCGAGCGGGATTTTGGCTTCGCTAGAGATCTTGTAGGCCCCCCCCGCCCAGGACTCTTGGCCCCCGGCCCCCTCCCAGCTCCCCCTTTCTGGGCCTAAAGGTCCCCCCAGAGTTACTCAACTGGTTTCCGCCCCCGATATGCCCCACGTCCCATCCTATTTGGGCACTTTTATTCGTAATTTTTCCACCACTGTGTTTATCCGGTTTTCCCCCGGCTTTCGTTTAGCCTGCGGCATGGACGGCTGATTTTTCCTCCCTGATTCGAGAGCGTGCTTTGTTTTTGGTGAGAGATGTTCCCAATCCTTTGGCTGACGGCGAAGAGTTTTTTTTTGTTGAGTCCCCTCCCTCATCAAACTTGTGTTTTCCTTTTTCCCTTAACCCTTTGTTCTTGGATTCTATTTATGACCGTGTGACGGCGTCTTTTTTTTCCCCGTCCGCCTCCCCCAAACCCTTCCCCCCCCCCCCCCCCATTATCATGCACTGTCGGCACACACTGCTTCTCTGGGCAACCTGGAACCCAAATCCTTCATTCGGTCCACTAATGGTGACTTACACAAACCCCCAGCTCATTGACTTTCCCCCTCCATGAGTGTCCCACGATGTCAAGTCCAATCAAAAAAAAGTGGTTTTATTCCCCTATTCTTTGCTTTATTTTTTTCCTGAATCATAGCCATGTTCGGGCATTCTGTTGATGCATTCCCCCACCTGTTGAGGATTTTTTTTTCCCTCCCATGGGATCTACCACTATTTATGTCAAGACACTTGTGTTGGCCTTGGTTCAGTTTCCGCATCTCATTCTCTTTTAGAAGTCCCCCCCCGGTTTTTTAATTTTGTTCTTATCACAGAACCCCTCTGCAAGTGCCACCAACGAGCAGTATATAGTCTTGTTGACCCCGTTCTTTTGTACTGCCACGTATTGTCTTCCCAATTGTTGTTCAACCTTTTGCTCCAGGATATAACCTTACCGGCATTTCCCTGAAAGGACTGCGTGCCCTCCCTCTTTGAAAACCCCCCTTGGATGGGCTTCGGTTTTGACCCCAACTTCCCGACCCTCAAATCCCTTTGTTGTTTGTTTGTTTTGCACGACAAGTATGGTTTCGTTATCGGTTTTAAATTTCATCTTTTCTCCCCCTCTTTATTTTCGTCGGTCTCCCGGCGTACCCACTTTGTCACACAAATCGCTTTTCCACCTCCTTTTTCATCCCCCCCCACCGTATTCCCTCCCCAAAGTCTCGACCCTGCAAGTCCTGATCACTTTCTGCAGCCCCGTTCCCCCCCCCCCCTTCTCCCTTTGAATTGATGTTTCTCCGCCTGATGAGCGTACAGCTCCATCTGATTTGCGCTGGACTCCTAGTTTCCCCCTTTTTTGTCAACTCCCTTACTTTTTTCATTCTTTACAAGTTCGATTTGGGGCCGATTCTTTCTGCTGTGATTCCCTTTTGTCGGCCAAACATCGATGATTTCCTCCCCCCTTTCGCCTTTGCCCAACCCTCCCTTTGCCGTTCATTGTTTTTTTTTTCCTTTCGTGCCCGAAACCGTCTTCCCACAGACGAAACAGGGGAAATAATACTTTCAGTGACTTTTCCGTACTACAGTTGCCTAATTCTTGAGCCTTAAATCACCCGGGCATCCCAGGAGGTTTTTGGTTTTCCACCCCCCCCCCAACTTCCCAAGGACCTTCTCCCCTATGTCCGTCTCTTGGTGTACTCACCTCCCCCCCCCTTGGGAAGAAGGTAGTGCAACCCCAATGGATGGACAGACGGACAGTTGATAGAAGCCCCCCCCCCAGTTAGCTTTCCTTCGGAACTTAATTTAATGACCATTGCTGTCGAATCTCCGAAGGAGGTGCCCTCTCAGGCCTTTCCCCCCCTTGTTCTCGTGTTGTTTCTTTCTTTTTTTATGGAACTTTCCGTTTCCCCCATGAACTCGCCTCGAAAGATTTTTCAAACTTTTCGCCCCACCCACCCTTTATTTTTTCCTTATTCCGGACCGTCCCCCGGCTGTACTTCTATCACCTCCAAGGGCGGTCACCCTTTTACTGCACCTTCTGAACACAGTTTTCGTAAGATTTGTTCGTCCTATGAGTTGGAAGTAGCCCTAGGTCCTCTTCCTCTTTCTTTATGAGTAGGTGAACCCTCCTTAACATTGGTCTCACTTGTTTTCCTTACACCCTTGATATGCATTTTAAGACGCCTCGGCCGGCCCCAATTTCGTCCCCGTGGCGTAGTTTTTTTATAACTTCGATGTCCGGAAGAGTTGAAAAACTTTTTATCCCAGTTTTCATTTTTTTTTATGCTTGGCCATTGATTGGTGCACAGTCTTCCCGCCGCCCGTGGACTTAGGATTCCCCCCCCCCCCCCGGGTCTTCCCAACAGTCCTTTTTACTTACGGTCACTACAGAATCTTCGGGCGGGCCCTCTCTTGACATTAAGGGGCCATATTTCCCTTTTAGGTCGGTTTAACCAAACCTTTTTTTTTAGTGTCCACTCCTTTGTTTGTTGTTGATGTCTAGATGGGCGCCGCCAGATATATCCGCTTCCGAGTCCCCTCCCCCTCAAGGTGTGTCGTGAAGACCGAAAGGCTTATCAGTGTTCCGACGGCCTTTTTTCGTTGGGAAGCGTTTTTTTTTCCCCCCCATTCCCGTCTTGTCACTACTCCTTTCTCTCCGTGCCCCGCGACCCCAATTTCTAATTGTGATCAGAGTTAGTTAAGCCCTTCCCCCAGGTCTGTTACCGACCTACTTTTTCCCTCGAGGCCTTTTCATAGACTGCACCGCCTCTCAGGTGAAAGTCGACCAGCGGGGATGATCCCCCCCCTCCACGCCACCCCGACCCTACCCTGAGCCCCAGTAATTTCGACGCGGCCCGCATAGCCGCACAAATCTTAGAAGGTTCGAAGTTTTTCCCCAATGCCGGATTCTTACCCAGAGAGACCGTAGACTTTAGTACCCCCGGCAGGTTTTACGGTGCGGATTTTACCAATTTTTCCCCCCATTTGCGTTTTTTCCCCCCACCTTTTTTGGCCCCCCCTGCTATCATTTTCTACGTATTTTCAATGGAGGATCGGCACAACGGAAACCCCCAGAACCCCCCTCTATCCAGAATTTCCCCGAGCCTCAGGTGCAGTTTTTTCTTCGTGCGTTCGAAGGTTCCTTGGGTGAGCGTGTCCGTTCCGGCCTCCCCCCGCTACTGTTTGGAGCGACGCCCCCCAGTCCCCAGCTCCGGCCCTTTTATCCCCCTTTTGGACATGCCGTATGCCCAATTATGTCTCCCCAGCATACTTTTTTGGCAACTGAAGAATTCCCTTTTTTTCCTTTGGTGAACATCCTAAGGGACTCCCTTCCCGGATTTCCAAGGGCGCTTCTCTTCAGTGCCCAGAAGTGTTTTTTTCTCTTTTGATGCACCTTCTAACCCCCCAAAGTCCCCCCTCTTTCAGACCGGTCTTGGCACGAAGTCCCATGCCCCCCAAAGTCAACTCTTTTCCCAGTTCCAGAAACTCCCTCCCACCAGCTCCTTTGTTGTCGGAACTGTTGATCACACCAAGAATCGGCCCCACCCTGACAGACCTGTCTTTTTTGCAATTTTTTTTTCCGACCCCGCAGTATCCTCCCCCCGATGCAAATCCTCCTTCGCGACGATTATTCGACGAACACCTGAGCAATTGCCCTCCTCGCTACCGTGGGGCTTGGCAGTCCTAGGCTCCTTCCTTTTCTCACCCCCCTTGGCCTTTTCCGTTTCGTTTCCATAGGTGGTATTCGAAGGTGACCTGATCAGTTATGCACTTTTTCTCCAACGGCTTTTAAATCAACCACCCCCATCTTGCTCATGATGGAAACTAGCGACCCCCTCCACCGATGACGGGTTGGAACTATTGACCACCATTTTTCTGCTCCACACTTTCGGTTGTCCTCCTTCACACCCTGACATGCGTGCGGTGATTCCTTCTATCCTGTTTTTCACCCCGTTTTCCCCCATTTTCCTATACATGAAGAAAGTCCTTCCGCCCTTCAGAAGGTCCACCATAGGTGGTTTCCCCCTTTCCTTTCTTTTTCTGTTCTCAATCCCCAATTTTTGGTCGACTTTTTCCCCCCTCTAGCTCGCGAATGCCCCCACATAACCCCCTCACATATATAATGTCCAAAGGTGGCCAAAGGCCGAAAACAGGGGCGTGATGACCGTCTGATGTCCTGTTTGCCCACAACCACCTCCCCGGGGCCAAGTAGGTAAATGTATTGGGTGTTCTTTCTGAACCTTTGCACATCCATGGGTCCCACAATACCGCGATGGCGAGCACATTATGAATTTTGTCCCACGATGAACTTCCTGTCAATGGAGCAGCTATCCCAACAACCCCCCCCAAAATCGGTGCTTCTCCTTGGCGTTTGGACAGTCCCCCGTCCCAGGTTCCCACACTCTCCCGTTTTTTTAAGGTAGTCTCACAAACTCCCCCAGATCAGCCAAAATTTTTTTCGTTTTTTACAAATCCCCTTTTGTATTTCTTTCGAGCCTACATCATCACATAGGTAGACTTTTTCGTCCCGGATTTTGAAAACGAGTCCCACCTCAACGCGAGAGCTGCCCACCTGCTCGCCTAATGCCCCTTTTTAAAGGCGTAATCTTGGATCACGTTTTGAACGACGATGGACCCCCGACTTCTTGATGTTCCCCAAGATTATTCTGTTTTCTAACGGATGAAGATTGTGCCGATGTACCGAGGACCGGTAATGGGTTCTTTCCCGCCAACTCCGAGATCCGCTTTCATATACTTCCCCTCCGATACATCTTTTCTACTTTGCCTCTATTGTTGCTGGCAACCGCGGTGGGCCAAGTCCTCACGCTGAGGGCATAACTTGCGTGATTGTAAATGCTACCGAGAAACACGCCCTTCTTCACTTGCCCCCCCCACCCTTATTTGCCCTTTTTGGCTCTCTTTAACGGTTTTTGAGTATGGGAGACTTCGCCCGCTGTCTTCCTTTACGGAAGATACCTTCAAGCTGGCTTTTTTCCTTTCCCCTTGTTCACAAGGACCCTCCCTTTTGAGGTGCCCACTTGCCGCAGAAACAAGCTTTTCTATTTTATGCAGGCACCCTTCCGCTCCCACCAGTGCCCCCCCCGGGCTCTTTTTTGTGCTGATACCATAAGGTGACCCTCCTTGACGTGGTCTAGACTTTAGCAGCGTGTCCAAATTCATTTGTAACGCCCCCTCCTTGAGTTTTGGGCCAGTAAATACACCCCCACCACCCTTTCTGACACGCAGTTAAACCATCCTCTCCCGACGGTGGACCGAGTGCTCGTTTCCTTTTCGGGCATTTTTGATTTAAGCAGCCCTAGGGTAGTACCTATGTCTGTGCAAACTCGAGTAGCTGGTTAAAAGTTGGGGTGGGGGTGGGGTTTGGGTTTTTTTGGTTTTGTTTTTTGGTGTTTCCAACCACCCCCAACCCCCCCAACAGGGGTTCCCCCCGTGATTGTGTACCGTTTTGATGCCTTTCGAAACTTCGCGCCCCATTCACTCCTTCAAGCGTCTCACCCGGCCCGAGCACAACGCATCTTCGAGCTCCCGCGCTCCACATTTTTTCCTTGTGTTTTTGAGCACCCTGTTCGTAACCCACATCCGGCTTTGTCGACAGAACGCACATTTTTTCTCAAGGTTTTCCCGTTTTTACACCCCCCCTAAATTAGACCGGTCTTTTCAGTTAAGCCTTCACTCTGAGAAAACCTTTTCCCTGTGACAAACCCTTTTCTCAGGATGCTTTTTTCCCCATCAGATTCTTCCTTCCAGCCCCCAACCCCCCCCCTCGGAGTAGGTTCGGACAGACGTGGCACCCTTTATTGACTAGAAATTGTTGTTTGGGTTTTGTTTTTTTTTTTCCCAAGGGGAACCCCACCCCCCTCTTTTTTCAAAGGCCGCCTTCTCCCCGAATTCCCCCAAACACTGGCTTACTTCTGCTCATTGAACTGTTTCAACACCCCCGGTTACCCAGTACTCCCAAGCAATTTGGGTTGAGCGATGACCCATAAGCTTTTCCCTCCCAGAAACTGACACAAGTTTTTTGTTTGGGGTTGGAGACAACTTTAGCGTCCTTCAGTATTGCATTTAGAGCAGGCACCATCCAGTGTGTTTTTTTGATGATTAAAAATTTTCCGGCCTCCGGATGTTTTTGCCCCCCTTCAATTTTTTTGGGTCATGGAATTTTTTGATCGTTTTTTTTTGGCCACCAAATGATTTTCGACATCCTTCTCTGTGTGTGTGTTTATTAATTACCCCCTCATCATTTTCTTAGTTCCACAACCCCAAAGCCTTTTTGTACCTCACTTTTTTTTTTCTTTTCAAGAAGGATTGCCAACAAGTACAACCCAGTAGACCAGGCTCTTTTTGCGTTTTGTTTCCCAACCGGTGAAAACGCGCTCACTGAGGAGGATATTTAAAATTTCCTTGGACCACTCAAAGTTTTAGACCCCCTGACCCCTGCTCTCCACCTGGGCTAGTTAGTCAGTTTTTGTTTTTATCGTTCCCAGCGAATTCCTGTTGAGGATTTGCCCATTTCGGGTTTGTTGGAGTTGCTCGCTGTGAGATTTTCCCGAGTTTCTTTCTCGGTCTTAGGTGTTTTTCTTTATTGAGAACAAAGCCCCACTGGACTGGCAAGATGGATGCTACTCCCCACCCGCACCTTCCTCTATGTTTTACGAATAGGCCCCATTATATTTGAGGCCGATAGCCTCTGTTGCCCTCCCAACCGTGAGAATCCCGGTTTTAACCCTTGGTTAATTCTCGCAGCGTCGTTCTAGTGTTGAAGCGTCCCCAAGAGGGTCCCCTAACTTTGTTTGTGATGTCTGATTTGAAAGTTCCCCCGTTAGTCTAGTTTTTTCTTGTACCCGGGAAGTTAAACGACAGTTATCATTGCCTTTTCGGTGAGTGTTACCCATCCCCCCTTTTTGATATCATTGTCCTCCATTTCCCGGCAATCCTCGACGAGCCCCTTTGTTTTTTATTTCTGCGACAATTGGGCCCCCCCTCCCCCCTATGTAAGAAAGGCTTACCGTATCCTCCCCAGAGCAATAGTAATCATAAGACCGACTTTTTTACTGAGCATCATAAGACGCCCCCTCACCATGGTTCTGCAGAGCCTTTTTTTCATCCGGTGTCCAGTGTCAGAGGCTTAGAAGAAGGGTGGCACGTAGATGTACTCTTTTTTTCCCCTCAGTCCCCCACCTTGAGTAACCTCAGTAGCGTGAGGCTTTTGTTTTCCCCCCCCCAAGTACCCCCCCGGTGTTTCCCTACCGAGAATCTTTCGCAACTGGGGTGGTGGAGCGCTTAGACCTTGAGAGGCCTACCCGTATGAGTCTAGCACTAGTGCACAGACCCCCCCCCCCTTCCTGGGCCGAACTATGGTTTCCCCCCCTTTACAAGAACTTTTGGTGCGGCACCCCACAAACCAGATCTGAGGCCCCAGTCCCAAGATGGGCCGATTAGCTGTTCCCTTTTCCACCAACCCCCCCCCCCCACGAGTCCCTTTTTTTTGCTTTTCCCACAGATATTTCTCTCCCCATGAGTTTTGTGACTCAAATTTTCAAGACTCATTCTTTTTGCTTCGGGTTGCGGTTTTTTTCCCGGCACCCTCCTGGCGAGACCCCTTCCTGACCCTGAGGGATCAATGCGATTTTTCGCTCCTACCAGGAATTGTACAAGTTTCCCCCCAGACCCTTTTTTTTGCTTGATCCTTTCTCGTTTGCGTGAGAGAGCCCTCGGAGGGTAGGATTTTGGCCCGTTTTCATTTTTTTTTTAGAAAACTTCCTTCAGCACGCCCCCAAACCAGCTTCTCTCTTCATTGTACCAAGGCATCGTCGATCCCCCCGAACGATTGGCCCCTCCATCTCGTGTATTGAGAATTTTTGGGGATTTAGTGCAACGCGTGAAAGTATGCCACCAAAACCCAGGCTTTTTTTATAAAAGTATGCTTCACTTTCAGTTTGCCCTCTTCCAGGCCATGATACTCTTCATGGGTCCCCCCCCCCTTTTTTTTTTTTTCGGCAAGATTTACCACGGATGGCCCAGCTTCGGGAGACTTGGGATGTTTCTCGTTCCCCTCTTCTGGCATCTCAGTTAGGGAACCTGGTGAGTGATCCAGAAAACCACTCGCCTTTTGACCCCCAACATACTCGTGGTTTTGTACGGCGGAACCCCCCTCCCCGGGAGTAATCCATTGGCAACCCCCCCGGGTGCTCCTGGATATCCCACATCCCGGCATTTGTTTTCCAAACCTTACCTTTTGCCTCATCTTTTTTCCCCCACACTTGTGGGTGGCCCCCCTAGCGCGAAACAATGTTTTTGTTTTTCATAGCCCACTTTCTTCCACTTATGGTGATGAGCTGTTCCCTCAGATGATCCCGCTGTCCCGTGGCGTTGCTACCTTTTTTCCAAACTTTTTTTCAATCACCCTTCCCCTGACTCATAACCAAGTACTTGAATCCCCCCCCTGATTCCCCCTCCGCTTCACAGTGTAGCCTTTTTGCCAATGGCTCTTTAACGCGAGTCGTTTATTTCTGGGGTGATTTGCCGATGCTTGAGTTCCCAGCGCAGATGTGACACCGAATTTTGCAAGTTCACTCCTGGCCTCCTAGGGACTGTCCTTGGGCCGCTTGGTCCTTTTTTTGTGATCATTTTTTACAACGGTGGATTTCCCTCCCCCCCGGTTTTTCAGCAGAATCGTTGGACATGCGTGCCCGTACACATATACAGACGACCCCCCCAACCCTGGAAGTGTCGTCCCCCTGCCCTGCGTTTTGATCAATCTTTTCAACGGATAATCGCCTCCGTACCAGAGTGTGAATTCCCTTTTTCACCACCCCAATACTGCACAATTTCCTTTGGCGTGCTAGTCCCCCCCCCCTGGAATACCGTTCCCCAATGTTCGAATGCCGGCGAGATGCGCGTCGTCTGCTCCAACTTTACGTAGGAATTCGACGTCCCCCTGCCAATTTTTGTCTGAACATCTTTCACTGCGGCCCTTTTCTGAGGCCGAAGATTTTTTTTCCCCCCCTGATAAAGTTTTGTTTCTGGTCCCTTTTTGCCCCCCAGCCTCACAGGTAACCCGGAAGTCGCGGCGCACCCTTGTCGTACGTCCATCGTTTGAGCCCCTGCTTTACGTTTCGAATTTTCTTACCCCTTGTCCCTTTTCTTCTCCGTGTTCACCTTTCCAGAATTTTAAAGTACAAGTGTTTGGCCAATGGGATCGTTATCTCGTTTTCCCCTCTTTTATGTTTAGGCGACCAAAAGCCCCCTTCCGCCTGGCTCACCCTTCCTGGCTTTGCCCCGTCTCGATGTCACCGACTGAACCGTAGTTACCCCTCCATTTTGTCCCCGGTAAGTTCTCGTATACGCTAGGTGACAGTGATCGGGGACCCTTTAGATTTTTCAGGATGGAATTCTTTCCCCCGTCAATACTCGTTCGGTCCCCATTTTCACCAACTTGGCGGCTGTTTTTCCAAATTTTTTCCGTGTACGATTCCAGCCTCTGGGCTAGACCCATGCCGGTTCGATCTAAGCTTGCCGTGATCTGCAGGTCGAACTTTACCTTCCGTTTTTTCTGTTGAGTATGTTTTTCACCCTCCCGTCCCAGATCATCTTATGCTGTCACTCCCATAAGCCGCCCAAGTCCTTTTCAAGTATTCTTTACGGGGTCCCGATTGAGTCTCAGCGTTGCACCCGTTCCGACCTTTCACGATTAGAAGGTTTCCAGGGCCCTTTTTTTTTTAAAGCACATTGCGTGGGACAAGCCCCCCTCGAGGCCTCGCCCGTCACGCGACTCCCATTCCCCCCAGTTTGCCCTTTTTTTTCCCTTTTCAATTCCTCCCGTCTTCGGTCACCGGCACGAGAGGCCACAGACAACAATTGTCTTTGTTCTTTTACACGACACCTCGAGTTTCCCCTCTTAAGGACTGTTACTAGCGAACCCCTCTTAACGGGATACGTCTCATTGCCAACCTGGGGGGACCCCCGGCCTGGACCCCTTCTCTTTGGGTGGGGACACGTTTTAAACCCCCCACCCCCCCCCAGCAGTGTTCAGGAGCCAGACTGGATGCCCTTTGGGAGCCGTGTGTTTTTTCCTCCAAGACGCACTTCACACTTTCGAGTCTCGAAAGTCCCGACCCGACCCCACCCAAGACACCCAAAGTTTTCACGAGTCCTACCCGGGCTCCCGTTGCCGTTTTTTGACCGTCCGCGTGGCCTGGGAGTTTAGATTGCCGTCCCCGATTTACTGGGGTCTCCTTGCCACTAACGCAGCTTGAGTTCTTTGGCAATTTACCTTTCAAGCCCCTGTATGCCACGGATGGTCTTACCCCCCCCCCCCCCCGAAACTTGTCATCCGGTGTTCACTTGGGCCCCCCACCAGTTTCCTCCTGAACGCCTTTTCCCTTGAGGATTTGGCGCATTAGTATTCCCCACGGAGCGATCGCGTTCTCCCCCCTACAAAAACTTCCCCCACTTTTTGAAGACCATGATTTGAAGCCGACCCTGCACGCCAACCTTCCGGTTTTACCCAAGCCGCCATAACCCTCTTCCCTTGATGGATTCCCCTTTTTTTGAGACAAGTAGAAAACCCTGCAATGACTTCCCGTAAAAGTAGCCAGAACGACATCCTTTTTTCCCAGACCACTGCGATGCCCCCCCGCCTGATTCTGCCGTAATCTGACAGATCACCTCATCCCCCCCCCCCCCCCGCTGGACCACATCCTCGCTACCGTTCTCGTCCTCGTTTTCCGTTTACTTTTTTCTGTCTTTTTTTAATCGAGTGTCCCGGCTTTGTCTTCCTTTTCCGTGGCCTTGTTGGAGGTCTTTTTCCTCTTTTTGACGCTGCGTTTTTTTTTTCCCAACCCCCCCCTTTTTTAACCATAACCCTTGAAGTCCCGATCGACCTCAAAGTTCCTTTCCGAGTTGGCCTTTTGCCAATTGGATTCGCCGCCAAAGTTTTTGGTCCGAGTGGATCCCCGCATGTCCTTTGGGCCTGAAGTTTTTGTATATCCTTGAGTCCCGGTGCCACGGCGAAGACCTTCGCTTTCCTCTTTAAGCCCTTCACACCTTCGTGTGTTTTTCCCTGCCATGTGGGTTCTTTTCCATTACCCCGTGCTCTACGTCCTCAAGGACGCTTTATAATTCTTCCAGCGCACAGTCCAAACCCCAACAAAACCAGACCCATCCCGATCCCTTGACCCCAAAAAGCTTTTTTTCCACTTCTCCTTTTTCAAATGTAACCCCCCGTCTCGATGCTCTGTATTACCTCTTAGGTTTTTAACAGATCCAATTTGCCCCAGAAGTCATCAGGTTTTGTTGTTTCCTTTCCATGTCCCCCCCCCCCCGAGGGATTTACCCATACCCGCGATTGACTCATCTTGATTTTCGCCCGCCAAAATGTGCTGTCCTCATCCGAAGATTTGGTGCGCAGTTGCTCATTTTCCGTGTTGAAGAACGTCTTTTAACTCCCAATGATCCCCCCCCTGAGTTGGGGGTTGTGTTTTTATCCATTTCAACCCTCTCCCCGATACAAGCACCCCGGGCCTTTCGTAAAAGACGGTTTTGTCTCTAGTTCGCTACAATCGCACTGGCTACTTTGTCGTTTTCCTCCTTGTCCTCGCCAACCCGTTTTCATGAGCCCCCCCATATCAAGGGTTCTTGCCCACCCCCAAGAATTACCCCGCTCTGTAACCTTTCTTTCCCTTTTTTCCCACGCGCCAGAAGTTGATTCGTGTGTCAAGAGTTTTTTTGTAACCCCCCCCTTTTTACCCCACGTTGCGCTTTTTTCAGGTCTCATTAAGGTCGGGCTAGGCCGCGACCCTTTTTCGTGGATTATCCTGAGCCTACTTCCCGCCCGTTTTTCAACGTCGGTTTTCTGGAGAAGATATGAAAACCTAGGTGTGTTGCCCCCCCTTACCCCCCCCCAGGCTGTCACCTTTTCTTCATGAATCGTCCATATTGCTGACACCCCAAGCCCTGTCCAAAGTTAATTTACCCGTCTAGCAGAAATTTTTTCAAGGCTCGGAGTCCTGCAGAGTTCGCCGACGTTTTACCTCTTGCATCAACCCCATTTTTTTTCCCCATTCAGTCGGTTCCTTCCTTGTTAAACCCCTTACTTTTACCCCTTTTTCTGTTGGTCACCCAGCAAACACGAATAGTCGCATTTTCCAGCCCCCCAGTGACTTTTTTTGAACCCCCTTCCAATGATGTTCGCCTCTCCATTTGAACAAATGCCCCTACTCACGTAGTTACATTTTTTTTAACAGACTACCGCGATGCGGTTTCCCGTTTTTTAAACCAAAGTTTTTCCTTAACGAACTCTCGACTCCTTTCTTGCTCTAATTTACCTTCCCTTGAAGTCCACTTAATCTTGTCCTTTTTGATCTTCGAGGTATCTTTGGTTTGACATCCTCTATCTCACAGTGTATTTTCCCCTTTTCCCCATTTTAATGACCCTCCCTTCGCGCAGATGGACCTTGATTTTCCCAGCGATCCCCCAGGACCTATCCCGGACTTTTCCTTTTAGAACACTGATCCGACTTCATCCCCGCGTTCCCCCCCCCCCGGAGGCGTTTTTACCCTTCTCACCCTAGGTTGTGCCCCCCCCACTCAGTGACCCACCTTTCTTTTTTGGATCCAGCCCCCTCCAATCTTGACTTTTTTTTTCTTGCCGTAGTCCCTCTGAACCCAACCCCGCACGGGTTCCCTCCAACTTTCCAACTCCTCCGTTGTGGATAGATGTTTTGCTTCGGCATCCCACCCCCTTGAGTAAATGTAATTTTTTGCCCCGATTTTCCAGCGTTTTTGCCCCCCCAATTCCTCCCACCCCTTTAAAACGCTCTCCATATTTCCCCACAAGTTGAATTCTCCTTCCTGCTTTTTTCATCTCCTCTTCCAGTTTTTGTTGTGACTCTCGATGACCCGAAGTCGTTTGTTTTTTTTTTTGTTGGACTTGCAAATTCCACTTTGCCCCCTGGGTGGTTTGATGATTTTCGGATTGCTTTTCTTTGATTTTTTGAATTGTGACTGCTTTCTTCGTGGCCCCCCCCCCCCCCAAGGAATTTTACCTCCGAGGGGGTTTGTCCCATTCTATATTCTCCCCACCGCTTTCTTCGCGCAGTTCAACTTATTTTCCATCTGCTCTGTCGCAACAACTACACCCCACCTCTCTTTTTCGTTGCTCCCTGCCTTCATTGGACCACAACCCATCTTTTTTCTACCCCCAAATCGGGTCTTTTTACGAACCAAGTTCTGCCGACCCCCCGGCCCCCCTTTTCAGTTTCTTATTGTTTGGATTGAAACCGCCGTTTTCTTGAGTTTCCCCCCCCGCAGGTTCAGACTTATTCCCGACCATAGGATCATTGGGGCCCTCCCTATTGTAGACACACCCCACCCCCCACCTGGTCGTGAAAGACGTCACACCGAACTAACCTCTGGTGACGTCTTCTTTAACCATGGGTGTTAATCCCTCCTCCGCCTCCTTGCGTTCTTTCAGAGAGTCCCTCCCTGATGAATCAGGGCTGAACTTCTCGAAAGCCTCGTCTGGGAGTTTTTATTTTCCCCCTGAATGTTTGTTGATGATCCCTGTTTCCTCCGTCCCTCCGAGTAGTTTTTTCTCCAGACTTTGACCATTTCTTCCCTTTCTCAACCAACACTACCGTTTTTTTATCCCACCCCATTTGGACGAACCCCACATCCGCCCCGCCCCTTTAGTCATATTTACCATGGATTTACCTTCCCTGCCTAGTTTTTTTTCCGCGTTTGCAATGCCCCCAATTTCAACCAGCAGACTTTTTTAAGAGCGTTTTGAAATGCTTTCAACTCACAGCAGTCAGTCCGTTGGTGGTGGGTATTAATCTGTCCCTGCCCCCACGGCCAGTCCCCCGACCGAAGCTTCCCCCCTCCCCACAGAGAAAGTCACAGAGACTCTCCTGCGTTTTCTGACTGTTTGTGCGACTTGACGTAAAGACTTTGCTCTTGTGTTTCCCCTCCCTCCACCCCATGGTACTTTTTCGAGCCCCGGTAGGAATCACTAGTGAGCTTTGAGGACCCCCGGTGTCCCCCCCCACACCGATTAAAACTCAGGCCAAATCCTGTAGGGAAAGGAACCTTATCAGGATTTGAACGACATGCAAGCTCCCCCCCCTATGACCCCGACCAACCCCCCCCATCTCCCCTTTCTCTTCCCGCCCCTTCCCTTTCCCCCTGGATCTAATATTTGTGACCTCCCCCCGATACTTTACCCCAGCCCTCCATTTTTTTTTTCGTTGGCATTCTTTTTTCCCCAAAAATTGACCTTCTTCCCCATTTCGACTTTAGTCAGAATGCTTGTAGATTTTCTTGCCGAGTCCGTAACGCAGCTGACTTTGCCCTTTGTAGATCCCAAGAAGAAGTTTCCTCAGATTTTCTAAACTGCCCCCGAGGTTTCCTTTCCCCCCTGTCGAATACAACGCCCCTGTTTTTTCATTTTTTAACGCAAATGGATCGATTCGTTTTGTATCAGCTGGATCTGGGTTTAGGGGTCTTTTGTTACCCCCCCCGTCAACGGAGACAACACACACTTCCCCTGAGACGAACACTATCCCGATTCCCTATGGTCCATGTTGAAACCCCTTCCTTTCATTTTTTTTTTTCCACAAGAATCCCGCTGAACTCAAATCCGGATGGACTGACAGAGTATTCAAAGGCTTGAACCCAAAAGTTATACCACAAGTATATGGGTTTTTCTAAATGTCATTATTTTTTGTCCCCCCAAGTGTCCCATCCTAGCACCCTTTCTCCAAATTCCCACAAAATTTTTGATTAACCAAAAGGGGTTTCTCCCTGGTAGCTTGGCTTTCGATGATTCCCCCCGCATTAGCGGATGTTTTTTAGTTTCAGACCCTTTTTCATGGTGTGGGAACACCCCCCCCCCCCCCCCACCCCTTAGCGCCCCCCTTTTTTGATTCCCCTACATTGCCGACCCAACCAACAAGGGGGAACGGTACGTGGCAGGTCAGCAGGTTCGCCCCTTGTGTCCAATTTTGCTGTTTCAGCCATCAACGTGATTTTTTCAGGACCGCGCCCCTGTCCGTTGAGTCCCCCTTCCCCCATTTCTTTTTGAAGCCAGGACTCGGCCCCTCAGAAATGGTGGGACAGAGGACCACTAGCCAGAGGGGGGCTGAGGGATTTTGTACATAGGACTCTTGCTTGAAGTTAGGTAAAATGAAAACTATTTTAACCCCCCCGAATAACATTGGTGTGTTGTGTTGGGTCCCCACCCAAGGGTTTTCCTACCCCACCTCTTTACTTTCTCCTTTTTAGGAAACGTACTTAGGACATCTCCGTCGAGAATTCCGGTCCGGTCTCGTGTATTTTGGTGTTTTTTTGTAGTTGAGAGTCATCATTGATTCCCCCCCCTCCCGGCTGTCGTTCCGCTGGTTCCCTCCGATGGGCTAATATGCAAACCGTCGTTTGTTTTTTATTGTTCGAGGTTTTATCCCCCCCCTTTTCTCCCCCCCAAAAGATTGTTTGGTTCCCGACCATAGTTCCCTTTTTTCCCCCATTTTTTTTTCCTTTGCGTGCCCCCGCCCCGTTTTCTAAAGACCACAAGCGTCGGTTTTCTTTCCCATAGCACTTTTCAGAGGCCCTTATTCCCCGTAATTCCCACCCCCTGGCGGTAACGTTCGTTGACTTGCGTTAACCCCTTTTTTTTTTTTAACCCAGGCCCTTTTCTTCACCCCTCTTTCTCTTTTTTTGGTAGAACATTGTCCCAATAGCAATGAAAAATGGTCAGCATTTCTTTCAGAATCTTCTTTTTCGTTTCTTGCGATACCCAGAGGTCGTATTTTTTTGCGTCCCCGTCCCGTATTGACATTCATTTCGGACCCCCCTCAATTCTGTTTCTGAATGATCTTCGGAGATGAAATTGTGGTCTTTTTTGTGGCCTTTTCCTGGCCCTCTCTCCCCCTTTCCACTATGCTGTATCGGACCCCGCCGTCATTCTTTTTCCGTCGTCTCCTTAAACCTCCTTTACCCTTTCCCTTCTTTGACCATGTTTTATCCTCCTTGCTTGTTCAGTTGTCCCCTTTTCCGCCCCTGTTTTTCTGCATGATCCGGTCGTTTAGTGATTGTTTTTTTTCCCTGCCGAGAACGTTTTTTTTTTTTCTTCCTCTCTGGTAGTTTGCTGGGTTTTTTTTAACAAGTCATTCCCTTTGTTCCAATGCATTTGGCCCTTGACTCGCTTTTTTTCCGCCTCTCCCCGGCCTCTTGAACATTTCTTTCAATCCCCTCCCCCTTTGCCGTTTAGTGTCTTGCGATTTAATCTGCGGGACCAACCTTCTGTCCCTTGTTTTCTTTGGGTGGGACCGTCCCTTCCCGTCATTTCTGATTCCAATTGCCACCTTCTTTTTTTTTCCCGCATTGCTTCGGTGTCCACTGCTTCCGCCCTTTTCGTGGGTGCCCTCCTTTTTCTGTTTCTCCACGGGCGCTAGGGCTTCGACCATCTCCTTTTTTTTCCC
>Ga0179593_1438435_pt1 | contig 17643 bp, 11 predicted proteins | sample CZODoug2_1_08_16_FD_185931 | JGI IMG/M metagenome (GOLD analysis project Ga0179593, IMG submission 185931) | Vadose zone soil fungal communities from Angelo Coast Range Reserve, California, USA - CZODoug2_1_08_16fungal (PacBio error correction) | ecosystem: Environmental > Terrestrial > Soil >... | reverse complement strand
CAAGTTGTACGCTCCAGCATCACGGACACTTCTTCCGGGCCCTGAGCTCCGCGATCCGGTTATTCGTTGACTGGTGATTTAAAGTCCCACAGCCTTTATCCCCCCCCCAGGATGGACCTGGTCTTTTCCCCCATATTTTTCTGGTGGTGCCTCTTAGACATGAGGAAGACGCGGCTTTTCAGTTGATTTCTTGAACGTCGGCGAACTGGACGTGTCCCCGACAAACTTTTTCCTCTACGAACCTCTGCCGATTCCTCTTCAAGCTGTGTTGGTGATTTGCTGTCCCGCTTTTTCCCCCCCGCGCCGCCCCCCCCCGTGGCCGGATCTGACACAGACGAGTGCGGGGGCGTTTCCCAGATGGATCCTTTCTGGCTGCCCGCATAGCTCACCAGAACCCTTTTACCTCGCCGTTTTGCACTTCAGGGGTTGAGCTGACCAAGTTAGTTGGCTTGAACCTGCACCCCGTTACCGACATTTCTAGGCGCTTCGAATGCATTTCATGGATATCCCTAACGGCCCCTATCTCCCTCACCCAATGGCCTCGGTCCGCTTTAAGAGTTTGCGCTTTCCCTCACGCCCACGTTACTGGCCCCACGCAGCTATTACCCTCCGGTTATTTCTGATTCCCACCCCCCAGCTGGTGCCTTTTCGTTCCTTTGGCCGATCCATGAATCCTCGACCCCCAGGTTTTTGATCTACCCACCCAGCTTCAGCTTGCCGGGGGGCCGCGGCGTTTTTTTGAACTTCCCGTAGTAGTCTTTGACCCGACGCGCCTTTTCGGTGGTACACAGCATACGACCCTGCTATAGAAGATGGTAAGTCCTGACCCCCCCATAGCGTAGCCGGTGGTTTTCCCAATGGACGTTTTTAAGACCCCCCCCCATTTTTTGGTTCCCATTTGGTCATCAGTTGACATCCCCCCCTTTGGTACTCCAGGCAGGACCCCTTTGCACTCTTCTCTGCTAATTCCCTTCCAGCTTCTTCATGCAAATGCAGGTTATTCCCTTTTCCTCTTTCCCCTTCTGCTGCCTGCTGGAGGCATTAGTGTCTGTCACGACACCTTAGTTGGCCCGAATCTCGTGACGTGCCTGTTGACACAATGCCTCCGCCTCTCAATGTCTTTCCCCCAACGTGACCGTGAGATTGTCGTCCCCCCCTCGGCCCCTCTTGCTGAGCGAGCCTTGACCGTCCCCTCCGGCGCGCACGCGCTCCCCAGCGTTCCTCTTTCGTGCTGGTCGGTCGTTTGTGGCGTGCCCATGGGTTCTTCCGTTTTCACCTCAACAGATTTACAGCGGCCCCCATTCTCCCAGTCATTCTCTGCCTGCTCGTAGAGTTTTCCCCCGCCGGTTTGTCTTCTCCTTACGTTTTTCGGGGACAGTGTCTTATTGTCGCACCAAAGCCTTCTCTCCGTCCACCGGGGCTTTAACCTTTAGACAAGCCACGTTTCACGCCGCCGCGTAGGTTTTGGCGTTGCTTTGCTTCTTCTATGCCTTTTAATGAGGAAGACTGTTTGTTTTTTTTGACAACCTTCCCTGTTTTTTCTCTTTTTGACCAGTCGTAGGGCCCCCGCTGAATGGGTGGTAACCGCTTCCACTCTCGGCACTGCGTTGCCAGACCTTTTCCAACTGAGCCCCGCTTTTTTCCCCAGGTTGCCCAAGATCGAAGGCTGGCTCTCCCCCTGACCCGGCCCTTGCGTCGACCTATATAGCGGTTTCCTTCCAGATCGGCCCTTTTCGGTGTCCAAATTACGGCGTTTTCCTTGCCCATTCCTTTGATTTTACTTCCGCTTCGTCCCCTCAGCCTTTTTTGAGAATTTTTGCATTTTCTTTTCGAGGAGAGTTGCGTGGCGGCCGGACACTTAGTTCCTTGATTCTCCTGTCAGCATTCCCGAGCCGCTTTAGCCGTCCATGGATCCCCGCCCCCTTTCTTGCTCTCTCGCGGCTCGTCGGTGTAAATATTCTTTGCGGCGTCGATTTGCTTTTGACAAGTGTCGAAGTGAGTCTCCCCCATCCACCCGACATCTGCTTTCTCGCCGGTTTTTTCATTCCAAGCCTCCCTACATTAAGTCGCGCGGGCGCTCCGTTCGGAGTTTTGTGAGAGGTATAGCATATCTGTTGTTTTCAGATGACCCGACTCCAGCAGTTTTCTTTTGCTGCACTCACCAGTGGCCTGCGTCCTTGGTTCCCTTTTGACGACCCCTCTGTCCGAGTACCGTCCCCGATTGAGGTGATTTTTTTCCCAGATCCTCCCTCCCCAGTTCGCAAAGCCTAGGTCTTTCAAGCTCCGCAATTGGTCGCCGCCCTCTCAGCGTTTTCTTTTTCCCCCAATTAGTCCACTCCGCTGCCTGCATTTTAGAGCGCCTCCGTGACTCCATAGTCCTTTGCCGTAGAAGCCTGACCGTCATGCGCCCCCCTACCCTGTTTTTCCGGCCTCGCGCTCCGGTGTCGATACGAACAGTTGCTTCAAAAATCGACCGAACGGTTCAGCCTTTGCCCTCCTCTTTCTTTTACCCACTTCTATTTGTGTTGTTTTATGAGCTTGGAGGACCTCTCAAGGAGAACCGCTTCTGAGTTTGTTCGGCGACAATTTTTTTCGTTCCCTTTCTATTGGCGGCTGCTGACCCTTATTTCTTGCCTTCGTTATTCTCGTAGCTTCCCCCCTGACCTATGTGAGGTCTTTCGACCCCTTTTTTCCCCTTGCGCGGCGATTTCCTCGTGATGATGTGATGGCCTCCTGCTATGGTTTTTGGAGGTTTGTTTTTCCTGGGTGAGCTGAGGTCTTTCTCCACCGCATGGTCTGTCGTTCCCCCCGCCCCCAGTCTTTAAGACCGGTCCACAAGTCCTGACCCTAGAACTTGTTCTCGTTTCTCCCCTGTTGGCTCCCCGCGCTCGGCGCATCTGTCAAAAACCAACGTCCTTTCTCTCCGCCTGGAAATTCTTTGCGCGCGCTCTATGCCTTTTCTTCGCGTGGAACCACTCCGTGTTGATCCTGTCCGCCTTGTCGCCTTTAGTTTTTTCCGATCCTCGATTTTTTGATCACCCCCATTCAGCTTCCCCCAGGAATATTTCCAAGAAGAATCCTGCCTCGAATGGAAGTGCTTCGCTCCTTTGACCGTGCTGCTTTCGTTTTTTTCTTGATGCTATACCCCGGCAACATCAAACTATCGCCTTAGGAACCCGCCCCCTGCGCCGCGCCAAACCGTCTCCGCATTCTCGCGCCCACTCGGCTTCGCTGATGGCTTTCATGCTCGTAGGCCGACGCCGTTTGCCCCCCCGTCCTTTCTCTCTGGTTTCCCGCCCCGAACTCTATCTCGAGCCCGGCCGGTATGGTTTCCTCTTCGCCCCCTGCCTGTTCTATTTGCAACCTTTTTTGCCTGGCGCCGATTTGGCGAATTTGGCCGATGCTTCGATGTCCACCCCCCCCCCGTGGCCCAGTGTCCCCCTTTCTCCTTATCGCCCATATGCACACCCCTCGCTCCTAATTCATTACATTATAGTACGCCCATTTTTCCCACCAGACCCCCACCCCTACCGATTGCTGTTAGTCGGATCTTGTTGTCCTTGTTTCCGGACCTCTTTCTCCTCGCGGTGCTTGGCGTAAATTAGTACTGTCCCCCGCCTGAGCGTCCGGTGGACTTTCCTGCCCCTTTCCTTTTCATGTTTTTGCCTTGTGTTCGCGATGTCACCCGTTGTTCCTGCCGTGCCTCCTGTTCCGTTCACGCTCGTTGTCAACGATCCAGTTTCTTTTTGGCTAAGCTGTAGCGACGGCGACGTTTTTCCAGGTACTTTGATCCCGATCTTCCTCCTCATTGGCCGCTTTTGGTGTTGTCGTCCTTCTTCAGGCACTTTGAGTTCAATTTCCTTTCTTCAATTTTTGTTAACTATGTGATGGTTCACTGGGTGCACAGGTCAGGCTATTGGCCCTGAACTGTTTTTGCTTACCCATCCCCTCACAAGTTTGCCCCGATCTTTACCTCGCTGTCCATCGCATGATCACCGCTGCTTTTTTTGATCGCTTTTGCTGTCCGTATTCTGCATGATTTCAGCATCGTAAGGTTCCCGCCTTTCTTTTTTCCGGTTTTTCCCCTTGATCTTGGTCACCCGACCCATTGGTGGCTGATCCGTGTAGCCGCTTCTCGTTTTTTTGGAGACCTTTCATCTGCTTACCTTTTGATCGTACTGCTGTTTCCCCGGCTACGGCGATCCCTTTAGCCGCCGACTGTGAAGGTGTAAAGCGCCAATGCTTTCCTGCCCCTCCCATCCTGTGCTGGTGAGGCCTCACATGAGGCTTTGTCTTGTTTTCTCTCCCCCCCACACCTACCACTTAACGCGCGGGCAACTTTCCTGGTGGTTTCGCTCATCCCCCCTTCTTTCTTTCGGCTGGTTCTTCCGCGGACCTTGTTGTGGTTAGCTTCACCCGCGGTTAACTTGCTGGACTGTTGGCCTTGGCGCCTTCTTTGCCTGTTCTTCCTCCCTCTCTTCTTTCTTTCTGATCGACTATCTGGCCGGGTAAGTCTGGTCGCAACTCCTTTTATTTCCAATTTTGGAATTGCCGATTTTAGAGTTGTCTTCTTCGGCTGTGCCGTCACGTTTTATTTTTTCTTCAAAGCGAAGACCCGGACCGCTTCTTCCATTTTTTTCGATTACCGGATTCGCTGAGATTTTTGGTTTTTGGGTACCTTTGTACCCTTTCCGCCCTCTTTTTTCTTTTGCTGATCCTCGGCCTTTTTTTAGTGTGTCGTTCCCTTTTCTGTTTTTCCGGTGTTTTTTGAAGTCCTTTCGCCTCGTTTTTGCCACTTTCCTTTCTTCCGGGGACGTTCCCCCCACCAGTCTCCCAGTTCGTCTTTTTTTTGAGACATAGTCATTCTTCTGTCTCTTCCTTGTTGCTTGCGATGTCAGAAAGTTAATAGATCAGCTTTTTATCGACGCGTTCTGGCGGTCCCTCCGTCCGTGTTTAGTTGGCGTCGTATTTCATCTATTCTTCCTAATCCCTCCTTGGCGCTATCCATTCACGTTCTTTTACCTCCTCCAAGGACCCCCTTTTTTTTTTCTTTCAACGAGGCGCATAGGCATCTTTCAGTTTCGTTCCGAAGCGCCAGCGCGGCTCTGTCTTCCAGCAAGGGATGACGATGGTCCTGGAATCCCTTCCCTTTTCCCGCATGTTTTTCTCCGCGTTTGCGGAGACGTGTGTTTTTATCCTTGACGAGGGACTGGTCCTCAATTCACTCGAGCCTTGCCTCCGAACCCTGTGATGCCCCTTCCCCCCCCCGAGTTTGTTCTTTCCCGCTGACCAGTACCCACGTTCGTCCCTCGCCATTTTTTCCAGTCGGATCGCCCATGATTTTTGCGTTTCTTTTGAACCCGCTTTTTAATCTCCGTTTCGCCGCCTTTTCGCGTTTTTTTTTCTCCCGTACCTTTCTTCACTATCCTCTTTTCGTCACGTGGTGCTTCTTTTTGGCGAACCTAAGTTAACGCAGCTTGCCGGCGAAGCGCCACCCGTTTGCTTCGGCGTCCCTCATTTTTCCCGCCTTGCTCTCCCGGCCGTCGGTCCCTTTTGCAAAGACTGGCCGACACTCCCCCTTTTTCACCTTTGCCTTTTGGAAAGACCCAGTCCAGATCACGGGTCTTGACGTCTTTTCCACCTGCTGGTTTCTTGTTTGATCCTTTTTTTCGGTGGGCGATCAGAATTTTTGCGCGCCCTTTTCCGTTGTATTCCCACATCTTTCTCCTTTTCAGTTGAATTTTCTAGGTTTTGCGCTTGGACACCTTCACGTACGTTTTCGGCGTCCCCTGAATCGGCGTCTCTTTTTTTGGTTTTCCGAGCCTCCCTTCAGGTTAAGTTTGTCTTTCGTTCCCCCGCAAGCGTCGACCTCGGCGAGTGAAATAAGTTTCAGAAGCCCCATTGGTCGGGGTTTCCCTTTCAGCATCTCCGTATTTTTTCGTTTGCTTCTGCCCCGGTGATTCTTGCGCAGCCCTTGCTCTTCAATGGCCCGGTGATATTGTTTTAGCCATCCCTTCTCGCGCTCTTTTTTGAAGTGTTTTCGCAGGTTCGGTTCCGAACCATCTTCGCCCTTTGCCACCCTCCCTGTTTAACAGCATAGCCGTTCCCGAATGCCTTTTTGACCCCGTCTTTCTCCGTTCCCGAACAGCGGGTCCTTCTTTTTCATGCTAGCTTACCGTTTTCACGTTTTCGCCGCGACGCCTTTTGTCTCCAGGGTTCCATTCTCGGCGCCTTTTCGTCCGGTGGTGAGGCCATGGCGGCCTCAGGCACTTTTCACCTTCCTTTTCCATTTCGAACAGCCGTCCGATTGCGTTGCATGTATCGTTCCGCCCTTAGTAGTGAGTCGGCGGGTAGGGGCCTTTTCCGTCCGACCCCTTTTCTAGTCCGTGGCACGTAAATTGTCCAGCCCCACACCTAGAACTAATTCCGCCCCTTGTTTGGTGGGCGTTGCTATGTCTTCACGGTAATTTTGCCGCCTGTTCCTCGACCGTTCTGAACTTCCGCGATGTTTTCGGGATTGTCGTCCTTGGTCCCCTCTTTGCCCTGTTTCCCCTTTCGCTGCGTCCCAATAGGCGCCTCTTCCCCTGTTTTCCTTCGTTTCCATGCTGTTGCCGGCCGGGCCGCGCGCTTGCGATAGCGGCGCTGTTTTGTGCCCCCCTGGATCCTTGATTGTACGTGTCTAGACCAGTAGTAGTCGATTGCCAAGATAGTTGATGCCGCAGCCTGAGCGATCCCCTTGGGTCCGAGCTTCGCCGTGTGGTCGTGTGATGGCGAGATTCGCCCTTTTTTGTTCCCTTGCGTGCGTTACCTTCCATGTTGTACGGAGGGTCCATAAGGAGCCGCCTCGGGCTTTCTTTCCTGCAAGTACATGATTTCCTCCCCCTCCGTCGTTTTTCGGTCTCGGGGCTTACTGGTGCGTCCGCGGAGCTTTGTTTCCGGTCTACCTTGATTTCCGTCTCCTTTTTCAGGCTTGAGATCTCGCCGGTCTTGTTTTTTCCTCTTTTCCCTAGGCATTAGCGCCAGCGGTCGTTAGCCTTTTCTTTGCTCGCCGATATTTTGTTCAATCCGCCGACCTGGGGTTGTTCGCCTTTGGCGAGAGCCCTTGTCGATTTGTGCGTCTGTTGACGGTCTTTTACGTCTGTCACGCGGACTTGCTTTGCTATGCGCGCACCTCCTCCAGAGAGAAAGTCGCCAACAACGCCGGACGCTAGACTTTTTTGCCCCCCGAACTTTTCCAGCCCCACTCGCGGGACCACTTCGGAATGCTTGTTCTTTCCTACAGTCTACCTATTCGTTTTACTTTTGACGAGTAAACCATGAACTGACCCTAACCAGGTCCCTCTGAATCAATGAGTAATTGTTTCGATCTCACCACACTTGTCTTTTCGACCCCCATGAGACGTCCTTGCGCGTTGACCCGTTCTATATCTTTCTCCTCCTCCTTTGTTTTTTTTGATTTGATGAGGCCGGCACGGGTCACCGGGGACACCCGCCGGCGGCGATTTGGTCTCTCCCTTGTGTTGTGAACCCCCCGGACCCGTATTTCCGGCCGGCTCTTTTGTTCTCTGTTCCTTTTTCTGTTCAGACCGGCCCCCTTCCTATTTTTTGGCCGGCGACAGCCTTTTTGATTCAGCCGCGAGATGGCTTTGCCCCTGGCCCTATTGCTGGTGTACCGGACGTCGGGCGTTTGCGTTTGCGCTGGGCGGCGCTTTTTTTGTGGGCTGTCCTACCTCAAGGTTTTTAGTCGGGGTGACTTTGCATCTTCTTCCCAACCCTGACCGCCCCGATTCCATCCTCATTTGCCGGGCGCCATAGCAACCCGTTCTGTTCCAATCGACCAACCATATCCCCCGTGAGCCTGACAGCATAGAGAATTTCCTTTTACAAGACCCGCCGAGAGCATGAAGTCTAGCGGTATTCACAAGACTTCTCAGTACTCTGAAACGTGAGAGGCTTTTTTGCCTTGACTGCACAGCTGCTTTAAACAACTCCCCTAAGACTTCCATGCCCTTTCCAAACGAAGCCGCGTCCTAGCTCAAGCTAAGGCCCCCCCCTCTCGGGCTATGAATTCAGTCCCCTGGAGTATCTTCTTAGCGCGCAAAAAACCTTACGATTTGGTTCAGGAAACTCCAACGCGCGCATTTTCGCCACCTTCGACCTCTCTGTTTTTCACAGGGCGCGTGAGTTCTTCTCCCCCGTATCTGCTGCCTTTCCTCCCCGGGCACACCTCCAACTCGATCGGCCGGCACTTTTTCCCCGCCAGATCTAATCGTTGCTGCAACGTTATGTTGGCCGATGCCCCGTTTATATTTTGCACCTTTCCAAGTGGCGCCGCTTTCATTGGAAGATGCTTTACCAGACGGTTAACCAACAAACGTTGTAAGTTTGCCCCCCGTGTTTGCCTCTCTAGTAACAATTGATGGAACTTGTTAGGCCGCATATCCTTCATGACCCGACCTTATACACCCTCCCAACCCTCATCCGTTCCCGGCTGTTTCGAGGTTTGCGGGTTTTTTATGTCCCTTTTCTTTACGGTTACTTTCTTAGCATAGCGTTTTCTTTTCTACCATTTCGAGCGGCCCCCGACCTGCCTGATCTTCCCGCCGGAGCGTTTTGTCCAGCTTACACGGTCCCCTCCGGCATCCGACAGATGTCTTCTTTTCCTTGGGCTTTGCCCCTATGTTTGTGCTGTCCAGGGGCCCCGGTCTTCCGAAAACTTCCCCCCTGCCCCTTCTGAGAGGTTTGCGCCGCTGGTGTAGTGACTCCTGAGCTGAATTCGACGTTTGTACCTTTACCTTTTTGCTGCTCACCGGCATGCTTCTTGGCCCCTTTTGTCGCCGTCCGGCCACTTTGGTTAAAAGCCCCTTGTCTTCCTTTGAAAACGTGACTGCTGGTCAATTATGGTTCCGTGGTCGGCCCTCTTTCTGCCCCTGCCCTGTTCTTGTTACATGCACTTCCCCCGTTCTGTTCGACTCCCAGCGTTCCTCCTCCTGTATCCATGGCAGTTGCTCGTTCCTGGCTTTTGAGCCTTAAGCCGAGCGAATCTTCTTCCCTTCCGGGCTGAAAATTTTCCCCACCCCGTCCCCCCTTGGCTTTGCTTTGGCTGCTCGCCCTCGTTTTTCCGAGGCTTGTGGCCTTCCCGTACAGCGGTATCCCTGGACTTTAGCTTTTTTTAACATCGGCTTTCCGTTCGCCCCCTCCGGTTTGCCTTGCCCGAACTTGAAGGTGCCAATTTTCCCCAAAGCTGGTGTGCGCCTCCGCAAGCAATTCTTTTTTGGAGATCCCCATACTCTTCTTTGGGTTTTCTCCGGCATCTGGTCGCCACCATGAACCAGGTTCCGTGGTTCACAGCATGTTTTTTATACTTTTTCCCCTCACCTTGTGTCGCCGGCTGGTTCAAAGAATTATCCGTGTGTGTTTGCTTATGTTGGCCGCCTTCACCCGTTCAAAGCCCGACGGCCTTGCAGGAATCTATCGACGTTGATTTGATAGCAGCATTATCTGTTCTCTGCGCGGACTAGCTATCTGGTGGCCTTTCTTGTTTCTCCAACCGACTTTGCCATCTCAAACCTTGTCCAGGACATTCTCCGTCCGACTTTGTTTCCTTTTCTTTTCCGCCTTGCGTTGCCCCCAAGTCCGCGATTTCCTGTTATTCAACGCGCTTTTCCCTCCCTTTTGTCTTCATTTTTGCGATCCCCTTCCTTCGTTGCCTTGGGGCCCTTTTTTCTCTTTGGTACAGGTCTTTGTTACCAATCAAGATTGGATGAATCTTCTCGGATTCTCAGTGATTTACCCCTTGGGTCTCGTTCAGGTCTCTCTTTTTAAAGTTCACTGGGCCTCCTTTTTCTTCCCTGCCTTTTCGCCGCGCACAAAATTTCTTTTCCCACCAAGCTTGTTTCCGCCCCGAAATTCATAAGATTCGGTGATCATTTTCCTCCTTTTTTGTCGCTGGCCTCCTCCTGCTATGTCAATTGCCGACACTCTTTGAGAAGATACTTCTTCTTTCTACCTGTAGACTCATTTTCAGGAAAGGACCCGTTTTGTTTGTCCTGTGGGCGGCGCAGACCGGCCTTTCCTTTCTATCAGTTAACCTCCCCCCTCTTTTTTTTTGTTTCTCAGAGCCCAGGCCGGTACGTTCCCCCTGCTTCATTGACACCCTTTCCTTCCTTCCATAGTCCTGTGATCCGGCTTTTCTTCATGCGTAGCTCATATTTTCAGAGACAGCACCCCCTCGTGAGATCCCTACGCTCGACTTTCATGTGGTTTTTCTTTTTTCCCAGCATCTAACCTGGTTTTCCCGCCCCCCGTTTTCTGCGGACGACTTCTTCCTCGTCCCATTTTTTTTTATGCGCCTGTGCGAATCCCGACCAGTCTCGACACGACCAGCCGCCGACTTATCCTACAGAAACCATCTAGTTCTTGGTGACTCTGACCTTCACCCACATGCGAAGCCCCCCACTCGCCGCCGTAATCTCCATGTTTCACGTTTCTCTTTCTCTGGGGAGTTTCCAACCCCCCCCCCCCGTTCTGCCCGTCGGACGGCTCCGCCAACCTCTCGCCTCACGCCCCCCATCGACCCTTGGCCTTCCCTGCCCGTGGTTATTCAGGTATTTGTTTCGAACAGCTCCTTCCAGATCTTGATACATCGACGCCCTCCTGCGGGCCTCTTAAAACCTGAATATCTCCATGTACGTCAAGTTAGTCGGTTTGTTGCCCTCGTTTGCAGATGACGTCCCATTCTCTCATAAAGTCGAAGTGTGGGGCATCCCGCCCGCTATCTCCCCCCCTTTCACATGTCTTTGATCGTCACCCCAAAGGATTTATTCCTGTTACTTTTTTTCAGTTTGGGAGATCCTGCATTTCCCCAGCTGCCATGCAGTTATTTCCTCTATCCCCAAGAACGATAATTTTGAAGTGGCGTGACGACTTTATGTCTCCAGCTTTGCAAATTAACTATTCTTTCTTGCGCCCCCCCCGCGTCCCGTCTACAGAGGGTCACCCTCCTTCAGAAAAGGTATAGAAGATTGCGCCCAGGTCGCCAAACAGTCCTTCGTCTGCTTTAGCCTATAGCCAGCTTGCCCGGCCCGAAAACATTTTTCGTGTTGACCTTCTGGTCATTTTTCAGTTTCCCTTAGGTTAACTTCCAGGCTTTCGGTTGTCCCTTATTTCTGCGAGCCCTTCCCCCGTCGACAAGTTCCCTGAGTCATTTGGAGACTGCACCTCTTTTTTCCTGATCGCCGAGACTAGTGCGGATTTCCCCTTCCCTCACCCCTTTCTCCCGTTTGGTCCGAAATAGAGAAAGCTGTTTACGCAGCAGTTTTCCCCTATTATCCTTTCACTCGAACATTCCTGACCCCCTGCCCTTTATCCCGTTGAAAACCTATTCCATTATGGTCTTCTTGATATCTCCTGACTTCCCCCTTCTTCCTGCGTGTCAGCGTTAAGCCCTCGGCTACAGTTCGGAGATGTAGGAGTAGGACGTGCTCCCATGGGACTGGTTTTCCGTTTCCCCCTCCCAAATCTTGGAAATCCCGCCAGTCAAAAGTTTCTCAACCTCCGTTCGGATGCAGAGGCTTTGAATGATTTCCCTGAAAGCAAGGCTTTTCTCGGCTTCTTGCCCAGCTCCGGCATGTCGCAAGAACACGTCTCTGCTCACGTTCAACCGTGTCCTTCCAAGTTACGTACCTCACCCGAACTACTGCAGAAATCTGGTAGGGTTGGCGTTTTTCTTTAGTCGATTATTGTTACTGCGGATATGGGACTCCCGTCCCCGTGTTGAGTCTCTGTGACCTTCTGATGACGCGGCCATTTGTCCCCCTTTGGTTAACCTGTCCAGCTCAATCCTAAGAATGCGCCAAATCCTGATGCCGTCACACAATGTTGCCCCACCCATGTATAGCCAGTCTTTCGATCTCCCCACTGACTGCCCTTTTATCGATCTCGAAGCAGGCGCTTTAGTGACCGTCCCTAACGGCTGGTTCCCATGTGGAACTCAGTTCCAGGCGTCGGGCCTGCAGATCCCTCCCTCGACTCCATCTCTTCCTCGAATGTTCTCGAAGCCTTCTACTGTTTTTTGCTCATCGAGGCGTGCCGGCCCTGCTTCTTCATGCTGTTTCGAGCGGCCTCACTGTCAGCCGATCCCTTCTGCTGAAAGTCAAGGATTTTTAGCCGCCTTCTCCGTCTTGATTCTGCCTGCTTTTTCTTTTCCATATTCATGGTGCGCGGCTGGCCCTCATTTGTTATCACTTGGAATTGCTTCCGAACCCAGCCGTCCCTCTTCCGCGATCTTCCTACGTCTGTTTCATGTCCCCTCCTAGAAAAATAAATAGCGCGCGTTCGCGTTTTAGCGTTACCGGAGTGAGCTTCTCTCCCCTCTAGGTTCTCTTTCCTTCAGATCTTTGTAGGAGCCTGGAGCCATCGTCACCGTGGACTATGGAGTCCTTTGTTGCTTTCTTGGAACTACAGGTCAAAGAGACTGACACCGTCCCCTGTTGCTTGCGCTTATCCGCATCTCCCGCCCATTTCCACAAAGCTCCCAGGACCGGTCATCTACTCCCAGAAATAGGTTCGTGACCAGCCATCTTCTCGTTCTGAATATCTCTCCGGCACTTTCTTGTCTATGCGCCTCTCGGACTAGTCGTTCCGTCGACCTGCACTAACCGTCAGCGCCACTCACACCCTGGTAGAACGGGCCACGAGGCCGTGTTGGAGATAGACACCCCCGTCGTCCCCCCATAGAAGACCTTCTTGTTCCTACGTTTTCCCCCCCTTTCCTCATAACTCCCATATTTTAATACATCCTACGTGTTTTTGTTGTTTAGAGATGAGGCGTAACGGGTACCGGCTTGCCAAGCCCGCCCTCTCTTGGGGTAGCTCCCTGGTGTTCGATCGACCACCCGGACAGATTTGCGGCCGGTAGACCCTTTCGTTAGTCTTCCCTTGTTGATTCTTCTGCCTTGACCCACGCCTCTGTCTAGGAGGCCGCTTCGACCCCCGCAGGCCGGCGCCGGCGATGGTCAGCAGCCCGCGATGCTGTCGCCGATCTGCTGTTCTCTCTTCAAGTCTGGCGAGTTTTTGCTCCGGTTAGGAGCGTCGCTGTTCCTCTCAGACCCGGGTCGTTCTAGGTTCCCTTCAGCGTCTGGCAAATACCGGCCAACACAGTCCAGCCCTTTCCCCCCCGTGCTCCTTTGCCGGCAAGTCGTCCGACACGCGCTTCCTGCCGGAATCTGAACAACATATCTTCGCCGCCGCTCCCGCGTCGCCCAGGTCGCGGCCCCCGCGACCGAGCGCTTTCCGTTTTTTCTTTTTTGTCCTGAACCACTCACCGTCGAGATCGGCCCCCCCCCCCTCTTCCTGGTGGTTTGCGGTACTCCTCCCTCGCCGTGAGCACAACCATTCGCCGCCCTCCTCCCCTGACTATCCACGAATGACTGCATCTCTAGACGCTGAGTCCTTCCCTTCCCGCTCCTTTAGGGCTTCTAATCCGGCCTGCTTCGCCTTGCTTCCGCCAGTCACACCACCATTAAGAGCGCCTTTCCGACACGCACGTGCGACGCCGTCACCGCCAGCGCAACCAGTCGAACGCCGGCCAAAATTTCTGAGCCGAGGCTTTGCTCTCTCTGAAGTGACTCCTCCTACGGTCCCCCTTCACCGCATCTTTCTGAGTCACGCCTCGCCCCGCTAGAGCCAATCGGTCGCGCCCGGCCTGCATTTCGGCGATCGAAAAGCCCTTTGCTAGTTGTCAACCTGTTTCGCCTCTGGCGCCTATTTGTTGAAAAGGAGGACCCATATGAGCTGGCAGCGGCTTTACCCCCCCCCAAATTTCCCCGATGAAATCGCCTTTCAACGATCTGCCCCCCCGCGTCTGCTTGGTCCCAAGGAGGACGCATTACCTTCCCGAAGACCGAAACCAACAGCAACCTACCCCTATTTAGGCTCAGAGTTTCTCGGTTTCCTTTTGTCCACGTTTTTCCGGTGCCCCGGTGGCCGGGAAATAGCTGTTTCTGGGGGCGACTGCTCCTAGTTGTGCCCCCTCCGCCTTCGGTCGCCACGCCGGGCTTCCCGGACCCCTCTACCCTGTACAGGCAGTACACTGCGTTTTTGGGACGTCTTCCCATCTTTTTTTTTTTGCTTTCCCTTCCTGGCGTAATGGTTCGCCGGCCCCCCCCTAGCCCTACCTCTCCGAGCTGGAGCCTGATGGTGTCGGCACTCCTCTCGCGCTCCCCTTTACGTTTTTAACGTGGCCTTTCCTCCGCAGCCGCATGGCGCGGTGGTAGTCGTCTCAATTCTGTGTATTCATTGGCGAAGGGGACCGGCTTATGATGTTAACCTGGCGTTTCTCTTGTCCTTTATATTTTCGGGCCCCATGAAACTTTTTGCGTGCCCCATTTTCCCCTTTCCCGCCCCCTGGCTCGGCGCTTTGAAATCGTGTGCCACTTTCTCCAAGGCCTGTTCTGATTCGCCTGGATTCGAATATGACTCAGCGCGCCTGGATCCCTTCTTTTGGACCGGTTCTGTTTTGAACCTGTTACAAGACCGGGTCCCCCCAATTTTTGGCCTTTCTCCTCTTGGCTCTCTCCCCGCGTAGCAGCTTTGTGGGCCCTCCTTGACCGTTTTTGCCCTCCCTGTGATTCGTACTGATGTTTCTCGGATTCTCTTGCCTTATCTGTTTCCTCCCCTAGACCTTACTTTGTCCGTTTTTCCCCCTCGCAACAAGCTACGGACCTGCCGTCAAGCTTAAGCTTGTGATGGTCGAATCACCCTCTTCATTTGGGCTCTTATCTGGACCCTGCCCAACTTCCCACGGCCCCTTCCCACTCATTTTGTGTGCCCTCTCCTTCAATCCCTTTTTCGATATAGTATGGTTAGCCCCGCCTTCGCCGAGTGCTGGTGGGTTGCTGTTCAGGGACTGTCGCGGGTCACTTCACGCCCCTGGCTTTTGCCGGTCCCCTTTTATTCTTGGGTGATTCTCGCCGCCTGCCTGTCGCCTTCCTCGCCCTATGGCCTTAACTTCTTTCTCCCACCCAAACATGCGGATCACCCAAGTTACTTTTCTAGTGCGTCGAGTTCCGGGGGTATTTATTATGAGAATTGCTTCTCTTTCTCGTTTTGTTTTCAACCTCTTCCCCGCCGCGTCTCCTTTTTCGTCCGGCCTTTTTTCTGCTTTTCGGGTCTTCGTTTTTCTGTCAGCGTGAAACAATCACTAGCTGGTGCTTTAACAGGGGGTTTTTTCCTTGTCTTTGAAGGTGTCGTTTTTGGTTGATCGTCCAGGTTCCTCTTTCCCCTATTGACCCTGCTCTCCTTCTTCCTAAATGCGCTGTCACAACCATTTCTTACCCGACCGGCTTTTTCTGCACGAAAATGTCACCGCTTATTTTTTCCTCGCCGATTGTTTACTTTTTTTTTGTCATCGGCCTGTCTCCGTTCCTCTTTCCATTACTGCGAGCTAATACGGTCGCGGGCGGCTTCCCCGTCTTTCTTTTTCGATCGCTTTTTCCTCATCCGTTTGTGGCTACCTGACCCCGGTATGCTTTTCCCCACCTGACACTCGGACGACTCTCAGTCGACCCATTTGTCTCAGTCTCCAGGACGATCCTTTGCCGCACCGCGGATCTTGACCCGCGAGTCTGACGATGCGGTCTTTCCTTTTTCTCTTCATGGTTTTTTCGCTTTCTCCGTCACGACTCTGCGGCCCTTTCTTTTAGCGGCGGCTTATACTCCAAGACACCGTCTTCTGAGACCAGACCCTCCCCTCCAGATTATATTTTTAATCCCCTGCCGGGCTTGGATCCCTTGTCTTAACCCCCGTGACCATCGCCCGATTAGGCCGTTATCGCCAATTTTTTCCCAGACTCTTTTTTTCTTGTCTCTTGTGAACCTTTGATTGCTTTCGCTCTAGGCGTTCTCGTGAACCCCTCCTCGCTCGTCAATTTTGATCTGCCCTCTTCGTTGTGCGCATTTTTGACCCTGGCAATAGGGGGTTTTTTTTTTTTGGGGGGGTGTCTCTCATCCCGCTTAAGAGGCTTTGAGATCCTCACCGGTGATCCTTGTCATTTTAGTTTTCGGTTTCATCCTTTTGCTCTTTTTCTGACATCCTGCCGGCTGTTGTTCCCTTTCCCCATCCGAGATCTGAAACACTCCTTGTCTTGAATCCTTTCCCCCTGCTTGTGCCGTTTTGGCTTGTTTGGTAGGTGTCATATAACGAATTCAGAGACCCAAGGCTTTCCTATCCTCCCCAGCTTCTCTTTCGGGCAGGGCAACTTTATATTTACACATACGTATTCTTCGGTTTCTGAAACCGATCTTCTTTTAGCGATTTTTTTAACCCAGCCGTAAGTCTCCCGTTCTAGCAGCGGTCAGGTCTTTCCACAATGCCTTAGACTTGAGAGAGCCTAGGAGGCACCCATGTCGGGCATATTCTTACTTGCCTCGGTCCGTTCTTTTCCTGTCGTGATCTTTTCATTCGCCTCTTTTCCCTCGCAGCCTTTGCAGCTACGACCGGCCAGGTTGTGCGCTGAACCCGCCGGGTCTAGCCGCGATTTTCTTAAGTTTATTGTCTTCACCCTGTGTTAATGGGAAGCAATCGCCGTCCCGAGTCCTGAAGTGTCCCCCTCCTACTCATCTTTTCCCATATGCCCCAACTGACTGTCCCCCAGTCGGCTATCCTTTTGAACACGCTGCCCGCTTTTTCACTAGCTCTCCCCCAGTGACCCTTACCACGTCTACGGAGTCGGTTGCGTCGCAACTCCCTTTGAAATCTCGGCGATGGTATTCGGTGGTCTTCTGACCCTGTCGGCTTTGTTACTAAACAGAGTGGAAATCAGTTACCCCGGCTCAACATCTCTTTATTGACGGACGCGCTTTATCCTGGTACTGCCAGGCCCGGCGTTCTCTCCGGCTGCCGCGTGTCCCTCGTATCTGTTCCCCCGCACACGATTTCGAGGCCACTCCTTGGTCAGTCACCCGTGTAAGAAATCAATAGCCCTTCTCCGCAGCCTCGAGGTTGGTTGGCGTTTTTCTGCTTCTCTGAAGGTAAGATTCAGAATGTTACTAGCCCGGGGGGCAGATCTCTGAACCAAGGCGCTTTCTCTTCCATTTTGGGGTGCGGTAAAGCTTTGTCCCTATCATCGGCTCCTGAGACAACTCTTCTCAGATTCTAAACTTGCCCAAGATGAAAGGCTGGCGCCTGCCCTTTCCTTCAGGGCGCTGCCGATTGCGCTAGCGGTCCGCTGTTGCCCCGCATATCTTCGGTGACCCTTTTTTTTCCCTTCGGAGTCTTCCTGCAGATCGCGCAGCAGCAGCTCTCTCATCATGTGGCAGAAAGGCTTTTATAGGGTGCGGCGCTGCATCTGCGTTCCTGCCAAGGGTTTTTACATGTGATGTTGTCGAGCGGCCTCACTTCTCCTCCGCCTTCGTAGAGAAAGTCTCCATATCGACATCCTTTCTAGTCTGACGCATCTCGTCTTCTTCTTTTCAAATTCATGTTTGACGCGGCATGAGATTTTTTTTCTCACTCGATTGCTGCGAACCAGCCTCTGAAAGCGGCGAGATCTCTCTGGTAGTTTAATTCCCATCTCTAAACTTCATATCGAGTTCTCGTCGAGCCCGGGAGTCTTTTAGCTGTCCATAGCCGATCTTGTTGTT
>Ga0179593_1376713_pt1 | contig 17643 bp, 13 predicted proteins | sample CZODoug2_1_08_16_FD_185931 | JGI IMG/M metagenome (GOLD analysis project Ga0179593, IMG submission 185931) | Vadose zone soil fungal communities from Angelo Coast Range Reserve, California, USA - CZODoug2_1_08_16fungal (PacBio error correction) | ecosystem: Environmental > Terrestrial > Soil >... | reverse complement strand
TAGACCCCCTTCGAAGAGGTTCTGTCGGCCTGCCTTGATCGGTCCCGCCTTCTCCCCGATATATCGCTGGAATACTTCCTCGATTTTCACATCATGAAGGCCTTGCCCCCCCCTCTCTGTATTCCTTGTCTTTTTCTTTTTGTACCGTCGATCTCTTCTGCTCTTTTCGTTAGCGCCCTTTTATTTGCACGGTGTTTCCCTGATTTTATCCTTCTCCCCGATAGATCGAGTTTCAACGTCTGATTCCCCCACGTGTGATTTCTGGGACCCGACGTCTACGGAAATCCGTTTACTTCTATCCCCCCCTCCTCCCGGGCTCCTTTCCCTGGCGCGCCGGTTTCTCTTTTTTCTTTTTCTTGAGATGGAGGCGAAAGATAACTTTTCCCTCCTTCCGTTTTGTTTTCTGAGACTCCTCCAATACTTGGCTTTTTAATCCTGGGGGGGTCCCTGGATTCCTTCTCCTGGATCTTCCCTCCCCTTTACGATCTCTTCACTATTCCGTCGATCAGGCCTTTTGGCATACGTTTTGCATGCCTTATCGATCTTACGCGAATAAGAACCTTTCTCCTTCTCCACTGCAAGACTCCTCGCCCCTCCCCCCCCCCACCCTGATTTCTCTTGACGGTACCCCCATACACTTGACCCAGAGAAGTTCTTTCCCTTGGGAAAGCGATGATGTACATGTTTATCCTTTCTTTTTCTTATTCGTACTTTCATGCTCGTTCCCCCTTCCACGCCGCCATGCTTCCGAAGTCCCCCGCCATTATTTTTTTCCATTCCAAATAGCCGTCACTCATATTTTTGGTGACAGTTCTCTAAGCCCAACTCTTTTTCAAGTACCTCGCGGGTAATTTTTTGGTTCGACCTTTAGAAGTCAAACGCATCCCGCGAACTCGGTCCCTTATCTTTCTCTGGAGGCGCAATCTTTTTGACGTTTTCTTCTCAGCATTTCTTTAGAGAATTTCAGACGCTACTGTGCAGCCCCACTTGCCGGGCGGGGTAACTTTTCACAAAGTTTGCCCTTTTTTTTCCCACTTGGGCACCCTCCCGCCCGTTTTCGAACTTGTTTTAGACGGTTGCTTTGCGGTCGAAGTTTGTCCTCTTTTCCAGACGTACACCACACCCCAAATCCCCCGACTTTTGCCTTCTCTTTATGGTTTCTTCTGCTTTTCTCGAAGAGGGTATCCCCTCGGCGTTGCCACCCATCTTAGGAGATCGGTCTCTTGCTTCCCTCTCTGGTCGCAGGTCGGTCTTTGTTGAGATTTCCTTCTTTAGAGTACCGCCATTTGAGCTCAACACTTCTTGACCGCTTGACCGCCAATCCGACATCTGAACTATCCTTTTTTTTTTTGTTTTCCTAGGTTTTTCTGTCTTTTCCGAAAATTCTTTCGGTTTAAGGTGATAGCACCCAATCTTTTTTCCGCTGATTAGGCTCCCTCCGCGCGGCCTTCTCTTATCTTTCCGCCCCCCCGTACCCAACACGTTGTCTTGTCCTTTATCGTCCGAATGAAGATACTTCTGCAGGACAGGCTATCAATTTATTTCCCTTATCTATTGCCCTACGGCAGCGTGTGTGACCCTTTGGTTCTTTTTCTTTTTTGCTGTTTTGAACCCGCGGCCCTGCCCTCCTTTTCCCCTTATTTTTTTTTTTGTCTTCATCCAGCCGTGTGTGATTTTCTTATACAGGGGAACCGCTTTCTCATAAGTGCTGAGATAGTCCCCGGCCAAGGTTTTATGTGCCGCTGTGTTTTTCCCCTAATTCGGTAATCGGAGTTCACTTTCTCTAATGGGCTTTTTCTGATGAGTGTGATTTTCTTGCCCCCCGACTCCTGGACTTTTTTGTTGTCGGTTTAAGGTATCGTTATCAAACGTTTGACCTTTTTTTGGCTTTTTCCCACTTCCCATCTCGAATACTCTTATGTATTACCGGCTGCGGTCGCTTCCTCATATTGTTTTCTTATTCTCCTTAGGAAGGGATTTTCAGTTCCAGAGGATGCTATTTTCTTTCTGCCCTCGTGACTATCGACTTGACCTCTTTAGATGTATCTTGTTGCGGTTGTAGCTTTTGCTCGAGTTTTCCACTTTTTTTGATAGACTCCCTTATAAGTTGTGTTGTTCTGATCTCGTAACCCAACCAGTTACTGCCCCGCCCCACCGATACCGTCAAAAGAGATCATTCATCCGGCCTTACCGTCTGAAGGCATCTTTTCCTCTCCAGAGTGGCACCGGAACCCCTTCTTTACTGCCCTTCCTGACTTCCCCAGGCGGATGTCTCGTGCTGCCTCTTCCTGGTAAGGCCGCTGGACAGACGGGAACCTGTTTTTGTTTTTTTTTGTTTTTTGTCACCTCGACGGCCATCAACCCCACCGGCCCGTCCTTCTCTTCCCCCATACCTTCCCCGCTTTTCCTAAACCGCGCACCTTACTTCATTACAACGCCCAGTCCTAATACCCTAATGCTAAACCCGGTCCCCCCGTTTCCCTGTCTCTTTCTCGCCTTAACCTCCAGGACATCGGCCCGGGTCACTTTCCCGAGTCCCCCCCCCCCCTCCTGTTCTGATCACTCACACCCCCGGGAGCCGGCGATCCTCCTCCACCCATTGGACCTCCGTATTCACCGGGTCCCTTCGTAACTGGTAATGACTGGTTTGTCTAATAAGAGTCGATCATTTCTGTTTGGGAAGGATTCGGTCCTGATTCCTGTACCACAACCCCCCTCGCGCGGATTTTCCGCTCCGACCGACGCTCGGCGTCTTTCTGTAGAAAGCTGGTAACCTTCTGTTTATCCGTGCCCGGCCTCACTTTTTTTAAAACTCGACACACCCTCTCCTCGTTTAACCAACAACGGTTTTTTGCCTTGGAGGTCCGGAATTTTTCCCCATTTTTCTTGTTATTCAACTCTTGCCCGGCACGCTCAATCCCTTCTCACTCTTACCCCTGAAATAGTCCATGTTCCCCGAATTGACTTTTTTTCCAAGTTGTGTCACCGGCACCCCCCTTTGTGTTCTTCCGCTTTCTTTAAATTCGCCGGTCCCTACTAGGATTAGACCCTTACCAGATTTCAGCCCCCTTTTTCTGCCTCTCCTTCCCCCTCACCCGTGCTCAAACCCCGTTCTACTCATTGTTCACGTATGGACAAGCTTTTACCGGTCAAAGACTTATTCCCCCGAGCCCAGTTTTGACTCTTTTTTACGTTTTTTGTCCATTGTTTTCCTTTGCCATACCTCCTGTACGGCTGAATCCTTCTTGACCTTTTCGGAGAATCAACGAGGTCCCAACCAATTCCCATTCTTCCTTTTTCTCAGTTATTCTCTTCTTTTACTTCACCCATAACCCCCCCGCCGAGCTTCCCACAGAGGTACCTCCCTTTCATCTCAGGTTTCTTTCTCTTTCTTTCCCCCAGTCTCCACCGGTCAGGCCAATCTCTCGAGTTGTCGTGTGTTTCCTATCACGCGAAGCTCCGTCTATGGCGGCAGTCCTTTAATGTCCCCGAGCGACCTCCTCCTCTGATGATCATCAATGAATCCGCGCCCCTTACACTTTTTCTCGGCTTCGCTTCACTTTTTATCGGGTTGAGGCACTTCTCTTGATGGTAGTCTTGGCGCGGCTTCCCCCCAATTGGAAGGATTAGTTCTTTCCTCTTTCTTTTCAATCAGATTTTGCAACCTTCTGTCTGTCCCCCACAGTCTCTGATTCGGAACCCGTACTTGTCTTCCCTGCTTGACAGGTCCCTCTACTGGCGTCCGACCTTTTCTGGCCCTTTCCCTCAGGTTTACCCACTCCCCGGTATTGTCCTGATTTTTTATCCTCTTTCTCTCTCCTTTTGTTCCAGAGATTCGCCGCCAGCTCCGTCCAATACGGTCTAGTCTTTTGCCTGCATTCTGCGCGGTTTTCACGCAAGTAAGGACGTCTTCTTCATTCAGCAGACGTTGGCCCCGTCGTCTTTATTCGAGTGGACTCTCGTGTCAGTCCCGGTGCAACCTGACGCCGCGCCCTGACCCAACCTCTGGGGGCAGGTTTTCTCCTGCGTTACCTCAACAACGAATTTATCCCTTGACCTTCCTTGACTTCTCTCCCTATTTTCCCTCTGCTTCTTCATTATTCCGCGTATCGCGGTCCCTCGGGACCAATCCAGGACATTCCGATTTTAAGACCCGATCTTAGCAGCGTTGTCTGTCTTTCCCCGCACCTTGGTTGCTTGTGCTGACCGTTGACTCCCTAGCGATCCGGTTTACCCTTCTGTTGTGAGCCGCGCTTTGTTCCTTCCCCCCTTCTGCTGGTGATAATGTTGTAGAGAATTCACTCGCTTCCCGACGCATCCTCGTGACCTCTGGGCATGTCTTGATTGAGTGAATCTAGTGTGCTCGCGTCGCAACTTTAGTAGCAGAAAGTTCAGTCCCCCTCTGAGTCCTCCCCCTTCTTCTTTTTGAACCTGTTGGCCAGTCGTGACCCACTTTTCAACCTTCTTGATACCCGTTTTTTTAAGTTTTGTTGTAGGAATTTGCTTTCTTTTAGAAGGAACTTTTCCCCGCGGTCAGGGCTGTCGAGTTCGGAATCCGCTTGGTCGCCACTAAGCTTCCCTTTTCCGATTGCTCCTCCCCCGCTTTTCACGGTGTACCCTCCTTGACTAAGATCGGTCGATTTTCGGGCACGAGGGTCGAGTAGGAGGGTGTCTCTGGCCCCGTGAGTTTTTCTTTAAGGCTGCCCCCCGTTTTACTGTTTCCCCCTTCGATGCGGTTTGCCCGAGAGACCAACGGCCCAGGCTGACCCTCCTTTCTGAAGCGGTTCTGATCGTCGTTTTTTTCAAAAAATCTCTCTGACGTGATAGACAATCCCGTTCCCGCCCCTTTGCGTGTTGACTGTCAGCCGGACGCGGACTTGCTGAGGCGTTTCATGAAAACCTCCTTGCGGTCAGTTCTTGCCGAATCCGCCTAAGCAGCTCTCCGCGGATGCGGCGCATCAAGTGAACTGTTCCTTAGGCGCCGCCTACGATGATTTCCCCTTTGGGTTCATTTTTATTGTTTCCTTTTTGTTGTCTTTCGGCCCCTCTCCTAAGTGGTTCACTCTAGTGTTCGTGTTAAGAGTTATCTCGTTGTCTTGTCGTACGCGGGCGATACCGGGCCGATGTTTTCTTTGAGGCAGCCTGACACCGTAGCTTCCGCTGTTTAGACTTCTGTTTTTCGTATGGGAGAATGTAGGCGAACTTGTTGCCGATTTGTCTTTCTAATTACTCGTCTTCTTGAAGCGGGTGGGAGGTGACCTTTCGTGATTATTTCCGGGACCGCGACTCCCGAGTGCCAATCCATATTGTTTGATGAGGAAGACTTACATTCCCTCTTTAGAGTTTATCATCCCCCTTCTTTTTATGCCACTCCTTATGTTTCCTCGAGCGGCCGGTCCCCCAATAGGTCCCCTTCGTGAATTATTTTTGGCGTCTTTTTCTTTTCCTATGAGAGTGGGTAATTAAAGGTTTTCTCCCCTTCCTATGCACGCTTTTTTTGAGTATGATCATCACCCCCACCTGACTCTTACCACGCTCCTCCGCAAGACCCCCCTACCATTTTCACGGCGTTGCCTGAGTCATTTTCATCTTCTCCCTTAAGGAGACCGAGTGTGGAACTGAACCCCTTTTCACCTCCCGTCTCCAGCCGCCCTTTAGTTTTTCTTGGAACGGTTCCTTTTTCCTCGTCCCATGGGCGATTTTCTGGCCCTCCTGAATAGCCGTTTCAACGCGTACCAGAGCTTCCAACCTCCACCCACCACCGGCCAGTAACTATGTCCCCCTTTCCCAACCCTTCCCTCATACAAACGACGTTTTTTCAATATTCCCGACTTCTCCATCCGTTCCTAAGTAGAAACCGCGGCACATTCCCGATTCTTCAATAATCCTTACATCGGCCCGGGTTCAACGTCCCCCCCCCCCCCATTTCTGATAAAATCGTCCCCCCGAGGTTTCTTCCGGTTCGACTAAAAAAGGGCCCCATTCCGTTGTAAAAGGTCCACCTTTTTCTCCGGCGACGTCCAGGGCACCTTTTTGTTCTTTTTATTAAGTCACGGCCGTCCGAGCCACCCCAGTTACTTTTCTTAGGCTGGCCGTTTTTTTCCCCCAAATATTTTCTTTGACGAACAAGCGTTGCCGCGCCGGCCCCACGCCTTCAGCCTGGTCACTGCTGAAGTGCTATCCCCTTCCCCCTTGCCGCTTAAACGATTTTCGGCAGTTTAACCATCCAACCCCCCCCCAACGGGCTCGTTTTTCACTCCTGGCGATTGGGCCCCCTACAGGCGTCCCCTCCACCTCCTTTAACACCTGGACAACTCACATCCTTATCGGCCCGCTCCCAATTCCCCGGCAATTTCTCACCCCCCTTCCCCGACTCCCTTTCTGCCTCCACGGACGCTTTTACTCCCCCTGTTGTCCCGTCACAAGTACGCGGGGGCTTGCCTTGCCCCCGATTTTGCCCCTACCATCCTTTGTGAGCGAATTCTTCCCTCCTTGAGCCACACTTGGAGACGCTTCCCCGAACACGTTCCTCACGTTTTTTTGAATTTTCCTTCCTCACGTCACGCTCTTCTCTTTGACTGTTTTATTTTTTTCCCCCTTTACGCCGCGAATAGGTGACTCTGCGTTTCTCGCCACTTCTGCTCCCCCCCGCCAATGGACTAGTTTTAGCATTCGTACCTAGGATGGCGACACTCTTCGGCAATACCCCCCCCTTGCTATTTCGGGATGTATTTTTCTTACAACCCGTTCTATTAGACTTCCACGCTCGACGCTTTTAAGAAGCGGGTCCTCTTCGAATGATCCAATTCCCAAGCCTCTCGTGCGATTTGGTCTTGGAAGGGCCGCTCATCACCTTTTTTTTTTAGTTCGAGCCTTTTCCGGTTCTTTTTCCGTTGCTTGATCGTCCCCCTCTTCCTTTGAATACCCATCCCAGCCTCAGGACATCCCCGTCGCCTCTAACTTTCCCGGATTCGGCTCTGATGCTTTTAGTTCTTGTACGCGATATATCGAGTTTTCTGGAGGGCCCTCTTTTGCCCTGTTATAATTAGGTCCTCTCTCTCCCCTCCGTATCTCCGTGCAACTTTTGTTGCCCAACGCGCGATCTGGTCCCCCGTGAGTGAATCTTCTTCCGGCAGAGCACTTTCTTTTGAAACTCCCGCTTGTATAATCTTCCTCTCCCCGTGGCTTGTTGAGCTTCTATTCAGTCAGGGCCAGCTCCGTCCAAGGATTTTTAGCCTCCTTCCTCTTTTGAAGAGGCTCGGCGCCGCTTTCAGTCTCAGTAAGGGTTCCAGCCTCTTTTTGCAAGCAGAAGGTTGTCTTGGTCTTTACCTTCCGACGTGAGACTCCCTCCCCCCTTCGTTCCCGTGCACGTACGCCGTTCCCGTCCCACAATCCGAGAGATCTCCTCCCCCAAAAACCTCCAACTTGATTCCAGCTTCAACTCAGCGGCAGTCCTGATTCCTTTTTTGCTGATTCGGATGATAGCCAGTTCTCTCCCTTTATGATATGGTCATTCCCTTTCCTCCCCCCCCATGCTCGCCTCTGCTCTTCGCCCCTTTTGCCCTTCCACGACCCCAATCCCGAGTGCCTTGGCTTCACTTCGTCGAATCCACTTCCCCACCGAGTCGGTGCCCCTACTCTTTTAATGCCCTTTTCCCTGTTTCGAAAAATCGCGCTCCGTAATTCTCTTTTGGAATTCTCCTCCGCTGGATCAGACATCCTAGGTGAATAGTGGATCGCCCCCCTCCTGGGTAGCACCTCGTCCGACCCAGAAGCCTATCAACTACCGGCTGGTGCGGGACCTGTCACCAGGGCCCCTTAACCTCGCCGGCCAACTTATGCCGAATTCCTCCTCCCACGTTTCTTTTTCTTCCGGGCGTTTTTAGGAGAAGTTGTCCCCGGTCACTCCCTGCCCCCTCATCAGAGGTGGTTTCCCTCCGAAGCGCTCTCTTCTCCCACCCTGCGGCGCTTTGACACCCCCCCGGGGAGTCTTATCCTCTTTTTCCCGCAGGGTCGGTTCGCGGAGGGTGAGATCTTTGGTGAGATTGAGATTTCTGCTTCTTGTGTCTTTTTGAAAGGGCGGTGAGCGGACCCTCCCAATCCACCCGTACCGAATGTTGGTGTTAGCTTTTTTCTGAGAGTTAATTAGCGGGCCCTCACATCGCCTTGCCCGCTCGATCCGCGGGTCTCCCCGCACGACGGTCGCGGTCCGTCGCGGAAAACCACGTTTGATTGGTTCCTTTCTTTCCGATCCGCAGAAGTCCCTCTGTTTTTACTTGAAGGATTCGGTCTCCCCTTTAGGCGCCGCCTAATGGAGGGACGGTGCCTTGGGTTATGGTGGTTGTTTTTGAGCGGACCCTCCCCAGGAGACCCTTCTGAGTGTTGAGTAATCTTTAGCCGTACTTTTTTCTCTTTGGCAGCGGCCGATGTCGGAGGATTGACTAGCCCTGGACATCCCCGGTCCGCTTCCGCCTTCGGTTGGTCATATGGATGGTATCGTTTTTAAGGTTCCCCCTTTTTTCGGGATGATGCGTTGGTTGAGGGTATTGCTAGTAATTCCGTTGGTAGTGCGTCGGTTTTAACCTCTTTCCCGTCTTCGGCGATTGTTCCTTCTCCAATACATTCTCTTGTGCGCGAGACTCCGCATCGTTTTGATCGGCTGATGCTTCCCGTCTTTTTGTCCGGTCACCTTGCCTTCGCGCCGCCGGTGCGACTTGTGAACTTTGGACGTTTTTCGATTTTTCGCGTGGTCATTTAATGTTTTTGTTCCCTCTTTTTCCTGTTTTTTGAGTCGATCTGATCACAAACGGGTCTTCTTCTATCACCCCGCTTTTTTCCTCAAAAACCCCACAACGGCTACACTTCTTTGGCCGGTCTATCACTTCTCCTCGGCCAGATCACTGCATTGAAATGAACACTCTCGTCATCAGCAAGCATCCCTAGATGTCTAATTCTCCTCCGCCTTCCCTTTCACCTGATCTCTCTGTCCGGTTCACTCGCCTGTAAATCGAGTCCACTAGAACGAACTTTTCCCCCACCCTGCCTTCCGAATGCTTACCCTCAACTTCCAATCCTCCGAACAACGCGGCCCCCATCATTACCCGCACGACCCTTTCTTCATCGATTCCCAACAACCCGTTTAAAACCCGGCCCTTTTCTTCGTCCAGGGCATCCCACGTCCCCCCCTACATTCTTTTATACGCACGTTACATCTGGACTCGATAAAAATTTAAGCCAACTCATGTTTTTTTTCGTTTTGCGGACCTAATCCCAAAGTTGACCACGCCCTTTCTTTCTTTGTCACGTTTTCCTCCGTGCTCCTAAGGTCCCGGACGCCGAATCCGGGCGGGAGCCGGCTTTAGTGACCCCTACCCTCCGGTTTCCTGGACGAGCGCTTCCTTCGGCGATCTGTTCCTCCTTTTTCCAGGCAGTTGTCCCCACCTCCTGGCCGGTTAAACGCTTTCTAAACCGTCTTCCTCCCTCCCCAACAGGCTCGTTTTTTCTTTGAGGTGGCACCGCTTCCCCCTCTTGTGAACAATGGACCATTAGTAACCGATCAATCTCCCACCCTTTCCACTACTCTCAGCTCTTGGACCTCCATCTTTCTTTCCGATTATTTCAATCCCTCTTTCCCGGTCAATGGTGGAGCCCCTTGTCGAGAACTTCTCTTTTCCATATAGCTTTTTTTACTTTTTTTTTTCCCGCCGTGTCAAGCTGATCCCATCACTCCCCTTAACCATTTCACACCACCGTTCTACATTTACGTTACTATCACGCGAGGTTACGTAGACCTTTTGTGACCTCCCTTCCCGGCCTTTGGTGACTCAGCATCTTTCTTTCCTCGGTTCTGCGCACGCCTTTGAGTCCCTTCCCCCGCTTATGGTCGCCTCCCACGCTGAGGACTCCATTAGTCAGCGAGGCCTCGATCTTCTACACCAAGAATCAAACTCCCTCCACTTGCCTGGCACCGACGCCGGTCGCAATGTATTCGCTGACCTGATCCACGTCCAGCTTTGGGTTGAATGGGCCTCTTAGCGAAGAGCTCGGATTCTTTTTTCATGCGTTCTTTCTTCTCCCCCGATCTCTCCTGAATAATAAGACAGGCCCAGGCAGGACATTCCGCTTCCGCTCCTTGATTTTTTTTTTCTGGTCCCTACAGTTTCTTCTTCTTTCGTTTCAGTCGATCTTTTTGCTTTTTTTTTGCGCATCGTTTTTCTAGCCTTCGAGTCTTGATTTTCTGTCCTCTTTCTGATCCTTGTTTTTGCGGGCAACGGCGCTGCTAAACATGCGTACGCTTCCTTCCGCGTGAAGTTCCTCCCCTTTTCCTGATCCTTCCTCTGTCTGACCCCATCCCCCTTGGACGGACTTTCTCTGAAGTTTCTCTCTCTTCCATCCTTTTTGCTATCTATATTCAGATCAAGTTGGTCTTTTTCGCGCCGGTTTGGCGTTTCCGGCGCCGTTCACTTTTCGTTGTCACGCGATCCTTTCATTTCCATATCAGCCGTTTCCGATCCGGTTGAACATTGCTTGCTTTGGCCGTAGCGACTAACTCGAGTCAGTCCACCTTTGCACCACGCCGCGCCGCAAAATTTTCTTTTTTTTCTTTCCTTTCCCCGACGGTACCCTCCCACTTTTGATCCAGAAGTCTTCCATTGAAGGTCGTCCCCCTTCCCGTCGATGATTGTCTTCCCTTATTCCCGCGCAGGACCCATCGGGCTGACGCCATTCTCTCAAGATTCGGGTGATTCTCGGCCTCCAATCGCTCAGATTGTCTTTTATCACCTTAGAGCTATCTCCTTGGACACCCTGCTGCCCCTGTTTCGTTTGTTCAGTCGAGTAGGTTGGATCCGTCTTTTTAGTAAAAAAAAAAAAAAAACCACCCACCCACCCCTCTCTTCCCGGACGACTCGCGAAATTTGGGCATCTTGTGCCGCTTTTCTAGTGGGTTGCTCTCCTTGAATTTTTGGCGGCTCCCAGAAGAGTCCGACACTGCTCAGATAAATGACTTGCGCGTTCATGTCACAACTCTGCTTCCCTATCCTGTCCCTCTCAACTTCCTGTAACCTTCTAACGGTGTTGATTAGGTCTTGAGACACCCAGTGTGGCCCTCACGCCGCGTATAGTTCGAATCCGACATGCCAGTCGATATCTACGAGGGTCGTCCCTCCCGCGGCGTTGCTTTTTCAACATGGTTCTCGGCAGATTGGTGCAAGGTGTATCGGTTCGGAGGGGTGCCATTGCTGCGTGCCTGCTCCGATGTATTAGTGTTCTTTTTGGCTTTTCTTCGTGACCCCCTCACAACGTCCCGGATGAAACGTCGCGTTTGTTTCGATGGACCGTTCCAAGAGTTAAGCTGCACGTGTATAAGCCAATGATTTCTTCTCTCTTAGTCACCACGCTTTTTATCTCTGCCGCGCCTGCAAACCACGGATTTTGGTCAGGAATTTTACCTTTCAGACGTTTACTGATTCGTGCCTATTCCATGTTCCCCTTCCGGCCCGCGGCCCCCTCAGTTGACTTCTGTGTTTAACTGGTTGTTTAGCGTTACCCGCTCATCCGTCCGGGACCTTTTCTTGCGTAAGCTTTGATAGCAGTGCTGTACGCGGTGGTATAAAGGGCCGTCCTGACTGCCGCTCTTCTGGACATCGTCCTTCCCCATGTGCGGGCCTGTGGTTGAATCGTTTATTCGGGCGTGGATACGATTTCCATTGTAAGGTTTGTACTTTTTAGAGATGATTACGGTTTGGTGGTTTCCTGTTCGGTACCCGAGCTGCGGTCTCTGTGCAGGGGTCTTCCCGATATTTTTCGCGTGACAAGATTTGATTTTTCTTCCCCTCAGTGCCTTTGTTCAGGTCCATCGTATTGGCCTCTTCGTTCCGTCTGCGCCATGACTATGAGGCGTTTTTGCGGCTCGGGGGGGCGACTGAGCGTGGTTTCCTGGTTTTTGATCCGTTCTCCTTTTCTGAGAGACAACTGTTATGCTCAGCTGCCCCGCTCCGCCTGTTTCCTCATTCCCGGCCGCGGCTCTCACGTCGGCCCGGATGGACTTTTCCGATCCAGTAGTATCATCCCTTTCGCTTACTCGCGATTCTTCCTTCACATATGATCTTGTCTTCTCCTCCCCGAGGCATGTGACGTCTTGCTGTCCTTTCTCCGCGTCTGGGCGGCTTGACTCCTTGGTCCCTCCCTTATTTTATATTATGCGTCACCTTTCTTCCTCAAACTGTTTCTATCACCCCTTTTTCCCAGCCATCTTTTTTATTATTCTTTGTCTAACTTTTTTTTCCTACTCAAACCCCCCGGCCCAGCACACGACTGATACTCGACACGACCCTAACACTTTTTGCACCCCTCTAAAGCCCCCCTTTCCAGCCTATTCACCCCCAACGCTCCCGTACTGTCTCATCCTATCACCACCATTATGTTCAACGAGGGCACAGCATCCTGACATTTCCTCTGCTCCCTTCTTGCCGCCGCCCCCTTTCTTACCTCCCCGCTTCATAAAACATAGGCTTATCAACCGCACCAACCCCTCAGACTTCCTCGCGCAAAAGGTATATTTCCAAGCACCTCGGTCACAATTTCGTCCCTTGTCCTTCACGTCACCTTCCATCTGTACACCCATACGTGACTGCTGCGATTCTCCACTAAGTCTAGTCGTTTCCTATCCTTTGTTGATGCTTACCAATCCCCGTGGTGGCGCTTCCCCCCATATCACTTGTTTTTTGCGAGACCGCCCTCCTTCTTCGAGTTGTCTTTCCCGGCACTCCCGTCTTCCAACTCGATCATCACCCGCTCCCATCCCCACTGCTCGTTTTTATTTTGTTATCCCCCCCTCCCCCCTTAACTGGCCACATCCTGCTACGCAAGATATTCACCCGGAAATCCTCTTTTGCCCCCAGACCCTTTTTCCGCATCTGAAGACTCCAATACGAGTTTTTGTAACCGGCCCCTTTGTTTTGCGGCGGTAGCTCCCTTCCGACCACATTATTTGACCTTTTCCCCTTCCTGACTTGGTTCTCTCCTGTCTCCTCAATACGTAACTTCTCACCCCCTTCACGGTTCATTCTCCTCGGGTGACCTCCATTGATCTATGACCCTTCCGCGCTTCCGTTTCGTGACTGGACTCTTTTCTGCTCCTTCCTCGGACGCTGCCATCCGATTCTAGGATGTCGCCTCCCCCCTCGTCCTCCTGCCCAAGGTAAGTTTTTCTTGATCGACGATTTCCCTCTATCTGCCGCTCACTTCCACGTTTACTGGGCACTGTTTGGCATTTCTCGTTCCCTTCCAACAGGAAAAGCAATCCTGCGTCCGTTGCGTTTTCCTTTGTCTAATCCCCCTTTCTCACTTCTTCTCCTTATTCTTATGGGTCCCCCTCTCGCTCCGCTCTAACCCTTACCCTGAAGCAGCAGGACATCATCGACTGACGTGCCCCTGCTCTTTTTATTTCAAATGTTGTTTGTACCTCGTATATCTAGGAGTGTGTTCGGGCGCGGTCCTCTTTTTTTCATGAATTACCCTTTTCTTCTCTCGCGTCACGATCATTCCCTCACACTAAGTCCGTCTCTATGAAAAGCCTCCTTTCTTTGACTGTATTTCCCTTCTACTCCTGGTCCTCTGGCCGCTTTCACTCGTCTTGTTCCTGTCCTATCTTCTTTCCCCCTCTCCGTTTGTTTTCTTCTCTATCGCCGTTCTTTTCGTAAGAATTTTTGGAGAGTGGCCCGCCTCCCCCCCTTGTCACGAGCTTTCAGTCGTCCATCTATCGCCGTGGGCCAGGCAGACACTTTCCTCTCTTGACGCGCGAAAAGTCCTCTTTGCCAGACGCCGTCACCAGAGATGGAACCTTTCCCGAAGATCAGATCCCTCTTAAGGCGGCAGTCGATCTTCCCTTCTCATCTTATTAAATCGCTGGACCTTTCCGGGCCGCCCCTCCTGCTTCGAGATCCCGGTTCTTCTTCACACCAATCTTCCCCCTCCTCGGCTTGTCAGTTCTAATTTTGAACAATGTCGAACCCTTCTTTTGCCCTTTACGCTCTTTCCTGCGGCTTTTGATCCTTTTTTTGATCCAGTCCTCTTGCTAACTCCTCGCTGACCTCATTGTTTTTTCCCCTTCTGTAGCCATCTGTGACCCTTTTCTCCTCTGTCCTCCCCGCTAACCAATTCTACAATAGCCTGTTCCCCCTGGCCGGTTTCCCGGTAACCCCCTTCTGACAGTCAAAGATTCCACCTATTCCTGAACCCCCCGTTTCGCAACTTTTTTGTATTACGGTTGGTTTATTCTTCAAGTCTTTGTTTTGCAGAGTGATGCAGTCCGATTAATCCTTCGTATGTGCCTTCGTTCTTTGAGGATCATCCCATTGCCTTTCCCCACCTGGGGAGTACAGCTTCCTGCTGAGGGCTCAGTGGGATTGGGACGTTTGAAGAAGTGAGATGCTGTTGCGATTTGGGTCCCTGTCCGTCTTTTTCTTGATCCTTATCCCATGGTCCGTGGTTGTGAAGTGTATGTCTGATCGATCCGACAGCGTTAGCGGCCCTTTGCCCGGTGGGGGGTTTTTTTTTGTTTTATATCAACTCTCTTTTGCGCTTACCTTTTCCCCCTTCCCCACTAAACTTGCCGCGGATGTCCGCGGCAAGAGACACCGGGATTGGTCATTGGACGTTGCCTCCTCTTTTCCTCTTTTTTAGTCGCCGCTCGGCGCAGGGCACTGTATTCGCCTCTCGTACGACTTGATGGTTAACTGGTCCGCGCCCACTGCTGCCCCTGGACCAATTGTTGTGTCTCCGTTCCTTGTCGCCCTGGTGATGTACGCGGTCTTTCGGCCTGATGATCCCGCCTGGTTCAATCGAGCCCCCTGAGTTTACGACCTTTTTTTTTTTTTTTTTCTTTTTTTTTTCTTTGACCGGATGTGTTCATCGTTATCACAGCTTGGTCCCTCCTTTTGACTCATCGTTTTTTAGGGTCTTGTCGCATTCTTTGGTGGTTTCGTTCACTAGTTAGGGACCGGGATGGCGGAGGCCCATCTCGCCCCTGACGCCTTTTTCTTCTCTCTCCTTTCGGGCTCCATCCGAATGTGATCGGTTGATGCAGTACCGCCCGTGTGCAGGCCCCTTCCCAGGCCCCGTTTTGATATCTTCCGCCGTGCCTGTTCTTTTGCTGGTCGATGACGTGGTTCATTGTTGAGCGATCTCTCCTCCCCGTGAGATGATCTACACCAACCCCACACGGCTTTCTGAAAAGTCATCGCCCCCCGTCACAAAAGAGCTCACCCTTCCCCTTTTAAGACCGATGCGTAAACACGGCCCCTCACCGTCGTTGCTCCCCCCCTCCAATCTGACGGCTCTCTCTCCGTCATCACTTGCTTATGCAACCTTTTTTCCTGCCTCATACCATGGGCGAGGGTTGCCTCCACATCCTGTCCCTTCTCTCCCTTCACGAGACGGCCACCCTCACCACCACTTTTCCCTACTACCCCCAATGCACAGAAGAATAAGCCCCGGTCACAATGGTTCCTTTCATTCAACTGACTCTCCATCCTCCCACCGCTTAAAACGTCGTTTACGGAATCTAGACAGGGGTCATATCGACCCTCAATAGACCGGGGGACTCATGCTTACATCACCAACGGGTTCTACTGCAAAACTCATTGTGTTCTCGTCGGTCCTTCTCAAAAATTTCTTTTTTCCTAGTCAAAGGGTAATCAAACGACGGCGGGCCTACCGGGCACATCCCTGCGTCTTCTCCTTCTTCTGCGGATCCTGACCACTCCCTTTCGAGTGTAAAAGTTGTTCGAGCACGGCGTTTCTGGTTCTAGGTAAGATCCGGTCCGAGTTTTTTACAGCGTCCTCTCCGTTTCTGTGCCCCCGATCATCACCTCCCCACACCAAATAAGGATCGTCAGTGGGTCTCCTTCGTCCCGTGCCTTTCCCTAGTGAAAAAGTTCCTCAAACATCCGGTCGTCTCTTCACCTTTTCTTCCCCGCCCCCCCTCTCAGCTTCCTACCCTGAGTCCTCCTTGACAGCCTTCCCCCAGATGTTTTGCCCGACCCTTCCTTTTTTTCTTTGGCTCTCGCGAACTCCCTCATGGAAAACTTTACCTAGTTCTTCTCCGGATTCCCCTCGTGGCTCCAAACCGTTTCCTAACCTCCCCTCCCGGCCACCCTTACGAAACGTGGCGTTTCCCTTTCCTCAAGGCCACTCGTTTACTTCAACCTTGGCCCCTTCCCCCTACCTTCCGCTTTGGAATCTGTTTTGTCCGGTCTGTTTCGGCTCCTGTCCCTCTTTCAGCGAGCCCCCATTCACTTTTTGCATCCCGCGAGGCAATCCATGCCCCGATTCTTCCCCGTTCAGCCTTAACACTTCCTCCGTACTCCCTTTTCCCATTCGATACGTCCCCCCTCTCTTTTTGACCTCCCGCCAGTTTACTTGTCATCCCCCTCCTCTCTTGCTTTTTCGTTGACTTTGCTCCACGACGACGAGTCTTCTCATTCCGCAGCCGCCCGGTTCCCTCCCACCGTCGATCCCGGACACTGACTCATACATAATAGGACTGCCGAGCCCTTTCTTTTATCTTCTTCCCCTTTTACGTCGTTTTTTGTAAGTTCCTAGAGTGTCGGGCGCCACTTCTTTGCACCTTTTGTTTTGACTTTAGAGTTGAGATGCGAATCCCCAGTTTGCCCCAATTTCCTTTTTCCCTTTTCTATCTGGACCTACTGTCTAATCTTTTGAGAAGGAATTCAAGGCGCATTCCAGGCCTTCCCTCAAAGCACCCTTTGACGAGCTGTGACCTATATCCTCCTCTCCTTGTTGGGTTTTTCTCTGTCCTCTAAGCCCCCTTCCCCCCTTTTTCGCGGGCGTTCTTTCCTTTCAAGAGGATAGATTGTCACTCGATTTCGACGTACTCCCAGCGCGTTCAGTTTCCTCGCCCTTTGAGTTATCTCTCGTGACGCGATTAACTCAGAAAGTACGGTCCAACCCTGGTCCCTTTTCTTCAGCGTCTCCAAACCTTTCTATTCGACCGGTACCTTTCATCCCCCCTGCCACTGATCCAGGCCGAGTTGGTGGTGTTGGGGTTTGGGAAAGGCACCGATTGATTCCTGGACTGCTTCATGTGGTATTATTCCAGCTTGATCGATTTACTCCCCTAGGGCTTTAATTGATTCTCATTCTCTCGATTTTTTCTTTCATTCCTCACTAGAAGAACAGATAGGGTGCGTTATCCCTCTGCGACATTTTAACCCCCTGTTCCCCCCGTTTGGTACCGTGTGGGGGGGGGCTGGAGGGTCCTTTTGTCCGTCCACTTCGAGCCGAAGAACTTCTTTTTTATGGATGTCTCCTTTCTTTTCACGTGAATCGATGCATCCCTCATCCTGGCACCGCTTTCCCCTCCTCAGTCCCCCCTTCCCGGCCTGAGATGACTCCAACCCGTCTCACTCGCGGTGGCCCCCTCATGAATTACTTCCCCCCTTTCCAGAACTGTTTGTGATTGAAGTTTTTTTGGAGAGCTCTTGCTTCAGGACTTCCCCCTCGACTCTTCGTTTCGAAGTTCAGCTAACGGGCCTTCACTGACACGGACGGGACAACAAGTGGAGTGAAGATTGTCAGATGCTGTCGAGTCGACCTGCCCGTGTTCTTGTGGAGAGTTTG
>Ga0179593_1360231_pt1 | contig 17643 bp, 30 predicted proteins | sample CZODoug2_1_08_16_FD_185931 | JGI IMG/M metagenome (GOLD analysis project Ga0179593, IMG submission 185931) | Vadose zone soil fungal communities from Angelo Coast Range Reserve, California, USA - CZODoug2_1_08_16fungal (PacBio error correction) | ecosystem: Environmental > Terrestrial > Soil >... | reverse complement strand
GAAATTTCCCAGTCCTTTCCTGTTCCAATAATCTACGCTCAAGACTTCGCTTTTTCGATGTACCGATTCCTCCGATGAAGGGCCACTGTTCCGACCTACACGACATTAAGACTCCCTATGCCTGTGCGTGCTGCAAAGGTTCTTTTTATTTCCAATTCCTGCCCCAACTCTTCTGCGGCGGTTTCTAGTGACTTCTTTTTATTGTCCATTTGCGTTCTGCCAGGCTTGGAGGATTGCCCTCTCGAGTTGGTCTGAGGCCCGGCGGGACCTGCTTTCTTTGTCTCTTTTTGGACGGATCCTTTGATGGCCAAACCGCGTGTTCTTTGTCCTTTCTCTTAAACCCGTCCCCCTCCTAACCTGGGGTTCCTTCTCATCACACCCGTGTCTCCCACGCATCACTCGGAGGTTAGAGCTTGCTGCCCTTTCTCGCCCCCAGCCCCCCCGGGTCTAACCCAGCTCCTCCCCGTTTTCCCGGCACTGCCCTCCTTTCGGTTCAATACAATCCCGTGATCTTTTTTTCCAACACAGTCTGCTCTCTCCGGGGACGAGTTTTTTTTCTTTCTTCTTTTCCAAAGGAAGTTCTCCTTCCCGCATCTCTTTGAGTCACGATTGCCTGCTCCCCCCCCGCACACCGTCCCCCCCTGCGTGACTTCGTGGACGTCCTATGAAAGCTCTCACACCAACGATTTCATCGAGTGTTACCTTTCCTTCACACCACGCATCCAGGCCTCCCGCTTTTTGCTTCATTTTATTTCCCTTCTCACGGTCTTCGTTGTTTCTGTCTAAGTCGTGTCCGAAAGATCAGCAAATGGTCGGTGATCTCCAGGAAAAAAGCACCCTCCTTCTCCGTTTTTCTCTTGCCGACGATCGTATCGCCGCCACGATCTGTCGCCATCCCTCCCAGCCGGGACTTAATTAAATCAGGCGCTATCCCGCCCTATACCCCTCCCTCCATTATTTGAAAAACCTCTTTGTCGTCTAATACCTGAGGATTGAGACTGATTGCCGACCCAGATCGTTGATCGCGCAGCGCCGATCAGTCTCTGCACCAACACCCACTTTTTTCCCAGCCTTTTCCTGACTTCTCCAGCAGGGCTATGGACCACGTGAACCTGTCCTTCACGCCCCCAGCCGGCCGAGTGCCTAAGCTTGCGTCTTTTTATTTGACCTCACTGGAGAGCCCATAATTTGGCCGAAATTGCGACTCCCTATTCCGCACTCTCCCCGCAATCTGAACTCCGACCTTCCACACAACTATCCCTTCATGCCCTCCCCGAACTGAAAACACGTTTGCCAATTTTGTCCCATGTTCTTTTCTGGCTTCAGTCCCTCTTTTAACTATCACCCCCATCGTTGATGAATTTCCCACCGCCTCTCTTGACCTCATTCTTTTTTCCTCTGAAAGTGCAAAAAGGCCGGTTTTCTCCTTTCTTTAACATGCGCAATTTTCTCCAAAATTCCCCCCCCACAAGGTTGTCTTCGAATCTCTTTCTCCTGAGTTAACGGTGTTCGTGTCCCAAACGCTCCAAACCCACCTCATAGAAGCTTTTTTCCTTTCACCTTGGCCGACCCCAGGACTTTTTTTCAGCCCTCCTGTCGCAATCTTTTTCTTTTTCCCCCCCTCCTTTAGAGACTTCGCTCCCCTTTATTGAGGAAACCCCCTGCGTTATCCCCTTTGTACACTCAGAACCTGATATTCGTTGTTTTGTTCGCTTTGTCCCTTTTTTTTAGTTGCTCGTCCCCGCATATCCCGGAGTGCGCAGAGGTCACCCTTTTTTGCGGTTTTTCTTTGCTGCGGTTACTAATTTTCTCTAAACCCCCTTTTTGGATCCTTTCAATACTTTACAGATTCCATGATGTCCGATGAAGTTCGCGGGGTTTGCATCATTTTTCTTTCTTCTTTTTCCTGACCAGGCCCCTGTTGTGTTTTTTTCAACCTGTTTCCCTTCTCCTTTATGCGGATGTTCTGGTCCATTTTTTGTTTTTTTCGTCAGCTTCTTGGCGCTCTTATTTCGTGTTCTCCTTTCCCAATTATGGCGTTCTTTTCCTTTCACTACCCTCCGACCTTCTAGTCCTTCCGTTCTTCTTTTTTTTTTCCCTGGTGGTATTCTTGCCTGATGGCGGACTCTCCAGTTCTTTGTAATACGTTCTGGTTTTCTCTGATCCGGCGTTCCCTATTTTCTCTCCTTTTACTCCTGTGTGCCTCGGTCCTACGCAACCCCCTTGTGTTCCTTTTCTATTATTTGTGCTCTTCCTCGCCGCCTTGTTGGAGATGACATTAACGATTGTCGAGCTTCCTTCCAAGTAATCGTTTTCTCTTTCTCGGTGTACCCCTCTTTCTTCTTGGCGTCTTTTTCTTTTCCTTTGCGGCTTCCAATGGCTTTTCTTTCGCCCTCACTACCTTTCCCAGGAACCTGCGAGAGTCCTCTCACCCTCGTCCTCTTTCCGATATTGATCCTTGTTCCTTCTTTCCCCCCCGCCCCTATGATTAGTGTGTTAATAGCTCTCCCTAAGTACCTCTTTTTTGTCGTTTAGCTTTGGTTTCTCTTCCTTCGTCGTCAGATAGTTATCTGCATTTTTTCCACATACTCCATTACCCCTTTCATTCTAAAATTCTGTGTTGAGAACTCCCGTATTTTGCCCCCTATTTTTTTTTTCTTTCCCCCTGCTTGCCGTGATTTTTCTGTTTTTTTATATTTTTTCTGGTGGAGATCGTTTCCCGCGCGGGCCTCATTTTTTGATTGACCTTTTCCTTGGTAGTAAGAACAACCCGGGAAAGGTTTACCGACCCATTTTTAACTACATAACTCTGTTTGCCATTCACCATTCATCTCCCCCCCCCCTTCTATCGTTGCGTTTTCACCTATGCGCTCATCCAAATAGGTTTCTTCAATCGCCCTTCTTTCTTTCCCTTTTTCCTCCTAAAATCGTCACAGCTGATTTTGTTCTTCTTTTTACAGAGTCACCATTGCAGTCCAACGCCCTTCTTCCCTTCCTCTTCTTGTATGGCTAAGTATTCCCTTAAAGCGTCGTTTCTTTTTTTCAGCGCCAGCATCGTTTCGCGTCTTTAGTTCCCGGTCCCCACTTATGCCTCTTTTATATTTCTTTCCCCTCCCTCCCGTGTTGTTTCTATCGCGCTTTCCTTCTTTCATTTCCGTGACCGTTTTTCCTCCTTACGTATCTGTCAGCGCCGATGGCCTTTTCACTTCAAGCGATGAGCCTTTCACTTTCCTTCTACCCATCTTCTCTTTCTTTCTTTCCCCTGCGCGGTCGTGCGGTTTGCGTTTCCCGACTCCCCCCCCTCCCAGGCCTCTCTTTTTTTTGCGTTCGCTCTTTCTTATGAGGGCTTCCTTTAGGCGATTTTTCACCAGGCCATGATCCGAGTTGATTCTCTCTTGTTGAACCCTGCGCCGAGCTCCTTTTTCCCTGCCATGGTTGTTTGCCACACGCTTTTTTTTTGCCGGGTCCTTTACCAGTCCCTCGACTTTGGGGTGTGAAACCAATTTCACAGGGTCTTTTCCAACTCCTCTTTTCCCCGCTGCTGCAATTTTCGTTCGCCCCCTTCCCTGCTGAGCCCCTTATACTACATTCCCCGACTTCTCCGCGAATTGTCTGGTCCCCCAATTCTTTCATGCTCGCTGTGTTTTCGCAGGTTTTCGTTTTTTTGAGGATATCCCCATCCTAGTTCGCTAAGTTCCGCGCGCTGCAGACCGATGGGCTCCTCCACTCTGAAACATCCCCCGTGTACGCGTTCTCCTTTCCTGAGCATCTTTCCACGATCATACGACCGTCAAGGAACACACTCCTGTCTCGATTTTTTTGATTCCGCTTGTGATTTGGACGTCATCTCCTGGTCCGCGTTTTTTTCTTTTTAGCCGCGTTAGGCTCGCCCTCTTACAATGTTCTGCTTTACAACGACTGACCTCTCTTTTCTGAGCTTTCTCACGCTCTCCTCTGTGGTCGTTGACCCCGCGAACCGCGGTTGATCATCTCCACGAACTTCCCTGATTTCGCTCCACATCTTACATCAAAATCTAACTTGGATAGTTCCTCTCCCGGTTTTAGCGCATCTTCTCCCCAGAGAGACTGATTCTTCCGCGCGATAAGCTCGAACACACCCCCCCCCTTACCCCCCAGCAGTCTTGATTTTTTTTTCCTTCCGCAGGGACCTCCCAGCCCCTTCCTCCGACGCACGCCTTTTAACGAAGTCTGCGTTCGTCGTTTTTATTCACATGCCTTCTCCCCGCATAATTTTGCGAAATCTAGTCTACCCCTTCTTTCCTTTTCCAGCCCCATCCCTTCCATAAGACCCGTAACAACTCCCCCCAGCCCTTCCCTTCCCCCCGAGAGATTCAACTTCGCCTTTCCCTTTTTCGCGATCCCTTGCCTGCAATCCGCCCCCTCCGTGATTCCCCTTTCCTCCCGCCCGCATGCACTCACATCATTGACTTTCTTGGTCCTCTCCCAAAGCCCGTTCAGACCCATTCTTCCCCTCCCCTCACTCTCCCCACCACACTTCCAAACCTTTCCGCTCGCCCTGCTTTGTGCTCTATCGTTTTTCCTGAGTCAACTCCGTTTCTCTTTTGACCCCCCCTCGACCCCACCCGTTGAGCCCTTTATTGCAACCGGGTCCCTACAGGTTTTTTGTTTTCTCCCCTTTAGAACTCTAGCTGATCTTTTCCTCCCTCTCGTTTTTTTTGTTTTGAGATACCGCCTTCTTCTTTCCTTTTTTACGCACCACCTCCTGTTCGTGCCCCGTTTCCAATCACCTTCCCCTTTTCTTTCTGACTTTTTTTTCACTCGCCGTATTAGTTTGCCCCGAAAAAGCTATCTGCAGCTTTAGCCCGGAAACTTTGTTTTGCCGGTTGCCGATTTGCCGTTCCGTACTTTGCGATCCTCCCTTGATTTTTTTTTTTCCATCTTTTTCCAGTGATCATTGGCTCCTCAGAGTGCTTTCTTTTGTCTCTTCTTCTCCATCGAGGGTTAGGAGTGGAGGGATCAGTAACTAACCTTTTTTCTGGGAAAAGTTTATCCCCCCTTTCGGGTGCCGGTCTTTATCTGCAAACCTTTCGTGCTGATTCCTCTTGGTTCCTGATTCTTTTTTTCTCTATTTTCTCCCCCTATGTTCGCTTGGAAGTTCCAACCCCCCCTTCCGACCAGCCTCTAGGAATTCGATGGTTTTTTTCTGTCTTCAGTGGGACAGTTGAATCTTTTCTCAACCTTCCTTTTCTCTCCTTGGGTGTTTTCGCTGATCGTCGGCTTTTCTCCTGATCTTTTCCCCTCTTTTTCGGATATCATCCTATTAGGGACGTCCAAGAGGTTCAGCTTTTTATATCTTTTCTTGAATAGTGCTGGTGTCCCGCGATTCTGTGTCGACGTTAACTCCTCCCCCCATCTTTTTTTTGGCTTGATTTTTCAGACAAGCGCTATTTTTTGGCGGAGGTTCGTTTTTCTTTCGATAAATAACCTTTCGGCTTCTTTTTCTCCCCTACTTTAACGGACCCGCTGTATCTCCGGTAAAATCGGTCCATCTTTCTGGTTTCAAAGCGATGTCTTTTTCCGCGCTTCCCACTTCCGGAGCTTTCTTGCTTTTTTTCTGTAGAGTCCCTTCTTCAGCTCCCTTATAGCACTGCTATTGGGGACCTCCTCCATCCATTTCGCCCATGCATGCCCCCCTTTGTTTTTCAGTCCACGGCATTTTTTCCCTCCCTGTGCGGCGTCTCTGACCCTTCTTACTTTGTCTTCTGTTATCAGACTTTTTTGGAGAGTCTCTTGCTATAGAGGTCCGAGGATTTTTGTTTCCCAGTTTTCTATTGTTCTTCAGCCCCCCTTCCTGCGGCCTTTCCTTTTCAGCCCCTTTAACAGTCACCGCTGTTTTTTTTCCCCATACAAACTTTTCATTCTTTCCCGCGTCCCAGTGCGTTGAACGAAGGCCTCTCAAATCTGGTCGGCAATCGTCCCTCTGTTGCATTGTTTTCATAAAATCCGCGCCGATCCCCAGTTGCGGACTTTTTTTTTTTCTGCACAGGGGCCGGCCCGCCCGCACTCGTTCGCACTTTTATTATTGGTATTCCTTCCTTTCCTTTAGTGCCGCGGTGACGTCGCAGATATATTCCGCGCTCGTACTCTTGCCCCGTCCCGGCTGACTGTTTCTTTCCTCGTTTTTTTGTGTATGCGAGTGAATAATAGCATTCTTTCAGCTTCTTCTTTTTCGAAACTCCGGCTATCTGGTCCTGGCCACGCCGCGTTCTTAGACTTACCAGACCATGACTTAGAAAGAGTAAGCTCCGGGGAGTGCGGTTTGCGTTTTCTCTTTTTGCCTGCCCCCACCGCTTGGCGGCGGGTGATTTTTTTTCCTTTATGCGGCCTCCCTTAGCGGACGCGGCACTTGGTGCTTCCCCGAGGTTTGGTGCGGCGCGGGTACATGTCCGCTGTCCATCTTTTTCGATTCACTTTTTTCCCCACCCGCGTTTTTGGTGAAGGGCTGAAACTGGCCAAACCGGCCGTCCCCTTTCTGTGGTGAGGAATTCAACAATTTTCACAAGGGGTCATAAACACTTCTTCCTTTGAGTTGCTCTTTTCCTGCCAGCGCTCGCCCCCCGACTTCTTTCCCCCCCTCCATCCCCGTCCCGGTCCTCGCCGCCTCCTTTTCTTTTCTAAAATCCTCAAACTTTACCACTCTGTGCCGGTTTCTTTTGTTTATTTTGCTTTTTCCCCAGAGCCAGTGCCTATCCCGGCCGAGAGTCCTCGAAAGAGGACGCGCAAACCCTTCCTCCCCCCAACAACGTTCAACCTTTCGTTTGTGAGTACTTTTCTTCTTCCACCTTCCCTCCCTCTTTGCTTGGACTGTAAACCGACTTCCGATCGATTATTCTCTCTTGTTCTTCTGACGTCCGTCAGCTTCTGTTCACGTCTTCTTCTTTCCCGCTCTTCTCCAGGTCGATCTCCATGCCCCCCAAACTGTAACCTCCCCCTTCCTTCTTGGTGGGCTCCCCTAGACTGAATCTCGCGAGCTGGCGCATACCTCTCCCCGCCGTTTTTTATCTTCGCACGCACTGGCCCTAGCCGTCTCACCCATGATAAGCAAAAGCTGGTTCCACCTTTTTTTTTTCTAATTTTTAGCAGAGCTGAGAGACCACCTCTCATTCTTCGCGTCGCTTACGTCTTCCCTCCTCCCCACCCCCCCCCACGGCTTGAACATCATATTCTTATTTTCGTCCTTGTCTGACCAAGGCCTTTGCGGAACGCCCCACAAGCCCTTCTTCTCAGAATCTTGTTCGTTTGTTTTAGTGTAACCGCTCTCGACTACATTTTTTTTTTCCATAGGCGCCCTACGATCCACCTCCAGCCTCTCTCTGCTGTTGAAAGACCGCCAAAAATTTAAATCCAGTCAACTCCCATATTCAAGAACTCCATTGCGTCCATGCCGCCGTGTTTGTCGAGGATACCGGCTTCCCTCCGTGACACCCATCCTCTTTTCTCCTTCATCCCTCCCGCACGCCATCTTCTATGTTCCCACCCATTCTTGGTGACCTTAGCCAAACAGCTTTCATTCTCGTCAGTCCCACTGTCTTCACAACCGGCAAACTTTTTCCTTTTTCCTCTGGTTCCCGTGGTCTGAGCAGTTTCTCTCCACATCCTGTCTTGTCCCCACATCAAAACCTCTCTCCCCTTGTTCTGATTTTCCAAACGTTTTCTCTTTTTTCCGGCCTTCTACTGTCGCTCCTATCTTTTCCCTTTTTGGTTGGAGTCTCTCGCTGTCGATCGACTTCCGGACCCCCCTCCTTTTTTCCTGTTTTTCCTCTCCCTCTGCATCCGTTTTTTGGTTTTCTCCCTTATTTTCGTCCACTCTCTTAGGACGTAGAGAGGCAACCTTTTTTTTTTTTGGTTTTTTTGCTTTATTTTACTCATTTTTTTTTCCTTTTCCTACCTGCTTTGGTTCTTTTCCATCATTGGACCCGATCTATTCTTCAGTCTCATTTCTTTCTTTATTTCTCGGCATCATACGTCAGTTGCCACTTAGCTTTCCCTGCTGTATCTCTACGTCCCACCCCATTGCGTGGTTTTTCGCACCGTTTTTTGTCTCGGGTTTTTCTGGGACCGTTTCTGGTCCCCCCCTTTTTTCGGTGCTGATCTTCGGCTTTTTTAGATAGTAGTTTCCCCTGGTCGGGAGTCGTATTGGCATGTCCCCCCCGAATGACCGTTTCTCTCTTCTTCTTTGCGTGTGTTCCTTTCCTCGCTTGTGGTCTCGGTGTCTTTTGGCTCCAAAACTCTCTCTCTGTACCACTTTTTTGGTTTGTTTCTCGATGATTTTTTCGGACCTCTCGATCTTATCCCTGTTTTAGATCTAGTTCTATAGTTTGGTGCCTCGCACGCTCTTTCAGTGCTTTTCGTCTTTTTGCATCTTCAGTGCGTGGCGTTTCTTACACTTTTTGTTCGAGTTCCTGGCGCCAGCAAGGTCGGCCCTCTCTTTCTTCTAAGAACACTATCTGTCTTCCTTTTCTTTTTTTTTTTACTCATCGACCAGGTTCGGTGCCTGTTAGCCTAGATTGGTCTCGCATCTATTTTTTTTCCTCTTTCAACCCCTCGTGCATCATAGCCAGTCTCGGTTTTTTTTTCATCTTCATTCCCCGATGATTTGTGAAGATGTTACATGTCCTACTAACTTCCCCTTTTTTTTTGCTTTTTTTTTAGCTGTTGCGTCCAAATTCGTCGGCCCGTCGGCCTCCTTTCCTCACTGGGCTGGTTGCCAAAGCCCATACAAGCACCCCCCACCCCCCCAACTTTCGTCCATTTCGCAACAAATTTATGTGGGTCTCCTTACCGCTTGGAAACTAAAGGCTTTCTGCGATCCGTGCTTTTTTTTTTCTTTCTTTGGGGGCTGGGTCTCCCCTCTTTCCATGCAGATCGGCATCTAGGATTTTTAAACTTTTTAGGATTTTCTTCCGCCACCCCCGGCCCGTCACCTTCAGACCATTAAGTAACCGCTGGGTTTTTCTCACCATTTTCCCTGATGTCGGCGTTCCGCTGCCTCCTCCCAAGAGTCTGTTGCCCCTCTGTTTCCAGCCCTCCGTCGTTTTCCTCCTACAGTTGTCCGATCACCCGCAGCGCCTTTTCATTGTATTTTTTTCCCCTGACCATTTTAAGCGGATCGTGTTTTCTTTCTTATTTTGTATGTTAATTTCCATGGCTCATTTTTTTTCCATACGCCATTCTTTCGCTATCGTAGATGAACCGGTAACTGCCTTCCTTCTTCTTTCTCTCTTTCCCCCCCTTTTTTTGAGATCATGAATACTTCAGCCGTGATGTTCCGCACCCTCTTCTCTCCGCCTAGCTCTTGTACCCGTCCGTCCCTACGGCTGATCCTGTTAGCCTTCCCCCCCCCCCCCCCCTCCTAATATAAGAAGACATAGTTAACTTCGCCTTTCTTTCTGGCTGTGCTCTGAAGCTCACTGCCCCCCGATCCTTTGTGATAGTGCTCGATTTCTTTTTACGACGTTGATGCCGATTTGCAAAGCGGTGATTTCCGCCCCCTTGGCTGAGTCCAGCGGTTGACACGTTAGAATCCTTTTGACTCTTGCAAACTTTTTCTGGCCCCCCCGGTTTCTGTGCAGTTTCCTCCCCTGCCAAGGCTCAATGCCCCTTTGGTGAGGTCCCACAATTCCATGTCCAGTCTCAAACATCCTGAGGGAGTGCCCTCTGATTCCGCAACCGCGCTCGCGCACGTCTTCGAAAACATCTCACCCCCCCCCCCCCCCCCCATTCCGGACTTCCCTCCGCGCTTTCGGAAAAAAGTCGTTTCTTCCTCACACACCTGTCCCGTGTTCCTCCTTTTCGGGTTATTTGTAACGACCTCAGACATTCCCGTCTGTTTCTTCTTTTATGATCCCCACTCCGAAAAACCGGCCAACGGTAAGCTCTTCCCGTACTCGGAATCGCTCTTCCAACCACGATCCGAGTCTGAGAAAGTTTGAAAACAAGAATACGACGCGATTGATGCATTTTATTTGTTCCCACTTTCCCTTCTTCGTCTCTGTCTCATTACTTCGGTGACCTTCCATTTTTCGGCAGAGAACGGCACCCGAAAACTCCTCCCTCGCTGCTCTTTCCTTTCCTGCCTATCATCGTTCGCCACGATGTCTGGTTTTTTTTTACCGCCTCCCCGCTTTTCCATCGCCCCCCAACGGCACTGGCCATGTGCTACAAAAAGCCACAGACGGAAAAACGTTTGGGCCTTTTTCCCTGCGGCTTTTCTTTTCTTGCTGGAAGCTCCCTTTTTGCCTTCACGCCGACGACTCTAGAACCCCCCCCCCCCCCCCGTGAATACCCCTCCCTCTAGTGATTTGTCCGGACCAGGCATTTTTCGATTCCCACCCTTCTGTCAGTTCTCCACCCTCTTTCCGATCCGATCCTTCCGGTTGTGTTTTTATGCACCCTTCACTCCGACCTACCTCCTTTTCCGGAATCGATTATCCTCCCTCCCAGGACTCTCCCCATATTTTGAAAACCTCTAACAAAACCCGCCGAAACCTTCCAGAACCGAGGTCCCTCTTCCTAACCTTTTTTGCCCGGTCAACTTTCGGTAGAGGACCCCCTGTCTGTAGGAATAAGTTTCCTCTGATGATGCCGATCACTACCCGCACCGCCTGCCTCTTCCCTTATCTTTTTTCTTTTTTCTTCGCAAAAACTCGTCTTTCGCCCATTCGTCCTGCCGCATCGCCCCACCCCGGTAAACACAGGGTGATCGTTTTCCTTTCTCTGCTATAGAGTTTCTTAGAACCGGGTTCCCACCTTCGCCCCCCCCACCCTTCGCCTCGTTGCCGGAAAGTCTTGGTGTCCGCCAATTTTAGTCTGCGATATGCCATACCCTTCTTTTCCTCTCCTCCGTTTTGTTTGCTATCTTCTCTCGATTCCTGACCACCTTTTCCGTTTCAGACCGAGGCTCTACCTTGTTGTTTTTTTCCTTTTTTTCCCGCTCCGGCTCTTTCCCGACAACCTTCTGCTTTCGGCGAGGCCCCTGGTTTGCCGTTTTTTTCTTCTGCATGGGTCCCCTCTTTTCTCTTACTTCTTTTTTTTGGCTTTCAGGGAGCCAAGATTCCTGATGTTCCTCTTTCAGTGCCTTTCCCTTCTTTTAGGCCTGCTGGGTGTAAGGATTTCTGACGGATCTCTCGTCCATTCGCTGGTTAATTTTGTCGGTCACGTAAAAGTTTTTTAGTGTCTTCTTTTTTCTCTTCCGATCTATCTTCTTTTTTTTTTTTTTTTTTGTTTTTTTTTTAGTGAGATTTCTTGTTTATTTCGCACCTATTGGTTCGTATTCCCACTTCCCCCCTCCTCCCTCAGCTCGTTCCATCTTCTTGACTTCTTTTTTCCTTTGACGTTCCTGTCATCGGAGGACTTTCAAATATATCACCTGTCGTCCTCGCTTTCAATCCGTGGTGTGGTTTGTTTTCGCTTTTTGTTTCTTTCTCCTATTCTTTTCCTTTCTCTTCCCTCCGCCTTGATGACGTACCTCCACAGTTTTTTTTCTCTTTTTTTATTGGTTTATCCAGTATCGCTCCTCTTTTTTTAGATGATCCCTCTTTTTCGAGTTGGGAAGACATGGGCTAGATTTTCCTCTTCTGCCTCCCCACTCTTTTTTATTTTTCTTCTTCCTTGCGATCAGAAATTCGTATTTCGTTTCGACCTACGACTTCAAATGGCGCCGAGATGAAGTCCTCCCCCCTTCAATCATCCGCGATTTTAGTTTCTTACTTTCCCCACGTCTTTCTTTTTGTTAACTTTTTCCCGTCCACTCTTCACGTGTTTTTTTTTTCTTTTAGAGTGTTGTTTTCCTTTCGGCCCTCTTCCTTCTTATCCTTCATGGAGTTTGGGCTAATCCCCCCCCCTTTTTGATACCTGCTGTTCTGAGCAGGCATCCTTTTTTTACATTCGCTGTTTTTTGACGTGATTTTGTATCAGTCAGGGTTTTGTTTCGCCGCTTCTCCTCTCTTTCCACTCGAGGTCTGTTTTTTGAAACTTTTAGAGTGTAAGACAAAAGGCATTTCGGTCCTTTGCCGTTTTCTCCCCCTTCACCCTTAACCTCTTTTTCCCATCCAACATTCCTCTCCCCACAATTTTTCCTCGTTTCTCCGCTGCCTCATCCCCCCAACCTTCTTCGTTCCAATTGCACTCTTGTGCATGTCATCCTTTGTAATACACTAAACATCTGAGCACGACAAACCCTCCGCGGCCTCTTTTTGATGTTTTTGCACAGGTGCTCCCTCCCGGCGTTTCCCTCTTTTTTTTTTTTTTCCGTCTGAAAGGCTCGCGTCGTCTGCCTTACCCGCTCCTCCTCTTGCGTTAGATCTTTGCTGCAACGAGTAACTGTGACTCCCATCCCTTCTTTCTTTTTTCATCTCCCCCCTTTTGTTTTTTCTGATGCCACAGCCCTTTTCCCAGTTTCTCTAAGATAGACCGACCGTTCTCGCTGTCTGTCTGTCCTCCTGGACTTATCTTTGATCTGTACAGTAATTCCCTTCCCCCTAAGAATCCAAGATACCCTATCTTTTTTCCCTCACTTTTTTTTCCCAGCATGCCCTTGCACCCCCTCCCCGGATCGTCGTTTGCTCTTGCTCTATTTCTATGAAGCCTTTATTGATCAACAGCTTGCTTTCCCGTTCCCCTCTTCTTTTTTAGCTTCAAGCGGCTTGACCAATTCGAGGCATCCTTTTGGGAGATTGACCCTCCCCACCCCTCCTTTTCCTTTTATTTGTTCTGCCTCCCCCCAGGACTTTCCAAATGCATGGGGTTTGAAACTCTCAACCGGGTCATCAAAATTCTTTTATTTCTCCCCTTTCCTTTCCATCTCTTTCCCCCCTCCCCCGGCTTGCGCTCATTTAAAGCAATCGCCTCTCGTGAATGTAGGTGCCCAACCTCCCCGTCCCCTTCCACCCCTCCTTGGTTTTTTACCACGCACTTTTTGGATGGCTATTTTCCCAAAAGCGAAGCGAAGTGCGATTTTGTCCCTTTTTTTTTCCCCCCATTCTTCTCCCGCTCCCCATCCCAACGTGCCGTCGTGACGTGTAATCATCAGCTACACCAGGATAATTGGTCTGATTACCACCTCCCTAGATGCTGATGCCGATTTATACTTCCTCCCCTTTGTCTTCTCGTTTCCTGTATAATTGTCTTTCCCCTCTCCGTCCCCACTGTCGTTGAGCCCTCCATGTAAAACCCAAACCCCTCCCTCCTCCTAGTCGTGATTTTTTTTGCCGAGTAGACGCCAATTTAGACGTCCCCTACCCCGCTTGAATTCGCCACTCATTCCTCGCTTTATCCATATCCCTACACTCGGAACACTCCTTGGCGTTCCTTTAGGATTGAGACTACCGAGTTTTTCTGAAAAAGTAGTTGAGAGAGATGATTCTCTTTCCTCCCCACCCTCCCACCATCTTCCTTTCTCTTGCCTTCCAGCATTCAGCCTGTACCTTTCTTAGGTCCCCCAAGCCTCGATGCCAGAGGAGATTCGAGTTTCTTTTTTTCCTTTCCCAGCGCTGAACGCAAAAATTTGGACCCTAGTTTCTCCCATCTCCAGACCTCTCTCCAAGTTCTTTCCTTCCCCCCTTTGACCCTCCAACTTTGCCCAAGTACCCTCCGAAAAGTTGAGAAAGCAATTTTTCTGTTTTCTTTGATCCTCCATAAGTGACACCAATCCCCTCATGCATGATCCTCCCTCCTCCCTCTTACTTCTTTTCTCCTCCACTTGGACCGTCTCAAAACCCTTGCCTGGTTATCTCGCCCATTCCCCCTGCTTCCTCTCCCACCCAACCTGAACAAAGGTTTTTTTTCAGAGACCTGTTGTCCCCTCTTTTTTTTCTAAACCTCTTGGTCGTGACAACCTCCTCACAAACCTCTCTCTCTGGTTCTGATTCCCCTTTTCCGTCCCAGTATTTGGTTTTTCTATAGTCGCAATTCCTTTCTCAATATCTTCGGAGATTTTCGCGTTTTTTTTCATGCGGGACCAAAGTTTGTTAGGACCACCTTGTTGTTCATCCTCACCCCTCTCTTTTTCTGCATTGTCACTTACCTTATAGTTGCTCCTAAAAAAGCTATCACCGAGTTTTTTTTTCTTTTTTTTTTCTATTGAGGCACGGAAGAATTCGTTGCTGACCCCTTCCTTGCTAATTAAGTGGAAAAGATTTTTCAGATCTTTCTTTCTGTTTTTCTTCCTTGATTTTTTCCTTCTTTCCTTGCTTTCCATAGCCCTTGCCACATTTCTTATTTGTCAACTTTTCTTCTGTTCTCTTGATGGGATTTTGGAAAATTTTGTCTTTGTCTTTCATCCTTTTATGCCTGGTCTTAGTAGTTCTTCCCATCTTTTTTTCGTTTTCTTTTCCTTACCCCCCTTCTCCCTACCTTTTTCTAGTTGTATTTCTTCTTCGTGTTTTCATTATGCCTGTGGCCCGGCAAATAAAGGAGATGATGTTTTCCCCCGTGTTTTTTTTTTTTATACCCCAGGCACGGTTATTTTGCTCCTTTTTGTTATAGTCTTTTATTTTTACGCCCAGAGGTCTTCCTCTTTTATTTTCTTCCTGTTGGCATCGGCGCATTGAGGTGAAAAGCTTGGTCTCTTTTCCCCCAACGATGGTAGTCTATTCTTCTAGGTGACCACTTCTCTGTCCGGTCCTTCTTTTCTTTTTCTTCTCCCCTCCCCTGGTACTTCTAGTTAGAATACAGGCCCCGTACCGCTCCTTATTCTCTGATACACTCTTGTTCAATCCCTCCCAGATCTTTAGTTTAATTCTCACCCTCTTTCTCGTTTTGCGTGCTTCTTCATTAGTTCCGCTTAAGGTTTTCTTTTTTTCGGGCGGTTTATCGTCGTCACGCTATTTAATTTTTTCTTTAGAAACTTGATTTGAAATAATCCATACACGTTTCCCTCCCCCCCCCCCCCCCCCCCCCCCCGCGAACCAGGCTTTGTTCTCAGGGCTTTTTCTTTGACCGACAGGGAGCTGAGGGTGTGAGTTTGTATGGGCCTGTTTTTGGAGTATTATGCTCCTCGCGTGCAATATTCTGAGATGCAACCGTCTCTTGGTAGTTAATCCCACCCCCCTTTTCCCCTACGTATGACTTTTCAAATTACCAAATCTCCCTCTTTTGTCCCTCCCATCCTTTTTCTCTTCTTTCCCCTCCGTTTGGAATATCCCTTGATGGACTCTCCCTCTTTTTTGCTCCGCCTCCCTGCGTCCTTTCCCTAAAAATCGAGCACGATACCTCCTTTCCTTTGTTTCATTTCACGGCTTGTTTTTTCCCTCCTCCTCTCCGTTTTCCTTCTTTTCTCCCTTAAGTTCCCCGGCTCTTCTTTTCGTCTTTGTGCTCAAAGCCTCGATAGTAATTTCCCCCTTTCGGACTGACGTCTTCCCTCTTTTAACCCGGTGGGTGAGAAATCTCCTCCCCTCCTGACGGTTATTTATCTCCTCCACTACGTTTTCGATTTTCATCGTTACGCGGAGCCCATATTCTTCCCAATACACAGAAGAGAATATAAACGAGACGGGGTGGGGTGCTTCCTTTCTTCTTCCTCCGCAATGCCCCCCCCAATCGGCCTTTGGTTCTTTGCTCGCCCAGGAAGCAAGTTAGTGAAACAATCGCCCCGATCCTCATGGGATTAGTCCCCCTCCTTTCCTTCAGAACCTTCTCCCCGTAGAATAATTTCGATGTACTGTTTGATTTTCCACAGTGTCTGGTTCCTTTCTTTTCTCCCCTTTTCCCCGGAAGAATTCCTGTTTTGAACCCCCCAACTTTCCCCCTTTCTATTCCTCTTAGTTAAGCCGCTGCTGCCCATCCCCCTTCCTTCAGTCCAAGGAGAAAGACCCTTCAACGTCGGTGACTCTCGAGAATTTAGGCCCCCCCCCCCCACTACGTTCATTATAACCCTTGTTCATTCCTACTTTTTGATGATCATGCCCCCTCTCCCTTTCTATGGCCGTGTTGTACCTACCTCACCAATCTCAAAACTGCAAACCTTGAAGCTTCTCCTTTTACTGAATCTAAAAAGATCTTACTTTTTTTTTTATGAAGGGACACCACGCATCCTCTCTCTCACGATTCTGATGTGCTCTTCTTCTCATCTCGGCCATCTTCCTTTCTCCGGTAGTACCGTCCCTCGCCTTTTCAATTGTGATTTCGTCATTGAAAAGTTTAAAACTCGCCCGCCCCCCCCCCCCCCCCCCCCCACCCCGCCTTTTCCCGTGTTCCGAGTTTTTCTTATCTCCGCCACGATGCTTGCTACTCCCTCACGAGTACTTCATCGCCACTCAATTTTGCTCCCCCTTACCCCTACACAAGCTTCCTCTTTGCGTCTTTGTTGATCTCTAGCTGTCGAAACCCCTATGGCTCCGGTCTCCGGCACGTCGAACCAACCCCAACCAAAGGCCACATTCAGATCCTTGATAATTGGAAGGACAGAATGGTTGCTTTCCCCTTCCCTCTTTCTTCCCGCCACCACTCCTAGACTTACTCTTATTGTCTGGTGTTAGTGTCACCAAGTTCCTCTCCCCCCAGTCAATACTTTTGCGATTCGCTTTTCTCAGCACTTCGCGACACGCTTTGATCCCTCCACAAACCTTTGCCCTCACCTCCCGAGACCTGCAAGAAAACTTGCGCCGTCAAAATGTGGTTTAAGGCGAGGACATGCAAACCCCTTCCCCCCCCCGATTCATTCCCCCCTCCTCCCTGCCTCTGACATCCTTCTTTTTTTTTTTTCCTGAGCCCAAACCGCCTGGTTCTTCTCGCTTCGTAACTGTCCCTAGTAAACCCAACGGCCCCCCCCACCTTTGCTAGCGCACGTGGTTTTCTTCTCTTTCTCTCCCCTATCCTTTCCCTGCTCCCCCCCCAAACGAATTCTAGATATTTCTGATCAACTGTTACCAGTTCTTGTTGTCCGCAATTTCGTAGAGCTTTATATATATCTTTCCACTCCCTTTGTTTTTCAGACGAGCAACATCTCTGAAACACATCCTGTTCCCCGTTTTTCCTTTCCTCACGCGTCTTCTCTCGTTTTTTTTTCTTTTCCCGCGACCTTTCTCTCTTTCCCTGCCCCCTCTATCAGAGGTCTCTCTTCCCTGTTTTTTGCTGTTTTCGACTGAACGACGACTTTCTTTTATCACCAGGCTTTTTGCTTTTCAATAGTGGAAAAGATACATGATTTTTAATCTTTTTCCCTGGTGATTCTCCTCGGGTGTCCCTTGGTTTCTTTTAACACCTCGTTTTCCCCCCCTGTTGATGGGACGTTCTTACGGGTTTTCCTTTCTGTGCTGGTGTTTTTGTTTGAAAAGTTGAGTGCCTTAGATTTGCGCGTTTTCTTCTATCTTTTTCTCACCTTTCTGGTCTCTTTTTGCATTCAATAACCGCTCCCTCCTCTTTCTTTTTTGCTTTTTCTTGGCGTTCTGCAGCATTGTTTCAAGGAAGGATTGGTCATTTCAAATAAGGTTTCTGCTTCAATAGTTGGGTGGTTATTCTTTCTCTCCCTTTCTTTTCGTCTTTTCGATTTTCAATCCTGCCATGACCCGAGCCGCTTTGTTTTCCTTTTTGAACTGGTAGGCATAGAGCAAGTGCGACTTTTTTCCGGAGTCTGCGTTCCTTCTCCAGCCTCTTGTCTTTCCT
>Ga0179593_1315506_pt1 | contig 17643 bp, 22 predicted proteins | sample CZODoug2_1_08_16_FD_185931 | JGI IMG/M metagenome (GOLD analysis project Ga0179593, IMG submission 185931) | Vadose zone soil fungal communities from Angelo Coast Range Reserve, California, USA - CZODoug2_1_08_16fungal (PacBio error correction) | ecosystem: Environmental > Terrestrial > Soil >... | reverse complement strand
TTGCCCTTTAAAGAGACGAGAGACTGCATCCTTTAATGAAGGCGTAATTCCTACGGCCTAAGTCCCCCACTCCAAGTCCTCTCCCTTTCTACAAGGCTTTTTTGTTCGAGGTATGTGACCTTCGCAGCAGTCGCCATTTTCTAGTCTGCAAGACTTTTTTTAATCGACTTCCTCTCTTAGTTCTTCGACCACTATCAGAGAGTTGAGCATAGATGTTACTGAGCCAACTCAATTTTCCCCCTTTTCTTGGGAGGACCTCAAGTACAGTTGATATTGCCTCTTCCCCCCCTATTGACCCCCCCTTTGCCATCCTGTGCCTCGAGGAGTTATTCCCTCTTCCCCCCTGAGATTCTCAACCATAATTCTTCCGTTGAACCAAGCCGTTCACCCTCCCTGTTCAACTCATAGTCCAGTCACCTTGCCCTCTGGCCCCCCCCCCCCCCGCTGTGTGAAAAGAGTTCGTCCTCCCCTGCTTTCTCTATTTCGTCCTCTGACACCTTTTCAACCAACGTCGATTGCCCCCATGGCACATGAGAGGTCCCTCCGTTTTCATAGGTTTTTTTGCCTAAACCCTTTTCCCGCGTTTTTTTCCCCCAGCCCTGGAACCAAAGTAAGAATCCAGGCCTTCCCCGCGGACCCTTTACACCCGGCTAATGACTCCATGTAAGTTGGACCTTCCCTGCCAGTTGGAGGCTATTTTCAACGTCTAGACTGTCTTATTTCCCGTTCTTTTTTTTGGCCTCCATGTACTGAACGCGGAAACGACGATGGGGTTTTTCACGTCCTCTTCTCAAGCTGAGAGCCCACTCAGTTTTCAGTGCCCCTTAGCAAACACAAGTCTTCTGCGGGCCATGCATCCCATCCTCCCCAATGCGTCCCCTAAAAGTGAAGCTAGAAACCCTTCCTTTGACCCGTCTCTTTTTTCTTTTTTCTTCTTCCCTGCTTCCAACCGTTTTTTTTTTTTCACGGACTAATGCAATTGTTTAGATGCCGGACCCCTCTCAAACCGTACAAAGCTACCCCCTCTTTAACTTCCCTTTTTCCTTTTCAAAAAACCCTCCGGACATAGAGCGCCTACTGTCTTCCTTTTTCTTCTGAATCATTTGATAATCAACCCAGCAGCAGGCCTCGCTTTGAATAATCCTTCTTCCCCCAATTTTGCTCTAGAACCTTCCTCAATACCCTTACCCCGTCCAGGCTTGGTTTTGTCTTCTTTTTTTCTGATGTAGTCCGTCGAACCCAGTTTCTTTTTCGTAATGTGTTCCCCGTATTCCCCAGGGATGCTTGTTCAGTAGAATCCTGTGGTTCCGTCTAATGAAGGCAATGGGACTGTTCCTCCTGTTCCAGAAGTTCAGCGAAATCACACTTTCGAGTCCTCAATTCGCTCATCATTATTCCATGACCAAGTTTTTTGTGAAATTAGCCAACTGCGATCTTTGTTGCTAGTTCGCTCCTTTTTCCCACGCTTAATAACTTTTCGCATGATGTCTCTGAGGCTTTTTGTGTTTTTTTTCTATTCTTGATCTTGTTTGATGGTTCCTTCTTCCTGTAAGTCACGGATCAATGCTTTACACCACTGTCATGAAAGGGCAAACTATCACTGTTTCCCTCCCTCTACCGATCTCCCCCTTTTTTTGTATATAAGCCTCCCGCTAATTCCTTTCATTCTCCCTCCGTTCTTCGTCACTTTTGCGTGATTATAGTTAATGCTGTTTCAACGTCATCCCCTGTCCCTGAGGATATTCCGTGATGTTGGTTCCTGTTTTGTCCTTCCGATGGCTCGGAGCCTTCCTTCCTTTTTTTCTCCTACCCCCCCCTCCCACCGAAATTCATTATTCCTTAATTGCGGGTAGATAGACCCATTTTCTACTTCTCTTTTGCAGTTTCGCGTGTGCCCCAACCCTACAGTTTTTTTTTTCCCCAGCGAAAATCCCCTTGAGCATCCCTTTTTAGAAATGTGTCGGAAGAGAGCCCTCATCTTCTTCGAATGAGTCCGACCGCATGTTCCTTCCTGTTCCCACGGTCTTGCTGGAGGGTCTTTCCAAGTTGTTCCTTATGTCAATACCAGAAATGTACACCCTTCCCCCTAAGCTTGATTTTCCCCACTTTTATTGTGATTGCTTTCCGTCAATCTCCGGTACTTTTTTGGTTTTCGACCCGACTTTTTGGACATGATTGTCCCCTCTTTTACTTATTCTTCCTTCAGTGATTTTTTTTTGTTGAAGCTAAAGTACCTCGTATCCACAGACCTCTTTGACTTCCTCTGGCTTCCTTTTACTTCCCTCTCCGACCTGCTTTTTTTCTGCCACATGACTGTGTTGGCGAGTAACCACCCCTACGCCAAAAATCTGCTTCATGCTCTTTGTGTTTTGAGTCATTCGATGTCGCATTTTTTCTGATGTTTCGCCCAACCCTACCGATCGTTCTGGGCAAGACTGGTCGAATTCATGGTGAAGGGACCGCCCAGGTCCGCGAGTTTCGTTAACAGTCAGCTCTTTTTCGATTTTTTTTCCCCCGCTTCGATGCATCCCAACATGCCTCAACCTTACACATAGAATCAACATATCCAACCACGCTCCGATGTGAAAAAACCCCCTTCCCCCCAAGCACTTTCTTGAAAGAGTCCCCCCCTACCTGCACATCACCCACAAGTTTCTCGTCTCTCTTCTATGGAAAGTGCCTATCCCTTTGGCCCCCCCTTCCAGACGTGGAAAATTTCTCATCCCAAACGCTTGTTGCCCCCCTTCCCTTTAAATTTCTGACGCACAGGCTTCGTTTCTCATTCACTGGTCCCTTCTCTATCGATTTCACTGTTTTCTTTTCCAACCCCAACACTTGGACATTTCCTTTTAGCCGTTATCTGTGTTTCGTTGTCCACCATGACACCTGCACTCCCCCTTCAAAGGATCAAGTCTTCCCCTTTTTTTTTGAGTAAACTCCACCGGAGCGCAGCGCACGCTCCTAAATCAAGGGAGATTTAGCCCCCAAAAATAGCACCCGTTTCTCCAGTTCCTCCAGAACTACCACCTTTTTCATTCTCGACCCCCTTTTCTCTAGAAACCTGACCACGAGAATTTCCAGAGATAGCACCTTCCGTCCCCCGGCAAGCTTCTTATGAAGGAAGTGATTCGTTACGGCGGCGTATCGGTCTGAAAGGGTTTCCTGCTTCCCTTTCGTGTGAGCAGTGTTGTTTTTTTGTTTTTTTTGTTGTGAAACCCGTCTCCCCTTTCTCTTTGAAACTTTTCTAAGAAAGCCCGTTCACCATACCCCCCAATCTAACCGCAGCGCCCTGCTAGCCCCTACATCCTGGCTTTTCCTCTTGTGTACAAAATTTGACATCTTTTTTTGCGCTTCACTTGTCTCAACGGTACTTCTGCTGTTCTCTTTCACATTTTCCAACTGAGGTGGAACCCTATTCTTGAGCGCGTCATTTTCTTTCGTCTGTTGTAAGGATCGTTGCCTGCGACGCCCCTCTAGCCCCCAGATTTGAATTATCGCCGTTTTTTAAAGGATCTTTTGAAAACTTTAAGCTAGTCTGTTTAAGATTTTTCACATTCTAGCAATGGGACTTTCCTCCTTTTTCCCTACCTTTTCCGAAGTGTGTTCCCCCGCTGGGCAGCTGTGTTGACAGGTACTTCGAGTTCCTAGATGCTCCCTTACTTTATAGCAGAATTGCTCCTTTCCGTGTTTTGTTCTTGCAACCCTGCTGGCCAGATGTACTCCAGTCCACGGTCTATTTCCGGGACGGTTGACAACATCTCTCTTAGGTTTCCTCTTGACGGAGCAATTTTTTTTTTTCCTTCCCGGTTCTCTCTACCCCCCTGCATTGATTTCGTTAATGTTAAGAAGATTTAACTTCTAGCAATTTTCACCAGCTGGAGACTCGTTCACCTCTTTTTTTGGTCCCACGCTTTGCCCCTTTCGTACCAGCAATAGTGCTGCATTTATCACCGGGGAAACTCTGGGTTTTGAAAGGGCAACCGTCTCTTTGGCCTTTTTAAGACTTGCCCCCCCCCCCCTCGTAGTTTCCGGCTTTGGTCTTACCCTGGAAGTGCACAACCCTGCCCACCGTTACCATCTACGCCCAGTCTCGCCTTTACTCCTTTGTGCACCTTCCCAATACAGGCAGTACGCGTCCCTCCACCTTTCGTCCCCCGCGTTTGACCCAGTTCCCGAATACGGAGTCATTCCCTTTCCTGGTTAACAGAACGTCTTCTTTCCCACTGTTGGTTGGATCACAAAACCTGACAGCACCTCCCCTCTCACATGTCCTCTTGCCTTTGGCACACCGTTATGATCATGGTTTCCCATGTGTTACCGAGCCACCCCCCCTGTATGCTACTCTGTCAAACCCTTTTGTCGGGTAGTTTCCCTCAGTTGCCCCCCCTTGATTTTTCCCCTATCAGTGATCATTGTCATGCTTGCGTGGGTGTTACATGACTTCCTCGTATCTTATTACAATTCTTTTTTCCCTCTGTCCTTCTCTTTTAAGTGGCAATGGTCCCCCCCTCTCCTGGGTGTCAACTCTTTTGACCGATCCCTTAACTCCATCTGAGCCCTTCCTCCCCCCCTCTTCCCGTAATGTGTTGTTCAAGGTAAGTTAATGATCCTTGATAAGTTTCTTTCAATTCCCCACCCTGTAATGAGCTTCTTACTTAGAGGCGAATGGTGGCATTCTGACTGAAGTCCGGCGTCCCCCCTCTTCGAATGAGGCCCCCAGACTCGACCCCCTCTTTTGATGCGTCACATTGCTAGATTCTGTCGTAGTGGTGGATAACTCCTGCTTTCTTAACCCCCTGTAATAAGAATTCTTGCCTCTTTAACCTTTTGGCAATATCTCTATCATACGAGTGGGTTTGCTAGATATCTTTTTTTTTTTCGCCAAATGTTGTCGCCAAGAGATCCCCCCTTAGTCCCTGGAAGGAAGTAAATTGTTTCACAGGCAGGCCAGTGTGATCCAAAAACTCCGACACCTCTCATATAGGCCCCTTTCCGCATCCAACGCGGTTGGTCTGTTTATGTGACTCGCAGTCTCGCTGAATTATTCCTTCCCTTAGTTTGTTCCCCCTGAAGTTTCGAATTCCGTTTCCCTCAATTTATCCCCCCCCCCCTTTCTGGCCTTTCCGAGATTATTTGCACCAGCACCCCACGTCCCTTTTGGCTTTTCAGGATCAGCAGAGGATGTCTTTATTGCTTGACAAGGATATTCCCTTTGTAATTTCTCTAATCACCCCCCCCACGGGTTGTTTTTTTCGTTTTTTTTGGGAGTAATCTTGCGAATGAAATCCCAACATTCTAACTCTTCGGCATTGAACCAGCCCCCAACGAACGCGCATACGCTTCTCGGCCTTTTTCTTTTCACCTCCCCCAATAAAACCCTTTTTCCCTGAGTTCCCCTCTCACCCATTGGCTTCTAGCGGATCCATTTTGTCCGACATTTCCCAAGTTCTCAACCAAATGGATTGAAGTCTTTGGACGGCAGCGTCTGAAGTCATAGGTTTTTGCCCCCATTTGCCACAACCTCCTTTTCTGACCAGGGCCCCCCGCCCCATTTAATCAAGAAAGGCGTATTCTTCTCTAACACGTTGGAGTATGGTTCGATTCCTGCCTCAAGTATTTGCCGTAATGACTGGAGGAGGCTCTTCAGTCTTCTCCCTTCTGGATGCCTCATTGAGGGTTAATACATTTGCCATCCACTCCTGCAACTACGTCTGGGTTTTTAAATGTGCCTTTCTCTTCAAGATTCCGAAAAGAATTCTCCAGTGTCCTTGTCACACAAGTCTTGGGTGATGGCCCCCTCCCCCCTTGCTTTTCAGCGAACAGTGACAATTAACTCTTGGACCCAATCTCCCCGAGGTGACCGACGTGATTTTTGCTTTTTCAGTCCCCTCCTTTCAAATGTTACCTTGGACAGGAAATAACTTTCAATTGGTCTTTCTGAACTTTCCTCCCCTACCTCTCCCCAGCTGATTGAGATGTTCAAAAACCCTTCTTCCTTCTCTGCTCTTTTTTTCCTTCATCTTGTACTTGCCGCGTCTAACCCCCCCGGCCGACGGCCTCTTGAGGGTTATTCCACCCTTCGTACTTTGAGCTAGACATGCAACGAAGACACCATGTTCAGCTCCCGTTCTGTTGCCCCCCTTCGGGGAATCTGTAGGTCCCTTCGAAACACCCCCATTTCATTCCGATGTTTCAGAACCAGTTCTTCATTTTTTTCCCCGGTTCTCGCCAAGAAGTGTCCGTTACTTTTTCACTACCTCTGGTTCCTGGAAGGAACGGTTTTTCTTGATAGGCAGGCAAAACCCTGTCCCTAGATCCCCCTCGACGCGTCATCAATTCTTTCCTCATTTCCGTTTTCCTCTAACCTCAAGCGACGTGTGAAGGATGCGCTGTCCCTTTTTGCCCCCACTATTCATAAATGTAAGCAGTTACTGAGTAGGGTGTTTGTCGCTTTACGTTTTTCTTTTGAGTTCCTTATTCCCCAAGACGTCTTCCCAAATGATAGACCTTGGTTCCCATTATCAATTATCCCCCCCTCAGCAAACCCCCAGATATTCGCTGGTCCTTGCAGTCGTCTCCGTTTTCACTTCTCCCCCCCTTTAAGAACGTAGTTTCTTCGCTTGCTGTTTCTGCTGCTTTTTCTAGCGTGTAACCTGGAGTATTGTGGATGAGTGCGGCGGAGTCCACGCCCTTTTCGCTGTTATTTTTTGCCCGCCGCCGGAGAATTTTGCTCTCCCCCCCTTTCTCCCTTTTGTGTTTTTGTCTTCGGAAATTCACCTGATCGTGTTTTTGCCTTTGAGCTCATTGTGCACTTGACAAACGCACTTATCCCCATCTTTCCGTTGCCCCCTTCCACTTTTATGGATCCCTTGTAAGCCATGAGGAATCGGCAGACCCTATTTTTTTCCCGTCGCATTCCCCTCGCTTTTTTGCGAATTTCCTGGTAAACACGTTTTTCGTTGAGTCTTTTCCCAAGGTTTTTTCCCCGTCTTGTTCGACAAGGCAGCTCCCCCAGCCCCTCACCCCATACTTTCAAGACTGCTGCTCCCTTGTGATTCTTTTTCTTGTCCCTCGCCAATAATAAGTAGGGGCTTCCCTTTTTGTGTTTCTCATCCGCTGAGCCTTTTTTAAATCGTTGATGATTGCATTCTCTTGTTTCAGTTTGATGAAGGCATTGATTTATTTCAGCAGCCCGCTTTTCCCGCTGAGAAAGATACTCTGTGAACGAGAGCTCTGGGCCCTTTCCTTTCTCTTACCCGCAACAATTTGAAACCTGCCTAGTTTTTCTCATCCCCCTTAAAACCCCTCTCTCTCTCTCTCTAAGTGTTGTGTGTTTTTAGGAGAGATTTTCCGGCTTAGGCGTTTCTGTCGTCCCCCACCCCCCTGTCCTTTTTTCATATTTCCTGGCCGGGTTAAGAAAGTCCCAGCCAGAGCTCTTTCCCCCGAGTATTTCTACTCTGTCACACTATCCCCCTCTGGTGTCATCACCCTTTCAGACAACCCTCCCACCCTAATGCACTCATGCCCCAAAAGATTCAGATACCCTCTTTGCTTATCTCCCCACCCCCTGCCACACGAATTTAAATTAGTCAAAAAGCACCTGTCAACCTACCCTACCCAATTTTCGAGTCCCAGCTTGGGCCCTGCAATTAGATGGTTTTGCACCCCCTTCTGTCTTCCAGACGTTACCCCCCTGATCCCCCCCCCCCCCGCCGTTTGTCCAACAGAAATGCCTCGACCAGGGGTTCTTTCCGCCTTTCCATGGCAGCATATCGATTTTCCCTTTCCTTTCACCCTGTTTCTTCCCCACAACGGTGCTCCATAATAGGATCTCTCTTTAGTCTTTTGATTTGTCCCCCCTACATGTCGCAGCCCGTTTTTCAATCTTCCCCGTTTAAGGTAGAGACCCCCTACCCACCCCCTAGAGTCGTCGCATGATCTCATTCCGTTCCAGGTGCTCCTCCTCTAACACCAATTTACTTTCCATTTTCCCTCCCCATGGCTACTCGACGAGGAAGGTTACTGCACGCTCACACTGACAACCGCTGATCCTAGGATCCCGTAAAAACTTCGAATAACCTGCTATTATAAGGGATGGGACAAGTGCCTTTAGTCTCTAAGGCGTGAATCTTTCTTACTATGGCTCAGTTGAATTTGTGAACCATTTAGATATTTAAGTTTCCCATGGAATCTTTTCCCCCCTTCCCCACCCCCCAATCAATCATCTTCCAACCACCTCAGCCTATAATGAACACCCTCTTTTTAAGTACATTAGCGAGAACTCTACCTTTCACTACCAAAATATGAGAGGGGAGAGGGACCAATTTCCCACTGCTCAGGTTCGAGGAGTCAATAAGGGTGAGTTGCATTTTTTGATTGTCATCGGCTTATGTCCCCGCCGTTCATTCACTCCCCCCAGGATTTTTCTTACAAGCCGGAATTGGAAAAAAGTTTCCCGTTAGCTCCTTAATAATAACCTTGACTTCTTTGAGTCTTTTTTTTCCCCCTCACGTACTGTAACCATCCCTGTTTACTTGAGGTGTCTTTAGTTGCTAGTCTCTCCTCCCCCATCCCCTCTTTCTTAGCCCTACCTCTAGCAGTATTCTTGCCCCTTTGATCCACCTGCTTTCCAGATACCTAAAAGGAGGTCTATGTCCTTGGTTTGACCCCTCTCTAATGCGCTTTGATCAAAGCTGTTGCTCTTGGAAAGTTTAAGAGTCAGTTTCCTCCTTCTACTCCCCCCCCTGACTTTTTCCGTTACCGCCGCTTTACCTCTTCTCAACTCTATCCTCCCACCCTTTTTAGTATTCGTTTATCGTGTGTTGGTTCCGATTGGCTTCCCCCTTGTAGAGGAACCAAGCAATTGGTCTGTCTAAACGCCGCTTGTATGAACCCAATGTCCCTGTTCCCTCTGGCTATCCATGCTGAGATTGACTTCAATTCCCCCCCTTTTAGTTTAGGATTTTTATAATTTTTGATTTTGAACAACCCTTCAATTCCTTTTTAACCCACTGCCAGTCTAATATACTTCTGTATCTCCTCTTGCATTCATTCCCCCCCTAGTGCTTCATTAGCGCCCCAGCCCTTTTCCCCAATGGAAGGTCCTTTACTTCTTTCATTCTTGTTTCCATGCTTTGGTCCCAAGGTCCAATGGGTTGGATGGCCCCACCCATGACCCTTTAACTGACTTGACTCTTCTTATCGCCAGTGGGTAGCCTGTGTCAAATGTTTAGTCTCCTCCGATATACTCCATTTGCGCTCTTTCCCCTTTTCCACAACCCTCGGTATGGTTTGGCAGTTCCCCTCCCCCTCTCAGCTCTCTTAGGAAGAGTTAAGGCTTGTTTTAACTCCCCTCCTCGTCCCTGTTTGATTTTCCAATATTCTATCCAAAATAATCGGTGACCCGTGATGGCCAAAAATCATGGACCTTTCATACTTTTTGTCAGCTTTTTCCTCTCTCCCGTGGATGAGCCTTCGCCACTGACTGTAATTTTCTGTTGTCATTTCAGTCCTTCCGATTCATCAAGTTATTCCTTTCTTCCCAACGGTCCTGCGCTTTTGTTTGTTCCTCGCAATTATGAGTCTGTGTCTCCCTATTTTGACTACCTGCCTATTTTCGGAATGCTGCAGACACAGTTCCAATGCCCCCCCCCCCCCCCCGCTTGGGCTTTTCTCCCCTTTCTCTATCTCTTCTTTCGTGGTGGATAAACTTATTCCTCTCACAATAATCTCTCCCCCCTCTCCTCTTTTTCCTCTTTCACATTGCTCCCGCAGATCTACTCTTTCCTTCCTATTTTTGTTGTTGATCTGACGCTTTCTTCTTCTCCAATTGTTCCGTCTTAGTCATAGTCTTCCTCAGTACCCCCCTTCTTCCCTTACCAAACCTCCCGTCTCTAGCCATGTCTCATCCCTCGGTCTGTCCCTCCCAACCCCACCAACCACACCCCCCACACCCCCCCCCCCCCCCCCCCCACCCCCCCCCCCCCCCCCCACAGAAGTAGAAGATCGGATTTATTTTTTTCATCGTTTGCCTCCCATTCTACTGATAGTTTCCCAAAAAGTATTCCCTGTGTTTTCCCTTATCCCGCTGTCCTGTTTCGTGAGACCTTGGTCCCAATCACTACCCTTTCCCTCTTTTGTTCCTTCAGCCAACTTAGAGGGCACGGCTTGACCCCGGATATTGAACTTTCCCCAGATGTGCCCAACTTGGCCCTTGCGGATTTTTACTTGACTAATTGAATATACGTCTTCGGCCCCAGTTCCCCCCTCCTTCAAGCCGAGTAAAGATCCTTGAATTTCAGGTAAACTATTACCCCCTAAACCCCTCCGTTTTCACTAGTTGCCGAGCCCTCCCCCTGGTCTTTTATTTTTCTTTTTCGGACGGTTACACCATTCCCTCAACCCCCCCTTCTATTTCCATGATTTGACATGTTCCGTAGCCTTGCCATTTCGTTGTGCTCAACCTTTGGTCCAGACGCCTTTCTTGGTAAAGATGAACCCAATCCCTTAATCTGCTTTTCCCTTTTCTTTTCAGATGGACTTGGAAAACGACTCCTGGTGGCGCCTCGTCCTCCTCCAGTACCTGTCCCTAATGCAAGGGGAGGTTCCTCATGATCTTTGTCCTGTGAACTTGAATTAGTTGTGCCTCCATTGTTCATCCAAAGCCCCTTCCCCTCCTATGCGTTTAATGTCCTTTCTCCGATGGACTAGACCAGCCTTAGCCAGTGGAAATTTCCTGTCCTCCCCCCTTTATTCACTCCGAACTTTCGCGTTCTCCCCCCCCTTGGCACCCCCCCTAGACGAGGTGGAACGAGTCCTCCTTGTCTGATATCTTTCGACTGGTTAATTTGTCCTCGGAACGGTTTTTTTTCCCCTCTTTCATGAAATGGGCCTTACCTTCCCTTGACCCACCTTTTGTGATCACAGCTCAGCTTGATAGCAGTACTATTGTTTTCAAAAACCTTCCCATACAGGCGCATTTCCTGTAGTCTGCCTCTGCCCTGACCTGATAATAAACAAACGAGATTTCCTCTTGTCCTTTCATCCACGGCCGTCTTTCCATGGGAGTCAGAATACAAAATAAGAACCTACCCACCCCCCCCTGTACGCTTCCCCGGTTGTCCCCAGTCTTTCTTATTGGGAAGGCGCCAATTCAAGCCTTTCTAGTCCGTTGCTCTCCCCTGTCTTCCAAGCACTCTTCGAAAAAGAAAGAAGTTTTCGCTCTTTCATGAAGCAATTTTATTTAATCTTTTGTCTGCAAGAGATTCTTAATTTCGAGACGACAATTCCTCTTCATCATATACCATCATAGAAGTTTATGTGAACTTCTCAGCGCGCTTTATCATTTTTTCCCCTTCATTCCCTGATTTCCGTTTTCCACCGAGTTCACATAGGGGCCATTGGCGCTCTGCGGTCCTGTGTTTTGTTCTCTTCAGTTCTTTTCATTGGGTTATGGTAAGGTAACGTCCAGGTAAGCCAACCCCCCCCACCCCACCCCCCCTAGTCCTCACCGAAAGGACAGAACCGCTCATCCCCTGCATTCCCATCCTTTGAACGCCAGAGCATAGCAGGCACTTCTCCCCCCCCTATTCATCCTCACGTCATTTTTTCTCGCCGATCCTGCCGGTTATTTTTTCTAGCTGTGTCCATACCCCTTTTTTTTCCTATACTGATATTCTAGTTGTAGGCCCTGAAGTAACTTTTCGTGTTTGTCTGGCCCTCCTCCCTTACTTACCTTCAATTTCTCCCTTGACCTTAGCTACCTCTCCTTTTTTCTTTTTCTTTTGAGGATCGAGGGTCCTTCACTTTTCCGACTTCTTTGCTTGTCTGTTTTCCTTTCACAACGTACCGACTCTGGGCGTTGCACCTCACCGGCGGATCATTGACAGCAAACATGGTGCACTGACAGTAGAAAGCGATAGTATTTCTTGCCCCGGTCGCCTCTTCCCTCTGACCGCCTGTTAGTCGACCCTGTTCACAAGGCGTTGATTAGGTCTCACCCCAGGGTCCAGCTTCTCCTGGCGTGCCAAACTCTTGAAGGGATCCAGGCTTTCACTCTTCTCATCGGGAAAAGGAGTGGTCTTTTCGGTCTTTGGACTCGTTCCTAATCCCGGCGTGGCTTTGCTGGGGGTCGATAATAACTGGTTGTGGGTAGATAGGTCCTTCCTTTGGTCCTGTTGTTTTGCCTTCCGTTCTGTTTCTTGCCAGAGCAACTTTTTCGTCATTGTAGACCCATAATCTGTGAGTTGACCGTCAGATTTGAAATTTACAGTTCTCCAAACATTATTTACTTACCCTCTTGCAGCGGTCTATGTTTGTCTACCTAAACCACCCTTCAGCCCTCTCTTTTCCAATAAGTTGGTTATCTGATTCAAGCTTTTGGGAGGTGGGGGATTCGCCCCCCACCCCTAGAGGTCTTTTTTTGCTCGTAATTGGTTCTTTTTCCCGTGACTCTCCCGTACAATTCCCTCCCCCCTCGCTCTAGTTACAGTGTCTACTCCCCCCCCCCGCTGGACCGCTTTGATCTATTCCATCACCAGCCAACCTTGCCCAACCCGAGCTGTTTACAATAATGCTAATTCTGTTTAACCGCTACCCTTCAGGCTATCGAAACCCCACTTCCCCCTCCCACTACTTTTCCCCTTGAATACCCCAAGTTTCCACCGCCCACTCCCTAACAAGTTTCCTCCGATGCTCATTCTTCCTTATATGGTAAAGTGCCCATTACCCCCGTTTTTTGTACCCAACCCCCTCTCCCCCCCGACTTTTGACGGAACTTTTTCACAGCGGTTTCCCCAAGTCCATTCGCTCCCCTTATGTGCCCCGCGCATTTTCAGCAGTCACACATATCGATTTTCTTCATTCCCTGTTTCAAGGTCACCTTTTCCTTTTTAGACACGATATTAGTGTGACGTTTTTTTCCCCCCCCCCCCTTCACCAGGTTTATCCCTCTTTTTTTCCCCCGTCAATCAACTAGTTTATTTAGAGACCGACCCCCAGAGCGTAATCGTCACCTGGCTTCCTTTTTCACGGTGTGAGAAATTCCCCCCAGAGACCCACTCGAAAATTTCCTTTTTCCCCCTCCAACGACCCCCCTGGCATATCCCTCCGATTTTTTCCCCTCTATGAACACGTAAACGTCGACTCCCCCATCCAAAGATCATTAGCCGAACACTGACGTTATCTCGTCACGTGGAGCAAGTTTTATTCGGTATTATCTGGCCTTTCCCCTTCGTGCATCTATCTTTAGGGCAAGTAATCTTGGAAACCCCCTTTTTTTTTCCTAATCTTTTTTTTTCCCCTTACTCTTAGTTGCAATAAGTCAACTACCCCCCTCTAACTCCCCCCCCTTTTCCGTAAAACGCCGCAGATCATTTGCCCTATTCTCTTGGTTCCCCCCCTTCCATCGAGAGCCAATTTTTTGAGACCCGTTCTGGCTTGCTTTCTCCTCCCCTTTTTCTGCTAGGTTCATTCGGATTTCCTTTTCTTATCGGTTGTGCTGACATCGCCTTCCTTCTTGCTCCCTCCTTTCCTTTTCACAACAGAGGCAACACTCCTTCTGGACCCACCCTTTTTCAGCCCCTTCCCTTTTACTTTTTCTCTCCAAACCCCCTATCCTGATGAGCTATACCAATCAGATTCCCCTGTTTTCCCCCCCCCCCCTTGTTGAATGATGGGTACATTTGGATGTCTTTCGTAGTGCTCTTCGACAGTCACGAATACTTCTTCCTCTCCATCCGAGGACGTCGGGCCTTGCTTTCTCAAATGTTTTTTTCTGGCCCGTTCTCCCCTGGAATGGTCTACTTTTTACTTTTTTCCCCGCTCTCCTCTTCCTTCCCACTATTTGGCTTTTTGAGCACCTTTGGGAAGATTGCACTTGCTTCATCACGCCCCCTTGCATTTCTTCCGTTCCCGGTTAAACGTTACCGTCGGTCGAACTCTTCTTTCCCTCCCCGGAGTTAACGGATGCTGTTCCCCTTGGTCTTCACTTTTTCGGACCCACGCAATGCCCTTGCTGTCCGTTGACTTGGTCTGGAGGAACTTACCCCCTTTTGCCTTCTTGCTAGGACTCTTTCTCTCCTTTGCAAAATTTAAAAGTCGGTTTCAGGATGTTTTGTTTTCATATTCCCCTGTGCCCCTCCTGTGACCCTTTCCGCCATCTCGCCTTATCATGAGCTGACTTCCTCCCTGCTTAGGCCCAACTTACTTGCTTCATTAGCCGTCCTTCCCCAGTCGTGTCCCAACGGTCAGCGTGATCAGCTCCTGCGGTATAAGGGATGGTTCCATGCTGTGGTCCCCTGTCACGTTCGTTTGCCCACTGTTGGTTGAAACCTCTCCCAGTTTCTCTGACCTTCATTGTCCTTTTTCCCCCCCGTCCCAGTGGGGAGCACTGACCAGGTCGTTTTGTCATCTTTCTCCCAGCTCATTTCTCTTGCTCTGCTAACTCATGCGGTTTCATGGGGAGCGTGACCCTTCATTCCCCTCTTCCTGGTCTCTTGCTCCCTTCTTGCGTCTCCACTGCGACTTCTCCATTTTTTCTTTCAATCGGGTCAAGTATCTCTGTTCCTCCCCCCTCTCGGGCACACAGATTTTTTACACATCTGGGTTCAAGCGTTCCCGATCCCTAACCCCCCTTTCCCTTTTTCTGCTTTCGGAACGTGTACTTTTTTTTTTTTTCAAGTTTCCCGCCTCTCTCGTTCCCCATCCTCTTTCTCAAGTTCTTAGTTTGGCAAATTGCCTCTGCTGACAGATGAGCCATGAACGAAGAATTCCCTCCTCTGCGGACTGCCTCCACTCCAGCCCCCCCCCCCTCTTTTCTTCGAATAGCTAGGGGTTTTTGGATCAAAACTTTCTTCTTACCACCTTCCCTTTTCTTTTTCTTTCATATGCCTAAGTATTATATGTTCACATATTGGCGACTCCCTCGATCCTTCTTTCTTTTTCCCCCCCCTTATGTTTTTTTTTCTTCTCTTTTGAGGCTCCAAGATTCCAAGCTTCTTCCCCTGAAGGAATTACAGCGCTCCCAGTCCATGTTCCCTCCGGCGGCTTCTCCCCCCCCAAACCGCCAGCATATCCTGTTCCACCCAAGAGGGTTGTTTTCGACTTTCTTTCCTCGCCTCAGGACCTCAGATAGGACTTTTGTGCCTCCTTATCTTGTTTAAGTCCTCCCTTTTTAATTCCCACTTGATCCCTCTCCTCTCTTTCTCTTTTTGACCTTCACTGTTCCGCGTGGGCGTCCTTTCTTCCCCTCTTGAGGGGTCATTGCTTCTTTCACTGCTTGCCCCAGTTCCCATCTTTGTGTATATGGAGTGTGTTTCCTCCTCCTTTTACCCCCTAGATTGCCTTTTTTCAAACTTAAAGTTCCCCGGCGGCCGACCAAGCCGTCCACCTCCCCTCTCCCACCCTTGATTGTTTTTTTCGAGTCACTGTCATCTTCAACGACGTTGGACCTATTTCGCCTATCATCACCCATTTCTTTATCTGACTAGATGGTCCGACCTTTTTGACATTTCTCCAACCCCCCCCCCGTCTCTTTGTTCCCCAATGCAGAGTAAATACATGTCATGTCATTCATGGTTTTCTCCCCCAACACTTTGGATCCATTGAAGACGTCTTGGACCCCCCTCCATTTCCCCACTGTCCCAGCAGCTGGTATCTCTCCTCTGTACCTTTTTTCACCTTTGCTTGGATCTAATGAAGAAGTGGTCTTCCAGGAGGAGGTTTTCCTTACTTCGGGAACTGTACTTAAGCTTTCCCCCTGCCTCCCTACATTGTCCAAAAGCCCTCTATGGGTTTTTAAATCCCCTTTTTTTCGTGGCCTAGCCCGAGCCAGTGGAATTTTTCCGCACTCACCACCTTGGTTTGCGTCATTAGTACTAGAAGTGTACTCCCCCCCCTTTGTGGCCCACTTCCCCCACTACCGAGGATCTCTCTGAGATGTCTTCACGTTTAACTTTTTTTTTTTCTCACACTTGAAAAAATTTCGTAGATGCAGGCCCTCCTATTCCCATTCTTCCTGCTCCACAAGTGTTTTTTCTTTCCGCCTCCTTTTCCCATTCAGGTCGGTTGAATTGTTTTTATGTAGCGCTCTTTTCCTCAAGATTTATAATCAAACTGGTCCCTGACGGCCTCGATGGCAGGTCTCTCGTCGAAAGGAGGACTCCCTTGAGCTGCTAGTCCCCCTCCCTGCTATGACCCCCAGCTTCCAGGTGGGGGCCCCCTTTCTTTTTGGCCTTGATGTCGGAACGCGCCACAGCACGGCTCGGAGAGGGGGGCTTAGCCCCGGCGGCCCCCGGGGACCTCTTCGCCCCCAAACCACAAAAACCCACCACCACCCAAAAAAAAACACCCACCCCAACCAAACCCCCCAACCCAACCCAACCCCCAACCACACAACACAACACCACCAACCCCCCCCCCCCCACAAACCCAAAACCACCATGGTTCCCATCCGTCCCTTTTTTTCCTTCCCCTCTTTGATGTCATATGGACGGACGGCGTTCGCCTCTAAGTGAGAAGCCCCTTTAGTTTTTTCCGAAATTCTCTCCTTTTCACCCCTATTTCCCCCTCATCCCTAGCCCCAGGTTAAAGGAGACGCAAGCCTTCCTTTCACGTGAAGCCACCTTTTCCCCCTTCTCTTGTACACGAGGATAAGGCGTTAAGCTGACTTTCCTCTTCTTCCTTCTTTTTTTCGCTTCCTTCTTGTATTGGTACTTATGTATTTCAATATTGTCCAGTGAGCCCCTTCTCCTCCCCTGTAGAATGGTTCACAGCACCTATCACCACGCCATCCCGAGATTCAGCTGGGCCCCCAAACTCCAGATACCTCCCGCCCCTTACTTGCTAACCCTTCATAATAAAGTAAGTTATCGTTTTGTGTCGCCATTTTCTCTGATTGCTCTCTGTTTCCCTTTTTCTTTCTGTTTGTACCACCATTGACTTAGCCAAGGGGACGTGAGGGCAGGGAGACTGTACCTTTTTTTTCTATTTTTTAGTAGACCGAAGACTCTTTTTTTTCCCTTTTTCCTTTTCCTTCTATCCGTTCCCCCCGGTTGTCGGGTAGAATACCTTTTTTCACTCCTTTCTCGATGTGTGGCTTCCCCCTGAAGACGTGTCATGGTTGATTGACCAAAGTCACACGCCCCCTATTCCCCCTTTGAACCCAATTTCACCTTCTTTCCCCTTGTGGCCTTTGAAGTTTGTTAGACTATCTTTTGCCTTCCACGTCGAATGAGCCTCTTTTTCTTTTAGTCTCATATCAAACGGTTTAGTCGGATTCACTTTCATTTCTTTCTCATCCTTTTCTTGCCCCCCCCACCGATTTCACCTTTTTTCCCCCCCAATACTTCAAGACTCCCCGAGGTCCAATTGTTATTGTGATTTTTGATTTTTTGTTCCTCGTCACAATCCTTTCTTTGTGGCCGGTGGGGTCTTCCCCTTTTTCTTTGAGAGGGTTAAATAGTTTGATTCTTGACCATCTCTTTGGTCAGGTTGCTGACTTCCTTTCTTTTTGATTCCCGCTCAGCAGAGGTAAGAAACTCTTGGCCCGCGAGCTCTGGTTCCCTCTAATTTGCCGTGCCAAATGAGTTAGATCTTTCCCCCCCTGCCTTTTAGGCGTTTGTTCGAAGAACAACCTAAAAGTTC
>Ga0179593_1563357_pt1 | contig 17644 bp, 24 predicted proteins | sample CZODoug2_1_08_16_FD_185931 | JGI IMG/M metagenome (GOLD analysis project Ga0179593, IMG submission 185931) | Vadose zone soil fungal communities from Angelo Coast Range Reserve, California, USA - CZODoug2_1_08_16fungal (PacBio error correction) | ecosystem: Environmental > Terrestrial > Soil >... | reverse complement strand
CTCGTCCGAGCCTTGCCTATTCCCCTGCGCGCGAACTCTCTCTATACAACCGATTACACATCAGCAAAACTTCCCTCCCGGTAACCGATCTCACGGAGTACCCCTTTTCCTCTCCTGTGGACAGAGGCGGTCATTCGTTAGTCAGGAAATCGAGCATTCCCTTTCCCACATGCGCTGTTTGCCGCTCCCCCCCCTCCCTCACACGGGATTTCGCTTTGGTCTTAGACGTGATAGTCTTTTTTTAGAATTTGGTGACTGACGGCGTTCCCTAGCCTCCGGCGTGTGTCCGCCATTTCGCTGGCGCTCGACGAGGTCGTACGCCTTTTCTCCCACGCGCAAGCTCTCTCCTTTTTAAGAAACCATTTATCGTCTCTTTCCCTCGCCCGCGCGCACCGTCTAGGGTGGCTGGCGGTGGTTCTCGAACGCGTCAGCTTCAACCCCGCGCTCGATGAAGTCCCCTCCCCCCATATTCGGGCGCTGTCTGCCTCGCGGCGATTCCTCTTACTGCTGTCGTCCGGGACTCTTTCTTTTTGACCACAGCGCGTCCCCTCTGTGGTTGGCCTTTGCAATACTAACGCCGTCCAAGTTGGACCCTCCTCAACTGGGGAGCGGACCCCTTCACCCAATAGCGCTTCCCCTTTCACAACACGCTTTTCGGCAGACGCCGCGTACCTCAGGCGCCTTGCCCGAATCAGCATTTTCTGGCCAGAGCACTGCAGTTTCAACAAGCCCTATATGCGATCGGACTCTCCTCTTTCAACGGACATTTTTCTCAAGCTTCTTCTCCCGTGGTGCCCGCGTTCGGGTCTGTGCTCGAATCCGTATCCAAGGGCGTGCCTCGACTTAGGCTTGCTGGTTATCACTTTTTCCCCAATGCAGACGGCGCTTTTTTTTTTTTTTATTGTTTTTTCTTAATGGGAGTTGCTGTCCTGGCATTTCCCTGCTAGCAAAACTATCATCCCTCTTCCAACGCGTTTCGTCCCTACTTTTCCCCCCTCTCCCTGACGCAGCCGCTTTCTTTTTTCGAAGCGCTCTTCCCGGTCGAAGACCATCCATATCGCCCTAAGTCTTTTCCCTGGTCCCCTCTTTCTGGGGCTTTTTTAAATCGTCTCGGCGTGGATCTTCCGGCTCGATGCCGCCTTTCCCCCCTCATCTCGTTTCCCTCTCTCTCTTTTGATTACTTCCCTTGCCTGCTGCCTCCCTCGCCCGAGCCTCTCACAAGACCTGTTTTTAGCTCTGCCCGAGAAGATGCGTTGCTCGCCAAAGCCGGGATGAGCCATCTTCCCTTTTCGATTTGGAAAGCTTTACAGGTATCCAAAGGACTCTTTTCTTTTCCAAAACATTTCTACAAGACCTCCCACAACAGATCTCGCCGTGGTCGTCAAGACTCCGTCGCTTCCCCAATCCGCTGTTCAAGGTTATGCAATTCGCCAAATACGCCTAGCCCCCTCCCCTTTTGCGGCCCCCCAAAATGGAGTTTTTCCAAAGGAGACGCCACCGCCGCATTCCCAAAAATATTGGCACCATCCGGCCGCCCCGAGTCGGGTACTCCTACTAGGTGTTTTTTTCTTCCCCCTAAATCTTATGGTGCCCCTCGCAGAAATTTTGCGTCAGATCTTTCTTGGCGTCGTTGGCTCCCAGTGTGTAAAAACTCACCTTCTCTCACTACGTGTTCCCCCCAGTCCGTTTAGTTTGCAGATTGCTTCCTTTCCCGCCTGATTTTCAGCGATTTTCGAGTCCTAGGTCATAGGACCTTCGGCTTGTTTCAGGATTTCTTTTTTTTATAATTTATGTCCTGGTTTTTTCACCTTCTTCCGTTGTTGTCGATAGATTTCTTTCCCTCCTGCCATCCGGCGTGGAGATGCTTCCCGCATCCTATCGGGGCCCTCTTTCCCTCTTGTTGAGGTGATCTCCGAAACTTCTCGGTTTTTTTCTTTTTTTGCAGCAGGAGAAGTTCTGACTCCGCGGCTCTTTTTAATTCGGCGGCTCCCCGCCGCGATCCATCGCGAGACTCTTAGACAGCCGGCCGGAGCCTTGTCCCCTGGCGGACAATCGACGGCCTTTTTTATTATTTTCAACCTTTTCCCGATCGGCTTCTTTCCAGCTTTTTATGGCGGCTCACTTTCCGTAGGGGCAACACCCTCCTTTGGCAAAAGATCTCTTAGAGTTTTTCCTAGCAGGGCCCCCTTCCTACTGTGCCAGGACCCTTCCTGCCGTGAACTCTATCCCCACAGCTCGCCGTGTTGCGTAGTGATAAACCCTGCCTTGCCGCCGTTCTCGCACGCCCTTGTTCGGCGTCGCGCACTCCTCCCCGGGTTGTCCCACACGGAGCAAGCCCTTTGAGATAGTCTTCGTTGAACCTTTCCGAGTCGTTTCGCAGATATCTTTTGGAAAGGCCAGGTGCTCTGCCCAGCTTGCTGCTCCCTGCTCGCTGAAGATTCTCTTGACCGTCGGCGCCGGTCCTCCCCCAGGAGCGCCGCGGTTTCCTTGCTCGATTTGGTCATGGCCTCACCATTTGCGGCGGTCCTGTCCCCTGCCGTCTTATTGGCCCGGCCACAAAGTCTGGAGCAGATTTTTTCCCCTTCATGGATTTCCGCCCCATGGCGGCCGGTTGCACGCCCGCGCCGAATGCGCGGGACGTCATCTTCGTCCTGTTGAAGCGGCTTTTCCGATGCACCCCTCTCCACCTCGGAGAGTTTCGGCGATTGTCTGAGATTCACGGGCGCGGGAGATACGCATGAGGGCGACGACTCCTTTGTTTTCCTGCTGATATACGCTGCGTGGCCTCCAAAAGATGGTACCCTTTCCTTAAGGCTCGACTCACCGCATTTTCTTCCTTCCTCCCGCGGAGCCTCTTTTTGGCACCCCGGTCCGGCCGCTCTTTTCTTTCCTCTCTTTGCTCTGATCACTTTTCCTCCCGCCTTCCAAGTTTCGCCGCGGAAAACCTTAAGGATGTCTTTCGCCCTTCTCGCGATCTTTCTTCGGGTCACCCGAAACCGCGTGGCCGTATCCTCCTTTTCTTCCCCCCCTCCCCTCGACGCGAGGTCTCGCTGCGGCGCCTTTTACAAGTCCTTTCGCGCCCTCCTTCCTTGATCAGTGCGAGAGCCCCCGCTCTCTTTTCCTCATCCTCAGTTGTTTTTCTCTCTATCCGGCTATCGGCGCGCTTTCTCTGCTCCTGCGGCGCGTCCTCCCCTCTTTTAACAACCTTCGCCCCTCCCTTCCGCCCTGCTTTTTTTCCTCGGCGCGTCCCGGTTTTCGGACGATCTGTGGACCGGCTACCTTCGCGCAAGCAGCCTCCGTCCTCTCATTCCCTTTGCCGACACATTCCCTCGTTTGGTCAGCGGTCCTTCCCCTTGCGCTTGGAGTGTCTTTTAAAACTCGCGGCCGTCTGGTTCCCACAAAACTGCCCATTGACGCGTTTGCCTTCCTTTTTCTTCGAGTGTGTCCCCCCCCCCTTCGAGGACGTTTCTCTCTTTAGTACCCTGAGAAGCTTCCCCACCGTATCGTCGCCCTTTTTTAGAGTCGAATCCCCCGAGCCAGTGAGATGCTCGACTCCCCCCTTGAACAGCCGCACATCGACTTCTCTTCCCTAGTTGGTGGCGGGCTGTCCTCGCCACGAGGTCCGCTTAACCCCTTTCCGTCCTTGCGCGGCTCCTCCCTCCCCCTTTCATTGATGTCCTTTTCAACGTTGAAGGGACGCATCTCCATTCGCTTGTGCCAAAGCTGTACCTCTTGTGTTGGATGCCCTAAGAACTTTTTCTCCTTTACCGTTTTTTTTATTGAAACCTTCAGTACAAGCTAACAAACACGCCCCCTCAGCTTACTTTGGTTTTTTTAGGTTCTCTTCTCAGAAGGAGAAGTCCTTTCCCCCCCTTTTCGAGACTTTTGCCGGGATTTTTCTTTCGCACCTGGCTCACAGCATATTCACGAATATTCGTCCTTCCTCCCAAGAAGGTCACTCTGCCTTGAGCCTACAAGGACTTTTCTGCCGGCGGGCGACTTCCGTTCGCGTTCACATGAGGCACCCGCTTTGGCTTTTATACTCCGGCAAGACGCGGCGCGCTGTGTGTAGATTCCTTTCCCTCGGCTAAAATGATGTGCTCCGGCGGCGGCCCTTTGATACCCCAACTATATGACTCTCGGTGACAACGTCGTTTTTTTTTCCGCCGATGCCTACTCCGCCGCTCGGCTGTTCCCCCCTTCTTCGAAGACCCTCCTTTTCGGTTCTGCATCTCCCTCACGTTCCCGGCGATGGGCGCCGCCCGTCGCGCTGCCGGGCGGCGTTCTCGGTCCGCTGGGACTTTGCCCTCGATGCCCCTCCCCTCCTTTCCCCCGCCTCCTTTCTCTCTGGTGGACTCTCTCCAGGTCTTCCTGCAGAGACCAGAACGCCGAGCAGTTCTCTCATCCCCTCACAGACGAAGTATGACGAGCTGTGCCCTCTCCTCTCTGGCGATCATCTCCACCTCCGTGGATGATTTTCTTCTTGAACTACTTCTTCTCCCCCAAACCAAGTCAAGAATTACAAGACCAGAGCGACCGAAACAAAAGCTCGAGGATATTCCCTTTTCAAGAAGAGTCGGCTCCCTCTCCGCTGTTCACGGAGCCCCTCGCACTTCCGTGACAACGTCTTTCCGTCGTGCTCGCACCATGGGCGTTTGACCCTTACTGGGGCGCAACGTCCCTCCCCCCTCGATCTGACTCCCCCCCTCTTCTGAGATTTTCCTCTCAGGCCGGTATATCTTCTCGTTTGTTGACTGATACCCGCATCTTTTCGGATGTCCTCCCTCCCTATTTTTGCGTTCCCTCCTCTTCTTTGGCGCTCGTTGTTCCCAGTAGTGGTTCCTTGTGCTAATTCTTTCGTCATGCTCCCAATGTTTTCCCTCTTTTTCCTTGAAGGCTTTTATTGACGTCTTTTCAGCCCTCTTATTTCTTGGAAGACCTCGTTTCCCTCCTCTTGATGTGTTTCCTTCCTCGTAGGTGTTCTTGTATTTTCCTTGGTCATTGGTTTGCATCCCTTCCTTGTCTTTCTTCATCTCTTGCCTCCCACCCCGTATGAGATGATCGCCCGTTCTCGGGCAGCAGAGTCTCCTTTTTTTTGTTTAAGGTGATTTAAGGCTCGTCGTTCTGTTTTTTCTTCTGTCCTTCGATTTAATACCATCTTTTTTAGGTCTTTTTTGATTCCCCGGTCCGGCCATCCCGAGCAGGCCGCGACCCGAGACGACTTCGACGCATTCCCTAGCGTTGTCCGCGGAGCACATTTTCCTCGTCGATGTGAGAATTCTCCCGTCCTCCTGTTTCTTCGACCCCTCTGGCCGAGCGCTTCCGGCCTAGCTTAGGTTCCCGACCTGACGTTGGCAACGATCGTTTCATAGAGTTTCTGCAGTTCCTGCCGCAGAATCTCCCCCCCCTCAGCATCTTTGCCGCCCCACATTGCACGGCGCCGTCTGCTCCGTAGTGCATAAAACAACCCCTCTGCAGCCTTCACGACAGTGATCCTTCTGAGCAGCCCCCCTTTCTAACGCTCAGAACCTCGATATTGAGATCGACGCGTTTGGTGGACCTTCTTGTAGTCTCTTATATGAGTGGAAGAATCCCCCTTTTTGCGGCCCTTCTTTTTCTGCTGATTCTGAAGACTCCCCCCCTTTTTCTGCGGCGGTCTCGGTTATGCTTCGCTCCCAGGGAAGCGAGGCGTTTTTTTCTCCCTCTTCCCCCCGATTGGGTCTTTTTCCCTCCCCCCATTTTCAGGCAGGTTCCCTTTTTTTCTTTTCTTATTGCCGCCAACGGCTTCAAAAGACCAGATGCGTCCCTTCGCTCCTGTCTAGGAAATCCATTGCCGAGCGGTCTGATTCTTTCCCGAATATTTTTGTCCTTTTCGCAGAGGACGCTGAGATGACCCCGCCGCAAGCCACCGCATCGAGCCGGCCGATTTTCCTTCTTTTCATTCCCCCGAGGTAGGAGCATCTTGCGGCGATTTTTTTCCCCTCCTTCTGAGGGGCGACCCTTTTCTCGCGCGCTTCCTCTCCATCGTCGAGCGGGCTCGAGCTGGCGGACACACGTCCTAGTCTTCGGCGGCAAACGCCTTTTCTTCTATTTTTGGAACCCACCCCGTCCTCGCGATTTACCTTCTACCCCTTTTCCCCCCGCGCCCCCTCCTTCTTTGCGGCAAACTGCCATTGTCCTTGCAAGGGAATGCTCGGATTTCTTGGCTTGCGAGAACGTATCCCCTTTCCCTTAGGTACGAAACCTTTACCGCGTGAGCCGCCAACTTTTTTTCTCGTCCTTCAGGTTTTGTCGGAGGGTTTTACCCTGTGTTTATTGTAGATCGCGACCTGCGCGCGCCGCATCGTCCATTCTTTCCCTTCCTCCCTCCTTTTCTCTCTATCTTTTTCCCCTTTCCCTCGTTGTTGTTTTTTTTCTCCGGGACGCTCGGCTCTTCCCCTATTGTCCTCCCGATTACACCGAGTTTAACAAAAAAACCTCTCCCAGGCGCCGCGCTAAATGCTTCCCCTCTCTCTCTCTTCTGTGCGGCGAATTCCTTCCTCCCCGCGGGTTCGGGCGATCTTTCTTTTCTCTTTAGCGCAAGCTCTTCCCATTCCCTTTTTTCCTTTGCCGCGCCCCTTAAATCCACGTCTCTGGAGAGGCGTCTTCGCGTGATCTCCCCCCCTTTTCCCCCCCATATGAGAAGGTTCCCCTCCTTTCCGGACCGGTTGCCAACTCTGCCGCGCCCTGTTCCTTTTTGCCTACTATGCGTGTCCGCCTCTTTCTTAACGCCTCCCCCTGGGAAGCCACGCGCTTGCTTTTTTCATCGAAGACATTTTCTTTTCTCTCCCTGCGTAGCGGCGCCAACCGAGCCCGTTCCCTTCTGCTTCGGCCTTTCCCCCGCGCCCCCTTTTCTACTTGCGATTTTTTTTTGCATCGTCCCTCTTCTTTAACAAGCGCGCGCTTCCGTCCCGCGCCAAACAACTTTCGTTCGGGCGGACCGCGTTCAGCCATTGCTTTCTTTCGAAGTTTTTTTCCATACTTTTGTCCACTCCCTTTTGTCTATAATAACGGCCGTTCCTACCGGCCTCAATTTTTCTTGAAACCATTCCCCCCCCCCTCGCAAGGAAGAGAACCCTGCGCTTTTCTGATGCGGCATTCCCCTTTCCCGGACTGCGGTCGCCGCGCCGACCTCGTCATCGGCGCGGGCCCATGCGATGGTTGCATTTCCCCCCAGCTTCTTCAATTAGGTCACGACATGAAAGGGCGTCTCAGATCGAGGGCTTTCCTTGGGCCGTGGTTTCCTCCGTGGCTGATAGTCCTCCTTTTTCCCTACGGCGTTTTTTATACAACCCTCTTGCGCCTGTGGGGATGGCTTATTCGGCATGGACGCGTTGGTCCCTGGGTCCACAAGTAGGTCTTCTTACGACATGCTCAAAACTTTCCTTCCCGATCAGGGCCCCCTTTTTTTTTCCCCTACGACGCCCTCCCCAGCGATCGGCAAGTTTCGATTCCCAAGGGATTGAAATATCGCCCCGGCATCTCCATCTGGGACTTCCATCTCTTTTTTCCGCCCGCGGTCAACCTTAGGTTCCCGTGAAATAGCTCTTTTTGATCGATCCCCCCCGAATGCTTTGGACTGCGTCCGACGTTTTCCCGGTCTCATGCTTCGCTACCACCAGAACGCCGGTCCCGAGATCACTTCCACCCTTTTTCCCTCTTGACGACTGCAGAATCTTTTCCTCCCCCCCCGCCGTTTCCATTCGATGAAGGATCGCCCCCCTTTACTACCCTCTGCTTTCCAAACAAGGACAAACGTCAACTTCCACAAGACCCCGAGTCTGATTCCCTGAAACCCAGCTCGAGTTTTTTTTTCTTCCGAGGTCCCCCTTCAGGAATCCTCCATTTTTACTTGATTACTGTCATCGCAACTCGCCTTCGCGGCCGACAATTTTATCCAGTACAACGCCTCCGCCCCAAAGGGCTCCCCCACTGGGTTCCTTTTCGCAGCCCCTCTTCTTTTTTATTTTTTTTTGACACATATTTCTGCGAGGCACCCGTGCCTCACGATTGGTATATTCTTCTTTTCCTTTTTCTCCTCATAAGTTTTTTTTCCTAGACCACTTTCTTTTTGCCTCGCCAATGCCGCTTTTGCGGTTCTTTGGCGGCTCAGTTGGTGCCCCTTTTTTAAACAACGTCCCCTCTTCCTCTTCCCACTGTTTTTCCTCCTGGAGTCTCTTTTGCCTTTCTCTTGAAAGATTGATTTCAGCCCCCCGACTTCTTCTTCCTCCTTCTCACCATCGATCCTTATCGTCCCTTTTTTGTAGATGTTTCCCCTTGTAGTCCTTGAGTAGCGTCGATACGCTTTCATCTGCCATGCCGACTGCCGCATTCCTCCGGCTTGGCGATTGCCCGCAGCGTATCTTTTCCCTTTAGTCCTTTTTTTCGGTGATCCTTTTCCGTTCTTTTTTAGCTCGAAGAATTGCAGTCCCTTTTTTTAAAGTCGGCTGAAAGTCCCAGCTCGAGATCATCTCCTCGTGGTGCCTTTTCCTCGAGCATTCCCTTCGCAGATTTCTTTTTTTTCCCCGCGGCGTCATAGCGTACTAAGTCGATGGAGCGATTCTTTTTTCCTCATTCAATTCCCTGAGGTCTCCTACCTTGAATCGCCAGCCTAGTCCTGCTTTCTCGGGGACCGAAACTCTTTTACCTTCGGATTCATAGAGTTTTGTCCCTGTTCCTTGCCGCGCCTCCTTTTTCCCGGACCCAAATGCCTCGCGTCCATGCCGCCTCCCGTTTTTTCAAGCGCCTTCCGTGTCCTTCCCCAATAGCTGGCCGCCGCGCAGTCTTTGGATACGGCGTCGCCCGCCCCCGAACTTGCCCGGGCACCCCACCCCTGGCAGCACCTCCCCTTTCTATTGGAGTATCGGCGCAGATTCGTGGAAGATATCTTTTACGGCAGGTGCTCTGACAGCGGTTTTCCTTCTTCGACGATGTACCGGGTCCGGCGAGTACTTCCTCCCCCCCCGGTCTCCAGGAAGCTCGCCCGTTTGTTTTTTCCTATTGTCTCTTGTTTTTTCATGGTTTCAATCCCTCCCTTTGTTCCCTTGGTTTTTTTTGAAGGCCCCCCCCCCCTTTTTTTGGACCGCCTTTGGACCAGATTAAGGAGATGCGTCCCTGCTCTGGTTCCCTGTGACCTAAATTTTTTGCTGCGGCTTCATTTTCCTCCCTTTTTCCCTTCTTTTGCGCTCCTTCTTCTGTTGCCTCTTCTTTTATTTTCCCCCATTATGAAAGCAAATAGAATCGAGAGGCTCTTTTCTTCCTGTGTTCCTGGCGGATGGAGAGCCTTGAGAGGGTTTCCTCCCCTCGAGGAGCGACGATCCCTGTGTCTTCCCATGACTCTCGCGCTGCGAGTGGTTTCCCCCGAGCGTACGAACTCGTCGTTGCCTTCTTAGATTTGTTCGTACGCATAGTCTCCCAAAACGCTTTCTCTTTGGCATTCTTTAACTTCTAAGCTTCTTTGCTCGATCACGACGAAGACGCGTTTCCGCGCCGTGGCTTCGGGTTTGAAGACCCCCGGCCCCTCCCTGCCATGTGGAAGGAGGCCTTTTTCCTGTTCGATTTCGAACCGTATCCGCTCTCCCCCTCTCGTTTCCGAAACTTTTTCCCTCTCCGTGAGAAGCCCCCTTTCCTGTCGTCCTGGGACGCATTCCTTCTTTTTTTTGCGGGGGAAGGATTCACACGTCGTTTTTAGTTTTCCCCTCTCGCTTTAGTGCGCGCGCTCCCTTTCTCCTCTCGTAGCGAGAAGCCCATTTTCCTCCTCCCTTCTTCGATCGGCGTTCCCTTTCTGCGCCTCTACACGAAGTGTTAACACTCCACCAAGGCCGCCGCTCAAGGCGGGCCTCTTCTTCTCTTTTTTCCGCTTGCTGTGGAGCCCCCTTCTCTTCACGCGTTCGGGCTTTTTTTCTTTCTACGTTTCCGACAATTCACTTAGATTCCTTTCGCTGTTTGACGCGGCATTCACCTTCGATGGAAGCGAGTCTTGCTTTCGAGCAACGCATCTTAGAAGGTATCCTTTCTACGGTGGGTGAACCCACCTGCCAGAGACATGTCCCTTTTTTTCGACTATGCGTCCGTCCGCCCTCTCTTTCTTCTCTTACGAGTTAGTCCCAATACTTTTCCTCTCTCCCGGATCTTCCTCCCACCCTGATCGTAGCCCTCCCGTGACCGCGCCCGTGCCCTTAAGAGCTTTCGGTGGTTGCTTTTGCCGCACGCGTCCTGCCCCACAAGCGCCTAGCTCCGTCCCGCCCCTTCCCAAAAATATTGGCGCGTTGCGGAATTTTCTGCCAGCCTTTCTCCGGCTGTTTTTTTTTGTGGCATCTCCATTAGCGTTTTGCCCAAGCTGCGCCAAGCTTTCCGGCAAATACTAACGGAAGTTCCCCATTTCCCCCCGGCCCTCAACCCCCTGACCAAATCTTTTCCCGACAATCACGCCGGCTTTCTGGTGCCGATGAGGCAGCCTGAACGCCGCCTCTCACGGTCGCCTTAGCAGAAAGTCGTCCTCTCCTCCGGCAGTTTTCTTTTCTAGCACCTCTTCTTGTCCCCCGAATATGTTTTCCTTTGTCAACGACCTTTAACCTTTGGCGGATCTCAAGATCGAGTTTGTCGGGCGCCGTTTTGCCCGCGTTCGGGTGGCTCCGACGCGTATCTTTTTGCATGGTTTATCACTAGCCCGCCGGCGCTTGCGCTGTGGTTCGGGATTCGGCATGGATCTCCCCATGATGCTGTCCTTCCAGTACGCTCGGGTCAAGGAACCTTTCCCAACACTTCTTTTCTTCGTTCGTTCCCCTACGTTGATGCTCCTTGACTGCTCTTCCGGTTCAAAGAAGCCCTCATTTTTCCCAGTTCCCCTCCCCAGCTGAACCTACTCGTGGACGTAGGTCCTCCCGAGTCTAACGTTTTTCCCTGTCAAAGCATTTTTTTTATTCGGCTCGGCGATTCAGCAGACGGGATCTCGCGCTGTTCTTGCCGACGGTTCCAGGTCTGCATTCCGAGCTACCAACAGAACTCTCTTTTCCTAGATCACCCCCTCCCCCTCCCGAATCCGCGCTGCAGCTCTTTTTTTTTCCGCCCACGGCCGTGATTTTCCCCTTCGATGAAAAAGCTATTCTTGCCCAAGGGACAACGTCCCCCCATTTCTACAAGACCCACGAGCCTCCTGCAACAACACTTCCCCTCTTTTTCTCTGACGAGGTCTTTTTCCCTTCCCCCGATGAACCTCTTCCGCACCTTCCGGACGACACATCAGAACCTTTGTGAGCCGCAAATGCGTTTGTTCTACTGGGGGCGGCCAACGAGCCCGCCCCTCCCTCTCTCCAAATATTATTTCCCCCCCTCCATCGAAGCCCTTCTTTTCTTCTTGTACTCCTTTTTGAGAGAATAACCGATCGTGCTGCGTGCCTCCAGAAATATTTTGGCGGTCACTATTTTTTTCCGTTGGCCCCAGTATTGTCAAAAAGCCCTCTTTTCCCAGGGTGTTTTCGTCAGATTCTTTCCTTTTTTCGGATATTCCCGCTTTATTTTTCGACGACTTCGTCTTGACTCTTGACCCTTCTAGCTGGTTGTTCATCCCCTCCCTGGGGTCTTGTAGAATTTTTTGACAGCCTCTTTCCCGGTCCTCTGGAAATTCCCCCGGCGTTGGCGATTGATCAGCCGTCTCGGGCAGCGCGTCATACTTCGTTTCCTTCCCCTAATGACTATCGGTTCTGTGGTGCTCTTTCTTCCAACGTCGGCGTCCCTTCGCGATCTTCTTTCCTTTCGGGCATCTCAGCCTGCCTCGATCCATCGCCGAGACGATTGTCTCCGTCCAGCTCTCCCCCTCGGACGCTCTCTTTTTTTCCGATTCGATGGATCGACGTCCTCTTCACTCCCGACCTTGCTCGGCTCTTGAACCAAGCGCTTTCGCGCGCATTTTCCGTAGGGTGTCCTCAACCGGAATTTTTCCTCTCGATTCCTAAGTTCCCCTACGGTTCCAGGGACAGCATGCAGGTACATGCCGACCCTTGAACGACCCCCTCGCCTTCCCGATTCACAAGCCCGCCCGAGTTCCCAGAGCACGACCGGCCTGCGTCGATGCAGCCCTCCCTTGCACCACGGGCCGGCTCTTTTCTCGCAGCTTTTCCTTTCTAGCTCCATGGATTCTTTTGGACGGCAAGGTTTTCCCCAGCGCATGATGATCGCCGCGCGCTTGGAAGGACTGGCGCAAGCTCTTTTTTCTCGCTCCCTTTTTCTCTTGTCCTCATCCCCACTTTTCCCTGGGAACGGCCGGTCTTCCCTCCCCCCCAACAAGGCTGGACGCAGTTAAAACAAGCTTAAGGAGTCCCTCCCCCCCGCAGAACGTCCCCCCCCCCCCTGGATCCTTTTTTATTCCGCCGCGCCCGAATATTTTTTAGCGGAGTCAGGGTTCTTTCTCAAGTTGACGCGTGCGCTTGCACAGCCTCCCCTCGCATCGCTTTTTCTTTTTTCAGGCTTTCCCGCGGGCTTTTGCTTTTAGCAGCATGAGGGCGACGATACCTTTTCGATGATCTCGCGCTTTTTTTTTCTCACCGATGGGTACGCCTTTCTTCTGGTCGATCTCCGCCTAGTCTGCGTTTGGAGAGTTCACTCGGTCGTTTTTTACCTTCGAAGATGCGTTTCCCCCGCGAAGACGCGCTTCCAGCGCTTTTGCTTGGTGGCCGCGGCTCATTTGGAAGTATCAGGATGATTTTCCTCTCACGTATCAGCTCCCTCGGCTTAGTGAGCCGCACCAGCCTCCACGCGCCGCGGTGACACGCAAGTGTGTTCTTTGGGCGGTAGGGTTTTTTCCGTCGTTGTAGCTCGCGAGTTTTTTTTCTTCGCCCTGCTCGATCTTTTTTTTTTCCTTCTCTCTTTTCCTGTTTTTTTTTCTCAGACTGGCGCTCGGCCGCTCGGACTTTTTTCTTCGTCCGCGCAATCGAGATTCTCCCTTCCTGTAAAAACTCCCCCTCCTCCTCAATTCCCCTTTTTTTTTACGGTTCCTTTTTTTGTGGCGGCCACGTTTTTCGGCAGAGGTTCGGACGATATGTGGAACGAGTTTCCGTTCGCGCAAGACGCCTTTCCCTCCCTCTCAGCATTCCCTTTGTTTTCCCCGCTGTTTTGTTCTCCAGGACCTCTCTTTTACGCTCTTTTTTCCCTTCATGGTAAACTCCGTGGCCTGGTGAAAAACCCGCGCCATGACGGCTGTTTGTTTCCTTACTATGTCTTGCGTGTTGTCCCCCTTGGGGCCGGCGCTAGACTACTTTCAGCCACTCTCCCAGACATTCCATGGTAGCTGCGCCCGACCCGGCCCTTCGATGCTCGACCATCGACGCCCCCCCTGCCCCTCGCGCGCGATTGGTGGTGCGGCTTTTCTCACTGCGTCTTCCCAAGCGCTTTTCTTTTTCCCCTGATTCTTTTTTCTCCCCTTCGAGCGGCGTGATCGCTCGGGATGCGTCGAAGGGGCTCATCTCAAGTTCCTGATTGTTGCCAGCGTCCACAGCCTTTTGTTTTTCCCTTCTAATACCTTCCCCATTTTCCAAAATGTGGAGGGCCCTTGCCCAATCGAGCTGCCGAGAAACCAACACGCGGAGCTTTTGGAGCTGCTTAGCAGGTCGATCCCTCTCGTCTCTCAGCGAATTTCTTTTGCAAGCCCCTCGCGGGACATTTTTGGCCGTCCACAATAGCTTCCCCGACCCTGCTCTCCTCCTCTGCCAAGAATAACGGACCCGAACTTCCTGGCTCTCACTACTAGGTTTTTTTCCGCCGTTTTGAATCCTCTCCCTTTTAGTGCTCGACTTCCTTGGGTGTTTATCACTCCGGCACTCTTCGCTTGCGCTGTGGGGATTCCTGCTTCTCGGCATTGCCGAAACCCTTCCCGGCCAAAAGCCCCGGGAATTTTTTTGCATCGATGCCACGTCGTTCGTTCCCTACGTCGCGACGCTTTTCGTTGGTCAATCTCCCCTGTTCCTTTTTAATTGAAACCGTGACTTTCTCTCCATCACGTCGGCGATGGGCGCGGCCGGGCGGCGTCATCGTCTCTGCGATTCGCGGCTTTTTCATTCCCCTTTATCGTCCCCCTTCCACGTTTTCCAAGGTCTGTATGTCAGAGCTTACAACCAGAGACGAGTCAGTTCGAGTCACCTTACTTTTTCCCTACCATGCTCTCATCGCCACCGTGTAGCCCCGGCATCGGCGGACATTGTCTCTGACAGCGATCGATCCTTTTTTACTATCTCGAGCTGTCCCCAACCAGTGACCATTCTACCCCTTCAACAACTCTGAGAGTTCTTCCATTAGGACTTTGTGAAAATCCCTGTTCAAGGAGATCCTTTTAATCCCAAATCTTCGCCGGCGGCGTGTTAAGTACCTTCTTCCCCCAACTTCACTCCTTTTTTCGACAAGAATGATTCGACAACCAATATTTATGACTGGACACATCCGGAAGAACTTGTATCTCGTAATTTTCCCTTTTGGTGGTGGGAATCCTCCGAGGACTTTCTTTCCGATTTTCTTTCGTTTTGCGGCTTTCGTGTTTACCCAGTAGGGGTTTAAACGCCTTTTTGCGGCTAACGGATCTGTTCCTTCCTTTCCCCCACTGTGGAGTTTTACCCTTGCTTTTTTTTTTTTTTTTTTTTTTGGTCTTCCTCTTTTCGAACTCTTCCGCGAATTTTCTCTTTTTCGACGAAACCTCGGTCATACTTTTTGATCTGTTGTTTAGGATCGCGCTTGGTCTTTTAGAATTTGAAGGCCCCCTGTTTGGCAGAGAGATCCCCGTTCCCCTAGCCCTTGTCCGCATTCCCCTTTAGATGAGAGACCGAATCTTTGAAGAGACGTCAATAATTCGTCTTTTTTTTTTTTTTCGGTTATCTTCGTTCCTCCCGCTCGGAGTTTTCTGTAGAATGCAGTCCTTTTCTAATCCTCCTTTTGTTTCCTTTCTGCATCGAGCAGGCCGCTCCGCCGCGGCCAGCTTTCGCAGACCAGCGTCGTTGAAAGCTCTCCCCCATAGCCTTTCCCGGATGGGACTTTTCCGACCCCCCCTGTACTCTCCTTTGCCCGATAGGCTTCTGGACCCTCCGGCGGCTGCTTCGGACCTTTGTGGAACTTCCCCGATCGATCCCTTCTTGTTTGCTCCTTCAGTCTCTTCGCGTCCATGCCGATCCCTTTCCCGATACCAACCCACCCCGTTTTTCCTTGCCGCTTGCTTGCCGTCTTCCCCTCCCTCCTGGCATTTTCCGCCCTTGGATCCCTTTTCTCCTAAATGGGCAACACAGGCGCCCTCGGAGCCCTCTTTGTCCGCTCTGACGCCCCCTCCTTTTGGTTTTCGGAATCGTTGTCCCTCGGCCATGTTTGCCCCAGAGCATTGCTGTTTTCGTCAACTGATCTCGACGACCCCCCGGCGCTCCGACCGCTTCGCTCCGTTCTCCGGTCCCGGGCGCTTGTCTTTTCTCTGGTCATGGTTACCTACCCCAGGCCCTTCATTTTGAACGGACGTCTGCCGCCAAACACAAAAGTCTTGTACGCAGCTTTGGTGTTCTTTCTTTTTAATTTCCGAAGGTCTGCTCCTAGAAATTAATTGGTTCGCGCCTTATTCGACCCCGCGAACGACTCTTCCGTCATTCCCTTCCCGCGTCTCCTCCCCTCCAGGCCACTTCTCTAGGCGCGTTTTGCGGGCTTTGCGATGGTAGAGCATCGCCCTTGGCGTTCTCTCGCGATACGCATGTTTTGAAGATACATGTGTCTTCGATGCTCGCTCTGCGCGTTTCTTCCCCTATGAGTACTACTCCGGATCTCTTAAAGCTTTCCACGCCGTCCTTCGGCCGTCTGGCACCAAAGGTTGTCCGCAGTTTACCTTATAAGATGTTTTTTCACGCCCCTGAAGAAGCGATTCCCCCATTCTTTTTTTTGTTGTCAGCGGTCCCTTCCTTCGGCAACCTTCTCAAGGCCTTTTTCCCCGCTCGGTCCCCTACTAACGCGGCCCCGTACGCAGTGGAGACTCCAATATTCCCTCGCGTCAGGTGATCCCCCCCTCGGCGCATTGTGGAGCTTCCCCCTTTGGTAGATCGCGCTCCCATCGCGATCCATCTGTCCCTTTGTTTTTCTCTATTTGGGATTCCGCCGCTCGAGACATGGACCGATTTCCGCCTTCCCCTTGATCTAACCGAGCAAACCCGCAAAAAGGCGCCTCCGGTCCAAGACGGCTTTCCCTTTCGTACGGTCTTTTTTCCCTTTGCACCGAGGTTCCTTTTTCAGTAACTGCATCCCTTTCGAAGTCCAACATGGCCCTTGCCCGGCCACCGAAATCTTTTTTTCTGTTCCTAGGTGATCGCTACGTCATCGAAGTGTAAACTCTTTTGCCCCCCATGACTTTTTTTTTGCGGCGTTTTTCGTCACCCTCTCGAGCCGGCGATCGATTTTTTTACGCATCGGTGGCAGCGCGCAGCGCGAGATCATCGAAGACACCCTTTCCTCCCTTTAGCGGCGCCCCGTTCCATCTTTTCGCCTCGCTCTGCGACTGGCGGAGGTTGCATACGCACGAGCCTCCCCCCCAAGGCGCTCGAGGACGTCCCGGCAAACATATTCGTTTTTCGCGGGAGCATTCCTTCGCGGTCTTCTGTAATGTCCCAGTGTCCTCTAATTTCCAAAGCTGAGCCACTCCTTGTGTTGGCGGCATAATAACGGAGTGCCCCCCGGAATCAAAACCCCATGCCCAAAATCTGACCTCAACACTCCGGCGCTTTTTTTCTCCTCCCTTGGTCAGCATTTCTGCAGAGGTCCGTGACTTTTCCGCGAGCCCAGGCCCGCTATCATGAGAGTCCTAAAACTGGCGTCCCCCCTTACACGTCATATGCGCTCTACCCTCCCCCTAAGGTAACCCCCTTCTATCTCAATCCTCTCTTTGAGTTCGGATGCTCAGCTACAGGGAGTGCGAGATCTGCCATGTGCGTGAGGGGTCTCATACGGCCAAGCAGACGGCGGCTCTGGGGCTCGGGCACGGGCGTGGCCCCCTCCTTTCTCCGGGATTGCCATCTGACGACCCAAAAATCTATGAGATAGATAGGGGCCACGTCGTAGTCCCCTACGGCATCGCATTCCGTCTAGGTGTCTCCCGATCGTCCCTTCTCCCTCCCGTGGATTGAACTTTTTCCATCACCTCTCTTCGTTTTTTTGGCGCAGCGGTGCTCTCGGGCGTTCCTTTAAATAGTCTTCCTTTTCCTGCCCTCCCTCCCCCAACTTCCCTTTCTTTTTCCTTTCCGATTTCAAAGGTATGAATGAGGCAGAGTACCCCTCCTCTCTGCAGGTTAGAGCAAACAAGCCTACGTATGACTTTCCCTCGAAGATGTCCCGCGTGGCTTTCCATGTTTCCCTCCCGTTGATACCCCCTGGACTATCTCGAGTGTTCACCCCTTACAGTCAAATTCCCCCCCCTTTCCTGACGCGATACTGACCACCATCTCTAGTTTTTTCTTCACTCCCCCCCCTTTTTCAAAAATCGCTCCTTCCCACAACCGGCCAGGCGGACAAAAAGGTGTGGCACCGTCGTGAGCCCCCCCGTTTTGCCCCTTTGCAGCAAAAGGCTATCTGAAGCCTCCTTTGGCAACATCCCTCTTCGCCT
>Ga0179593_1343215_pt1 | contig 17644 bp, 17 predicted proteins | sample CZODoug2_1_08_16_FD_185931 | JGI IMG/M metagenome (GOLD analysis project Ga0179593, IMG submission 185931) | Vadose zone soil fungal communities from Angelo Coast Range Reserve, California, USA - CZODoug2_1_08_16fungal (PacBio error correction) | ecosystem: Environmental > Terrestrial > Soil >... | reverse complement strand
TGGTACTTACTCGTGGCCGCTGCGTGACCGCATCCAGGAGTTCGGGCCCGCTTTTTTTCACCGTTTTTTCCTCCCCGTGCTACTGTTTTTCAAACAGCCTGTTTTTGGTAGTTTTTTAGTCAGGGCTGGGAGGTCCTGCTGGACCTCCAACCTCTTAACATTATTTTCTACCAGTCGTCTCCTCTTCTGAGGTTTAAGTTGCCCAGGACTTCGGGAGCTTTTTTTTGGCATACTTTCAAGAGATTGCTTTATACATTGAGCTTACCCGGTAGTTAGTTATATGTGTTTCCCAGTGAGTGTTTTTACAACGTCTCTATTCTGCGGGCGTGTTACTTTCTCTGGTATTGGTAGGTCATCTTTCCTGTATCTGGTAGTACTACCTTTCTTGCTTTGGGCAGTTGATCTTCGATCCCATTTGTCTCCTGTTCCCTTAGTCTTTCGACTGCGATGCGCTGTTTGAACATCAGGCTCTATCCACATTTGGCAACCTCTTTTTTTCCTGGGTTTCTACCTCTACTTTTGCCTGTTTCCATGGGTTTCCAACTCTGTGTTTTTAATTCTTGGTTAGAAGGGAAGGTCTGACCTTTTTCTTGCTATTTTGATGGATCGGTTCGAAGTGGGCCCCCCACAAACCGGCTTGCCATTACCGTCCACCTAACGTTTTCTCCCGGGTGCTGTTATATATTGTTCCCTCTCGCTCGTCAGATTACCGCTCATCACCCCCTTCTCGAAGTGCCCGCTTACTGGCCCTCCGATCTATGAATTTACAGAACCGTCCGACCGATTTATTAAACGGTGCTGCTGAGTTGTACTCTTCCCCGTCCGCTTCGTTGGGGTTTCTTCGGCCCACCAGTGGAAACGCCCATGTTGATTCCTGCGTGTGGCCTTCCCTCGGAGCCCTGTGGTCTTTCCTCTTTTTGTTGGTTTGTCCACACCCCCTAATTACCTCTCCCCGTCCACATCGGTTCGATTCTCCACTAACGGACGTCCCTCATGCTTTCATCCCTTCGTAGCGGTTTTTGATTTAGATCATCCCCGTTTCTTCTCCATGAAGGAAGTTGATTCACCCCGATGTTTCGGTGCATTAGTGCGCCTTTCGGGATTGAACTCGCTATCCCGTTGCCCACTCTCGTACACCCTTACTCATATTTGCGTCCTCTGTACTTCACTCCGAGTCGGTCCCTTACATTTCGGCTTTCAGTACCCGGATCCCCTTTCTCTAAGTCCTTTTAGGGGGCCCTTATTAAACCTTTTTTTTTCCGGAGTGTTGCTTGGTGCTCAGAAGACTTGGCTGGAGTTTTTTTTCCTTCCTTCATCATACCTTGTTTATAAAAGTTTCTTGTTGGAAAAGCTACTTACTTCCTTTATTTGACTCTTCGTTTCCCCGTCGAGTCTTTTTCTACTTCGGTATAACTTGGTGAGCAACGGGTCAAGATATTCCATTGCCGCGTAAATTTCGTTTGGAAGGTCCTTTTGTCCTTTCTTTGGGGATCAGGGCCCCCTTTTTGCCGCCGTGGTTAGCAGGCGCCTTTTCCTCTTATTCCTAGATTACTCGGTTAAGCCTTTTTGAATTTTACTTCGACATCCAGGTTTGTCTGGAGGTATTCGGACGTGTGAGCACCCGATTTTCTTTGTCCGTTTCCCCCTAGTTTGCTTCAGTGAATAGGATTTTCCCCAGTTTTCTTTCTTTTGAGTGATCCGCTTTCTAATGTGCTCGGCAATTTGGCCGTCCGCCTCCCCAAATGATCTCCCTCTCCGTTTGTCTCTTGTTTAAAGGTGTTTTTCTTGGTTGTATTAGTTTCCCCCCGAGTTGCGTTCATTTTTGTGACCGCCCACTTTTTGCGACCTCCCGCGCGCGGTCGGCGGGAGGGGTCGTTAACCTTGCCGGCTCCACTCCTTGGTTTTCGCTCTTGATTTTTCGCCTTGCCGTCTGACCATACGTGCTCATAGGTTTGTTGCTGGGTTGTTCTGTTGTTTGGGCCAGGGCCCCTTGGTCCTCCCCTCCTACAACTTTTTGGGGGAGTTTTTTCACTTCCTTCCGTCGTGCGCAACAGGAGCCCGACGGAGTTCTCTTCGCCCTCCCGCCGCAGATCTCCTTCATGTCCCTAAGATAACCTCCCTTTTCCTGACCCCACTTGACCCTTCATTTCGGTTTTCTCCATGATTTATTCACTGTGGTCGTAGTTTTCGGGACGGCTTCAGAGGACGTTCACCTAGCCTTCGTTGTGACATTTTCCCCCCCACCAATTTTTTTCCTGTTCTTTTTCTTTTTCCGCTTGGACACCTTTTTGATTCGAACGGTTGGATCAGCTTGGGTGACGGCATGGCGACTTTGGGTTTTTCTCTTGAAGCCTTTCTTTGTTTATTTCTCTTTTCCGTTTTGTTCCCCCCCCCCCCTGCGACTTGGATCGACTCTTTTTCGTTTGTGTTGGTTACCCCCAGGTTTTTTGGGTCTGTCCCTTCTTTTTATCTCATTACACCCTCTTCGTGGACCCCCACAGTACCCCCACCTCCGTCTTTCCCCTTCGCAACGCACTTATGTCTGTTTGACAGTCCTTTCTCCACGTTGCTTCGTTCTCCTCCCCCCCCCTGAGCCCTCCGATTTTTCTTTTCGCGATTTTGTTTCCCGTGGGTCCGTCCCCACCCAACCGCATTGATTTTGAAGCTATGGAACCCCGATGGTCCTGTATCATTCCTTGATGTAGTCCGCTTCTTCCCCTCTGTGCTGTGGCATTCTTTAAGTCGCATAGGGGGGCTGGGGTTTGTTTTTTCGTGCCTCACTCGCCCCACTACTCATCCCAAAATTTCTGGAGGGTCACTCTAGCTTGCGACTCCTCTTTAATACGAATCGTTTTCAATTTGCGCTTTTTGATCCCCCCCGTCCCTTCCTTCTACTGGCACCGATCTTTTTGTCGCCTTCCCCTGCTTTTTTTTTTGGAATCCCCCGACTCCTTTTTCTTTTTGAAGTTAAACCGTCTCCGTGAACTTTTTTATTACCAAACATATTTTTTCTTAGGTAGCAACGGTTTGACCTTTCCCCCTACTTACTCTCCTTTCTTTCACCGGTCTCTCAAACCCCCCCCCCCCTCTGACAAACAGGCACCAATATGCTTTCTGGGCCTCCCGGCCTTGGTTCGTTTTTTTGGTCCCGACCCCCTTTAACCCCCCAAACCTCCGAAGCAAGTAGGTTACCCGTTTTCCCAGAGCCTCCTTCCCACCCTAGGCCGAACTCGATTTGTTCCCCCTATCCTCTTTACTTTCGTCTCTTGGTCCAAAGTCCCTTGCCGTTGCTGGAGACCGTTCTTTGAGTTCAGGCTTTGTTTTGCGGTTGCCCATCATTTCCTTTCCTTGTGTGCTTCCGCGCCCCTTCCGGCGCAGTGCTCTTCGACCTTTGCCAGACCCTATTCCGGTGTTATCAGGGGGAAAGGTGAAGATGTGATAGTCTTTTCTTTTGCCCATGTTGGTCATCCTTGAAACGGTGCATTTTCTGTCCCGACTTCCCTTTCGAGGGCTTTCCTCCCCCCTCAGTGGACCCCCCTCCGGTCCCAGTCGCGTACCAACATGTTTTTCCCGATCTGGCAAACGTTTCATTCTCTCTTTTCCTTTTTTTCCCTTGACCTATTCCTTTTTTGTTTTTTGAGACTATCCGGCGATTGTCCCGTTTCCCCCACGAGATTCCTTTCAGCTTTTACCGTGAGGAGGTTTCACGTCCGGTTGTTAGGTTAACTTTTCGGCGGAGTTCTGGCGCCTTCGCTTTTATTCAGATTTATCCCCCCCCCCCCCCCCTTGTTCTCTCCCCACGAACTATCACCGTGTCAACCGGTTAGCCACCGTCCTTTCTTGGTAAGAAAGGACTTTTTTCACGGTTTGTGGACCGGCAGCACACGATTTATGTATGTGTGGAAATCCTTTATCTTATCACCTTCCTACTGGAGCCCTGCCAGGCCTTTTTGTTACCTCGTACTTCCCGAAATCTTTCCAAAAGTTTTTATATTTGGTCGGGCAGTTTTTTACTTCTCCCTGTGGTTATAGTCCTTTCATGGTTACCCATCTTGCTATATACTTTTTAATCTTTCCCCTTTCTCGACTGCCCAGCGGGCTGGGTCAAGTCCTCTTTTTTTTTAGTGATGGAGGTTTGGTTTGCATGTTCTCTATCGATAGTTCCCGGTGGGCCTTTCACCCTTTTTTTTTGGTCACCGCGGTCCCCCTCTTTTCTGTTTGTCCTCGTCCCCCCGCGGTGTGCCACAACTATTTCTTGCGTGGTATAGCTCTTTAGGCAACTTTCCCACGTCGACTCACCTGGGACACTTTCTGCTTCTATTATATTTTTTCCCCTTCGGTAGGCCGTTTGTTTCGCCTTTCCAGCTTGAAAGCTTTAAATGCCCTTTTTCTTCTGATGGGTTGTCGAGGTTTTGCTTTGCCCTCCTTGCCGAAGCCCCACGTATTTTGTTCCTCTACAATATTTCTTTTCCTTGTGACCCCCCCTCCCCCTCTGACCCCTCGGGTCCTTTTTTTAAACTTTCTGCCGTAGCTCAACCGTGTTTTAAGCTCGTGTGCATCCCCTTGATACGCCAGTCACTAGAGACTCGTGGGAATTTCATTATTCCACTCTCCCCCCCCCCTGATTGAACTGTAGTGGCACTCCTAAAAGCTCATGGGAGAATGCATTCTTGTTTTGCCTTTTGTTTGCCTCCTCTTGGCGGACTTTTGATTCCTTTCGTGCTCCCCGGGCTTCATGATTCTTCCCGCCCGACCTTTCCCAAATGAGATGCCCTCACTTGAGTTTCCTCGTTGTCGGATTGAAGTCCTTCATATGCTCTTTTTTCTAGAATTTCCTCCTTTCCCCCTTGAAGTTGTCTCACCCTTGGGTCCTTCTCAATTGGATCTTTATTTGGCTTACTTTTCCCCGGCCTGACAGGTGCCCGTAAGACGTACCCCCTTAAATACTACGGGCTCGTTCTTTGTCGTTCTTCCCCGTTGTCTGACTTCCTTAGTTAGTTGCTGCCGGCCCAGGCAGGTTGGTGCGGTCCTTTCACTCTTCAGGTTGGTTCTCCTTCTCAGGATCTTCGTCTGATGTTTCCCCCCCCACCAAGTGTTTTTCTTTGTCCCGCCCTTTGAACCACAAGTAACCTCCCCCCCCTGATTGCGCGAGTTCTCCTCTGTGGAGCGCACTCTAGCTCCCGGTTGTCGCTACCTTCAGATACAATTCCCTTGCCCACTCGACTCCAAGTTTTCCCCCTTTAGTTACCCACACGGCCACCGCTTTACAACATACCCCGACCCTGCCTTTTCTCCTAGTCGTGCCCCCCCCCATTAGTAGGCGCGTTGCTGTTGGTTGAGCTGCGCATCCGCTTGAGAGACTCCTCTCTTCAGAAGCCTCGGCAACTTCGAATTTTCAACAACCCCCCCCCTACTGGCATCGATCTTAGCCCCACCCCTCCCTTTGGCCTTTGCGGTCTTCCCTTCCTTTCCCCCGCCAGAGCCTTCTCTTTAGATTTTTTTTTTTTGGTCCAGCGGCGTACCTGCTGAGTCACTCATTATCTTGTGAGACTAAACCCCTCGTCACTTGTCTCGCACTCTGAGATTTGTCGGTACATTTCCCCTAACCATGAGCAGTGTTCCACTCGTCCTGCAAATCACCGTATGCGTGCGTTCCGTCTTCTAGCGCTGACTCCTATCTCATACCCCTCTCTGTCGCAGTAGGCGGGGCACCCCCCCCAACCCCCCCCCCCCCCACCCCCACACGCGTTATATCGAGCAGTTTTTTCTGGGATTTCCTCCCCCGTGACTCCTCCCCTAGCAAACCCGTGCCCACCCCCTGGCAGGTATCCTCCCCCCCGTCCGGCGGTCTCTTTGGACCTTGTACTGGTACAGATTCAGGTCCACTTTGTCGCGGTTCTCTCCTTAAGTTGAATGATTCGTAGTACGTTTGCCTCGATAGTGTTTAACCCTCTGGTGTCTCCCCTTTCTTAATCCTGATGCCGAGGAAACTCCCTAGTTTAGCCTTCCCATTCCGAGAGCAGCGGTGTTTTGCAACGTCCCCTGCCGAAATGCTTTACGATGGTTATGTTCTTTAGCTGTGCTGTGTATGTCCTTTGAAGCTTTCTCGGGTTTCTCTGGTTTGTGTTTCCACAGCTCTTCCTATTCTCTAGAGGAAGAGGGAATTCTTCTGTTTCTGAGCCGCGTACGATGTTGCGTTCCCCGGTTTTTCTATCACCGTACCTCTTATTTTAACGGGGCTCCTACAAGCCCTGTGGCCTCACCGTTCCTCGAAGACCCCTAGTGTGAGAAAAAGGGTCCCCCGATTTTCCTTTGCAGTTCAGCTTTTATCCCGCTTGTTGGTCTTCGACCTCCTTCCGTCTACGTCCGATCTGACGTCTCTTGGCCAGACTTCTATAAAGTTATTTCACCCTAATGCCCTTTTTCTTCCTCCTTATGCCTTTCCGCTTTTTTTAAACCCTTCCTTCCCCCCTACTCTTAATAGCCTTGGCTCTGCCCTGGCCCCCGGCCCCGGCCCAAACTTTCCTCCCACAGTCTACCTTTTACGGGGCCCCCTTCTTTCCTGCCGCCCCAGGTTTGCTGGCTGATTTTTATGAGGTACTTGTAGAAGTTCTTCTGTTAACACGTACCCTTTTCTAACTATCCATGGCAGCACCGAGTCGGTAGAGCTCCTAGATCCTCTCCCAAGGGGGGTGGCCAAAACCCCTTCCTCCCTTCTGCCCTTGATGTTTTGCTGTCTAGACGTAGAATTTACGCCCTCCTCTTCTTTTCACCTTGTTCTCGTCACACGGCTGTCCTTATTCCCCTCAGTTTCTTTCAAGTAGGCTAGAAGTCGTCCCAAACTCTTTGATTCCTCCCTGGGATGTAGGACGTCCCCTTTACGGAATCCCATCCTCTAAGCCTTTTTCCACAGTTTTGTCTTTCCCAACCTGAGTGGCTTTTCTCACATACTGTTGGGAGTGAAGCCTTGCTAATCGCCCAGAAGCCTCTACAGTAAGTCCCCCTTTCTTCTCTTTCCTCTTCCCTTCCTTTTTGTTTTGGACCTCATTTCCTTTTCCTGTCCTGACTTTGGCCCGTTTCCTCTTCACAGGGATTCTTCCTTCTACCCCCCCTTTTCCGCCTTTTCTACGCCCCTGTTTAAACCCCTCCTGGGATGGGGAACTCTGCTAGTTATTTGGTACATCTTGTATCAATTCCTCTCTCTTATCAATATCTCTCCCCGCCCCGGTCCTAAGATAACCCGTGGCCGCCTTTTCCCCCTTCCCTTAGGCACGACGTTTCCACTATTCTTTTCTCTGCCTGGTGTTCCTCTTGAGGTATTCCCCTCCTTCTGTGTTGGAGCAACACCTGGCTGTTTCGCGTCGCTGGTCCTCGAATTGCGATGCATGATTTATCTGATTTCCTTGGCTTTTTCTCTGACTTCCCATCTCTTGCGTCCCTATTATTTGATCTCATTTATTTTTTTTGGTTGCTGTCTCCCCTAGTTCGTCGATAGTCTCACCTCGTTCTTTTTACGCGGGCCATATATCCCCCCACTGGCCGATTGCTCAGTGATTGTATTATCTTATTCTTTCAGGGTTCCCCCCTCCCCACTGTTCAGTTAGTTTCTGTCTCTGAGGCAAGTGGTCCCCTTGAGTGTTCTTCCTCGTATCGAGTATTTTTCGTGCGTCCGTGGGTCTCACCTCAACAACTGCTCGCCAATCATATCCAGTGTCCTTTCTTTCTCGTATTATCGTGGACCCCTCGAAGCTTCTGCATTTTTTTTTCCTTCGGGTCGCTGTTCTATTCCACCCCCGTTTAAGAATCTTCCCCTGCCGAAACCGACTCCCTACTCCCCATTCTTTATAGCACCTCTTCCTCGAGGTAGGGGTTGCTCTTTTTTTTTTTTGGCGGTCGTACCCTCTAACCGCCTTTAGCGGCTCCGTGGACGTCCTCTTTACGCCTTCTCACTCCTTGATTTTTTCCCCTCTCCGTTCCCCTTTGTGCATACCTTTTCTACAGAACCCCAACCCAGATACCCCCGTTGCTATTTGACCCCTTTCATCCAACGTTCTCCTCCCGGTTTTTTTACTTACCTTTTTTTTCCGTATCTTTGGATAGAAGAGGAGATATCGGTCTCTCAACTTCCCCGTCGTTCATTTTTCTTTTTCTGGACAACTTTCTTCTCTAACAATCCCAGGCTCAACCTTTTTTAGCTCTTTGTTAACTTCTCTACCTTCTTCTGGCCGTGAAAGGGCATTCCCCTTCCTTCCCGCTATTCTTATACTTGGCGGGGGACTTCCCCGATTTTCCTTCCCTGGTGTCTTTCCCCCTGCTTGCACATAGGGGCCCTTTTTTAGCATCAGGCCGGTCTTTACCTAGGTTTTGTTTTTTTAAGCCTAAGTCCCTTACTTGTGTCTCTCTTGCAATTCCTGCCATCTTCGGCCCCCTTTCTTCTCCTTTTCAAGTCCCACTTTGGTGTTTCTTCCTCTCTTTCCTGATGCTTTTCTTTTTTCACTTTTTCAGGCCCTCGACTGTGGATCTCCCCTTTCGCGTTGGAGAGTTCCCCTGTATGTTAGTCCTATTCAGACGGTACCCCCTTCATTTACTCCTACAACATCTTACGGCGCCCCGGGTTTTGCTTTTTTAGGTCCTATCACATTTTTTTTCACGCTGCCCCTTTCTTTGGTAGGTGCTTCTCTCAGAAGCAGTATGGGTTTTTAGGAGGTGACCTTTTTCTGTGGTTCCAACGACACTCTCTTTTTGATTTTATTTTTTGCCTCGCTTCTGTGAGTTCCCCTATCAGGGGGCCTGTTTGGACAGGGCTGCAAATTCCTGTTTGCTTTATTAGTTCTGGGGTTTGGACAGGTTTCGTCTTAACGTAAAGATGATTCCCCCGGGCGGTAGTTTATTTATTAGTTACCTGCCCTTTGGGCCAGGACCCCTCCTTTTTAGTTTATGATTGCTTCGTCGGCCCTATTATGGCAATAAGACACCCGCCGTGTTCTTTTTTTGGATTGGTTCATTGGTTTTTTTATTTTTTTGCCCAAGTTTCTTCCCTAAGTCCCCCCTTTCTTTTTTTTGTTTCCCCTCAAGAAGTACGGTAGTGGCGCCCCTTCTCTTAGAGTCTATTCCCCGACTGCCTGAGACCTTGCCGACTTTTTTGCCCCTCTCCCTACTGTATACCCATTTTCCTTTCCTAGCAATCTAGCACCAGCGTTTCGTTTCTCTTTTTGCCCTTTTTCCTGGGCTTCCCTTCCCCGCAACAATCTCGTGCGCAGTTCCACAGTTTTCCTGTTCTTGATGACCCTCTTCCTCCTCGAGCGCTGTTTTGACTTTTCCCCCTCCCTCTCAGCTGGAGGACGCTTTTGCGTTTTCCTTCACCCGGTTTGGCGTTATGCTCTTAGAAGCTCGTCGCTTCCTTTGTTTCCTTGTCTTTTCGTCACATCTTTATCTCCCTCCACACTTTAGATTCCCCTCACCACACTAACCTTACTGTCTTTCATCTTCCCCCTTCCTCGTCGGAGTTTCCCCGAGCTCTCCTCTTTCCTTATCTGTAGTTATTTTTTCCGTAATTTGTAATGTAAAACCTTAGCCTTGTCTGTTTTCCCCCTTCCCTCTGTCTCCGGTGTTTCCTCCCTTCAATCAAAGAATTGAGTTTGATTCATGCCCCTGTGCCGGAGGTTTTTCCCCCGGTCGCCGTTTGAGTTCCTCTGTAAGACACTGATGTATAGTTTCACTTCTGCGTGCAAGTTCCCCTTCAACACCAAAACCTTTCGTCCCTTTTTTTTTTCCCCTCTTCCCTTTCCAGTGTTTTTTTTACCCAAGCTTATCTGACGGGCTTGGGAACTCGTCTCAACACCTCCATAACCAGCTGTTGAGCCTTCCCGTCATTTCCGGCTCCCTGTCCCCCCGTTTTTTTTTGTGGGGGGTTCTACGGAGGTCGGGAAACCCCTTTCTCGAGATGTTCTTTCCCTCCCCTTGCGACTCCCTCGTTTTAACACCCCCCCATCCTTTTCTGGCCATGGCCAAGTTGGTCCTCAGTTACTCTGAGGTTTTCCCTCCCTGCCTAATTTTGACACCCCCCCCTTTCCCACTCTCTTCAAGGTTTTTTTTGGTTATTCCCCCCGTCCCCCTATTTTTTACTTCGAATTCTTCATCCCCCACCCCCTGAGGCAACAGAATTTTTCCCTGGTCCCCCTTTCCTCTCCACCCTCGCTGTTTAGCACTGGAGCTCCTTCCCCTCTTTGCTGTCTCCTTTTCCGTGGGGTGACAACTTGGCGGTTGTTCCTGGGGGATCGTCTTTGGATCTTTTCTATTCACACCCCCCCTTATTCCTTCCCTTTTTCTGCGATGCTTTCGGCCGCCTCAGTCTCCCCTGCCTCCCGACCGAGTGTCCGTTCTGACCGTTTTCCCCGAGTGTTGTCTAGACCCGTTTTTTGAGCGTCTTCCGTTTCCCATGTTTCCCCCCCCCCCAGAGGTTTTCCCCTCCGCGTGCTGAACTCACTGATGTCAGTAACGGTCAACGTTTTTTCCCCCCCCGCGAGTTTCCCACTTTCCATCTCTACCCAACTCTCCCCCCCTATTTTTTTTTCCCCAAGTTCCCCCTTTTTGTTTGTTGTGACCACTGTGTAGATGCCCGGTGCCAGGCGTCCTACCTTTTGACAGTTTTCCTGCTGTCAGTCCACTTTATTTCAATCCCCCGCTCTTTTTTTCCCCTCCACTTGATTTTGTAAGTGATTTTTAAGAGCTCCCCAACCCGATATCAAAGTTGTGACCTCTACCCCCGGCAAACTGGCTCTATCACCTCTTGGTTTTGCCGGGACTGCCCTTTGCGCCTCATCTTCTGGTCAACAAGCTTGATGTCTTGGATCTTTTCCATACACTTTTTGAAACTGTATTTTCCCCCCCCTCTGACGAGTTTTCCTCCAGTTTCTTCTCCCTTTCGGAATCTGTTACTCCATCCCGATGATCTCCAGTCTTTTCCCATTTTTTTGGAGTTATGCGGCCGGGTTTTGACCCCTCGTGTTACGTTTAAGGTTGTCTTCTCTTTTATTCCGAGGACAGATGGCGGGCAACAAAGCCTCCCGTGTAATGTTCCTTTCTGTTCCCCTGGTTGTTGCATGTCTCACTTTCCCGCTATTCTTCTTCTTCTACTTTTTACCTGGTCCAGCTGAGGTTTTTTTGTATTTTTCGCAGTTTGGTCCTCCACGTATAGTAGTCTCCCCGTCTTTGATTTCTTTGATCTCTAGAGCCAAAAATCTTCTGTCCATTTAGACTAATTGCCTCGAGCTCCGTTTTTTCCTATTTGCGGAGTTGTAGTGTTCCTTTTTCTTTTGTTCGAGCTTGACACCTGTCCAGTGGCGGTATTGTCGTGATCGCGGGCGTCTTGTGAGTTCCTGACCTTTCCTCCGCCCACGGTATGAAGACGTACCCTCAGACCCACTGCGGTTCGGCCTTCCCTCTGGTTCGGACCCTCCCCCTTGCCCTTCTCCTGAACCTTTTCTCCAATGCTTTCACCCCCCCTCGCTTTTGTTTTCCCATGTGCTCCCCCGCTGTTGAATTCAGTGGCGTGTCCTGTTTATTCTCTGAGAACTCGCCCTTCTGGAAGTGCCTTCCCCACCCTCCGACTTTTTTTTTGGACTGCTTTGTAACAGCTCTTATTTCTTTAGGTTTGGTAGACCTCGATTGCCTGCTCTTCAGCTTTTCGTTATCAACTCTTTTTCCATTCCCTCCTCTTAGACAGTCCGATTCGATCGCTGTTGCCCCCCCCCTTGACCCGAACCCTTCTTCCTCCTTGATCCCCCTTTTTGAGTTCGTCCAAAGCTCCTTTCCCCTTTTGTTTTTTTTTTCAAACGTCCCAATAAACGGTGAGATTTTCCCCTTTTGAAGTTTCTCTGGATTTTTTCGCTTCCTCTCAGTACCACGTGTTTTCCAGAAATTGACGACCCTTCTTCCTCCTGGTTCGGGATTTCCATTCGAAGTTTTTTCGGTCAGTTTTACTCCTTTCTCCCCGTTTGGACTCGGGGGTTCTGAGGTGGGTGTGTTTCAGGATACATTCTTTCAAGTGGCTTCTTCCATCACTCCATTAATGCTCCCCCCCCACGAATTTGATAGGCTTTTCCCCAGAAGAAACACAGCCACCACCGTCCCTTAACTCGGGTCACTCCTTCTTCCTATCATCCTCCTCATTCCTATATGTCGGGGCCTAGTTCTTTCCCCCTTCCAAAAGAAGAAGTCTTTTTTTAGGCATTCTTCCGGGTTTTCCCCTAGTAATCCCCCCCCCTCCCCCGACAGACTTCCTTCTCTTGCTTTTTTCCACCATAGCTTAGCGTTTCGTTCTGACATTGAGATGTGGACTCCAAGGCCTTCCTTCTGGAGGTCAGGCCATTTTTCGACATCAGGACATTCGTTCTTGAACCCTGCAGGAAATTGATTTTTTTTCGCACTTCTTTGCGTCTTTTTTTGTGCTTAGGCGCCCCCCTGCCCCCTCAGGTTCACTTTTGTGAAGATGTGTTCTTTCCCTCGTTAGGTGTCTCCTTTCCCCCCCTGAGGCTGAGGACTACCCATCACTCCTCCTTTCTCCCTGCAATAGGCGCTGTGTCCTTTGCCCTTCCCCTAAGATTTTTTTTTTACTTGAGCTGCCGGGGTCCTCCCCCCTTTAGTTGGGACCTTGTTACTATTGAGTCTCAGCCGTCTCCGCAACTGATTGTTTCCTTCGTTTTTTTTTTTTTTTTCCCATTTGCTTTTCTTATAATATCCTTCCTCTTTGAAGCACGACAGCCTCCATTTTCCGAGTCCCCATCCGAGCGGTTTTTTGAGTTTTACTCCTTTTTCCCCTACCCTGAGTTCCCTTTATCATTTTTAATGACCCCTTTTTAGGGCCTTTCCGCAGGTTTCCGGTTTTCGTTTAGCATATCCCTACTACCATTTGCGGGATTTTACCGTGGAACCTCGCCATTGCCCTTTCCCCCTCAATGGCGCATCTTTTGGGCCCTCACACTATTTTCTAGTTGCCGCTACCCCTATCTCCAGTGCTAACCCCCTTTCAATAGTAAGCTTCTTACCCCCTCCCTCCCTTGCGTACTCGTTGGTTCTCTTTCTGAGGCCCCGCTTTGGTCTCTTTTCGGGCTCGTTGTTTTGTCTCCCTTTGCGGTACTGACCAGTTTGTCCAGTTCGGAAAGAGTCAAACCGTCGGACTGCTCCTCTTTGATTTTCGGTTCTGAAAACCCTGAAGTCTTTGAAATCACTCCTCCCCCCCCTCCCGTTCGAATTTTCCTGTAACGACAGGTCTATACCCTTTGGTTTTATTGATAAGTTTTCCCTCCCCTTTGTTGATCTGCTTTTTGTTTATTTTTTTCTGCCCTCTCAGGCCTCCTTCGTACTCGCGTTTCTCTTACGCTTTTCAGACCCCTATGTTACGGTTCGTTTCCTTGTTGACGAGCTTGTTTTTGTCCATTATCCCGTCCCCCTTCCGGATATAGCCGTCCCCTATTTTCCCCTTTTTCCCCCCTTGTTGTTACAACTCCACCGTGGATGACCCTTTTTCTTGCTTTTCCTCATCAGTCAGACCCCCTTCGTGCTTTAAGAGTTTTATGGTCACCTCTCTTTCCTTGTTTGTTTTCTTTTTTAGTACTTCTGACTGTTGTCCACCTCCCGTAACGGACGATTATCACCCGCGGCATAGCCAGATTTCGCCCCTCCCGAATCTCCCGTGATTATTCCGCTTACCGGTTTTTGACGTGGCCAACGCCGCGTCCCCCCCCCCACGATTATTTTCTCTTATTCCTTCTACTACCTCCCTCCCCTGAGTTTTGGCGCGACTGCACATCTCTTGGTCCTGTTCTCCCCTGTCGGTCCCATACTTCGCATTCTGGACCGCCGACGGTGCTCAAGCACCTCGGTCTGCGCTATTTGTTGGCTGTCTTGTCCAGTTAGCCAGGTGACGCCCCTCCCCTTGCCGTTTTTTCCCTGCTCCAAGCTCTGTCCCAAGCCCCTCTGGTTTAGAAATATTGGCCGTGGTCCCTTTTCCTGATGTATCTCACCTCTCCCCTCCTGACAGTCAAATCATTCCTTTCCTTCCTTTTCCCTTTCACTTTTGTTGTGTTGATTTGATTTGACCTTACGGACCCTTTCTGTTGCGACGAGTTTTTTTTTATTTCTTTTCATCGGCGACGTCCTACCTTCTTCGGTCCCTTACATCTTTTTCTCAAACGATCTTGTTTTGATTCCGTCTTGGTGGGCTTGGGTTGGTTTATATTTACTTTAAAAATCCCCCATTTTTACATTCCTGTTTAGAAAAGAGGGCCTCGCTCCGTTACTTTTCTTGGGCATGCGGCAATCCCCCCCGTTTCCTGATATCGATTCCTTCTTTAGTCCGTCTAAGTCAGCCTTCTCCAACCAGTGTCCCTTCTCCCGTTGTGGGCGGATTTTCCGTGACGTTTGTGCTCTGCAGAAGCTTTGGTCTTTCGTCAGTGGGATCTCCTCTTTAGGAAATTTTTTTCTTTTTTTTTTTTTTTTAGTGATTTTTTTTTTTTGCAGCTCGTTACATAGTTTTCGACGTTACTCGTTGGTTTCCTTTTTTTCACTTATCGTTTCGCTCTCTTTCTAGGTGGGTGTGGGGGTTTTTTGGTTCTCTATCCACAAGTTTCAGCGCCCTCTTTTGTTTTTCTTTCTTTATAGTTCCACATTTTTCTGTTTTTTTGGCTTTAAATTGACCCTTCGAGGGTCCCCGTTCTTCTTTGCTTTTTCGAGAGGGTATTCTGATCTAGTTGCGTTTTTAAAAGCTGTTTTCCTCCCCACACCTCCCCACGGAATTGCTGTGATGTTATTACCGTTACCCTTTCCTAAGGGTTCTTTCGTTTTCTTAAGTCCTCTTGATGAAAGATCACACAACTTCCCCTCGGGATACAATTCCCAGGTCCCAGGGTCTATGCGTTTTCGCCTTCTGATTTCTATAGTTTCTTACCCGGGCTTGTGATTGTTGGCGGCCTCTTACTGTCATTTTCCCTTTTTTCCCTTTTGTGTTTGTCTAGCAAACGTTTTCCTGATTTTCATAGTTTGCACGTTACCGCGAGCCCCTTACCTTTTCTGGTTGGACTTTGTCTTCCCTCCTAGTGCGCTCCCCAACCCCAGATACCGGAGCGCCATTTTTAGGTTTCTGTCATTCCCTCCTTTTTTTCCAAGAGACCCACTTCTCCTCCTCTATCTCCTGCTCGTTTTTTCAGCGGCCGCTCTTTCCGGCCAGCCGAGCTCGTGAGTACCCATTTGCCATTTTTTTTTTCGTTCCCCAGACCCCTCTCCCCACGCATTTTCCGCTTCCCCGTCCCAACTATGGGCCCTCCAAAACAGTCCCTTTCTCTTAACATTTCCTTTTTGTGGTCCTCCGTTACTTTTCTAAACATTTCTATCGATAAGGAGGTTGGTCGTGATCTTTTAAGGACTTTGGGACGGTACATCTTCACTATTTTTTTTTTCTTCAGGCTTCATTTCATCTCGAGGAATATAACTATTGTTGACCGACGTGACCTTTCGGCATAGTCTTGTGCTGGCGCTTCTTCCAGTTTGCGACTTTCTACGTTCTGCTACCTTCTCAGAAAAGGTCATCCAGTCTCTGCGTTCATTCCTGTTTTTGGCGCCCATCGGCTTTTTCCGCGAAGGTTCTCTTTTGCAGACGTACATTCTATCCTTTCTGGGTCCCCTCTAATCTGCACTTTAAGTGTATGTTTTTTTTTTCCTCCCCTCCAGTACCTTCCCCATTGCTGTCTTAGGCGTCCCCCTTAGAACAGACGCGTTGCCTTGACTTTTTTTTGACAGATATATTTCCGTCTTTTGGTTTTGCGATGCTTCCTGATAGTTCCCTAGAGGAATATGATGACGTACCCCCTCCCTTGATGACCCCCACTTTTTTTTGGCTGGCATCTTATCTGAATTTTTTATTGTAAGGGGTGGAGGAGTAAGATTCAGTGCATTGTTCGCTGTCCCCCCTTTCCAACGCTTGCTTTTTCGGCCGTCGTTTTTTTTTTTGTTGTCCTTACGTGTCTTTTGCGACCCTTCCTTTTTTAGTAGATTGATCTTTTTTTTCCGGTCCGCGAGGTCCTCCTACGTAATCCCTCTTTGGTTGCGGTCTGGTGTTTTGGGTGGTGGGCCCGTGTCCCCCTACTTTCCCCAATTCTTTTTTTGGGGACATCCTCCCTCTACCCTCCCTTTTATTCTTTTCCCTACAGGAACCCCTGCAGATGTACCTTAACGAAACGTCACCTTCTGTCCCTTCTCCTCCTTTGCTTCCAACTAACACTTTGTCTCTTTCCAAGTGAGTCAATTATATGTTCCTGTGTTTTCTTTGCCCCTTTTCCGTTGCTGAGGCGTAGCACAAAGCCCTTCTCTTCGCAAGGCCCCCCCAGTTTCCCCTTTATTGAATGAGGGCACCTTTTCCCCCTTGCATTTTTTTTCGCGCTTGACGGCCGGTAATGCCCTTCCCGTCACTGTTTATGTAAAGTTCCAGTTCCCCGCCCTGGTTTTCACGGAGAGATCCCCTCTTGTCTATTTGTCTCTGCGCGGGGGCCTCTTGTTAGGAACCCCCCCCACATCTTCATATCCCTCCCCCGAGGGCCTTGGTCCTCCACCAAAACTAACCATCCAAGTCCTTTTTTTTTCCGATTCGCCACGAAGATTTTCTCTTCTGTCCTGAGTCATCGTGTTTTTCTTTCGCTCTTTTTCCCCACGCCGCTTCTTACCATGCCTCCCTAATCATTCTTCTTCTGAAACAATGATCCTGCGCGTTTTTTTTGTTTTCCTTTACTTGGTCAATATTTTCGCCAGGGCCGTTTGGTTTGAGTCCCGCTGATCCTTATTTCGTTTTCATGAGTCTTCTCGGGTTTCTTTGGAAATATCAACCTCTTTGCACTTTCATCCGTTTACCCCTTAGGGGTTTTCCTTGAAAGTGGAAGGCTGGACTAAGGTTAACCTCAGCCCTGTATTTTTCTTTTTGAGCAGCCCCCCAATTCTTGGATTTGTTATTTTTTGGGGTCCTTTTCCCCGAGGCGTTGAATACCCATCCCCCTTTGATTGCCCTCCCTTAGTCTGTTGCATTTCACCTTCCTACAGATCCCTCCTCATACTGCAATTGCAAGGTCTGCATTAACTCTTTCGGCCTGGTTTTTCCCTGCTGCTGCCGCTCTCTTTCACAACCCGAGGACCCTCTCCAAGCGGCTCGGGATCCATTCTTCTTCGGCGCAACCCCAAAGCAATCCCCCCTTTTCACAACCTCATCTTGAGACAGATCCCCCGTTCCACTTCCCCCCCCGTTTTTTCAACTTGTTCATGCACGAATTGATTTGCTTTCTGTTTCTCCGATTTGTCGTGAGGGGGCGCCCCTTGGGTATTTTTGCCCGTTGAAGTTGTCTCTTTGATTTGTCCCCTTCCCCTGGTTTCCAATTCGACTTCCTCTCGGTTCTTCAGCTCCTCTTTCCTCCCCTGGGCTTCGTGAGGAAGATCCTTTTGAACGCTCGTTCTGCCGGTTTTTCCTCTCGTGCTCCTCCTTTTTTTCTCTTTTCACACGGCGCAGTTCTTACCGAACTTTCACGCCGGGTTGGCTTGACCCCTTACCGATTCACTAACGGAAAAGTTTTTCCCCATGTTCCGAGCGTCCCCCTTCATTCTTCCC
>Ga0179593_1568347_pt1 | contig 17645 bp, 29 predicted proteins | sample CZODoug2_1_08_16_FD_185931 | JGI IMG/M metagenome (GOLD analysis project Ga0179593, IMG submission 185931) | Vadose zone soil fungal communities from Angelo Coast Range Reserve, California, USA - CZODoug2_1_08_16fungal (PacBio error correction) | ecosystem: Environmental > Terrestrial > Soil >... | reverse complement strand
AGTGCCGCCAAGCCTCATTGCTTCTTTCTCGTTGCATTAAGTTGTTGATCGTGGAATGTGGCTTGAGGTCCTTTTTTTTCCCCCTTATCATTTTTTTCTCTACTTTATCTGCAGTACGATTGTTATGCCTCCTCGCGGCTAGGATCTTCTTATTTCGGTAACTCTGGACCCTAGGGGACGTCCCCATTTCCCTCCCCTTTGTTTCGTTTCCCCTTATCCAATTCATCCCCTTCTTTTACAACTGAAGTGGGTAGCATCCCTCGAACTTTCTTTCATCCATTCAAGTTAAATCCTATGATCCGTGTCTCCCGGTACGTTAACTTTTGAAGAAGTCATTCTTTTCTTTTTACCACAGACTCTCCCCAGAGTGAGGCTCTTAAGAGTTTGAATTTTTTCTTTATACTCGTGTCTTCCCCTGTTTCTGATAAGCATCTTGTGGGCCCCCCCCCCCCCCTCCCCTCCCCAGTCCCCCGTATTCGATTCCTGCTTCCTTCCCTCCGGCGCCACGCGTTTCCGTTAAAGTATGATGTGATACATGATTTTGGCCCTGTTATTTTGGGTCTCCTATCTTCCGGTGAGTCTTTTTTCTAAGCGATCACCTTATTGTGGCATGTCACACCCATTTCTCTTTAATTTCCCCTTCCCCCCCCCGGTCGGGTGGGTCTCTTGGCAGGCTACATCAGCAAATCCCCTTGACCTCCTTTTTGAGTGCCTCCTCCCTTTTTGTTGATTCTCTCTTTTCCCCCTGAATCCCCTGCCATGACAAGGGCACCCCTTGTTTCTCTCTGTCCTGTCCCCCCGACCGAGGATGGCTATGGAAAATAGTTGCAGGTCGGTTGGTCCTTGGTCTTTCTGTTTCTGCGCATCGAGCGCGTACCCGTTCTCCCAGCCCCAGACATAATCCAATCACACTTTCACCCCCTTGTCTTTCCCCCATTCCGTTCCCCTTACGGCGTTTCTCTGTTTTTTCTGAATCACGAATCGAATCTTTTTTCTTATCTGGTGAGTTACTGACCCTTCCCTGTTGCACTTTCTCCGTTTTTTATCAGAAACTTTCACGAGGAATCTCAATTGGCAAACCCTTTGATTTCCTTTTCCGTGGCGGGCTGTCCCGAGACTTTTGTGCTTTAACTGGACCTCGAGATACCCCTTCTTCCTTTTTTATTTTTTCTCACTTGATGAGTTCCTTCCCAATAGTCTCCAATTTTCGATAGAAGGTACTCTCCAAACGTCCTCCCTCCATTATTTAACTACCCGTTAACTCGCAGTCTTCCAATGAGCAACTTTCTCCTTTCTTTGTCCCCCAGGTTCCAAGCCTCTCTTCTTTTCGGTGCTCTTACCCCGCTGCATTATGTTCCTTCATAGAAGCAATCTACGTTGTGCTTTTCCCCCTGTTCCACGGGTTATCGGCATGTAGGAATCCGTCCCCCTTGACCGAAAGCCACATGATCCCTTAATGCCACAACTGACGTCAGCGTAAGTCGCCCTCTCCCCTTCCTGGCTTTCCCTTGCCTTGTATAACCATCAGGCTATTTTTTATCTCTTTGCACGATTTTTTGCCTCCCCTCCTAAAGTTTTTTTCCTTGACGTCTTTCTCCTCAGCCGTTCGTGTGTTGCTATCTTTTCCTCGAGCTTCCTTCCATGCCTTTAAAGTTTGTTAGCGCTGCCGCATGCCTCCCTGCCACCCCTCTCTCCTTTGTTTCCCCTTTTTTGTCTCTTTTCCCCCTGAGTGACATCCCGTAGGAATCGCAACCCTTCCCTATGGACCTCCTTTTCCGGATTGACTTGCCGCGCACCCACACGACGGCGACGTGCCTACGTATGAGCGGATTCTGTTCAACCATCTACTCGCAAATTCCTTTCTCTCTTGATTCCTTTTGCATCTTCTTCCCAGTCACCTCCTCGTACCTGATAGTTTAAGAATACTCTTTCCTACACCCCCACTCTTTCCGTTTCCTTTGATAACCCTTCTCGGATCTTTCTTCGGCCAATCCCAACATGGGACTGTCCTTTTAAGTTATTTTTCTAGGACTTCCTCTTTCCCCCCAACTTCGTAAATTTCAAATTGGTTTTGGTTTTTCCCTTATCTTTTTTTAAAGCTTTCCTTCTCGCGGCGAACTCATGCGAAAGTCCTTCCTCCCTTCTTCCCGTCGGATTTCCTTGTTTGAAATTTTGAAACCTTTCCCCCTTTCCCTTTCTCCATCTCCCTCCTTGACCCTTCTTTGATTTTTTGCAAACACGGGGTCTTTTTTCAGTCCTTTTTTCGACTTTCATTGTACATGTTTATAGACTGCGTTTATACATGATTGTTTTTTCCAGCATTCGCAGGTCCCTTCGTTTTTTCTTCTAGTTTATCCGTACCCTTTCTGTTTTTTTTTTGCCAGCTTCTGTTTTTTTTTGCTTCGGGCACATGGTCTGAAAAACCGTATCTCAATCTCCCTCATTTTCTCCATTTCGTTCTTTCCTTTAACCCGCTCCTCAATCGTTCAGTCATTCACGTTTGGTCTCCCCCCTAACCTACTCCCCCAAGTGAGTCCTCTGACTCCCTTTTCCTTTTTTTGACTGATCCCTCTTCCATCCTCACCCCCCATCTAGTCGTGTTGATCTCTGATTTAATATGGGATCGCGGATTTGCCTCGACGCCATGAAACTTAATAGTCCCCCCTTAGGATCCTCCGTTTATGGGGGTGAGACCAAAACCCCGATGCCTTGACTCTTCCTCTTCCTTCTGTTCTTTTCCCCCGATCCTATGAGAATCATGCCGTGCGATGCGATTTTTTTTGCTTCTAGGGGCTCTGTCCCCCTGCCAATTAAAAGTTTTCCCCTCGTTCCCTTTTCCGGAATACACCTCTTTCCTCCCGACGGTTCTCGTTTGCGAATGCGGCCTATGCTTTCCCCCCTTTCCTTAGACACTTGACGATGTTTTTTTTTCATCGCGGACTCTGAAGAAATTCCTGGTTTGCCCTGACCCTGGTTTCTCCGACCCTCTTTTTCTTCCCAGGTCGTTTTTCCACTTTTCCGTTTACATGGTTTCCCCAAAAATCCAAGGTGAATTTTGAGGTTTACCTTTTTTTTGAGTTTCTTTCGCGCAAGGAAAGCTTTTTCCACAAACCCAGGATTTCCTCGGCAGATTATCGGGCCCCCTTTTCAACCTTCCCTCGCCCCACTTTTTGATCCCTTATTCTTCAACTTCGATAATCGCTCGTCATGTGGGATTTTGCTTCAGATACCGCTCTGAACTCCAAAGTCTCGTCCGATCTCTCTTTTTGTTTTTAGGTGGACAATCCGGTGTATTATCCCCAACTAGTTTCTTTTTCTTCCTCAGTTTATGATTCCCTCTGTCATCGTTCTTTTCTCTTCAATTTCGCTTTACTTTTTTCTCTCTTTTTATACTGCGTCAATTTAGTTTGCATCCCAAGTCGCAATCCCTTTTGAACTTTGCCGATCGATCATCGACTCAGTATCCACCTTTTTGCTTTCTGAATTCCTAAACCTTCCCCTCTCTTTTCCCGTCGGGGGGTTGCCCTTTTGCTCTGTCGTTTCGTCCCTCAAAATCATTTTCCGCTCGAATTTACCCCTGCACCCCCTTCTTTGGTGCACTACCCCGTTTTATGACACATCGAAGTGAACTTTCCTCACCCCTTCCAAGTATAAAATCCTTTTCTCGTTCTTCCGGGCCGTTGCCCTCCGCCCCCCCAGACTTTGAGGAGGCTGCTGCTCTTCTCGCCTGAAGTAAGTTTTTCTCCTTGATCGGAAATGTGCTTCTCCTTTGCAGTTTTCCCTTTCGTTTCCCTTCCATCTGCACGTGTTGCTCTAATTTGGCATCACGACTTGATTAATTTTTTTTTTTTCTAATTTTTCCTTTGTACAGTCTTCCTTCCCTTTTTCTCATTTTTACTTTTCGCCCTGGGCTGTTTAATCTAATGCTTTTCCCCTTTTTTCCGCCTCAAAGTTGCTCTTCTTTCATTCTCGGACAATTAAGCAATACAGAGAAATCCGTGTCCTCTCCTTTGTCCGCTGACTTCCTTTCTCCCCCTTTTTAAAATTTCCATAACCGAGAGGATCCCCCTGAAGAGGTTGCCAATCTTGAATTCCCGTTCTTCTCTAAGCTCTCTTTTGCAACAGTCTTTCGTTCCCTATACTTATGTCACCAGTGCCATTACTTTCCCTGCATAACCGCTTCTCCCCTCCGCTTTTTCCTTTTCCCTTCTTGCTGACACGGAAGTGGGTCATGCCAGACCTGTTCGATCTTCCGGTGTCTGGTTACGCCGTTTACGCTCGATCTTCGTGGCATTCTCAAATACCAAGGCCAACCGCCTGTTTCTCTTTCCCCTCCCTTTTCGCCTTTTCCCGGTCCCTACAATCAGTAATAACAAAGGGCGCGGGTGGTTTTTGATTTTATCTCCTCCCTTTTTCTGTTGTTTGTGAGAGCGATGTCCCCCCCTGACTCCAGTCCCTGCCAACGGGCACCCAGTTTCTCCCTGGCCAAGCGGCTTGCATCCCACGACCTCTTTCGTTCTTTTTTTGTGACGTTTTGTTGGATAGTTTTTTCCCCCCCACGAACGATGAGTTCGCAGTTTCTTCCCCCCGCCTCCCCTTTTCCGTGGAAACCAGGTCTGGGCATTTCCTTCAAGCCTGGTCCCTAATCGTTTTTCTTTTTTTTCTTTCTTCTACGGAATCTGAATTACTTGCCCCCTGTTGACATAAGTATCTGGGAGTTGTCATCCCCTCGGATTTATCCCCCCCTTTGCCCTCACGGCTTCTCAATACACTGATTGCCCTCTACTCCTCTTATCTTTTCGTTCTTTCTGGGATTTCTTTTGTCCCCGATGAAGTCGGGCCCGGATCGGAGGCTAGGTCCTGATGTCCTCTCTCTAATTCCCAATTTTCTCCGAGGTAATGCCACTTTCAACCAGAATCCCCTTTTCCCCCTAAATTTTGCCCCTGTCACTATCCCCATGGAGCAATCGTCCCCGAGGGTCCCCCCTTACCCCTCTCCAGAGCTTTCCCTGTCAGGTCTGAGGACCATAGAAGCAATCGGACGTTCTCTTGTTTCCCCTCCACAACTCTTTTCTTCCCCGTCCAGTAATTTCCTCCCTCCAAATTCCAGATCTAAGGCCCAATCACGTCATCTCAACGCAGCCGCCTTCCCCCTTCTGGTTTGGCTCCTGAAGTTGCTATTTTATTTTTTGCACGATTCTTTTTTTTTTTTGTTGCCATAGTTGATTTAGTGCCTTTGGCCGATTACGCCTTTCGCAGCTTTTTTTTTCCCACAAATTCTGTCGCCGACACAGTGTTAGTGCCGCATTGCCAGCTGCCCCCGATTTTCTTCTTTCCCCAGCCTTTTTTCCCCGTATTCCCTTTTTTCCCATGCAGCGTAGGTTTCGCAAGAAGATTTGATACTGGTCTATGCTCTTTTCTCCCCGTTCCGTTCTTGCTGAGCGTGCGCTACGTATGAGCGTCGTGTCGCCAACCGAGTAAAGCTCCCCCTGAGTTTCCATGCCCATAGTATTCCCCCGCCTTTTCATGGTTTCACCTCATTTGTTATTTAGACCATCCTGATACCTTTTTTCCACCTAACCCCCTCTCGACGTTGTTCTGGGTTTTCTCCACGGGCTTGCGCGTATCTGGCCTCGCCAATCCCACATGCGATTCCTTTTGTTACTCGACCACGCGCTTTCCTTTCCCCCTTCCCCTTTTTGTGCTTTTTCTTCGTTTGTAATACTATCTCTGACGAGACTATCATGCTTTTTTGTTTGGCCTTTCCTTCGATTTCCGAAATCCTTTCCTAGGTACCTCTACGTTCCCTGGGATTTGGACTTTAACGAGCGAACTCTGCATCTAAATTTTTGGATCCACGGTTTCCCTTCCGTGCTTATCTCCCCCGTCTATCACATCTTACAATTCTTCTCAGGTACACGTTGTTTATCTCGTTCGCATTCCCTTCTGGAACCCCCCCCCCCAGAGTTTTCTCGTAATGGTAACCTCTGGTACTTGAGGCCAGCCCTGCGTGTTGTTCTAGATTTTATTTCCCGAATCCCCCCCTTTATCGAAGATAACTGCTTTCTTCTCAATTCTTCCGTCGTCCTGTTCCAGCTTCCCCCAAGTTTTTTCTGCCAACTTCACGGTGGGTCTCCCATCATAGCGACCAACACAAATTTCTTCCTGCAGCGTGTTTCCGGAGTTTCTTTGACGAGAGGCCCCTCCGGAAGCAGAGCGCGCTTTCCTCCTACGTGTTTTTTGTTGTCGCTCTTGCTTGTTTTTGGCCGCCCTGGTCCCCTTTGAAAGATAATCAGGATTCTCACTCCCCTTTTGATATCTTTGGCGCCCCCCAGTGTAAGTTTGTTTTTCTATTTCAAGATTGCTTTCTTTGTTCTTTCCAATGACCCCTTTTTCCCGTTAACTTTTTCTATCATTCCGTGCGCTGCGGATACCTTTGCACTGTGTTTTGCTTCTCCTGCATCCCCCCCCTCCCTCGTTACCCATTAGAAACGCTTTGGATCCCGTTTTGGTTATGCGTAGCCCCTTCCCAGTATATACCCCTTTCTTCCCGATTACACCCCTTGAGATGTTTTTCGCGACGCCTCTCATCCCTTTTTTCCCCATCACGAAGTCAAATGAGTTCGTGACAGGTCGATGTCCCCCCCGTTTTTTCTTTTTCAACACAAAGGACCTTAATTCCTCTTTCTCCTTTGAGTATTACCTGCCCTTTTAGTCATGTCGCCGCTCTCAAGCTTTAACAAAAACAAGGCGAGTTTCTGTCGTTCCCCCAAGCTTCCTCCTCCAATTGGGCCATTACGCTTAATCTTACTTCATTCTCCAAGTCCCGATAATGCCGTTCTTTGGGTCCCCTTTTTTCCCTCTCCCCCGCGTGCTCACCTTCCCTTTTCCCAACCTTCAGCAGATCCCCTTTTTTAGTGGAAACATCCGTTATACGTATTCTTTCTCATCCCTTCCGAGTTACATTTGGCCCCTCTTCTGGTCATCCCTTGTCCATATTTTATTTTTTTTCCCGCTCGACTTCCTGAATTACGTTCCAATCTAAGCCCAATTAAATTTCCCACGGACAATTGAACCTTCCTACGCGAGCATATCCTTTCATCCTCTCCAGATGTTTCCCTCCATTTTTTTGACACCTTCCCCCCCTCATTTTCTTGAACGATACAGGTGTTGCCCTTCCTTCTTATTTTTTTCAACTCCCCTTTCATTCCTGCTCGCCATTTATAGAACACAACGTCCCCTTTGACTATCTCAACCCCTCTGCCGGCCAATCCGTTCATTGCCAACACTTGCAGTGAAACTTCGAAACCTTTTTCAAAAAATGTCCTCAGAGAAGGTGCCCCCTCCAAAGCATCATTGAGGAGGCGTTTGTCTAGAAGTTGGCCTTTACCTTTTTCGGGAATGTCTAAGGTCCGGATTCTCCTCTCATACAGTTCTTTTATCTTGGCCCAGTGCAGTCTCAAAATTTCCTTCCGCGATTATCTCTTCAGCTCTAATTAGTCTGGTCCAGCTGGACCCTCTATTTGCTTTGTCTTCCCCTGTCGACCCTTACTTTGTTTATTTTCCTCCTCATTCTTGGCACCTTTCCCGCGTTGGTAGAATGACCCAACTTTCTCTTTTTTCCTCAAAAATCCTATAGAATCCCGTGTTTTTCTTCCGGTTTCCGTTAACTTTTTCCCCGAGCGTTTTTTTCTCACTTCACAACCCTTTTCTTTTCCCCGAGTTTCTTTTTATTCTCCGAGGTTGCCCCATTATTGAGATTCTGTTTTTTTTGGTTTCTGAGACTCCCTGTTTTTTCCTAAATCCAGATACTTATGTCACCCCCCCCCAATGACACTCATTCGCCTCCGCCTTCTCCTCCCGAGGAAGGTTTCCCCCGTCTTCTTATCAACGGAAGTGGTTTTTCCTGCCCATCTATTCCTTTATGACCATCTGGGCGGTGTCCGGGTTACTTTTTTTACGAGCATCGATCTCTGGGTGGGTTCCCTTTTTTTCCCCTTACCCCCAGGCTTTTCTTTTTTCCAAAATCGCCCTCGGTCGGGTGAGGGAGCCGACTTAAATCGAATAACACTGCGCGTGCCTTTCATGGGATGGAGCCGGTTACTTTTTCTCCTCCCTACGAGTGTCTCTCTTGCAATGTCCCCTCCAATTGAAAACCTTTACGCGCCCAGTTCTGTCTTTTTCCTTTTGCCGAACCTCCCCCGAGTTCTGTCTATCGTTTTTTTATTTCCGGTCCGGTGGACCTGCTTCCCCCATCTATCGAGAGAGGCCGAAAAGTAGTAACACCTCACCCGACGGACCATAAAATACACCCAACACTGAAAAACTTCTTGGGCTCCCCCACCTTAGTCTAACCTTGCCCCCATTCACTCTTGGGCGCCTTCTTTATCCACTCGAATGAAGGGGAAATTTGCTACAATTCTGTCTTAACAGAAGCTCCCCCCAACTCCTTGACAAGTTGTTTCAGTCCCCTGACAACCTCTTTCTCAAGACATTTCTGCCCTCTTATTTTTTTGTGATCCTCTTTTCTTTTCTTTAGTCCTTTTTGGGGCGGCTGTCCGGTCCCCCCCAAAATGCGAGACGGGTGATTCTATAGTCTTTTACTTGAATTGTCTCTTATTGCCCTCCCACTACGTACGCTTCCCCCCCCCCCCTCTCAATCCCTTTTTGAACTTAAACTCCAGTTGCTTCACCTCTTCTCGGCAACCGCCCGACCTTCTTGGTCTGCCAGGTCCACGACCACGACTCCGATATTTCATCGAGGGTTTTATAATAGAATCCATTAGCCCTCTTTTTTCCCGTCCCCCCCTGACTTGTTGAAAGTAACCGGCCGTAAACCTCCCTCCACCTTCGATAAGCAATTAAGGCCCCTCCTTACTTCCCGCACAGCAAGCCTCCTCAATTTGCCATTTGGAGGAGGCACCTTAGTGTTTATCTTCTATTTTTTTTTGGCACATTTTTTCTTTCCGTCTTTTCCCCCTAGATTTTTTTTTCCCCCCGTGTCGTGTCCTTGAGATGTAGAATACTCCCCTGTTAGTTGTACCCTCTTCGAGTCCGTGTTTTTCGAACAGGATGCCGCATTGCAGCATCCCCCCCCTCGTCTTTCATGCGATTTTCCTTTTTTTACCCCGTCCCTTTTCCATTTAACAGACGCGTCGGAAGCGCAAAGGGCTTTTCCTTGTCGCCCACCTTTCCCTTTCCGATTGCGACTTGTGGATTGCGCGGATTTCTCCTTATTTGGCGGTTTCCCCCCAATGTTAAAGCATTTGAAGAGGTCCCAAATAGAAAGATTTTTCGTTCTTCCCTTTCTTCACTCGTACCTGCAGTTAGAAATGATACACCGGATGTTCCACCCCACTTATCTTGACCTTTGGAAGTCCCACTTTCTTTCTCGGTTTCTACCTCCTCCAAATAACCCCCTTCCCTCTTAAGTTTCCCTTCTTAAGAGAAGGTAAATTTCCCCCCAGTGGCTCTTTTATCGGGGTTCTGTTTTTAGATTCGATCCTCTCTTGGGTCTTCCTTTCGAGTTCCGACCATATGACGAAAGTCCGGTCCAGTATTCCCTCTTCCCCAGTTTCCTTGGCTTTTACTGCCAAGCCTTGTCAATTTTCTTCCCTGTCACGAACTAATTGAATTTCCTGTGATGGCACACCGGGGTCTGAAAACCTTTGCTTCCTCTTTCCCCCTTTTTTCTCAGGTTCCCTTTTTTTTATCTGCTGCGTTTCTCCATGATTGATTTCGACATTTACCCATTTTTTTTTTCCGTCTATCCCCCCCATCTTTTTTCTTTCCCCTCTGGGAAATTTCCTTGTCTTGATGACAGCCATTTATGGAAGCTTCGCACATTAGTCCTCCCAATTCCGATTCTTTTTTCCCTTTCGGCTCGTGCTTTAGTCATGATTCCCTTTGAACTTAACCACCATTGTCTTTTCAACCCCCGTTTTTTTTTTTTCTCCCCCACCTACTAGCGATCCAACTTTTACCTTTTACTGATTTGGTTTTTCCGTCCATCTATCCCATATTAATTTTTCATTCTAACTGTTTTGTCGATGCATCTCTTTGTAATATGTTTTTTTCCTTTTCCTTCGTCTAGTAACCAGTGGCGGACCCCCCTTCTTTGAACTTCCCTTTGCATTGGATGCTAGTTAGGTGGGGTCTCCCCCCCCGTGAAGTTTCGTTTTTTCACTCGCTGTTTTCTTTGAATGACAGACCTCACTCTCCTCTCCTTCCCCTCTGCGATCCCCTTTTTTTGCTTCTACTGGTGTCGAAGCTTCCCCACATCCCCTTGCTGCATAATTCCCCTATTTACTTTTCCCCCCCCTGTTTTGGCCCCCCCGACCTCGGTTTTGCGACACCCCTCCAGATCATGTTGCGAACCGTAAGTCTTCTATCCAACCAACGTGTACCGTCGCCCAAATGAGAGCATTTTTTCCTCCTTAATGTTTTGTTCAGCCCGGGGTGACATAACAGTTCCCCCCTTTCCGGGTTCTGGCAACTATTTTTTTCCCCCCTCCTTGTTTAACATTGTCCAAAAATCCTTTTGCCTTTTTCCGCTTACTTTTCCGAAGTGTTAGATTCCCTGCAATTTCGTCCCCAGTTAGCGCTCCGTCTGAAAGCTTTTCCCCCCCCAGCCTTTTCCCTTCTTTCATCTTATGGGGCCTTACAACAATCATTACTGATTCCCTGATTTTCCAATTACTTCATTCTTCAAGTCCCGATAAATACGTTTTCCTTTTCTTTTCCCATCTCGGCCCCCCTCATCCCTCCCCCCCCCTCCTCAAGATCCTTTGGTTCTTTTAAACATACGGTGTTATCCCCCAGCGCTTATCTTATGTGCCAATTTGAAGAATCTTCCACCCCCCTTTTTTCCCCATGCCTTCTTCACTACGCGGTTGTCAACGAAGCTCCTAGTTTTTCCTCGAAGAACCCAAGTACGCACCTTTTTCCCCGTTCTACTTAAAGTTTCAAAATCTTTCGATTCAATAAGATATTTTTCAGTTTTTCACCCATTCCCTTCTTGAAAGTTCCCTTTTTTTTCTTGTTCTTTTGGCAATTCCTGCATCCTTTCCCTTCAGTTTTGCCTTACGGCCTTTAGAATTCCCGATATCACAACACGAAAAGCTTCTAGCTTTTTCCACTACGTCCCCAAAATCGAATCTTCCCTTTAAGCAATTCTTTCCCAAAGATAAAACAATAGCCATGTTTCTTCCCTTTCCTTTGCACTCATTAGGAGGTTCTTTCTCTGTTCCCATCGAAGAAGTTTTTTGCATTAAGCTGTGATAGGAATGTGGTTTTTCTTCATTATTTTAACTACCTCTTCTCCTGAATCCCCCTCTCACGCCGAGTGCTTCTCCATTTGGCATAAAAGCCTCTCCTCTGCCTCTCTTCTTCTCTAATTGTCGGATGGTAATTGGGTGTAGATTTTCTTATTTTCCATGGTTAGTGTTTCCCTCCTACTTTGTTGAAAATTAATTCTTTTGTCGGGCCCCTTTGTATCGTTTTTCCACCTTGTCTAGTCGAAGGCATCGCACAATTCAAGTTTTTCCCTTCCAACTTGAGTGTTAACTTTTTTACGTCCTAGGTTTCCCTCCCCGCCCGTCCCTTGCTATATTAAAAGATTGATAACAAACCCCTTTTTTTTGACAATCTTTTCTCCTTGACGGTCAATGTGTTTTTTTTTTTTTAGCTCTTTTAGTGGGAAACAGGTCCTTCATACTTACCCTTTCACCTATCTGATTCACCTCTGAGGACAGCGAGCCGGGTGCCCCGGAAGTTTTTTCCCCCCGACCTTGTCTTTTTTTTACCTTTCGCAGGTGCTTTCATCGTCTGGCGTTCCTTTTTACCTTCGATAGATCTCTTTCGCCTTGGTAACATCCCTCCGGCCACTTCCCCTCTGAATCTGGCCCTTTTGACATATAGGTCGTTCTGGATTTCCCTGGCTCAGTTTTTTTGCGAGTGCCGTTTCTTTCCCTTTAGCAGGGGAATTCTTTTCTTTGCCTCCTCTCCCTTGTTTTTTCTTTAGCTGCCTGCCCCCTTTTTTGAACGCTCCACCTCTTTTCTTATGATGTATCCTGCCACTGCGGCGTCCCCCTCCTTTTTCTTTTCCCCCCATGTCCGGTTTGGCCTTGGTATCGATTTTGCCCCTCCCAAGAAGATCGATTTCTTTTAAAACGTCCCCGCACCTCCCTCCCTTTTCCCCACTTCGCCCCCCCTTGCAAAACTCCTCTGCGGCATTTCCCCAACTTTTGTGTATTCCCCCCCTCTCGCGTGGGGCCGGCTTTATCCCTCACGTGAATCCTTTGTTCCCTGTATATTGGAGTAACCCCTTCTTTTCCCCCGTTCGCAGGCAACGAGTTACAGAAACATTGCCATCCGAGTCCTCTTCCAACTTTTGCAACCTTCCCTCTTCTTTGAGTTTCGGTCCTTTTCTTTGGGGTGTCCCGACCTTTAGTCTGTAAAATTTTTTCCCTCGGAGAGGACCCTTTCTTCTCAGGGATTTTAATTCCGAGGCCTCCATCTTCCTTTTCGATCAGATCCCCTCCCCCAGCATTCTATGAAATTTCCCTACAGTTGAGACCTTCAGTCAGAGCACGTCTCCTTTTTCTTTTTTCACTAATTATCTAGCATCTCCGTTTCATTAGACTTAATGGACGTGCAGTTGCTCCTGAGACGTGATATCCCCTTGCCCGCCCCCACCATTCCGTATTAAGCACTTCCAACTTACGTCCAGCGTCTTTTTTCCAGAATGTTTTTCCTTCTTTTGGCTACCCTGGAGGCTCTTTCTCGTGGTGGATTTTTTGCCCCCCCCCTTTTTTTTTTTCCCCCCACCCCCCCCCCCTTCGAGTGTTGCAATAATTTTTTCGGGTAGTAGAATTTCCGTCATATTCTTTTCGTGTTGATATCCTTTCTTTTTCTCCCTGATTTGTTTTTTTTCCTGAGTTGTAGGCAGCCATTGCCCCTGCCCCATTTCCATCCCGATGCTAGTGGCTTTTTTTCCCCCGTATTCCATGTCCCCTTGACAGAAGGTAGGGCCTTTAACTTTCCCTTTTCTACTGTCAGTTCGTCTCCTCCAAGTTCAATTGTTTGATGCGACTTGGGTCTTTTTCCGTTCCCTCTTTTTTTTCGCCACCCCTGAGGCACAAGATGGACAGAGTGACCAGAATATCTTCCACCTTTTAATGACATCGAGCTCCCTTTCCCTTCCACCTTTTCCACCTCACCCCCCTGGATTTCCCTTTCTTGACCCCGGGATTCGCGGCTTTGGGAATCTCCCCAATCCAAATGGCTTTTTTATACCCCTTTTTTTTCTCGGGTTTCCCCTACCTTCAGTAAGATGTCCTGTTACATTTCCCACACTTCTTTTCTTTCGGTTGTTATGCCCTCTCTGGGTTTTTTTAAAGCTCCTTCGAGCGCTATCCTGACGAAAGTCAGTTTAATCTAACCCATTTCATTATCTTCTTTTTTTTTTGGTGGTCCCCCCCTTTTCCCCAACGAGCGGAATTCCATCCCTTGTCTGACCCTATGGCCCTGGGTTGAAACAGGAAACTTAATATCGTCCGCGCTTCCCTTTTTTTCTCTCGACACGTTTTCTCCTGATTCCTTTTCTCCCCCCAGAGGACCCCTTTCGGGAGCCAAATCCCTTTCTTCGCGTCTTCCTCCAGTCACCAGTCACGCAAAAACCGGTATCGCCCAGGCATCTTCCTCAATTTAGTGTCCTCGTAACTTTTTCCCGTACAAACCTTTCTTCCCCCCTCAGTTCCCCCTCCCTAGCGACTCACTCCAAGTGAGTTCATACTGATTAGTTGTTTTGCTGGGGACTTTTCTAGTCCTACCTCCTCTCCTCCTTTTTTTTTTTCTGATCATTAATATGGCTCGGTTTTTTTTGGCCTCGGACGCAGTCCCGGATTTGTCCTCGAACCCTTCCCCTTGCATGGGGCCGCTAGGTAGGTGTTTTTTTCCCCCCTTGTCCTCTTTTGTTTTTGCACCTTCGACAACGAGCCGCCCCCGAACTTTTTTACGCTCCCTTTTTTCTAGCCTTCAAGCTTACACAAACCCCTTCATTCCTCCCCTCCCCCTTAAGTCGCCTTTTGGCTCCCTTTTTTCCTCGTTTGCTGCTTTGCGGAAGCAATCATTTTATGCGCAAATTTTGCTAAAACAACTGTCCCTCTCCCCCCCCCTTCCCCCTTGAAGATTTTCCGTCGCTGATTAAGCACCTTTCTTCATTTTTTTCTTTTTCCGTCAACTTTCGATGTCCCAAACGTTATTTTCAATTGTTTCCACCTCACGTGAACTGGGAAGAGGTCCCCTTTGACCTCAGGGTGTATTCCCTGATTCCATTTTCTAAGTTTTAAAAGCTTTAACCAAAACCCAGGCTTCCTCCTTTTCCTTCTTTATCCCGACCTAACATCAGGTCCTTGGGAAATGTACTTTTAATACCCGCCCCCCTGTCCCTTTCTCCCTTGGGATTTTCCGTGATTCCCAAGATTTACTATCAGACCATCCCTACTGCACAACGTCGAAGTCCTTTTGTTGCACTATTCCTCCTTCAATTTTTACCGAGTTATTGACACTTTGAAGAAGATTTTACTCCCTCCTCTTCATTCCTATTTCTCTTTTTTGCTCAAGATCTCAATAGTAGGCCCGTTCTTTTCACGACCAGTCGCCCCCCCCCTGAAAGCCTCCGCTAGCCTCCGACCTTCCCGTATGCAACCCTCGTCCTTTGATTTTCTTTTTTTTCTTACGGTGCAAACCCGTGATTTCCTTTTTAGATCTTTTCTCCCTTTTTCGCTGGCCAATGCGCCGCTACCTTTTTTTTTCACATCATTGCCCTACGCTCGAATTTCTATAGCCCACACCAGTCCCTGCTGCGTTATTCTTTCCCTCCCTTAAATCTCAAACGATTGCCCCCAATGAAGTGAAAGGGCACTCCCCACTCCTAGTCCAATCGAATGGCCCTCCGCCCCAAGCCCTCCTTTTTGGTTTCTTGCTTTTCCGCTGTCTTCCTTTTCCCCGTAAGTGTCGCGGAATGTGTTCCGTTCTACTTCCCTTTCTTCCCCATCCCGTCAGGGCTGGCAAATTGCACGGCCGAGTTTTTCTCTTTTATTCTGCCGCCCCCGCTAGCTTTTTTCCTTTCCCCTTCAATCGTTCTTTTTTGTTTCCAGCACCCTCTATGTCTTTCCTTTACTCTTTTTACGGGTTTTTCTAATTCCCTTGCATCGTTTGGTCGACCCTGATCGACCACATCTGTAGTCTCTGGAATTCCCTCCCCATTTTTCTAGACCGTGATCTTTCCCGAGAGTTTAACTTTTGCCCGATTCATTAGCGTTTCCCCCCTCCCGGCTTCAAAGAGGAGGATCCCCCCTTAACTTTTCCCCCCCTTCATTGGCAATGTTTTTTTTGATCCTGCATCTTGCCGGATGTGTTTGGCCTTCTGGTTCTTTCCCTCCCCCCTCCTATTCTTACCAATTCTATTCACGGTGAGTCACAGCCCCCTTCCTCCTTTTTCTTTTTAACAACGCGTGGGAACTGCCCAGACCTTTCTTTTTCCGGGAGTTATTGAGGCCTCTTTTTCCTTTTCCTTCTTTTCTTTTTTTTTTTTTTTTTTTTTCTTTTTGCTGGCCTACGTACGCTCTCGTTCTTTCTGGGCCCAAGGCCACACCGGACCGCACTATTTTTCCCCCCCCTCCCGAGGGGCCACTCGTGCTCTACATCTCAACTCCCTGGGCTTTTTTCTGTTTGTCGCTGGAGTCAGTGGCATCTCTTCTTTTCCCTTTTTGTTGATCTAGTACAATGACATACGGTTGACCCCCCTTCAAAGTTATTTCTGATGTAGTCCTGTTCCCCTTTTTTCCCCCGATCTTGGTCTATCAAAATAGTCCGCAGGTCCCCTTTGGCTACTTTTCCCGATCCATCGCGGTGAATCCTTCCCCCCCTCGCTCTCCTGTCCATCACCGAGAAAGGAAAAATCAGGTTTTTTATCCACCTCCGGGTCTTTCCCCCTACCCCTTTTTTCGCAGGAGCTCACGTGAATCGAATACTTTCCGGTGCCCATATTCTTTTTTTTGAGTTTGACCGATGTCCACGAGCGTTTATAAACCCTTCCCTCCCCTTTTCCTCTCAAATCCTTCTTTGGAAATCTTCATGTGTCTCTTTCTCTCTGTATTTGGCGGGCGGTCCCGCATGAAGGCAGGAACCCACCCCGTACGGTCCTCCCCTTATTCCCCATGATTTTTTCCATTGTCGCTCTTTTCCCTACAAGTTTTATCGAATTGTGTTTTTCCCCCCCACACCTGACTTGCAAAGCATTCGCGGTCCCCAATATCCGATTCCCGCATATGTGCTAAACGTTCGGCCCGAGCAGCTGGACCCTCCCTTAGTCTTTCCTTCCCTCCGAGTCATCTGTGTGACTTTCGATTTTCTGTTTTCTTCCAAGTTTGAGAAGGATTATCGGAATGTAGGTGATCCCCTACGCACCATCAGCCTTAAGGCCCCCCTTCTAACCCGCCCTGCCTCCTCAATGAGGCTTTTTTTGACCTCTGCGGCACCTTTTTGTATTTGTCGATTTCTCCGTTTTCCTCGAGTGTTGGCCCCTTTCTTTTTTTTTTCCGATCCACCTGTTCGTTTTTTGACGGTAAATTCGATTGCAATTCCTGTGTGTTTGCCCCTGGACAACGTAGCGATGCCCTTCACCAGCTTTTCCCGTTCCCATGCGCGTGGAAGTTTTCACTTTATCCATGTATTGGTCCTGGACTCCGCTTGTGAAGGGCCTGTCATGCTCGACGTCTTGCATTCAATCCCCCTTTGTACTTGGTTGATCTGCGAGTTGCCGCCTCCTTCTTGAGTTTCTATACCCCGAAATTTTTCAAGAGGCAAATTTAGCCCGAGCGTTTCTTCTCGCCCCATCATCTTTCTCCTTTCCCCCTGTACATTGTTTCTTTCTCAATAATTATACAAAGAGGTTAACCCCCCCCTCCCCCTCGTTTTTTTCTGATAGGATAGTTTATCCCGTTTTTCGCTCTGGCCCCCCTTTCCAAATAAAGACGATCATTGGACTACGCCCCCTTGGCCCTAATTCATTCTCCGTCTGGATTCTTCGTGGTGTTTGTAATCCTCATACTCTGGTTTTTTTCTCCCGCGTCTCCTCTTTTCGAACTGTCATTACCCCACTCTTGAACCCTTAACCCTTTTCCTTTCTCCCTTGTCCCCCTCCACGAGGAAACTTATTTCCACCCTTCAACGCCCCGTTATTTTGGGAAATGTTTCCCTTTTCACCATTCCCTTTCTTCCTATCAGCCGATTAACCTCATTCTTTTTTCTTTCCCAGCGACCGTTCGATTGCATCTCCCCTCCGAAATTCCGGAAACGGGTACCCCCCTTTTTTTTTTCGCCCGGACAAGTTCATGAAGAATAGCTCGCGGTCTTTCCCCTCTCAGGGCCTGGGGGGTTTGACAATTCAGGAGCCACCAGGTCGCCCCCCCCCAGCCCAAAATTTTTTCTTTCCCTCATCTTATCTTTAGGATTCGGGCATCAGGTTAAGACGGACCCCCCCCATCCCCCCCAACTAGTGATTCGCCATTTTTGCAAACCCTTTTTTTTTCCCCTCAACAAGAGTCCTGCTTAGCGGTTTCTTCTTTTTTCTGATCACC
>Ga0179593_1427287_pt1 | contig 17645 bp, 27 predicted proteins | sample CZODoug2_1_08_16_FD_185931 | JGI IMG/M metagenome (GOLD analysis project Ga0179593, IMG submission 185931) | Vadose zone soil fungal communities from Angelo Coast Range Reserve, California, USA - CZODoug2_1_08_16fungal (PacBio error correction) | ecosystem: Environmental > Terrestrial > Soil >... | reverse complement strand
GCGTCTTCGGAAATTTTGCTTTTGGCGCCCCTCCTTTTCTCTTATTTGTATTTTCTTCCTTGATAGCGGTGGCCCCTGCGCGCCATCGGTCTTGTTTTTACTGATCGGGCTTGTCGTTTTCATAAATTTTCATTTTTTTATCTGTTGGAAAGGTTTTTGTTCTTTTTTGTTTTTTCCCCCGTGATTCAAGCTTTGTTCCGTCTACCCTTTCCCCGTACCGCTTGTCTAGATTGACCCTTTCTCCCCTTTTTTTTCTCGAATAGTGACCTGACCGCGCCTTGAACCCCCTTGTGGTTTCATCCCCCGTTCCCTGTTGCCTTTTTTTCTTCTCGACTTGGCAACCAAGTGTCGGTACTTATGGATTGTCCAAAGAAAAACGTGGCCTGTCTCAAAAATTGGTTTTTGTTCAAACCCGGCACTTTTCCCTTCGTTTTCCCTCCGAACCTTGCTCGATCATTGTCATCCCCCCGAGTTGGTTTTTTGTCCTTTCGTTCTTCATAAAGAATAAGGCCCCATTTTTTTTTTTTCAGGCTTCTCTTTTCACCGTCGAGGTTCGTGACCCGGGTCTGTGTGCCACTGTGCAGGGCCAGACCTTTCATTTCTGTCGATGTCCCCGCAATTTGGGTGATTTTTTTTTGGCGCCCCCCCTCTCGCGTATTCACTCACGATGGTGCTGACCTTCTCCTTAGAAAAGATTTTGGACTATGTAAATTCCCCCCCCTTGTCCGTCTCCATGTTTTTTTTTTTGCGAGGCGACTTTTCCCCCGATTTGATGCAACCTTTTTCCCGCGATTTTTTCCCCCAAGGGAATTTTTTCATGTTGCAATACTTCGGTATCTTTTTTTTTAGATTAAACTTCCATTAACCTTTCCACTTTGGGGCTGTCGTACTCCTGCCAAAGCACTTTTAGGTCCACCTGTCATCCTGTCTTCCCCCCCCTCTTTTTTTTTTCCCGTTTCCTGGTCTCCCCCACCTTGCTCGGAATGTACCTGACCGCCCCGCCCCCAGTGATGACGCAACTTCTTTTTTTGATGACTTGTCCCAAGTTTCCTTTTTTGCGCAAAGCAATGTGACTACCCCTTTGTCCCAATTTGCCGATCCAGCCTTACTCTTGGACCTCTTCGATTGCCGCCTTTCTTTTCCCTTTGTAGAACTGTCCACGTCAAGCTTTGCAATCCAGGCTTCCCCTGTTCGATTTGGAAAAGGGTCTTCCTCCACGTTGCCTTTTTCGTGCCCATGAATTCCTGGTTTCTCTTTTGGTCTTTGGTGCTTGAACGTGACATATTTTTCCATTTCCCTGCAGAGAACGTTTGGGTTTTACCCCCAGCTTTTCCCACCTTGGTTGTTCCCCCTGTTACCATGTCTGCTTCCTTCTTTTTTTTTTTTTTTTTTTGGTCGGCAACCCACTTCGCCCTTTTTACCCTGATTGGTACTGCTTCCCCTTCGTAGCTGACTTTTTGTCACACACGGTTGTCAGGACTTTTCCTGGCTTTGCTGACCAATTTTTCTTTTTTTCAGCCCGGCCGAGAGTTTTTCAGTTAGTTGCACTCCTCCCCTTGATTGCCGGCCCCCACCTGTTTTTTTTTATTTTTCCCTTTCGGTTCACCCTTTCTTTGCAATTCCTTCCGTTTGCCTACCGTTGTCACTGTAGATTTTTTTTTGGTACTAATCTTGTCCATACAAGATTTTCCCTGAGTTTTTTCCCGACACACCGGGTCTTAAACGTTGTTTTTTTGAACGAACAGTCGAGGGTTTCCCCGCTGCTGATTTTCTCTCTTCCCTTTTCACCTTCTTTTGTTTTGAGTTTTCCTCTATCCCGGCTTGGCCTCTATTTTTCTTCCCCGGGTCTTCAAGGTTTTTGATCGAATTTTTTGATTAGTTTTTTTCCCTCCGTTCCCCCCCGGTGGTGGCTTTCTCAGAAGGTTCCTTGACCGTTGACACCTTTGCTTTTCCAACCTTTTTTTCCTTTGATTCAAAGGTGTTTTTATTTTTTTTTTCACCCACAGACTGGGCCGGATTTTAAACCTTTTCCTCAATTTAAAGGTGATTCATCCCCCTTGTTTTTTTTCCCCCACAGTCATGCATATACCCCCTGGTGAAGCTCTGCTTTTCATAGGTTTGCACTCATTTTTTTTTCCGGGTTGTTTTTTTTTTTTTTTTTGTCAAAGTATTTTGACGACATTCCCCCCTTTGGCACCTCTTTTTTTTTACTGGCATTTCTAAAACCTGCCTTTTACTTTAGACTCTGTTAGGGAGCCCGGGGCAGGCAACCAATTTTCCCGGGAATCGGGCCCCGGGCAACACCCTTGACCCCCCTTGGCAGTGTCCCGGATAGCCGGGTGGTTTTTCTGCTTGTGGCTGATTGTCCCCCCCCTGCTTCCCTTCAGATCTCCCAAGTTTCCGCGCCGTTTTTCTTCCCAGGCATCAAGCATGCGGAGTTGCCACATTTTAGAACCCTTCCGGTTCGGGCTGTCTGAGTTTGCTCGGGTCCCTCGGAACAGTTTTACCCGTTTTTTTTGGTTCCGGTCTTGGAAGTGATTTTTCACTTCAAATTGAGCCCCGGCCCCTCACAAAGGATTAGTGGGTGCTCCGTTGGAGGTTTTTTCTCGTTTCCCCACTGATACGTTTGCGGGCGTTCGGGTTTGCGGCATATGGCCGATTTTATCTTGGACCCCCCAGGCCTTTGTTAGGCATCCCTTCCCCCCGTCGGTGCGTGCCCTGATTTTTATGGAACCCCCCCTTTTAGTGCTTTTCAGAGTTTTTTACAGCACTATTGCCCCCTTTCAAAAGTTCGATGCCTTGTTGCCTTTGTTCAACAGTTTTTAGTCCTTCCCCTGCGCTCCTAGTTTTTGGTCGTGCAATTTTCTTACTCTATATTACTTTTTTGACCACGAAGGTTTTTTTTTTTTGAGGTCCCTGTAGTTTTCCCTTTTCAACGAAGGTGGCGGATTGGTGTCCTGGATCTGCGTGTGTTTTTACATTTGTATTAGTGTTTTCTTTCACTCGTTTTTTGATTTCTTGCCAAAGGAAGTTTTCCGCCCTCTCTTCTTTCCCCTCGCGACGTTTTTTGTTTTTTTTCCCGGTTTCAGTCCCCACATTTGGGAAGTGAGTAAGCCGCCCCATTTTTCTTTCGGTTACTCTCTGTCTAACAACCGCCTACTTTTCTTCTTCCCGCCCTGTCCCATTTTTTTTTTTCCCCCCCTTTTGTCAGGACGATTTTTTTCCACCGATTTCCTTAATGACCCCCTTTTTGCCTGTTTCGTTTCCCCCCTTGGCAACAGCCCTGCTCCCTGGTGCTTGGAGTTTGAACTAACAACTTTCCTCTTCTGTTATAGCTTTTTTTTAAAGTTCTTCTTTTCGGCCTCCCGATTTTGGTTGCCCCCCTTTGGTCTCACCTACTTGACCCGGATTCCGGCATTTTTTTTTTTCCCCACTGATTTTGAAGACCTGTCCACCACCTTCTCCAAACCCACCCCCCTTTCCCAAGATTCCTTTAACGATTTGGATTCTTTTTTCTTCAGACGTCGGCGACACCCTGACTTTATCTCCTTGTTGCCCAGTTGGAAGTTGATCCCAGTTTTTTTATATCGTCCCCCTTTTCTGTTTATCTGGGGCTGGACTTCTTTTTATTCCTCTCTCTTTTTGGTTTGTTGATTAGGATCCGTTTTCCAGACCATGACCATGACTTTTTTTAAGATTTCCTCTTCTCCTTCCCTGTTTTCCCCTCCCACCCTCGAGGGGTATCCCCCACCCGAGGGTTCCTCTTGTTACCCCTTTCGTTCATATCTGTTCCTTTTTTGTTTTGACGGTTTTCTCCAATGTCCATTGATTTTTTTCAACTGCGTTTTCCCCCAATTTCCCCCAGGATTCGTTTTTCCTTTTTTTCCCTACGGACGCGCCTTGTCATCGAATAGCTATGCTGCCTGGCCCCCCCCCCCCTTTCTGCGCTGCCCCCGCTGAACTTTTGGTTTATTCCTCCTCCCGACAAATTGGCTTTGAGGAGTTTTTTTTTGCCACCGCAACCTTTGCCGAAATGTTCCTTTCCCTTTCCTTTTTCGTTTTCGACATATGCCCTGCCGTCCCATCTCCACGGTTTTGCGGAACCTTTCGGGGTGTTTTTCCCACTGATGTTTATTCCCAGCCTCTCTGACCCTCTTGTTGAAAAACGGGGCCCTGCCTCACCGCAATTGATTTCCCATTCCCTATATTTTGGCGGGGGAGCATCTTTTGCCGCCGTCTCTATCCACTCCCCTAACTCACTTGTTCTGAGACGTGTCTCGGCCCAGCGTCCCTTTCCTTTTCCCTGAACCTTTTCCGTTTCGTCGTGGGCTTATGCTATTCTTTTTTGCATTTTTTTACCCCTCTCCGCCGAGATCCCCTCGTTTTTTAAAACAATTTTTTTTTGGAAACTGTGCCTTTTTTCAACCTTTTGCAACCATACCTCTGTTTTTCTCCTCTTTTTTTTCCTGAATAAATTCTCCATGAATTCGGCACTTTTCTTTTTCCCTCTACCGTCCCCCTACGGTGATTTTTTCCCGTTCCCTACTGTTATCGACAATTTATAGGCTACCCCCCCCCACGAGATCCCGCCGCCGGTTGCTTGTTGACGTTTCTCCACTTCCTCCCCTTTCTTTATGCCTTTTTCGTCGTTCAATTTTTTTTTTGCAAGTTTTGTCTTACCACTTGCCGTCCGAGACCCCTTTACCTTCCGGGCCGCTTTAGCCCTGTCCTCATCCCCCCTCTTATTTTCCGAACCAATCTTTCCCTTGGGTGTCGGGTCCTTTACTCCCATTGTTGCATTCCCCCGTTAACCTTCATTGTTCCCCCTAAACCTTTTCCCACCATTTCCTTAGACTCTGTCCTGCAGTTGCCCCCCCATCCTTTTTGCGTCTGCCGCCCCCCCAACTCCTTAGAATGCGGTTTTTAAGCCCTTACACCTTACCCCCTTTGCCCCTTTCCAGCTGCGATTTTTTTTCGTCCCCCCCCACTTTTGGTCCCCCCCCCCTTCCGCTGGCCCAGGCTCCCTTCTGTATCTTTATGTTTCCCCTTGTGACCGTCCCTTGTCTTTCCTTGTCCCACTTTTTTTTTTTTTCCGTTTGCAGAGCTTTTTTTTTCGTGTCGGAGGTTTCCCTCATCCTCTTTTCCCCACAACCAGGTTGTGTCCTGTTTCCATGGACCTGGTTCCACGTTCACAATTGGTGCTCGCTTTTTTTTTTTCCCAAATCGTCTCTGGACTAATATGTCCCCGCCCCCCCCCCTGATTCGTTCCTTCCGTGACCCCACACTTTAGACCCCCCCCCTTTGAAGAAATTTCCGCCCTCCCTCTTCTTCCCTTTCTCTCTTCGTTGTGTTTGAAGATCTCATGGCTTGCTCTGATTTTTTTTTTTCCCCTTGGGTATCCCGTTTTCTTCTTGCGCTTGATCTTCTTCTTTCCCTCCCCTCTACTCTACGGTGGCTCGTCCAGAAAGGAATTTTTCACCCCTTCCTTTTTTTTCCCAACAGTGGCCCCCCCGTTGACCCTTTTCTCCAATCAGGGTTTGAGTTTTGGTCCCCCTCTTCCGCCCCTTTGCTGTCAAAAACCATGGTGCACAACTCCCTCCATCTTGAGGATGGTGAAACCCGTTTTGCAGGCTCCCCTTGATTTTTTTTGCACTGCAGTTTTTTCCCCACCCCATTTTTTGCCGCACTCTTTCAGCTTTCCTTGTAACAGGTTAACACACGGGCCTTTTTTGTTAAACCAAAACTCCCACTTCTTGGCATTTTTGCTGCGTCTTATTTCGGGAGTTCTCAACGATTCACCCGGTTGCCCTTTTCCTGGGGCGATGTGCTCCTTCTTTGTCTTTTCACCCTCATTTTCTTTAGTGTCCGCCTCGGTTCTGACTGTACGTGCTGCTTGGCCCCCCCCTTCTCCCAGGCCCCAAACTCTCCCTAAGGCTGGTCTCTGTACGCCCTCTTAGGTTCCTTTTTCCGGGTTTCCCCGAGATACTTTGCCCTCTTGTTTTTTTTCCTTCTGGCGTGGTCGGCGAAGATTATCCCCAGGTTCAACGTGTTTTTTTCCGATATTGCTCTCGTGGCTGGTGTTTCCCCCACGTTTTCATCCTTTTTCCCCTGCCGAGTTTTCGCCGGTTTCTTGTCTACTCTTTTCCAAATTCAAACTTTTCTTTTTGGAGTCCATAGGCCTTTGCCTATTATTAACCTTTTCTTTTCTGTTTAACCCACTCTTCTACCTTACACTTGCCACTTTACCCCTGGCCCCAATTTCGGCCTTGTTTTCCAAGGAGGTCTCTCGCTGACGGTTTTTTCCCCCCCGTGATCCCCAACTACGGTGTGGATCGGAGTTTTCCCCTTTTTTCCCATACTGGTTTGCTTTCTTTTTCTAGCCCCCTAGTCCTTTTTTTTTTTTTCCCCCCGTGATTTCGGATTAAGTTCTCTGAGCGACATCTTCTAAGCATTTAGTAGGTCTGCAGCGTCTTTTTCCGCCTGGTCGGGCAAGTGAGTGGGCACCCAGGTCTTTGTCATTTTTTTTTTTGTCAACTCCCCGGGCTTTCACCTCCTTGATCCCCCCCACGTCCCGATTCTCTCACCCTTTGGTCTTTTCCCATATTTTCTCAGTACTTTTTTTTTTTCGACAATGATTGTTCAAGGTTAATGTTGGGAGTTTTTTCGTTTGAAAACCTCCCTTTTGGCCTTCGCAACTTGGGTCCGCGAGTCACACCATCACCCCCCCCCGGCCTCCTTCTTTTACTTGTGCTGTCGACTCTGGGTTTCCTTTTCTTCGTATTGTTTATGAACCGGTGTCGCGGCCCTCGATTCCACTTGCTTTGTATGGCACGGGATCGCTGGCCCCTCTTTAATTCAAAACTGTCAACTCTAAACCGGGGCCCACCTCTTACAGGACCCTTTTTTTTCTTTTGCTTCAACTTCTTGCGGTTTACAATGATTGGCCGATCGTCTCCCCAAGGGTTCTACAGTGGATTTTTTCTCCCCTTTTTTTGGTAGTCTTTCCGGTCACCCTTTTCCTTTCCCCTTATTTTCAGACTCCGTTTTTTTTTTTTTTTGTTGCTTCTTCTTTCTTACGGCCCAAGTCAGGACGAACCCAGGTACTTCTCTTTTTTTTCTCTGTCCTTCCCCCAAGGTAGTTGACCCCGTTAGCTCCCTGAATGTAGTATGATTTTGGGCTCGGTTTCCCTCCCCCTTTTTTTTTTAATATCTGTTATCGGTTGGACAGGTTGTATTCTTTGACCATGATATCGTTCCCCTTGTACCCTTTCCAACATCTTTTGCCTATCGGACCTTCGCGCCCCTTTTGTCTATTTTCCCCCCTTTTTTTTTCCTTCCACGCGTGTTCCACGGTGATGCGACTCCCCCACAGGAGTTTTTTATTTATTGCCCATCCCGGCACCCCCCCGCTTTCCCTTGCTTTCTTTTGGATGGACCCACGCCCGGTTGCGCTCACTGACTTTTCATCTTTTCAAACAGCCCCTTTGCGTCTTCATCTCCCCCCCCCTGTCCCTTTTTCGGCGTGTTTCCGACCCCCCTTCCCGTTGTTTCTTCAGGTTCGGACTTTCCGGTCTTTTCCCGTGGAACCAGGGCTGGTTCCCCCATATTTTTCTTTTTTCTGGCGCTTTTTTCTTTTTTTCCTCCCCTCTTTTTGGCTCTCTGCTTTTGGCCTCCTGGTTCTCTCTCTTCAATCCTTTTGGACTTTGGCTTTCTCGAAGATTTCCCCCCCCCCTTATGTACTGCCCGACTCTCCCCTTTTCTTTTGCGATTTCTTATTTCTGGCTTCCCCTGATTTGTCCTTGGCGATCCTCTGTGACCAACCTTGGGCGTGACCTTTCCCGTTCCCCCTTTTTCCTTTTCCCATCTTTGGTATTTGGTTCTATTTTGTAATACACCTTGGTTCCCTTCCTCCAGCCATTTCGCACCATCCCCCCATGCAGGTTATATTTTTTACGTTTTTACGTTTCTAACCGGACGGTCCCCTCCCCTTTCGCGTCCATTTTTTTGACGTCCGCCCAACGAGCACAGTTTCACTTTGATGCCTTCTCAATGTTTTTTTTTTTTTATACGGGCCCCTGCCGGCCCTCCCTTTTCCCGTTCCCGATCTCGTTCCCGGGAATTCCCCCCCTTCTTTTTTTCTTTTTTTCGGCCTTCTTCCCCCCCCTTCTTTCTGACTGTGATCCGGTTTTTTTCCCCTGTCAACAGTAGCCCCCTCCCCCCCTGGCTATCTTTTACACACGCCTTTTGCATTGAACCCTTTCTCCCTGCCGATTTTCCCTGTGGCCGCTGGGTGCCTCTTTTTTGCCCTGATTTTTCTCTAATCCCACCCCTTTTTTTTTTTTCCTTCCCAATGCCCTTGGCCATACCCCCCCTCGTTTTTCGCCTGTTCAATGCCCTTGATTGTGTTCCTTCCAACCCCTTTTGACTCCCTTTTTTTTTTTTTTTGACAAGACACCGGTTAGATTCTGACCGTTTGTCCCACCCCCCAATTGTGTTTGGTAACCCCTCCTCCTTTTTTGTTGGTTTTCCCCGGGTTTTTTTTTCCAGCAGATCCTTTTTCTTTTTTTCGTACCACCACCCCTTCTGTTGCCGACCCCCCCATCCCATGTCCCGTTTCCCCAGGATGTTTCCCTTTTTTTTAACCCCTCTTGAGAGGGGATCGTTATACTTTTTTTGTTTCCTTTGTCCCCCCTCAACCAGCCTCCGATCCCTTTCCCCTGAGCCGGCCCTTTCTTATCCCCTGTGTCCAGAACCTTCTAGGCACTTCAGCTTTTTCCCCCCCCTCTCACGTTTGTGTATCGTGTCGGCTTTAGCCTCCCCTTTTTTCCCTCTCCCCTTTTTTCTTCTTGACAGTTTGACCATGACGTGTTGTTATTTTTTTGAATCTTTATTATTAGTCAAGCTTTTTTTTTTTTTTTTTTTCTCACGATCCCACGGTTTTCCCCCGAGGAATGAATTTTTCAAGTCCCCCCTTCCCTTGCCCGGGTTTCCCCGTGTCATTTTTTTTTTTCTTTTCCCAATCATTTCTTTCGGGTGGCACCTCTCCCCTGCCCTACCTTTCTTTTTTTTTCCCCCACATGGGCTTCCAGGCCTGTCCCCTTGTAGTCTGTAAGACTTTTTGCCCCCCAAACTGTCCCTGGCTCTTCCCGCTTATGCCCCTCCCACTGACAGACGTGGCAGAAACAGTTGTTTTTCCCCGAGCACGTTATTTGACAGTTTAACAACAATTCTTCATTTCTCCGTTTTCCCCAACACCGAACCTTTGGTCCTTAGGCGTTATGACCATTTCTCCAAGATCTGCCCCAAAATTCCTTTTTGCCTCGTTTTTTTTGGAGTCCATGGTTTACCTTTCTGTCGTTGTTCCGACATCAGGCCCCCCCCCCGGTTGGTTTTTACGGATTTTGATCCCTTTTTCCCCCCTGGACTAACTTTTTCCCCGCCCTGATGGTGAGAGTCCCTCCCTTCAGTTTACCCCCCCCCCCAGGGGTCGGGGACGGCTAATTGATGGATCTTGGTCCGCCCTTGAATTGTTTTTTTCTTTTCGGGAGGCATTGATATTTCACTCCCTTCCCACCGATTCCCAGAGCCCATCCCTTTTATTTTTTTTCGTGGGCTTTTTTTGACAATGATGCTCTTTTGCTTTTTTCTTTTTTGTTTTTTTTATGGACTGATAGTTTAGATTGACCCCTCCCAACCTTTCTTGCTCCCGCTGTAGGCTTGTCCGCCCCCCCCTTTATGTTCCCTTTTTCTAGACCAACCGGTTTTCTTCCGGCTATTTTTCCCTTTTGTCACTTTTTTTTGCCCCGGCCAAGGTGAGCCCCTTGTGTCCAATGAGAGGGGGCTTTTCGAGCTATATTTTATTTTTCTCCCCTTCTAATCGCTCTCCCACGACCGGTGAATTTTTTTTTTTTGTTGCCTTTACCCCCACCCTCAGTTGGCCTTTGTCCAGTTCTCCTCTTGAGAAATTTTTTTTCTGACCCTAGCGGCGGTCCCCACCCCACCCCTGCGCTGACCGGACCGTTCCCCCGTCTCCAGTGCTTGTTTTCTGGAAGGGGCTTTTTGGAACCAGGAAGTGTTCCAGCTCCCCTTAGGGAGTTTCATCAATTCTCCCCCCCCCCACTCGACCTTTTCTCCCTTCTTGCCCAGTGGATCCCTCTGATGTCTTCCCCCCGCTTTCTTCCGACACGAATGATTTGTGAATTTCACTTTTTTCGCTCACGCGTGTTTTCCGTTGCCCTCCCCCCCATGAGCCCCCCTTTTTGCCCGCACCTTTGTTTTGGAGTTCGAAATAATTCCACCACTTTCCCCCAAGCGTTTAAAGTTTTGTCTTGATAGCTCCCGGTTTTCCTTGTTTTTTTTCTTTTGTCTAGTAGTATGGGCGCGTGCCCCCTCGATGCCACCCGTTTTTTTCCCTTGAATTCAGGGGCCACCCCCTGAATCACTTTTTTCCCCTCCACCACCAACCCGGGTCACACCCCTCTCCAAGCTTATGTATCTTGAGTCCGCGATGACCCCTGGGCCCCTCTTCCCCGTGTTTGAGACCCCCCCCCCCCTGGAAGTATTAACCCTCGATCCCCAGGTCTTTTTCTCCTTTTCATTCTGTGGAATCATCCTCCATTTCCTCTCCTCCGGTTGGTTTTTTTTTTGTGGTTTTTGAGTCTCTGGGTCTTTGAGTCTTTCCCCCCCCCGGAAAGATACGATAGGGCTCACCCGCCCCCAATTTGGCATTCTCTTTTATCCTTCCCCGTGGTTGCTACCCGTAAGCCCATAGAGTGAGAGGCCCCCAATGAGCGCGGTTCCTTTTTTTTTGCGATGGTACCGTTTATTTCATCTTTTCTCTTTTGGCCCCCTTTTTTGTTATTTTTATTGTCCCGTTGAACTTTTTTTTCGTGGCCGGAGCTCGTGCACATCCCGAGGTTGTAATCCTAGACACCTTCCCCTCCCCCGCCATTGGTCATCGAATAGTGTCCACGCCTCCCCCCTGGAAACCCATTCCGATTTCCCACTAACAGTGGTTCTTTTTTGCTTTCTATTTTTCCTGTCCCCCCCCCCCTTTCCGGGTGGATTGTTTTGTCTTGGGTTTACCCAGCCCCCCCCCCGGCGCGCACCTTTCAATTCCCACCTGTTTTTGGTTTTCTCGCCTGCGAGGCTTTTCCATCTCCCACCGTTTTCCGGGATCAGAATTTACGTGTTTTTTCTCAGTATTTTTTCCCCCCTCGACCGTCGAGTTACGCTGACCGTTTTGCAATTGGTCCTGGCACAAGCCCTTTTTATCTAGTATGTCAAATACTAGATGCGCGGAGGTTTTTTTGGTGGGTTTAGCCAGCCCTAAACTCACTGACGGTCTTTTCCAGTTTCCCCTTTTTTTCCATTTCGCAAGCGTGCCCCCGTATTTCCCCTGGCAAAAAAACTTGTCCGTCTCCCGTCGGTTGGTCGGCGATTCACGCCTTTGCCGGACTTATTTCCGCAGCCTCTTTCTCCCCTTTTTGACCCAATTGCGACCCTTGTTTCACGTCGCAATTCCATCCTTTTTATATCTGGGATTTCCGTCGTACCTGTCCATCAATTTGATTTTCTCCCTTGATCCTTTAGCCCGTCCAGTGTTTCAAGAGGTGCCTGGTTATTCCCCTCCTCACACTGGCACCCTCCCCCCCCCCATTTTTTAATGCGTCCCGTCCCCCCTGGCGACATAGGCCGTGGAGCCTCCCCTCCCCAGAGGTTGCAAAATTATTTTTCCTTTCCTTCCTTTTTCCGTGCCTGCGCCCGCCCGTTGTTTTCCCACCTCCGGGTTGATTTTCGGGCCGACTTGCGCGTTCCTGGCTTCCTCCTCTCATTCTCGGATTTGTGAGATCTCCTTTTTTTTTTTTTCCCAGCCTACCCGCCACAAGTTGCACCTCGCTGTCCACCCTGTTCTTCTTGTGTTCCCCCTCCGTCATCAACCTTTCTTTTCCGATGGCCCCATTAAGCCTGGTTTGTCCCACTCGCTGTCACTGCCTCGCCCCCCCTGCCCAATGCGCGAGTTCAGGTGCGTTTTTTCCAAGAGTTAAAGAGGTTTCCCTTTCCCCCCTTCCCCTCTCTTTCTGGTCTTTGTTCAACACTGTTGCACCCCTTCTTTCTGTTCTGAGCTTCCATGTTTCGATCACGTTTTGTCACCCCCCCATGTGGTCGTACATCTGATGGCGCTTTTCCCCCCCCCTGTGGTTTTCCTCCTCCTCTCTTAGGTCGCGGTCCCTCATAAAACCTGCTCCTTCCCCCCACCTTCAGGCTGTTGCCAACGGCTGGTGTCGTTGACAATTTTTCGGGGTGAAGTATGGGGGACCTTTTTTCTTCTCATTCTGTGGTACTAATAGTCCAGCCGAGGATAGGGCAGGCCGTCCCTTTTTCTCCCCCCGGAGACGAGAACCCTCTTCTTCCCAAGATCCTTTTTCTCTCTCTTTCTTTTCCTTCCCTTCCTCCTTTTTTTTTTTTTTTGTTTTTTTTTAGAGAGACTTTCTTATCTTGGCCACTCGATTTCTTTTCCCTTTTTCACTTCCCAGGTTTTTTGAGCGCTTTCTCACCCTTTTTTTTGTTCCCCTTCCTCCAGACTACGATTCCCATTTGGCTATTCCCCTTTTCCCCCAGGAATTTTTTAGTGTCCCCCCCCCTTTTGTTTTTTGCCCCCCCCAGTTCGGAATGTGTTCTTGCCCTTTTTTTCCTTTATGTTTGGTTTAACTTCCGCCCCCCCGGCCGCTTTCTTTGAAAACACACAATTTTCCTTTCAGCCCCCGACCGAGGTCTGACCTACCCACTCTTTTTTTTCACAACCCCCTGTTCAGTGTGTTTTTTTCCCCTGTTGTTGAAGCTCTTACCGTACCCCTTTTTGGCCCCAACAACAGTGTTGCCGCCCCCAGTTTCTCTTTTTTTTTTTTTATCTTTTCACTGGGCAACACCCCTCTTCCTTTCCCCCTTATTTTGGTACCCCCTCCACTTCGGTCCCTGCAGGTCGGTTTTATGGGGTTCTAGACCCCCCTCCCCCGAGTCCCCCGGCATTTCTTTTCAGTTCCGTTTTTACCCTTTGTTGATTTTCTCCCTTTACGTAGCCCTTTTGCCCCTGGCGTCTTGATTTGCCCAAGCGGACAGTACTTTCTCCTTTGTCTTGTTTTGAGGCGGATTTCTGGTTTTCAATCGTGTTCGCCTAGTCCTTGGTTAGTGGTTCCCCCTTGGCGGTGTCGGCAGCCCCTTTTCATCAACGGCCAAAACCCTTCTTCAGGACCCTTCTTCTTTTTCCCGTTTTGGCGTGTAGTCATTCGCTTTTGGTCTCTTTTTCCCCCCCTCCTTTCTTCCCCGACCTGCTTGCAACTGCTTTTGATTCTTGGGTTTTCCCTTTCTCGGCCCCCCTTCCTCTTATGGCCCCCATTTATTCTAACCCCCCCCCCCCCCTCTTCTTTTCCCCCGATTTCATTTTCCCAAATCGGCCCCCAGGTGCGCCTTTTTTTTTCCCCGGGCTAGGCCCTTTTTTATTCGTGTCCTGCCTGCCACGTCCCTTGATCGGTGCCCCCTTGTTTTTTTTTCCATTCGTGGCCCGTCCTTTGCTATTTTTTCCGGCGACTCCGTTCTGGTGTGCCCTTTTCTCTTTTCCTTGCGCCCCAAAGTCGCTCGATCCGATTCTTCAGGCGTCCTCAGTTGTCTGTTTTTCCCTTTGTTTGTAAAGGTCCTTTTTTCCCCTCCGCTTCCCTTCTGGTTCGGTCCCCCCCCTACTAACCCCACCCAGGGGAATTTTATGACCGCGGCCCGGTCTTCCCCATAGATCGCGCTTTCTCAAGACTCTGACCGTAATGTGCCCTCCGGGTTTTTTCCCCTCCCCCCTGCACTGTGACTGCCACGCCCCTGGGTGCTGGTGTTTCCATAACCAAGGCACGTCTTTTGCTTAAGGCCCTTTTCTCCCCTTTGGTCTGAGGGTCGTTTTATGTCCCCCGGGGCGCGATTAATTCCCTCTCCCCCCAGCGGTTTCCCCGGGATTTTTTATTACTTCCCCCATGCCTTTTCCAAGTCAATACAACCCTGGGAAAAACTCTCCCTGATCGTGACCTCGGGTTAACTGACCGCGCTTTTCCGGATTTTTTTTTTTTCTTGCTGGTTTGGTTACTGCTGACGAGGTCTCTCATTCTCCCTCCCCCCTTTTTATCTGTCCGGGACTCTTTTCTTCCGCATATCCCTTTTTTTTTTCCATGAGATTCATTTTTTTCCTGCCTATAGGGCGACCAGTGCCCCCCTTGGTCGGTAGTTTGGTTGAGTGGTTTTTCCTTTCTTCTTCCGGGGACCCTTGACCGATGTGCGCCCACCGTCATATTCCTGCCGTATTCGCGCGGTGGGGTACTCCCCTCCCTATTTCTGTAGATGGTGCCCCAACGGTTTGTTCTTCTTTTTTGCCTTGATCCCGGGCTTTTTGGGTCGATCTTTCCCTGTGCATTCCCGCGTTATTCGAGGTCCCCCTCTTTGGTCTTAGACCTACCCCCTTGCCCTTCCCCCCCCGTATGCGATCCGCCCAACTACGCTATTTTTTGATGATTCGACTTAAGGTCCCCCCCCCCAAGTGGCATGTTCTGGGGGGTCCCAAACTCCCCCCTGTAGTTCCTTAACATTGGCCTTTTCCCACCAGTTTTTTTCTGGGGTTAAGTTCTCCTTCTTTCTCATGACCCGGGCCGTATGAAGTGACGTTGTTTGATTCAGGATGTCGACGCCCCTTCTTTTCCTTTTTCCAGTGTCAACGTTCCTTTCCCCCTTTCCCCTCCCCTTTTTCTTTTCCCCGCCGGAAGCTTCTTCTTCAGGCGATTTTTTTTTCCGCACAACCAGCCCAGCCTTCCCCTTTTCCCTTTTCCCCCATCCCGTTCCACGTATGTCATTCCCCCTTCCCCTCTCCCGCGGGGCGGGTTTGATCTGCAGCAAGATGCCCTGGCCTCTCCCTTCCCTTTTTTCCACACCCCTTTTTTTTTTTCCCGGAAGTGCAATTCTAGAAGGTCCTTTCCTTTTTTTTTTTCTCCCCCAATGGTCCCCCCTTCAAGGCGCTTGTGGGGGATGTCGCCCAATAACTCCCTTTCTTTCCAGGAGGTTTACTTTTCTCTTTCCCGCGTCCGCAAGATCGACGTGGCCCGTTTCCCCGTCCCCCCTCTCCCGATTTTCTTTGGATGCCGGTCGAACCCGGTTTTTTTTCCATTGTTGCACCGTCCCCCAAGGCTTGTCCCCCAACCTCCGGGGCCTCTTTTTCTGCCCTGACGCCTTGCCCTCTCTTGAGGGCTTTGTTGACCTGGAGAGTTTTCCTTCGATTTTACATTCACTCGTGCAGTTTTGGACACTGGTTCCTCTTCCACCCAACTTTTTTTTTCTTGACCTGACCAAGTTCCGATGTGCCACTTTCTTCATTTGTTGGCCCTGCAGCGGTCTCCCCCCCCCCTGGACCTTCCTGAACTCTAATGCAGAATTTTCCTGTTTTTTTTTCCCCCCCCCCCCAAGCCTGCCAGTGGGTTTTCCGTTCCAACGCGGCGGTTCGTCCGGTCCAACACTTGCACCCTTACTGTCTCCCCCCCTCCTCTTGTTCCTACTCTTTTGTCACCCCCCAAGTTTTCTTACCCATCTTTTGCGGATTTTGCCCATGTTTTTCATCCGTTTGTGGGTTTTTTTTTCGTTATTTTCCCTCCTCCCCCTATGCTTCCAAAATTTCATGTTTCCTGTTCCACTGGATTTTTTCACGGTCAAATTCTTCATTCGTGGACCTGCCACTTTTTGTTTTTGCCTTTCCTTGCGATTGGTAATTAGTTTCCCAGCCCATCTTTTTTTCGGAGGGCTTTTTTCTGCGAAAACCTGTAGTACCCCTTGGCCTAACTCTTCTGAGTGCAAAGCTTGCTTTTTGAGATTTTTTTCCTCCTCCCTTTGTTTTTTGTTTGATCGGATCATCTCTTTTCCCAGAATGTTTCGTGTTACTTCCCGTTTCTTCCGGCCCCTTCCCCGATTTTCTGGGACAATTCGTAACTGACCCCCCCACACACCCACCCCCTTAAAAGATCGTCACAGATCCTTTTTTTCCCTTTGGGCTCAAACATTAATTGACTGTTTTTTTTTGGGCAATTAGGGTTATTTCGGGCCCCATCGACCTGAAGCCCTTTCTTCTGCTGAAAATTTGACCACCCCCCCCCCGATCAGCCGACAGTAATTGTCTTTTTCCTCCCCCTTGATGAAACCGTAAGCTTGCTACCTGGCCTTCGAGGTCCTTTTTTTTTTTTTTTTGCATTGCACAACAAGCCCCTTTGTTGCCCTCAACCGATCGCGAAGTTGTGGCCCCCTCCCTTTCTGTCAGTTTTGACCCTAACTCTTTGCCTTTAGCTTCCTTGAGGCGGTTCGTCATCGTGAAAAAGTTTCCTTGTTTCCCCCTTCCTTCTTTTTACTTAGTGATTTCTGTCTTTCCTGTTCCTGGTTGGTTGGGACGGTCCTGCCTTGCCCCACTGACGTTTCCCAAAGTCATTCCATCCAGAAGCGCGTTTTTTCCATACTCTCTTTACCCCCCCTTTCCGTTAGGGCCGAGTCCTTTCCCCCCTTTTCTTTTGTGGTTGACCCGCGGGGCTTTTCGGGTTTTTTTTTGCCCAGTTTTTTTTTTTTCTTTTTCAGGCAACCCCTTCCCACCCCCCCCCAATCAAGATTTGGCTCGGGTAGTGCAGCGTCCAATGTCGAGGCTTGCGGTCGCTCTCTTTCGACTTTTTTTGACCAAACCTTTGTTTGCTTCTGCGAATCCCAGGGCTGTTTTGTCCTTATCTGGGACACACTTGGATTCTAGAAAACAACCCCGGATACTTATTAACCTTTCCCTTCCCCCGTTTTTTTTTTCTTTTCCCAGGCGTGCTTCTTTTTTTGGGGGCATCGGTTGCCCCGCCCCTTTCCCGGCCATTAGCCGTGCAGGTCCCCCCTTTTTTTTTCCTATTTTTTTTGTTTTTTCTATTAAGGCTTGCCGTCCTTTCGTGAGTGGAAATCTAAGTTCAGCTGACTTTTCCCCCCAAATCTCTCCCCCCGCATTTCTCGATCTTCCCCTTTTTTAAGCTTCCCCAGTGCTTTTCTCCCATTGTTGAACAATCTGTGGTCAGCTCCCCTCCTGTCCCCGGTATCTCCTTTTCATGTTTTATAACCCCCCACAGACTGGTAATGTTGCCTCTTTTTTCCTTGTTTTGCCATCCCCTTCTTGGACTAGGCGATAGTATGAGGTTTCCCACCCATTTTTTTTTTTTGTTCTCTCTTTGTTTCTTTGACAGGATTGCTTCCCCCTTTTGGGTTTTTTTTGGAGTCGTAAAATCATCAAACCGCGGCAGGCCCACTCGTTACCTTTTCGTCCCCTCCCCCCTTTATTTTTTTTTTTTTTTCAGAGGTTTTTTTTCCCTCCCCTCTGACCAAGGTTTTCCCCTCTTACGAACGGGTCTTTTCCCGTTCTTGTGGCCCCCCCCCCCCCCCCCCCAGACCGTTTGCCCCCTTTTTCCCTCCCCCCAGGTCCCAAAGCTTACCGCCTCTTCCTTTTTCCCTTTTGGAGTCACCTGCTGCGCTATGTAACTTTGTTTGATTGGCGCTCCTTCGCAGGGACCTCTTTTCGCCCCTTTTTTTTTTTTTCTCCCCTATCTGGCCGGGTTTTA
>Ga0179593_1430394_pt1 | contig 17646 bp, 21 predicted proteins | sample CZODoug2_1_08_16_FD_185931 | JGI IMG/M metagenome (GOLD analysis project Ga0179593, IMG submission 185931) | Vadose zone soil fungal communities from Angelo Coast Range Reserve, California, USA - CZODoug2_1_08_16fungal (PacBio error correction) | ecosystem: Environmental > Terrestrial > Soil >... | reverse complement strand
TTCCTCTAGAGCTTTCTCGCAACCGCCCCCCTGACCACTTCTTTTGGCTGTCAACTCCTGAGACCATTGTGTCTCTTGACGCGTTATCCGCCTCTGCGCGACCCCCCCCCCCCCCCCCCCCCCCCCCCCCCCCCCCCCCCCCCCCCCCCCCCCCTAAACTCGCCCCTCGGTCTGAGCGTTCATCCCCCAACCACATTCACCCCTTCCCTGTCCGCCGACATTTTGTTTCCCAGTGCCAATCCAGTTTGGACATCCCTTTTGCCGGGTCGCCTCGTAGTCGGCCTGATCACTATGTACGGTTTACTTTTGCAGGACTCCGTTGTCATGTCTTCTCTTTTTTACTAACCTTGAAGCATGGATGCCCTTCAACCTGGGCTGTGCTAAATCGTGTCCGATCCCCCCCAGATGACCCTCAACAACACGCGTGATCGTCCCGACTTTTTCTTTAAAGTTCCTCCGAGCTAGTTTTTTTCTTGCCCCCCCTGAATATCGGCCCCCACACCCCACCCCAGGTAATCACTGCTTTTTCCCATTGACCCTTTTCGGCCAGTGTCCGTCACCATACTGCAGTCATTTCTTCTGGACGTTGTCCTCGATCACCCCCTTGCTGACGGTGTTTTTTTCGAGAGAAACCTTGTTTCTATCTCCCCGACTGTTTGATCATTGTAGAAATCGGTCCGTCCGTCCCTCGCACTCATGTTACCCTTTCTGTGACCAACCGAATCGCCCCTGACTTTCGTTTCTTTGTGCCACTCTGACACGATCGCCTCTGGTTTTTCGCATCCCTCGTCGCCCCACCAAGAGTTTTGCCCCCTCAGACGCCCGCACATCGTTTGCCCCTCCTCTTATCAAGGAAGTCCATCCAACAGAAAGGACATCCCGCGGCGTCGGACTCCTTGATTTTTGCCTCTACCGTATTTCCAAATTACTTTGTTTTGTACATGGCGTTCCTCCGAGCGGAACCCTTGCGATCTTTTACCAACTCCCTCCGGCTCCGCTTTTTTGCAGCGCCGATTTTCATATTCCATTTTTCAAGTCGACTCTTACCACTCTTCGCCCCCAACTTTCTTATTTGCCCTAACTCGCATCACCTACGACTTTACTCTCCCTCACTAACTCCCCGAGTAAGCTTCTCCTTTTGACCCGTCTACATACCGAGTATCCTTTTCGCCGTCTCCATACATTTCCGCATCTGATTTCAGAACCCTGAGAATTGCACGTGTAAAGTCTTTTTTTTCTTTTGCTCTCCTCCCAATAGACACCAGGCGCCACCGTTTTTCCCTCCATATGCGAAATCGAATTCTCGAAGCCCTTTTTATCACTTGTTTTAACCCCCCTTAGGACAAGTCCCTTGTTCAACGCACTACCTGACCTGCATCGAACTTTTTTCCCCGGCCTTTGCGGGTCGCCCGAGTCTTTCTATTCTGCTCAACGACGCTAGCTCCCCCGAAGCATTCTAACATCGCCCTTTGTCGGAACAAAGTATTTTCTTTTTCTTCCTAGACCCCGCATTTTCACTCGCTGAACACGTGCGGTTCTTTTTAACTGCATTCCAGTCTTCACCTTCATTGCCCGCCCCCCTAGTCTTTAATTCACCAATGCGCCCAACCGTGTCTTTTCTTTTTCCGCTTCGACTCCTCAAGTTAGAAGTTGCAAGTTCGATTCCGCCTTTTGAACTCATTCCCCTGCTCTAGCCACGAATCTCGTCCTTTTTTGGTACACCTCACATGTCTGCCCGCCTCCTTTTTTTTTTCGCCAGCTCCCTTTCCCCTGAAAGTCCCAGATATGCCGGCCCCTTGGTCTCCCCGCCGCGTCCCTGCCAAACTCCCATTCATGTCCCCTCCGTCGTCCTACAGCGGCTATTTGCTCCCATCTTCTTCGACATATCCACGTTGACCCCCCTGCCCCTTGACTGGGAAGCTCCTGGCTCGGATCTTTCTTGTCGCCAGAGACTGTTTTGAAGTACTTTTGCAGTTCCGGCCAACGATGGCATAAATCGGGCCTGTTTGAACAAGTTTTTGCCCCAAGATTTTATTTGTCGCACTTAACATGCTCTCCCTTTGATATCACGCCACCCCCATAACGTTTACCTCTTCTCTTTTTTCCCCCCCTTCCCGTCCCTCTTTTCAATTAGAGCTGTTGTATTCTCATGTTTGATTGCCGAATGAGGATTGCTTTCACGGCTGTTGCACGGCCTAGTCGATTTTTGTCGTATGAATTTTAGTGTGGATCCATGTAATGCTCGGTTCGTTCTATCGCAGGCGCGACAATATAGCTCCTCTTTTTTTTTCCCCATGTATGGTTTTTCCCCTCCGTTCCCCCGCCCAAGTTTTCCCTCTCAGGGCCTTTCCATTTTCGGCCGTCCACGAGGATGGCGGCTTTTCTGTTACCCCTTTTTTTTTCTTTTCTCACGGCCTGGAAGTTCCTTTCCGCATCAGGTTCTTTAGTTTGTATAGCCACGACAAAAAGAACTTCAAGGATAAACGTCAGCGCGGATTTTCTTGGTTCCCCTCTACGACGCATGATCTCCCCAGTGCCGCAGTATACGCATCTCATTTTTTCACTTGCACCCAGTTTTGCATTTTTCTTTCAGTTCATTAGCCGGTCCCTTTGACGCCGACACCTCCTTTGTTCGCATAACTGTCTGCTTTGTTTTTTTTTTTGCTCGGTGCCGCGTTTGCCGGAAAGTAGGTACCCCCCCCCTCTTTATGCCATAACCAAAAGTCCGCCCCGTGATCCCATCTCTTTCTGTGGCACCTTTTTTTTTTTTTTCTGCATGACGCTCTGTCTTATGTTCGTTGTAGGCCGTCCTACGCCCTATGTATGCAATTTCCCCACGACCCCCATTCCTTGGAGCCACCCCCCCTTTGCATCGTCAGGTCGCGCCGCTATTTGCCAGCTCCCGCCTTTTTTTTTTCTGTCTTCCCACGATCTGTGAACGCTGAGTTAGGTACTGTTATCTTGAAAACTCCTTGATCACAGCTTTCTCAACTGCACGCTTGCGAGAAACTTGGTTTATCGCCACGCGGGTCCTTGACTAGGGTTCGCCGTCAGTGGTCCTCCCTCTGGAACGTCCGTATGACGCTTTCATACTGCGTTCGAGTCCTCTTACCGTTTATCAGCCCAGTTGAAGTTGCCCCTAACGTCTATCACCATGTTTTATTTCTTCCATTCACAGTGCACTATTCAAGTAACTTTCTTCTCACTTTTTTCCCTATTTTTCTATCTTTTTTCTCTTTCTGATTTTCCTTCCAGATCTTATTTTCTGGCATAGACCTTTTTTTGCTGATGGTCTACCAAATGAGATTTTTTCTATAATTTCTAGGGGAAACTTCAAACAGGTCTACACTTCCCCCCACTTCCGTCCTTTGGTGCGAGATCTGACTTCGGAACCCCCGACCTATTTGTCCTCTCCGAGTAGCTTTCTAGTGCCGGCCTAAGGCCTTTGATGTATATAAGGCTAAGAAGCCGTCCCCTGACATGAGACGTGATGCTCCTTGAGAGGATTTTTTCTTTTCCTAAATATCCCAGTCCACCGCCCAGCCACACCATGATTTTCTGCACCTTCCTCCCTGCAGACATTTACAAAAGCCGTGTTTTTTCACCCATCCCGACATTGTCTTTTTTGTTCCCCCCCCCCCGAGTGAACTTTCCTCCGCCGCCACACACGGATTGCCTCGCTGATTAGTAGGTGCGTTGCCCCCCCCTTGGTTTTAATCCTTCTTTTTTTAAGAGAAAAGTGACCGGTCGAATAGCACTCTGCCATCAAGAAATTATCGCCCAAACCGTCCCTCACCTTCCTAGCCCTTTTGAGTCCGTAGCACAGAACACGTAGATCCCCCCTTCCTGTTCTTTTTTCCATTACCCATGAGAGAAGGTTTTTTCCCGAAGCGCAGTATTGTAACCATGAATTTTTTTTTCAGGACGGCGGAGAACACCCCTCCCTTTGACCGAGGTTAGATTCTTGCTTCGTACCGGTTGATCACTTTGACTCCTTTACGATTACCCCGATTCGATAGTTACCCCCTCTGTCGACCCTTCTTTTTTGAAACACGAGAAACGGAACCCCCTTTTTTACCCCCGTGCTCCCCCCCCCCCGTCACCGCGGATGGTGTTGAAGAAGTCTTAGAAGATACCTTTTCCCTTCGAACCGAAGTTTTTTTTCCCCCAACCTTGTTACTACATCCTTGCCCACACACTTCCCCTCCCTAAATTTTTTTTTGAATTTTTTTGTATCGTAAGGTGATACATCTGCTCGTTTTTTCCTCCGTGTACATTTTAACCAGGCCCGCGCTGATCCCCCGCGGTTTTTTTCTCGACTCCGCCTGAGTTTTTGCACGCCGTACCCGCTCGTGGTTTTACAACTCTGCCTGCCTACTGCCGTCTCTTCTCCACAGCCTTCGCGCCCCGTTTACCTTTCCTTTTTTTAGTCTAGTATTCAGCTGTTTTGCCGTACGTGCCACCAGTCTGTCCTATTGTTGGATTTCTCGACGTTAAGAGCCCCTTCCTCCTCCTCCCCCATTTCGCGCCCCACTCCTCTGCACAACCAAGTCAATACACGCGTTTGCCCAAATGCGTCCTTTCCGCCCGTCGCCCCGTGAATTTTCCCTTGTCCCCCTTTTACGGAATGTCCCCTTTATTGTCCCCCTTTGACCCCCCCCCCCTCTATGTTGTACGAGGACAACCTTTTGTGTATTTTTTGATGTTATCTCCCTCCCCGAGTATGCGAGTTGTTCTCCTTTCCGTAGTAAGTAGCTGAGTGCCCACCACTCCTTGATACCCCCGCACCGTTTCATTCTTTCTCTCCGTGTTAAACTGCCCGGTACTAGGCATGTCGGCTAGCTCCGCCCCGAAGCCCGACGACCTTCTTTTTTTTTTTCCGCTATTGCTTGTTTTTCCAGCTGATGATTCCCTTTTTGTCCAGTTACCGTTTTACGGACCTTTTCCATATCCGAGATTTCGTCCAGACGCCCGAAGGATAACTCCGATTTCCAACTCTATCAATTGGATTTTCCCCCTTTTCTTTTTTTTTTCCCCCAGCCATGCTAGGTGTCCCTTGGGTTGTACCTCCCGCATGACAGCCGGTCTTACCTACCAAGAACCTTTGCCCCCCCCTCCCAGCCCCCTTGTTTTTTATTTAGGCCTACATTCTGCGACTTCCAGCCCCACTTCCCATACTATGGAGGTTATTACAATGCCCCGAATCTATGGCCTATTTGAAGTTTCGCTTCCTAGCAGGTTAGCCACCATTTCCAAGGGAGAGTAGGAAAGTTGAGCTCGATTTTTTAGTACAGATCGCCCTGACCTTGATCTGCGTTTGCCAATAGAGTCCCATCCTCAGTGTGCACATTTTTGTTAATTAATGAGTTCTTGGCAACAGCCCAGCCCTTTTTTTGTCTGCTGCACTCGCCACTCTCTGTAAGGTTACACTTTATCGTCCATTTGTGATAGCCCTCCTCTTTTTTTACATGATGCGCGTCCGCGCACTCGTTCCCCCAACCTCCCCCGGCTAAGCTCATTTTTTTTTTATACACTCCCCATGCACACGTGCGTTCCCACTGACTGCAGCGCGCATTTTCCTTTTTTTGAACACCAGTGCTTATATTCCCTCGCAATTTTTTCAAGGCCCCAGTTATATAATCGGAGTATTCTTTCCTTCATGAAGGGGTGTAAGATCGATCCCCAAGCCTGGACTATAGCTCACTTTCTTAAGCATTCCGCGCTTCTGAGTCCCTACCCAAAGAACCCCGCCCCCCCGTCAACGAGGGCCCTGTTGTAGTTTTTGAAAGTAAACATGTATGGCCGGCTCGTGTTGGATTTGGCCCCTCAGCTCTGGACTGGGTGCCCTTGTGACCTCATCCATTTCTTTGTCTGGATGCCATACCACCTCCAATGCTACCCCTTCTTTAGAAGTTTCAACTTCCATATATCTTTGCTTCTCGCCTGGATTTTTGAATGAGCAGCGCACGTAATGTTACCTCTGTTTTGTTCCTTCTTGTTCATCTGCGCGCGGCCCCACCTTTTTGAATCTACAGGCGTAACACCTCATCGTACTTTCTGACCTCCCCCCGCTTGATTTGGTTTGCATGTGTTGTGATCTGAATCTCCGAGCACAAAGTCCCCCATCTCGTGCCCGCAATTATTGAATCCTCTCCTCCTATCTATTTTACGTAAATCTGCTTGTGACCTAGCATGCAGCAGAGCTGAAATTGATTAGTCCCCTTGACCATTGATTCCCATTTTCCTCCCCACAAAGGCCTCCCGTTTTTTTCCGATCAGCCTGCCTCTACAGCGATCCGCTGTGTCCGCCCCCTTTTCGCTGCACATTACCTGTGACATTCCCCTCACGTCTTCTATGTCCATCTGCCCTTCGTTTTGCACGTTCCAGCTGGTTGAGTTTGTTTCGACCGACTTCAGTTCTGCTCACCTCGTCGCGTTTCGATGCACTACGGCCCGAACAGAGTTGTTGAAACTAGGAGTCCTTTCTGTCCCTTCGCCCACAGACGAAAGTCCCCTGATTTGTTTTCCTTTTACCGACCTCCTTAGTACTTTCAGTTTGGAAAACGGATTTGGACTGGCGAACCTTTTTCTTGAAGTCATGCCCCGCTCCCATCAACAAGGCACTGTAATTTGCTCCAAGCGTTCCCCCCCCCCCCAGGTCCCATTCCACTTTTTTTTTTGGCTTCTCTTGATCTGCTAGACGCCTATCGGTTTTTTTCCCAGATAGACTAGTCTCCGCTTGTCCACCCCCCCCTCTTGAGTTCTCTCCCTCCTTATCTCCTGATCCCTCCTCGCTTTGACCTGTCCTTTGCAATCGATGCACCAAATAGCTCTTTTTGGCTCAGCACCCCCCACAAGACACCCCACCGTTTTTTAGCCCGAGCGGTCTTGTTTCAGACCCGCCCCCTCTTCACGACTTCTTGCCCGCGTCATCGAAGTGAATGTTTCAATGTCCGGACGACAATCGACCACGTCACCGTCCCTCCTCACCCTTTTTCTTCCTTGTTCCAATTCCCCCTTCACGTGTTTTCTCTATATTTGTCTGTCGGACATCGTTTTCCCCCAATAGCTCGGCGTTCCATCTGTGACCCCTGACTTTCATCCCTCGTTACCGTTATTCCCGTAATCCGACACGCGGCCCGTAAATCTTCATTCCGGACGAGAGCAATCCCGACCCCCCGACTGTTCAATACTGTTCCAGTTTTTTGTTAATGCCGCGGTTGAGTGTTTGCTTTTCTTTTGTCTTTTAGGTTTGCGTGAGTATTTGCCCCCCGGCCAATTGCACTTCGGTCATCCGGGTTGGGTGGTTTTGTTTTTTTTTTTTTTTGTTTTTGGTTTTGACCGTTCTCGGGTCTTCTCTCCCCTGTACTATCCTTGTTCTGTTGGAAGTGTCGTTCTCTCCAAGCTTCCTTATGTTCCCCCCGAAACCGTGAACCAATTCTGACCTTTGTCTTTCTTCAACCAGTCCTCCGTGGCAACCCCCTTCTCCGATCGCGCCTTGATGTACTCTTCTTCCTCTATTATTTCCTGCCCATTCTTACACACAAGTCCAATTTTAGTGAGTCTAGACCGTCGAGTTTGAGTCATCTCTAATTGAAGAACCCCACCATTCATTTTACTTCCCCGCACGCCCAGAAGTACTTTCTCTCTCCTAGCTTTGTTTTTGTGTCTTCTCCCGTCTTTTGCGACTATGCTGTATGCCGTGCGAAATCATCAGTACGACCGCGTCTTCTTTAGGATGTGATGAACCTTTGAAGCCCCTTTGCTCTCTATCCCCCTTCGAGTTTCCCCCCCGGTCTCATTCCTCCTTATTGTTCGTCCGCAATGTGTCGAAGTCGCGAAGCCCATGTACATAGTTCATACGGCATTGCAGACCCCCGCACTCGCAGCCCCAGCGTGGCCTACTCCTCACGGTGACTCCCCCCCCCCTGGCGTCCACCTGCCTACGTATTGTCCCCAATTCCCATTGATCAACCGGCCCTTCCCCCAAAGCAGAATGAGTGTCCAACACTTCTTTTCGAGTGTTGGTGTGCCATTTTCCCCATACTCTGCCCTCTGTGAGCCGCCTTTTCGGTAACCTCTTCACTTCCGTGGTCACCTGTGATCAATAGTCGCGACCGGAAAACCTTTCATTTTTTCCCTCTCAATGGACACTGCCTCGAATCAACTTGCCCCCTCGAGCTGCCATTTTTACCTTGCTCTTCCTCCTTGGCCCTTGAGTCCCTTCAGTCGCCTTTTTCTGCACAGTATGACCTTATATTTTTGCAACTGTATGATGCGTTTCATGGCAACGCATCGTTGTCTTGGTGCCAACTTTGACTTTTCAACGGTCTGATCTTTGACCACTTTTCCCTTCTGTCACAAGGAACTAGGATGTCACATCCTCTGCTTTTTTCCTTATCAACTCTAGTCTAGTCGACCCTTTGTCTTTTTCATACTCGTATATGGAGCTGTTTTTTGTGGGGGGTTAGGTGTTTTTGGTGTGGAGCTCTTTAGATGGAGTCCCGCCCCTTCCCCGAGTAATTTCACAACGGTGCTGGTTCGTTTCAACGCCCCTTATTTTTTTAGTATAACAGTTTCCTCTGAGTGTGCGAACTGCGGCATACCGAGACGGACACTTTCCCAGACCCCCCCCCCCCCCCCCTTTTTTGTAATGTTCGCTCAAGATAACGCTGGATACTCTACCCGTCACTTCCGTCACGGGTTTTTCGCCCTCTGATTTTAATGCCCGACACTTTACTCCCTACTGCTCTGCACTGCGAACAGACCAAGTGACCCCTCCCCCCCTCGTCATCCAGGTCGTGGCTAGAAGCTCGTTCAATTTTTTCTTTTCATGTCAGGATCTGCTGCACCGTCTCTCCTCAGTCTTCCCTCTGATATTCCTCCGTAGCATCTCTGGACGTCATCCCCCTTTTCATCCTAGACCCCAACCTAGCTGAACCTTTTAGGGAACTGCCAGCCATGCCACTTTTCCTGCGAAGGTTGAGCCCCTCATTGACCTTAGTATCCCTTCCATTGCCGTTTTTGTTGTTAGGCTGCTCGGACCCCGGTCCTCACTAGACGTCTAGTGTTGCCAAATCGATCCTCCTTTTTTCTTTCTTGCTCCCCTATCCCCAGACTTTTCCTCGTGCCTGAGTTCAAACTCTCCCCCCTTTTCTCCGCCCTTCGCGTTTTAGGTCGCGTTGACAGATCCCCGCCTCTAGTTCTTCTTTTGTAAGCTGTCTCTTTCAATAGCATTCCTTAAAAGATCTAGCCTACCACTTTTTCGCTGTGCTCGCCACCCCCTGATCACTCGTCCCCCGCGAGCTGTTTTTTGCTGACGAGTTTTTGATGCCTAGGATTTTTTTACCCGCGCCAACAGATCTAGTTTTCTTTGCCCCGCGATTTTTCCGTCGGTGCGTTTTTGTTCATTCCTCTATTGACGTTCTTTTTTATCCGACGTCATTTCCCCCCCTAGAACCAACGGTCCCCCTCTTTTTTCTCAGCCTACCGCCTTTTCCTTTTCCTCTCGCCCCCCCCTTCTTTTTTCCTCTTTGTGGAACTCCCTGGTTCTCGTGCGACGCCCTTTTCACAACTTTTGTTCGCAGAGAATCTGCTCTTCTTTCATCAAAGCAGAAGTTTTTTGATTCGTTTCCGCTGACCACCTTTTTGCGCGCCCTCATCTTCCCATGTGCCCCAACCCCTTCTTATAAAGAAGTCCTTTCGATTTTCGACGACTAATTTCCGCGGACTCTCCCAAATTCAAACTTGCTTTTCCTTCTAGAAAAACGTATACATTTTAATAGCATCTTGGACCGAAGACCTCCTGACCCCAACTCTACAATGGTAGAGAGCTGTTTGTGCCTTGCCATGCAGCCCTCTTGTTTTACTGGATTCCCAGTGTTTATTTTTGATTGTGTGAAATCCACCTTCCCCAGGCGCCGGTTCTTGTTTTCTCCCTCTTCGCCTGGCTCTTGTTTTGACCTTCCCATAACTTCCAAGCCGCTGGCTTCCCCCGATTTTTAATCCTGTTCTTATACTTTTCGCTACTTTATCGGTTGTCAGCACGCCGCACTTTGCCCCCCCCCCCCCCCCGACTGGTCCCCTAAAACTCGCCCCTTTCTCCTCGCCGCGTCGTCTCGACCCCCCTGCTCTCGACACATTCCCTTGACCTGAACATTTTTTTTTTCTTAAGTTGAGGTGCCTACCCTCTTTCCGTAGGCCCTTTCGGCCCCTCGATTTTTTTTTTCCCCTTGAAAAGCCCCTCCCCCCCCAGTTCTGGTTCCTCTCTGCCCGTTCCCCAAGTCCAACCAAAGGGAAACCCCTTTTATGGTCGGTCTTTTGAAGCGGCTTGATCGCCCCATCCTGTTTGACTTTTCCAGTTTGTCCGGGACTTTTTTTTTTTTTTTGTTTGTGAACCAGTTATTGCGTGGTTTGACCACATCCTGCGCCCGCTGAACATTTCCTGCGACAACAGAGTCGCCATTTACCCCTTTTCATTTAAGTTAATAAAGCACTTTTTTATGATAGATGTCGCCACTTGTTTTTGAGTTTTTTGCCGGCCCCTCTTTTTCCCCCGAAAGCCGAGATGTTCGAAGTTTGAAAAGTCTATGTAAACACTGAATACTGCATCAGCATGCAGTTTCCGATTTCGACCCCCCCCCCCCCCCCCCCCCGCTCACCACCTCGATGACTTTTGCCTCATCTGCCTGACCCCCTTTTGCTTCCCGTCCTTTTCGCCGCTGTGTTCTGCCAGTTCGCATTCGTGCCTTTGCGATTCAACATTCTCCCGCACCATTAATCGACCCTCCTTCTTTCCCATTTGTCAGATCTATTTCCCCTCTTTGTCGCCGACCTGTTCCCGCTAATGGGCGGCCCCCCAGTCATCACCCGTACCTGCAGAATCGCTCATCCCAACAGTAACCGATCTTTGCCCCGAAACCCCTCTGCCGCGACACACGCCATCTCTTTCATGGATGCCCTGCCGTCTCCCAGCGGATGCGAAAAGGGAGCTTCCTTTTTCGTCTTACCCCCCAAAGACTGTACGACGGTAAGGACTCCCTCTCCGTATAGTTGATTTACATCGCAATTTCCCGCGGGCTGCACGCTTGCCCCCCTTTGCACTTTTCAGCCCAATTTCTCTCTCATTTTTTCGATCCGATCACCTTTCCCTGCGTTTGCGCCTTCCCCTTCCACCGCTTCAGATAAGCCCCCTCCTCCTGTCTCCCTATAAGACGCGCGAGCCGCTGCGGCCGCCATCTCTGCCCTTCTTTCCGCAAGCAGAGTCGCCTTCCGCCCTTTTGCGTTTTGTTTTTCGTACCATTTTTGCCCCTTGTTCCGCACTATCAATGCTTGCAAATAGCATTGTGTTCCTCCCCCCCACTGGACGCCTATGAATTCCTTACAGTCATGACACTCCTCCGAGATCGTTTTTTCTGATCCCGGCTTTGTGTTTTCTCCGTCTCATGAGGTTTTGCCTAGATATGATCAACCCTCCCTCCTTCCACCGGTCCCTACTCTTTTCCTTCCCGCCCTTTACCGGTCAGCGACCTTAGTTTTTTTTTTTCCTGTTTTTCCCCCACCGCTCTCAATGATCACCGTAAAGCGATTTTCGCGAGGGGTACCTGCACATACTTTTTTTTTTCCACAACTTTCATCTGTACAACACCCCCCCCTCCGGCTTATCTGGAAAACAGAACTGAGAAGTCCGCACCCTTATTGATTCCTTTGGCGCCGTCTTTTCTCCTAAGATGGATTTTGCCCCCCTCTTTCCCCACCTCATGCCTCGTTTACACATGCCCCCTCGACCAGACTGAGTCGTCCCGTTTGACCCCTTTCGCCCACTTCGTTCCTGTTTTAGCGTCAAGTTTTTTTCCCTGACCTAGAATTGGCTTCAGAAGTCTCTCCTCCCCGCCCCCCGCAACACACTTTTACTCCGTGATGTGATAAATGCATTGCCGCTTCCTTTCTTTTATTATTTTCGCATCTCTGAGAGTCCTTTCCGTCCGACGCCCTGAACCTAGTGATCGACCCCGCGCAACCTATGTGACATCTCGTAGCCCGGACCACCTGTCGCTATAATAGATCCCTGCAGTCTCTGAACATTCCCCCCGGATGTCGCATATGACATTTTGTACGACACCCACTTGTCATCTCTCTCCTTTTTCTACCTTTCCCCCTTCTTATTTGTTCTGTGTTTCTTTTTTAGTAGTCGATCCTTTTTTTTTTTGCTTAGGTTCTTTCCACCCTTGTAGCCGCTCTCCGTCAATCCATGTGCAATTGTGTCATGCTACCGGCCCTTTGGTTTTTGGTTGGTGTATTTTTGAGCTCTTCGGGACGGCATTTTTCCATTTAAAACTCTCCTGAACCCGCAGTTTTGCGCACAAATTTAGGGTTTTCCTCCCTTGGACGAAATACATATCAGAAATCTTTTTTTGTTTTTTTTCATCGATCCGAACTATTCAGCAATCATCCGTGCTGACGCCGTGCCAGCTTTGACTTCAAGCAGCTGGAAGCATCTGGCCCCCGTTTTTTTTTTCGACTTATTTCTCTTTGAACGACAGCCTGCGTCGAATCCTTTTTTTCGCCTCACGAGATGCACGTCTCTGTCTTGCGAACAGAACTCCTACAGCTTCCCTTTACTATTTCGATGCGCTCCGTTCCTCTGCTTTTATCCCCCCCCCCCCGAATGCCCTTGCTTTTTTGAGTAACGGAATACTCTTACATTACACCCCCCTTCTTTGACCAAACAAAGACGCCGCGCAAAGCCCTCCCCTCTTTTTTTTCGAAATTGTGTCCCCCTTCTTTACATGTTAGTCTTTTCCAGCTTTTTGAAATGCTGGTTTTCCTTTTGATCCAGTGCTCCCCTATTGAACCTTACCTCGTGCATCCTGTGACCGTTATGCCTTTTGAATCGGAATCCTCGATCCCTTTTGTCGGATCATCACGTTTGCTTCCTCAATTGCTCATGTGAAGTCCGTACAAAGCGCGCATTTGGATAGGCAGATACCCCCTGTTCGATGACCCCCGTTAGGTCATTCTTATTCCAGCTGTTACTCCCCGACAACCTTTTTTTTTTCCCTATCGGTGATCTGTGTCTTCCACCACCCTTCTTCTCCCAAGAGTATGAACCGACAGAAAGTAGCGTTCCAGAACTTTCTCATTTCCCCGCTTCGAGGTCAGTTCTTTCCTTTTTTTACACTTCCTCTCCCCCCCCTTCTTGTACCTTTAGTTTTGACGTTCGACCATCAACGCCAATTTTCAAGTTTTTCCCGTCTTCACCAGGATCTCCCCCCCTAAACCCCTTCTTATCCGGCAATTGCCCTCCACATTCCACTACGAGCTCGGACCCCCCAGTACCATACTGTAGCCTCAGCGGGCCCCGCTTCCCTTTTTTTTTATGTCCGGTACTTGACATTTTTTTTTGCTTTGCTTTACTGCGCCGAGTGATTTCGACTTCGCCAGACTTGATGCCGCTTTCTCGATTTTCCCGCGGAAATTCCTTTGACATGAAATTCAATCCTGAGCTCTTTCCCCCCATCCCCTGAATTTCGTGTTCCCTTCTTATACCCCACCTTTCCGATGACATCATTGTAATCTACCCCATATCTGACTCACCTTTCCTCTACCCCCCCCCCTGTCGCTTTCACTTAACATGTTTGATTACAAGACGACGATACCCCAGTTCCCCCGCCTAGAACGAGCTCATACGCCTGCTTTTCCTCTCTAACCCTCCCCTCCATCGAGTGGCTTCCCCCATGACACCCCGTTTTGATGCCGATAGGAAATATTTGTTGTTTGTATCAACCCTTTTTGCCTTCGAAGAGTCTTTTGTGTTTTGAGGTGATTCTTTTGGGTTTAGACTTCCCCTTTGTTTTACGTACCCCTGCTTCCCGGGAGCATACTGTTTTTCGCCAGGCCGGCACTTCAAAAGTCGAAACCCGCTATGTCTCCCCTCTCGCTCTCGACGATTTTTTCTGAGACCAGGGTCTGGACTCCAATTTCCCGTACAGAAGTTTTCTTTTTGACTTCAGGTTGATTTCCCGTGCTCCCCTGAACCTTTTATCGGTTATTTTTTCCCCTCCCCCTGGTGTCGGACGATGCTTTTTTCCGCCAACAACCCCCTGCTTTCACTAATGGCCACCCCCGTTTTTCTCTGAAAGCGGTTTCCGCAGGTGTACCTTTTCCTCTCGGGATCTTTTTTTTTAGGTACTTTATAGCGTCATCGGCCACCCCAACGCCCCTTGTTTCTCGACTTGGGCGATTCTTTGTTTTTTTGCTGGTTCAATCTTTTTTTTTTTTTGTTTGTTTCACCCTTTTTCCTTCGCACCTAAGCCACTTAGCTCATACCTCTTTTTTTTAGAGTTATTGTTTTACGTGCTTAGCTTCTTTGTCCCTCTTCAGTTCTTCCCCCCCCCCTAACGTGCACCCCCCCCCGACCCATATTCTATCCCAGCTTCGTCTCCCACCTCCGCTTGACCCCAACCCCTCCATCAAACGCCAACTTCTTTAGCTCCTTTTTTTTTTTTTTTTTTTTTTTCTTTTTTTTTTTTTTTTTTTCTTTTCTTTTTTTTTTTTTTTTTTTTTTTTTTTTTTTTTTTTTTTTTTTTTTTTTTTTTTTTTTTTCCTTTTTTTTTTTTTTTTTTTTTTTTGCACAGTCCTGAACTTTCCCCTTCTCCCCTCACCCCCCCCGCCCCTTTCTATCCCCCCCCCTTGTTTCCACTTGCTGGTCACATCATTTGTTGACGACATGATTTTTTTACATTGAGTTCACATTGCCATCTTCCCCTCTTCTCGAATTCGCCTTTTTTTTGCCAAGTGAGCTTCCCCCTTTTTCCTACCAAGCGCCACTGTCCTTGAGAGGCTCAGCGCATCGTACTATTGGCCCACTTTTCTTTTGTGTGGTTTTTTTTTGCCCGCCCCGCGACTTCGGCCACAGCCTTTTCGAGTTGCACTTTTCCTTAATTTTGCTGTAATGAGAGCCCGTCCCTTCTTGACGACCTTTTTCCCCCCCCTCTCCTTCTCCCCCAGCCTTTTCCGTCCCCAATCGTTCACGTGCCCATTCGCCTTTTGACATTTTCGCTTGCCGCTTCAGCCCACTCCCTTCAGGATCTTGACCTTTTTGTCTAGTTTGTCCCACCTCCTGAACCCACAGCCGGGCGCACCTTTCCAATACGCCCGTCGAACTTTGGTAAAGTCCCTCTCCCTTCCCTCTCTTTTTTTCTAAGTGTTTTCGTTCTTTGCCCAATCCCAAACCACCCCCGTCCTTCCGTCGCAGCAACTTTTTTTTTGGCGCGTTTTTTTGGCATCCCTCGACCTCCCTTTTGAACCCCCCCCTGCCAGATTGATATAGCCCATCTTTAGCTTCCCCCCTATCTACGATTCGGCGTAAGCTTTCTCCACTTTTTACATTTGCCTCAGAACCGAACCGTCCCGACCTTTTTTCAGGCGGCCCAGTTTTGCCTTTCTTAACTTTTGCTTCCTTCCCCCCTTTCCCCCTTGATGTTTTCCGTTCGTGTGCCGCAACGTGGTTACGTCCAATCAGTTCCCCCGGTGCATCCCCTGGCCGGATAACCGTACCCCCCCCCTCCCCCCCCTGACTTCCTCAATGCTTTGCGAAGTTAGACCGTTCTTTCGATCTCTCCCTCCTGCCACCTCCTTTCCTATGCAGATAGAGCCGTTCCCGCCCTTCTGCAATTGAATGAGTCTTCCTTAGTTTTTTTTCCCACTGCCATTCCCCCCACGCATCCTTCCCCTCACGGGCCCCGATCCCCCCCTGATTAGCACGAACTTTTTTACTTTCTGCACTTTTTCGCCATCCCTCCCCCTTCAAGCACCGCGCCCATCTCTTTTTTTGGTTTCCTCCATCCTTCGATAGCCGTAGACTTTATTGATTTGAGCTAGTCCACAGCGATGGCTTTTTTTTTTCGAGCTAGCATCGCTGCCGCCTGTTTTTGGCTTCCTAACGCCCCCATTCACCTCCCCTCCCTGAAGAGTGCGCGGCGTAATAAATCTCTCCCCCTCTTTTAGGCTGGGACGACTTAGTTGAATACAACTCCATGATGCAAGCTCCTTCTCCCCGGCTGCCTTTTTGCGCCCGTGCGATCATCCATTTCTCCTCCCCTTTCTCCCAGATTGATATTACGTCCTCTACTCCCCACCCATCTCGCATAATGACCTTTTCTTCCCTGCCGAAAATGCTGCAGTTCTTCCCTGAACCTTGCCATGGAACTCTGTTTGTTGAACCCCACCAGCGTTCCAGGCGATGACGCCCCAACTTCTGCCACGTCTAAAATGCTGCGCGCACGATTACATGATGACCAAGTTTTGTGCTCTTCCCCTCTTTTTCCTCAAACTAATTCAACCGTTCCTTCCATTTGAAGCCGTTTCGCCCGTCCCCCCGCCCGCGACGTGTTTTTTGAACGACGCGCCTTGACTTTTTAAGGTGCTGCACCTCCCTTCATTTTCCTCCCCTGACATTTTTCGAATTTTTTTTTCCTGGTTTTAAACGCGCTGTCCTTGGTTATTTAATGCCAGGCGCTATACTTTTAGCTTATTCCATCCTCCATAGGTTCCCCTTTGCCCGCTTTGTTGAGTTTTTCCCCAGAGTAGTCCCCAACTCCTAGCCAACAAGTCCGCCAGACTTCACAATACTAACATACAACAAAGAAAAACGTTTGCGCCTTTCAGCACCCCCCTTTCCCCCCTTGCTCGACTTTTTTTCCTCTTTCCGACCTCTTTTCGTCCTCACCCTTGCTAGGCGTTCCTTGGTGTCGACAATCTCGATGCGATTTTCTGATTCATTATGGATCATTACTTCCGCTTTCTCACTGTCGCATTCTCGGATGCTTAAACAAATCGGGCTGTTTTGCTTCCATGTTTTTTTTAGTTCCATGCCAATCCCTTTTTATTTTTTTTTCTTTTTTTGCCGCTCCCTGCTCTTAAACTAGGTTACGGACAGATGAAATTTAGCAAAGGATCTCACTTTTCTCCACTACAGAGTCCCCCTTGTACGACTCCCCCCCCCACCCCCAACCATCGTTCGCGCTTGTCCCCACGGACCTTTTGTTATGTTTTCGCGTTCAGTCGGCTGATGGTCGGATAGCCATCAATTGCCGCGTCTTCTTCAATCCTTTTACAGCTCCCTCCGTGGTCCGCGCCTTCCTGAAGACTGCCCTCGTCCTTTCGGCACTTGAGCAGATCCGTGACTGCCCCTTCCCGACCTCCCTCAAACCTGCATATCGCCCTTCGGCCCACTTTTGTTTGTAATGCCGGTATCTTTTTTTGTCTTTTTTTAGTTTTCTTTGTCTGACGCTAGCGCCTCCGACATTTCCTGGTGGTGATTTCTTCCCGGGCCAGAGGCGGGCCCACAGCGACTCCCTTCAATCTTTTTTTCTTGGTCTATGCCCATTGTTCTTCTTTTTGATGACGATAGGGCGCTCCCTTTTGAGACCGCATGTTTTTGCCTCCCCCGACAAGTACCATCCTTTTTTTTTGGGATCTTACTCCTTTCATGTTCTCCCCCGTCAGGTTCGCTGCAGAGTGCTCCTCCTCGCGGGCCTGTTTTCTTTCTCGCCCCCCGGCCCGTTTCTCGGCACAGCACATCCCCAGCGTTCTTCTGTTTTCTCTATTCTGAGTCACAGTCCGTGCTCTTGCCCCTCGCCGACG
>Ga0179593_1716733_pt1 | contig 17647 bp, 26 predicted proteins | sample CZODoug2_1_08_16_FD_185931 | JGI IMG/M metagenome (GOLD analysis project Ga0179593, IMG submission 185931) | Vadose zone soil fungal communities from Angelo Coast Range Reserve, California, USA - CZODoug2_1_08_16fungal (PacBio error correction) | ecosystem: Environmental > Terrestrial > Soil >... | reverse complement strand
CCCTCAAAAGCATGTCTTTTTTTCCCCAACTTTCTCCTTTCCCTCGTTTCCGATGAAACGCCCGCCAAAATTTCTTGAGGGAAGTTCAAAATCCCCAAACCAAGGATCCCCATCTTTCTCCCCAATAATTGTCTTCGTCCATTTATGACCTTCCAATTTTTTTCCGCTGCATCGCGCAGGATCCCCGAAGGAGAAACTTCCCCCGCAGCCAGTTTCCATGGCCTTTCCCCTCACGGCGAAAGCCCTTTAGTTTTTTTCCCCCAGGAAACTTTCTTGATTTTTCCTTCCCCCCTTGGGCGCGCTCCTTCGGACTTCCCCCCCGCTTCGATTTTGCATAGTCTATTTTTTCCCCACGACCCCCTTCCCTTCGGTGAACCCGGAGACGGCCAATTCAAGGAAACAGTCTCTTTCCCGATCACCCTCGAATTTGGTTGGATGATGTTATCTTCTGGCCTCCCTTCGTGCTTTGGTGCGGCTTGTTCCGCTTTGCGTTTCAAAAAAGAATTTACCGCGTTTTTATCGGCACGCAGCAAAGCCCCCCCCTCATTGCTTTTTTTGACAGTCTGCCGTCTCTCTTTTCTTTTGAAAGTCCGACTCTGCCACGCGCAGCTCCCGCAGCAGCACCCGCCGGTTTTTAATTCTCGAGCCCCTCGCAGTCCCTCCTTCCCCCAAAACAACCCCCCAAACCCGCGACGAAGAGTTCTTAAGTGAGATTTGCCATCCCCCCCTTTCCCATTTTACATGAAATCCCCCCCTGTGTTACCCTCCAGAATGATCTTCCCCCCCCTCCTTGAAACCCCCTTCCCCCCCCCCCCCTCAATAAAGTGGTTAACGCTGCAGACAACCCCTCCCCGCATCCCAGCCCTTCCTTTTAGTTTATATTTCTGTTGAGTTTTATTTGATTTCTTATTTTTCTGAACAAACCACGGCGCCACACCCCCTTTGAGAAGAAAAGGAAAAAAACCCTTTCCAAAACTCATTTTGATTTTAATTTCTTCTTTCAAAGAGAGGCCCCCCCCCCGCTCCCCAAGACCCCCTTACTTTCTTCATTTATTTTTTTCCCCCCCCCTCTCTGTTGAGGATTGGTGGTTGAAGGAAAGTTAAGACCTTTTTCCCCAATAAGTTTACCACAGTCCCCTATTTCCCCGTTGTTTGAACTTCTCCTTGACCTTTCAAATGTCCCCCCCTTCCCAAGATTTCCGCCCCCTTTATTTGCAGAAACGTACCTTCCTCTTAGGAATGAAGAGAAGGTTGACTTCTATTGTTGTGGTTTCTTCCGCGCCCTTTTGCTGGTCGTAAGTGATTTCCAAAACCCCCCTCTTCCGAAATGAGTGTTCCACTTTCTAGGAAGACCATTGAAGGCAGGTAGTGATGCTTTAGACACCCCCCTCTTTTCCTCCTCATCCTTTTCTTCTTTGTTTTTCGCTTCGAACCGTGGCCTTTTTCGGAATCGATGTACCCCGTTCGCCGAAGTCCCGCTGGCAGACGCTCTCTGAATCGTCTCGTCTCGACCGGAACTCCCTTTGCAGCGTCCGGTACTCCCAAAATTCAGTTAACGGCAACCGTCTTTTCAGAGGACTCCCGACGGAGTTTAATTGGATTTCCCTCGCAATTCCCTTGGGTCCCTCCCTTTTAATGTTCTTGTAGGAATTCCCTTACCAACCAAAGAATAGGGCAGGCGGTTTTTTTATGATTTAAGTTTTAAGGCTTTTTCCGCCCCAAGCCCCCCAGACGCCATTCCCGAGTTCCTTTTCCCCATACGCAGCACCCCCTTGTTTCTTGTTCTTCTGGGAAGGGAAAGGGCCCCCTTTAAATCCGTACCCCTCAATTGCGTTTTTTTTTTTTTTTTTTATGGTCTTTTCTCAGGTCCTTTTTTTTCTCTCGTGAATAATTCACGTCTAAGATAACTCCCTTCAACCTCCCCACCATGAATTAATCTTCCATACAGCTTATTTCGCGTTGCGTTTTACAGCGTGTCAAGACAATTTAATTTGGCATTTTCTTTTATCCCTTAAAGTTATAAGATTTCTCTTTTGTTTAATTCTCTCCCCTTCCTTATGAAGGAACCCTGGTGCTCTGTCAGCGCGGGATTTTTTGCGTAGTTATAGGAACTTGGCGTTTTTTCCCTTTGAAATGTTCTTCTCCCAAGGCTTCTTAATTAGGGATTTCATTTCGCTTTCTGGTCCGGACGCCTCCTTTACGTGCCGGTCCCATCCCATAGACCGGGCCATTTTCAAAGAAGGAAGCTGGCTGTAAAAATTCGGCCCTTTCAAATTCTTTTTCTCAAGACGTTTCCCCATCCAGCCACCTGCGAAGACGACCGTGGGACAGAAGGATGTTTTCTCTTCCCAATGTCCCCTCCGTTCGGTTCCTTTTTCAGCGATTTTCGCCAGATCTTTCCTTTGAAATAAGGAGTCTTTTTTAGACTAATTCGTCTTTATTTTTTTCATTTCGCGAGTCCCCCCTCTTTTCTCCGTACTTTTGAGTTCTCTTGGACTTGGATTATAAGGTAAAAGACCGCTTTTTGCAATTCAAATCGCTTTTTGAAATTGATTCCTTTTTTCTTTTGCCAGTTGCAGCAATTCCCCCGTCCTGTGGGTGGTGGCTTCAGATTTCCCCCGGATTTACATCTTTTCCTGGTCATAAACTGTTTCGAGTTTGCCTTCCGCCACTCTTCTTTATCCAATTTTTTCTTTCTTTTTGGCGGTTTTCCGCCTTCTGCCACCTCCAAACAGCACGGATTTTGATTTGGAGGAGAGCTGATGTTTCCTTACCCCTTCCCTCTCTATATTTTAATCTTTTTGTTTTGGTGCTTCTTTCGCGGACCTCTTTCCCGAGTCTTCCTCCCCAGGAAGGTGCGGGTGTAAAAGTTCCTCGCGACAGGAAAAGGTCCTCTTTAACCCTCTCCGCTTTCCTCTTCAAAGCAAAATTCTTTTTGGATACAATGGATGAAATTTCTCAACTTGATCAATCCCCCCCACCAAAACCTTTTCTTCCCCTTTTGACGCCGTCCCTCTTCTTTCTTTTTCGACTTCTCACCTTTCCCCAAGAGACATCCTGTCCTTCAGTAAGCCCGGAGCCTTTTTTGGTTCCTTGCTTCTTTCGTTTATCCTTTAGGTGAAGGGTCCCTCTTCCTAATACACGACTTCTCCCCTCCCGGAGTTTTTCCTAGGCGGCCAACTCGCCGCCCTCTGCTGAATAGTAACCTTTTTATCCAACTTTACGGCACGGAGGACCTTAATGTCCTTCAAGCCCTCCCCCTCCCCCGCCGACCTGGTCTTTTGGATTATGTGACTCCCATCTTTCCCCCCGTTACACTCCTCCGGATTCTTTCCCACTTTTTCCGGTCCCCCATTTGCCTTTATATTACGGCACTTCTAGATCAGGCTTGGACTTCCGTCTTTTGATTACCGGCAACGCCCTCTCCTTCCCCGTTACTTCCGATGTTTTTTTTTTGAGCCTCCAAAAATACCCCCAAACACCCCGCCCCCACCCCCCCCATTACGACTTCTCTTTCCCTTCATGCGCGCCTTTGAGAAGAGACGTCCTCTCCAACACCACCCCCCGCGACGACTCACTGACTTTCTGTCAGAACCTCTTTCCCTGCCTCCCCTGTGTTCAAATAGTTAACATCCCGAAAGGGAGAAAATAGACCTAAGACATTTCCCCCCCCCAGACCATAAGTGGCACTTGTACCCCCAACTTTCCTTTGTTTCCTAATCTTCTTCTTGGAAATGCTCTTTGGATGTGAAGCGGCCCTTCGAGTGCTTACGGATGAACAGCCCTTTAAAAACCTTCGAAACCCCCCCCTTCAATGAAACTCCCCCCCACAGGGCGCCCTTCCCTTCGAAGTTGAAATGATTTCCAATGAGGGAAAGTTTAAATGTCCCACACCAAACCTTTCTTTTGTCTAGCAGACTTTATTTCCCCGCTGCCTTTTTTGCGGACAGTAAATCCTCCCAAACTCCCCCCCAAGCATGAAAGGACTTTTTGAAATGGAATGAGAGAAGGACCTTTTGTCCCTTTTTTTAAATTTTTCCCTCTCTTCGACCAGGAATTGCACCCTCCCATTGAAATGTATACCACACCCCCCCTACAGGGCCACCCCCCCCCCCCAAAACCCTTTTTTTTTATCAAAAATACCCCCCCTTCATCGCCGAGAAGGTTGACCTTTCCATTTTTGAGGCCCTCGTCAGTTTCCCCCACCCCCCTCTCCCTGAAATTGCGCGTCGTCCCTTCGCCGGGAGTAGGCGTGGTCCAGTTTTTTCCCCCATTACTGCCTTCCCTCCTTCACTTTTCGTGATTACTTTCAACACCCCTTCCTCATCTGCTTTCGATATCTTTGTCTTGTGGAGTGTTCACCCCTTGAAGGGATGGAGTGAGTTTCACCAATACCTATTCCCCTCGACTCCTTCGGCCTACACGAGCAAATTCCTCGCGGAACTAGATTATTTTTTTTCGTCATTCACCCCTGTACGACAGCAGTTCAACAATCATCCTACCCCCTTCTCTGCCAGGCCCCTGACATGAATTCTTAGCCTCTGCAAAAAAGCGCCCAATCCCTTTCAGGATCCACCCCCTTCCAACCTTTTCAAGCCCGGCGAGTGTCCGTCATCCAGGCCCCCCTCTGTTTAGCGTTTCTTTTGCATTTCTTCGACAAACCAAGCCCTGGAAGAAAAACACTGGTGTGTGACCCCCCCCCACCTCGATCCTTAACTTTTTTTTTCTAGGTTTTTTTCTTCCCCTTTTTCTTTTTTGCTCACTTTTCTCTCCACTCATTCCTTCATTAATCAAGGAGTGTTTTGTTTTTTTTTTGTCTTCCCCCTTTTTTGTTGATAAGTTTTTTTTGACGTGTGACCCCCTTTCACAGACCTTCACCCTCCCTTCACACAGACTTCCATTTCACTAACCATCTGAAACTTCGTTGGTTTCTCCTTCGTTCATTTTTCTTGTTCCTCTTTTTTTAATTTCCTCTTTTCTCCCCGTATTTAACCTCAAAAAAGACGGTTAAGCAACACCCCCTTAAGCAATTCTTCTGGCCCTTTTTGCGGGGTTTTTTCTTTCTCTTCTTTTTCAGGAGCGAACGCAGTGGAAATGCGCCTAATCCTTTTTTAGCTTTTTCGTGCTTTAATGGTCGGTCCTGCGCGTTTCTTTTTCCTTCATCCCTAGACTGTCCAAATTTATTTTTAAAGCCGGTCTTCCGTTCCTAGTACAAACGCGGCTTTTTTCGTATTGGCAAGCTTTCCCTACCCCGTCTTCAGAAGAAGACTTTGACGCAGCAGGAATGTTAGTCCCATTCCCCTCCCATCCTTAGCTTTTCCTGGTCGGGCCCTTTTTTATTTCTTTCCCTTCAACGTCCCTAAGTTTCCGCCTTAGTTGGAAAGAAAATCTTTCGAGTGAAGATGAATCCTGAGGTCCCGTCAGCCCCTTTCGAGGACTTCTTAAGTAACCTTTTTAGGCACTACATTTTCCCAATGAAACCCAGAAACGACGTCCCGGCATCTCTCTTGCTTTTTCCTTAATTATTTCTGAGGTCCTTGAAGTTTCGACTTCCTCTCATGAGAGTGGAACTGCAATCTTTAAACCATGTTTCCCTCGGACCTTCCAATGTCTTTTTTCTTTTTTGAGCCCCCATCAAACTCACTCTTTTTCCCCCTTAAACTTCCATTTGGCGGGAGTTCATCTCCCCTTTAGAATTCTGCAAAACTTCCTTTCTTTGAGACTTCTTTCTCACTTTTCCGAAGCAAATATATAATTTAATACTAAGTGTTGTTGTTTTCTCTGATGCCCTTCCGTTTCTTCGACACCTCCGCGCTACCTTTTCCCCCTTCCGGTGTTTTCTTCGCCCCCCTCCCAAGCCTCCCACACTCCCCTCCCGTGGAAGTGACCAACCCCCTATTGAAGTTGGAAACTCTATGTCCCCATCCACCCCGACATTTCTTTCTCTGTCCTCCAGGACTCTTTGCCTTCTTCTAAGGAGAACCTGGCCCAAATCCCAGAGCCATCAGCCTTGTTCTCATCTGCACTTCTTTTTTCCCGCGAGGTGAATCTTTTTTTTTTTTTAGTTCTCTTTTTTTTCGGACAATTCCCTTCGAAGGAGATTTACGGCTTTGGATTGGGGCTCTCACACCCTTCTCTCCGAAGGATGATTTCCTGTATTTCTCACCTTTTCCCAGGAGGAATTGAGCCCGACGGAGGAAATGTCGTGGGCTTCCCCCCCCGCGATTCTCGTGAAACCCCTAGAATTTCGGCCTTCTGAAGACATTCCGGAGGACAACTCCAAAGGTAGTAGTCTCCCGAGGTCTTTGTCGGGCAATCGTTTTTTTTTCTCTTGCCTTTCCAATTTGAAGTTTTTCTCTTTTCCTTGACCTCTCCAATTTTGGAAAAATAATCCCCCGGTTATGGACCTCTCCGGCCCTACTGCGCGTGCGGAGACCTCCTTACTCTTTGAAAGACCCTTAAGATGGCCGTGTGCTTTCCTGACAACGTCGAAGAGAGGAGACCTTCGAGAGTCCCCCCCCCAAAAAGTCAAGTCTTCCCTTGCTTAGAAATTTTCCTCAACAACAGTCCGTTTTCCCTAGTGGGTTAAAGTTCCCCCCTTCTAACCTCCCTGTCCCACCCCCCCTCTCAAACCCCCCCCCCCCCTCTTTTTTGAACTCCCTTAACACCGAAACCCCTCGTGCAGAATCTTAGGGTATATTTTGGCGGTTATTTTTTCAGCGGCATTTGAGTTCCCCTTTCTCTTTTTTTTTTCCCCCCCCACCCTGCTCAAACCGTGAGGATTTAAAGAAAAAACCTACCTTACCCACCTCATGATGTCTCTTCACCAATTCGGCTTTTCGTACACACCATCTACACACCCCAAATGCGAAGGTTTGCTTTCTCTCTATTTATTTAAGAAAATCGCCTTCGGATTTTTCTTGTGGCGTTTTCAAGCCTTAAAAATTCCCCTCCTCCTCTTTCAACGATTTTCCCCTGCTGAGCCGCGTCCTTTTTACTTCCAATTGTAGTTGTGATCCATCCTGGGAATTGAGATTTTGTCCCCCATTCAGGTCGTTTCCCTGCCCTGTTTCCGGAATTCCTTTTCTGACGTTTTTTTTTTTCGCTGACGCCTTTCCCCCATAATACTATGGCCTCTCCCTCGTGAGCGTAGTATTGCTTTGGAGTAGGAGTGGAAAATCCCGCCGTTTCCCACGGCACGGGTAGTGCTCCCACTCTTTCAAACCCCCTCCTAATCCCCTTTTCCCCCTAGGTTTTTTTTTAGTGTCATCACGACCGTTTTAGTGGAGGCTCGATTTTTTTTCCCCAAGAAGTCTCCTCCCCGACGAGGCATTTGTCTCTCGAGATTATTTGTTGTTTTCTCGTATAGGAAAGGACGCAACCAGCCTTCTCCGCGAATCTTCCCCCCCATTACTTCAAACGTCTCAGGTTTTTTCCCAATTAGGGGACTTTTCCCAATGAAAAAAAGAGCCAAATACGAACTAATTTTCCCCTGTTCAAAAATTCTTTTTCATGCTCTCTTGGTCAAACCTCCGGACTCTTTTTAAGTGTTAAGTCTTTCTCAGCAACAAGAAAACCTCCCCCTTTAAGCGGTTCGGGAACCCCCTTTTTAGCACCACCTTCCGTGTGTGGTTTTCCTTCCAGGGACTCCTTTGAAATAGGCAACTGAGTTTTTCTTACGCCTGTTTTTTCTTTTTTGTGACCCCCTTTTTTCAGTCCCTTACTTAAGCCAGATCCCAATGGCGATTACATCCTCGGTCCACCACCCATATTCTTTTTTGTTTTTAGGAAGATGTAAAGTGCAAAATATTGTCTTGTTTGGTCATTTGTCCTGATTTCCTCTTTTAAAGATTTTATTTTTCCTTTACTTAATTTTCTCCTCCTTTAGTTCTCTTAACTGAGTCAGGGGATTTTTAGTAGTTAAGCTCCTCTTAGTCTTGCTCTCATGAAGAAGTGTTAGTAACCTTTAGTGGTGCCTTCCCGACTTCTACGTTCTGAACGGTCGCAGTCTCCTCTTCCTAGGATTTTCCGGCGGCTTTGCGTCCTTCCCTTAATAGAACCCCCAAACCTTGCCTTAAATTATGGTTGTCAGTCTGCGGAACGATTGCCATCCCCCTCTCCTGGGCCGTTGGCGCTAATGTTCGTCACAACCCGACTAAAAGGCGGTGTGAATCTTTTTGAATCTGCCGCCTTTCCCCCCCCATCAATTCCCCTCCCCCCGTCCCCTAAGTTGTTTAAAGAAAATCCGCGCGCGTGACGGACCTGCGCTTCGGCCCTTTGAGTCCTTTGTAGCACGAGTTTTGTAATTCACAGAATTCCGCAGAAGCAATGCACCTTTTTGCGTGTCCTGACCCTCTGCGCGGGGATTTGAAATTTTTCCAAGTCCCCCTCGCTTCCCCGGTAAAAATTAAAACTTTTCCTAGACCATTAAATGTCGCTTTTTCTTTTCAGCCATTGTCTCCCCCAGGTTTCCTTTAAATCGCGCGTTTTTGCTAGTTCCTCTGAACATTAATGGAGAAGGCTGCAAACAAGAACCGCAGTTGTCCTGATTTGCTTTCTTTTTTTCTCCCCTAAATCCTTCATCTAGGCTCCCTTGTTGAGAGAGATTGCCTGCCAGGTCTGGAAAAAATCCTCCAAAATCAGGACACTGCCGGTTCAAAAGGCAGTCCCTTTTCTCTGATCCCCAACTCCCTCTTCCTTTCCCCCCCTCCCCCTTTTGGAGACAATGGCTTATAGAACAGTAAACCGCGACATTTAAATTCCAGTCCCCCCTTTTGATTTCTCTTGCCAGAGAAAACTTGCAACCTCGCCATCAGGAATGCAGGCTCAAGCACGGCTTTTTATGTTTTGCTTTTTTATCAGTCTCCACGACTTTTCACGAGATTTATATTGGGCGCGCGCACAAGAACCCCTCTAAGACAGAAGTTTGTTTAACTTTTTGCCGCTTATTTGTCATTTCACCTTGAAGTAGGTCCTTGCAGAGGCGGAGGAACGGAAAGGCCCCCCCATTACCCATGATCTCCCATATTCACCAGCTTCTTGTGGATTCCCCTTCCTTCTGCCCCCCCCGGACACAGTAGTGTATCCGAGTTTGCTAGGGCAGGAGGGCTTACTTTGTTACAAAATCCGCGTCCCTGCACCCCTCTCGGCTTTGTAACCCATTGAAAGGTATCTTTTGTCACCTTATGAAGGACAAAGAAGCGCGCGTTTTACCCTCCCCTCGCCGCTTCATAAGATCCCCCCTCGCCTCCTCGAGTTCAATGCGACGCCCCTGAAGCGCCTTTCTTCACGATCGCCAACAAGCCAGCTTGACGCTTTCGCGCACTCCCCCCCATTTTTCTCTCCATGACCTTTGTTCAACTTTTTTTGAGAAACTCTTGACAACAAGAGAAATTTAGCCCCCTTGAATACGAAACTCCTCCTCCGACTCTTTTCTATCATTTTGTTTGCCCTCGTGATTTGTCGTTTCAGAGGCAGTGCTTGCTTACGATTCTTACTCCACCCCTTTTTCGCCCTTCGAAGCAAAAGAAACCCGGCGGAAATTAAAAATTTGCATTATCCCCTCTCCGAACGTTGCCCTTCCACAAATCCCCTTCTTTTAGCGATATTTATTTCCTTGGAATTAATTGTTTTTTGATTGGATTGGTTGAGGCCAGGCAATTTCACGCTGAACGATTCGTTTCCCCTTTATTAGAGAATGACTACCCCTTCCCCGTCCTTTTTGAACATTTAACTTTGTGCCCTATTCTTTACCCTTCTTCTCTTTGCAGCCTCCCAATGTCGTCTCTCGCTTCCTTTGCTTCCGCGGACCTTTTGATGGTAGTGGCGTTCATCTCCCCGGTGACCAAAAAAATTAATCGCAGCAATTTCTTCTTCCTTCCTCGCTTTCCCCCCCCCCGTTGTCCTTTCCCGCACGTAGTGCAGCACGATGGCCCAAAATCTCTTCTTGTGTGTTCTTATTTTGCCCCTTTCCAGTGGCTTGATGAGGGATTGGTCCCTATTTCCCCTTTGTCCCACCCTTTCCGAGCAATTTCCTTTTAGGAATCGATTATTTTTTTTTTTTGGGTAAAATTACGTCTCGGACCTTTTTTTTACAGCCCTCTCTCTAAGACCCCCCCCTTCATTTTATACTCCCTTCCCTCATGAATTCGGGTGACTTTCCCCCCAAGCGAAAATTAACTTTTTACGAACTCTTCCCCAAACGACAATTTTCTCCCGGATTGATCTTCCTTTAGCCGAACTCCGTGCAGTCTTTTTTCCTTTTTGAATCTTACCCACACAAGCCAACTCAAATTAAGGGGCGATTTTCAATAATATAAGCTAGCCCTCAGTGTTCCTGTCTCTTTCTTTGACTCTCATTTTCCCCCCTTGAATTTCCGCTTTGGATTTGACTCCCCTTTTGTGATCCGTCTTTTTTTTCAGCTGTCATACTCCACGCTTCCTTTCCACCTTCCCCTATTCCAAAATATAAACGACCCCCTCCTTCTCAACTTCTTTGCGTTTCGTTTTTTTTCGCAGAGTTTCACCCTTGTTCTATTTTCTCTTTCGATTGTCTCTTTGCTGTGAACGATTCCCTACCGTGGCTGTCAAAATTTCTCCTTCCTTCAATCTTTTCTCTGTCTTTTCTTTTGTAGGTCGCGTGTCTTTTTTTCTTCGACGGCTCGCGAAGACGTGGCTCTTCTTTTTCGTCAACACCCCTTCTTTTTGCACCCCCGGTTGCCTCCTCTTTTCTGGTCGGAACTTTCGCCGTAAAGCTCTCTGCCGGCATTTAATTCCCCTTTTTTTATTTTTTTCCCCCCTTGGCCGGCGTGCCCCCCTTTCTTCCCTTTTTGCAAAGCGGAACGAGCAGCCCAGAACCACTTCCCTACGACGAATTTTTGCCGTTTTTTTTGAATTTGTCACCCTCCCTGAATACCCTTTTCCCGGCAGCTTTTTCCTACATTCCTCTTTTAATTCCTCCGTGGCGCCCTCCGAAAAATAAGGCGACCCGTCTCTGCAGCCTTCGGCGGCGATTTTCCGCCCCCCCGTCGTGCTTAGTGGCCTTGTCCTTCACCTCAGTTCCCCACCGAAGCAATTCACCCCCCTTTCGGTAGCAGTGCTTGAGCTCCCATCTCTCCCTGGCCCTTTTCGCCCCTGGCCCTTTAATCAAAATGGCGTTTTTTGGAAAGAAGGGTTTCACATGTCGAGGTTGATTTTTGCATCCCCCTTCTTTCACCCTCCAACTTTTTCTTTTTCAACTTCCACTTCGTTTGGGGTGTTAGAAAATTTAATTTCGCCTGCTGCAATGTTTACAACAGTCTTCTTTTTGATTGTGCTCGCCTCTTTTCGTCACTTCCCGCCCCTCTAATCTTTTTCTCGGAGATTTCTTTTTTTTTCTTTCACAACAGTCCGCGCCTCCTCCAGGAAAATGACTGTGCTTTGTAAACATTGCAGCAGGCTCCTTTTTTCGAATACCCCCCCCTCCCCCTCGATGGATTTTTTTCTTTCCACCTCAGTTTCCTTAAAGAATTGGCGCCCACTTCCGAAATTTTATGAACTCTCCGAGGTACGCCTTTTCCGACGATGAGCCCTTCCTTTTCTCCGAGAACCCTTTTTCTCATAATTACTCTTTTTTTTTGAATTGCTTCTTCGTTTCTGAGGTGAAGACATTTGCCAAGACGTCGTGCTAATCATTTTTGGCATCCCGGTCTGGCCTTGCGGCTTCCCAGCTCTTTTTTCCCCCCTGACCTTTTCCCCCCCACGGAGGCCTTCTTTGATAAAGCGCGGAGGAAATGTCATTCCCTGCACCTGTCTTTCTTCCCCCCTTTCCCCACCGACCCTTTCGGTGTTTTTTCAACATTCCTGCTTCACGGAACTCCTTTTCTCGCCGGGCTTTTTCTGGCCTCTTTCCCTCCCTTTTTTTTTGCGACGGCCTCGGCCGCTTTTTTTCTTCACGCTCTCCTTTGAAAAAATACCTTGGTATAGGACTCTCCCCGGCAACGACGCTTCTTTTTTGACTTTCTTTCCCTCTCAGTTTCCAACTTCCCCTTCGCGGTCCCCTTTGCGCCCGGCGAAAGCGCTTTACGCGAAACCGTCCCCCAACAAAAAAGCCGCGCTCTTTCGTATTTCGCTCCTTGACCCAATTTCCCTTTCTTCAATACCCCTTTTTTGTTCAAATCGTTCCAGAATTTAGTCGAAAATCGAAATGGCCCCAAGTCAAACACTATTTTTTTTCCCCGCTGCTCCCCCCCCCCCCTAAACCCCCTCTTTTGAAGAGGTAGTTTCTTGCAATGACATTTGTGAGGAAGCGGATTCGCTGCCTTTCCGGCTAGCTCCTTCAAAAGACGGAGCACAAATTGAGACCCAAAAGACAAAAACAGGCGGCCCCACAATTGATGTTTTCTTTTTCCCTGAGCGTTTTTCCCCCCGCCCCCCACCTGGACTGTGTTTGGATATTCCCTTAGCCTTCCTTTGTGCTGTGTTTTTCCTGCCCTCCCACTCCCCTATCCCGGCCGATTCGTGTGACTTGAGTCCTTTGACTACACTCGCCGTTTGTAATCCCATTGTCGTTTTCCCCTTCCCCAAGTTCCCTCCCTTTTGGCAGCAACTAAATTCGTAGTAGACTGACCTTCATTGTTTCTTCCTCGTTGAATTGAGTCTTGGTAGCTGTTGTAAGATTACTCCCTCGGGTCCAACCCCCCCTGAGCCGCGTTTTCGTAGGGTCTCGTGAGTTCCTTTCAACGGGACTCGAGGTGAAAAGGCATGCCCAAGGTCGTGATGACCTTCCCCCTCAACACACTTCCTTTTTTTTTTCTCTTTCTTTGATCTCTCTGCCGCCGAGGCTTTTTCGACCGTGCCGTGCTGGAGGAATCGATGGCAAAGTTTCCCCTCCTCCGAACCCTTGTACTCCCTTTCTGCGCTTCCCGATATTTTTTTGTAATAGTATCGGAAAGGCCGATCGACACGCGTCCGCGCCCCTCTGACCTCCCTGATTCCTCCCCTTTGAGAGTTAAGAAGGAAAGTGATTCGGGGATTTCCCCCCTCCCTTTTTTTTATCCCCCAGGTTCCCCCCCTTTCCCCCCAGGGCAGTGTAGGCCCTGCAAAGCGGTTCCCCTGAATCGTGAAGGCGGTGTCTTTTAAGTTTTTACTGCTTTCCCCCTCCCAAGCAACTCCACATCTTCTTTTTCGGAAATTACCCCCTTGCCACACATCTTTTTTTCGATGGTTTCCTTCCAACCCACCTCCGACACCCACACCTTCCTGAGAATTTTCCCCCCCCCCATCTCCTCTTTTTTTCCCCCTTTTCCCCCGTCGCCGCCGCCTGTTTTTTTTTCCCCCCACCGGCCCCCGTATTTACGATCCTCCTCTTGTTTTTTGGCAGAGTCTCTCCTAAATTTATGTATTAGCTTCCCCCCCCCCCCCATGCCTACATCCCCCCCTCCTCCCCAAAATCCCCCCCCCATTTCTTCTGAAACTTCGTTTTTTTTTCGGTCGCAGAGTCATCCCCCGTTCTCATTTTGTGTTTTATTTTGTGCCCTTTTTGTATAGTCCCAAACAGACGGTGGTTCTCATTTGGTTGCCCTTCTAAAGGTTTATTCAGCCCTCCCCTTGGTGATTGTTAGTATTTTCTTTTTTTTGTTTTATTGTCCTTCCTTTCTTCCCTCCCATTTTGTGTTTTTTATGAAGCCCACCCTTTCCTTGGGTTTCGTAAAGCCCCATTCGAGGAATTGGTTTGATCTCGGATTCTTGGTTTCGTCCTTTTTTTTTTTCTTATTTTTTTTTTCTCCTTTTTTAGACTTCCGTTATTTTTTGTCGCGTAGTTGCCCACTTAATTTAAACGATGACAATTTATTTGTTTACTATCTTTTTTTTTTACGGTCGGTGCTTTCTTCTCACCCTCGGTGTACCCACGATGCCCTCCTCCTTTTTAAGAAGGCGACTAATTTGAAGTTGGAGCGGAATTTCTCCTTCACCCCGGAGAATCCCTTCCGGTTTTTCTGGCTTTCCTTTAACCTTGCAGAGCTCTTGATTGAAAGAAGTTCTGTAGTGGAAGTCCCCGGTTCCTTCTGCGGTTTCAGACCCTTTTCCTTCGTGAGGCCGTAACTGATTAGCACACCTCCAGTCGTGGCCTTTTCCCCCTGATCCCAGCTGATCCCTCGGTCTTTTACCTGTAGCGGTTTTCTTTAGTTTCGCCTCCAAGGACTGAGCGTTATTTCGTCGTAAACCTTTCGACCTTCCAGCGTACCACTCCTCACTTTTCTTTTACCCAATTTTTTCCGAAATTTTTCTCCGAGTTTTGATTTAACTCGTTCAACCCCCCGCCACCGCTCTTTCCTTCTTCTCCACCCTACGACCCCCATCCGCAAGAGCTTAAACGGCTTTGTCTTTTTTGAGGCCGCTGATGTTATTCCCCGCCCCCCCCCCCCCCGCGCTTCCGCCCCAGCTTTCTCCCGTCCTCGCAGCGATGCCCCCGCTCTGCGACACAGTCCGCCGACAAAAAAATTCCGCGGCCGGTGCGGTTGTAAAATCCTCCTTCGAAACCTCCCCCCCTTTTTCCGCCCGCTTAGTGAATTGCCCCTCCCAAACTTTATTGATTTTTACAATGGCTGAATGAAAAATAAACCGCCCATTTTATTGACCCCTTCCTTTTTAACTGTCCCAAGCCCCTCAGCCTTCCTCTACTGGTCCCCCCTCGGCAAACCCCACCCGCGCAATAAGGGATGTAAGGAGTAAAGCACCGGACCGCGAGGTTCCTTTTTTCTTTTTCTTCTTTCCCCCCTTGCCCCCCCGTAGATATCACGGATTTTGGTCCCTCCCTACTTTCTCTCAATAGGAGCAACGAAGTTCTCGTAATCGCGAAGGATGTGTCTTTCCAAGACCCAAAGGCTTCTTAATGACTCAATGGTTTCCCCCCCAGGTCGCTGCCGCCTCAAAAACAACCCAAAAACACCCCACCAAAACCCCCCCCCCCCCACACCACCCCCACCAAACCCCCACCACCCCCCCCCCCCCCCCCCCCAAAAACCCCCCCCCCCCCCCCCCCACCCCCCCCCCACCCCCCCCCCCCCCAACCCCCCCCCCCACACCCCACACCCCCCCCCCCACCCCCTCACACCCCAGAAATGGATGCTTGTGGATTATGTGCTTTGGACATTAAGGATCCAGGTAAGTTCTTTTTGGGGGTCGGTCCCTTTTGTGCATTTGACGTCCCGCTTTTTTTTCACGCCGCCGCTCGGCTTGGACCCATCCCTTGCCCGGTCTATTTCCTGCGGCCCTCGCTTTTTTTTTCGACCCCCGCGGTTTTCCATCTTTCCCCTCCTCGCCGGGATTTCCTTTCTGGCCACGGCTCTTTGCGCGCCGGCGATCGCCTTGACTGCCCCCAAAGTCGCGCCGTGATTCCCAAATTTTTTTCCTTTTAAATGAAACCACCTCCCTTAAATCGTTACTTGCAGGGAGAACACTCCGAAACACAATGCAAAGATCAACCAACGCCCGAAGTTCAGACTCGGTTTCATATTTTGCATTTGATGTGGAGAATTTTTCTTGATTACCGGACTTATTTTTTTCTGCCACAATCCTTAAAAAGCCCATAACAGGCGGCACCCAAACGATTGATGTGAATGATTTCCCATTTCCTCCCCGTCCACCCGCCACCCAGAACCCAGAAGTTTTGAGAGAGATATTTTAGTGCCAGCGAAATTTGACGGATTTTTTCTTGGTTTGCTTCAGCCAACCTTTTTTTTTCAGGAAAACGCTGTTTTCGTTGTTTGAAACTGCTCCTAAACCTTCACGTCTTTGAATCCCCGTTTGTTTCCCGCCCAAAATTCGCTTTTTACAGTCCAAGTAAAGTATTCAGTATTCGCATACTTTTTTGCCTTTCTTGTTGGATTTTCTTGACTCGGTCGCAGAGGGTAGTCCTGATATTACCCCTTTGTACCCCCCGTCCCCCCCCAACCCACCACCCAGACTGCGACCCCCCCCTCTCGCACTTTTCCTCGCACCCCTTTTTCGGCTTCACAACGTGTCCACTATCCAGCAAGAAGAACTCAAGGTAGTGACCACCCCTTTTGAGGCAACCACATATCCGATTTAATAATTTTAGATCCTGGAGTGTTCACCTTTGCCTTGCTCTTTGGAATCGATGTACCTGTAAAAGAAGACCCTCGAGAGTCCCGACGACTCGCATGTCTTTTTTTGGTCCCTTTCCCCTTCCTGACCTCCCCAGCACGAGTTCACTACGACGTCACTTTTTACCATCAGTCGCGGCATTTCTTCCTTTGACTTTGCTGCACCATCCTGGGCGCCCCTCACAAACGACAATTTCCCCCCCCCCCCCCCGCAGCAGATCCCCCCCCCCCTCTTCCCCTTCTTTCGACTGAAGGTTCAACAACCCTGCAGGACGGTTTTTGATTTGAAGTTTAAGGCCCTTAACCAAGCAAACTCCCCCCTTACCCAGCGCGCTCCGCGCACCCCTCCAACAGTCCCTTTTTTTTTTGGTGGGACTGGCCCTTCCCTCATTGAAATAAGGCCCAATTTTGAGTTTGTGAATTTCCGCCTTCTTTTTTTTTTTCTTCTACAATTCTGTGATAGTTTTTTTTTTTGAATAATTTCTCCCTATCCGCTTCCCTCACCAGACTTAAGTGACAAACAACTTAGAATCTTTTCCCTTCTTGAGTTCGTTGGGCCCCGCGTTCCCTTTCCCGTATTTCCTTTTTTTTCCTGGGGGTAATGGCGCTTTTTTCACGTAAAGTCTTTACTTTTGAAAAACATTACGGTGCCGCGGAATCATTGTTCTTATCCCCCCTTTTTTGAAGCGTCGTACGGCCCCTTTTGTGTTGGAGTCGTTTCCCCTTTCGTCCGGAGCTTCTCCTGCGCAGATGGATTTTTTCCGTGGAACCGGCAAGTCCCTAGTAATCACCTAAGTTTTGCAGGCTTCTCTTCATTCGGCGCGGTCCGGGTAGGACCCCCAGGAAGTCACTCGCGTTCGTTGGACGCATTTTCCATTAGAATGGGCACCCTTTATTTGTCCTTGTTTAATAGCCCCAGTGCCTTCACCGGTCAGTAGCAAAAAGAGGATCTTCCCGACCGACCCAGCAAAAGAAGAACCTTCTTTCTTTTGGATCCTCTTCTTTGTCACATAATCCCCTTGAATAAGGTAGGACTTTATATTTTTGTCGGAATCCTGCTGCCTTCCTTCCGTCTTTGACAATTACCTCTCGAATTGTGTGGTCCCGAAAATCAGGAGGACTGATGACGTATGGAAGCCCTCGGAGGTCTGCGTCTTCCGCTCCCCCTCCGTGAGTTCCTCCCATGGATTAGCACGCCGTGGCCTGTCATTCCCCGATACAAGACGAAGCATCCTCGCGGTCGCCGTGTTGAGCCTGACATCTGCTTGGTTATTTTTCCCTTTTCCTTCGCACCGTCGTTGTGGACGGCCAGTTCGTTAAAAATCAAATTTCGGACAGCGGTGAACCCCTTCATTAAAAAGTCGCGGTTTGATTCCTCTCCCCCATTGTCTTCCCCCCCCTTTGATTTCCAATCGCGCGTTTTGTTCTTTTTTTCACTAAAAATTAATTTCTTTCCCTCCGATGCACTTTTAAAACTCCCCCGCCCGTGTAAATGTGGATCGCACGCCCCCCTTTTCCCCCTACCGGCAGCATCCCCCCCC